>JAABUZ0100003773.1_pt1 | contig 21881 bp, 18 predicted proteins | sample 5562091 | NCBI WGS metagenome assembly JAABUZ01 (sample SAMN12813069, study PRJNA571459) | rock metagenome | isolation source: Antarctica rocks | place: Antarctica: Victoria Land, Linnaeus Terrace sud | collected 2015-12-21
CCTGGTAGAAGTCGGCCTGCCCGATCTGGTCGAACACGAAGCTGGTGATGATGTCGACCAGGCTGAAGAAGATCGAGGCGAGCACGACGCCCCCGCGCTTGCCCAGGCCACCGACCACGACCATCACCACGAACAGCAGTGTGTGCGAGGTGTAGGCGTTGCCGATGTAGTTCTTGTTGGAGAAGGTCTCGCTGTTGAAGACCGACATTGCCCCCGCGAGTCCTGCGGTGCCGCCTGCAATGGCGAAGGACAGCAGCTTCAGCGACACCACGTTGACGCCGAAGGCCTGCGCCACCCGCTCGTTGTCCTTGACCGCGAGCATGGCCCGCCCGGCCTTGGACGCCGACAGCTGCCGGTCGAGCAGGAAGACGACGACGAGGATGCCCAGGCAGAACAGGTAGTAGCGGAACGGCGTCAGCAGGAAACTGGGCACATTGGCCTTCACCCCGGCGTCGTTGCCGTTGAGCTGGGGGAACTTGAGCACGACATCACCGACGATGACACCGAAGATCAGCGTGACCAGAGCGAGGTAGAGGCCGGTGATGCGCAGCGCGATGGCGCCGAGCAGCAGCGCCACGCCGGCGCCAACGACGGTGGCGGCGAGGAATGCAACCGCGAAGTGCACCGGCTCCGCTTGGGAGATTCCGGTGTTGGCGACGTTCGCCGCGGTCATGGCCCCGAGGCCGACGAATGCCCACTGGCCGAGACTGAGCTGACCGGTATAGCCCACCAGGACGTTCAGCCCCAGGCCGACGACCGCGTAGACCGGCGCCAACGTCAGGTTGCTCGCGTAGTCACGGTCGTATGCGGCCGGTGCGATGACGGCAACGGCGAGCAGGGCATAGACCGCGAGCCGCAGCGCCACCCCCGCCGTGCTGCGGCGGTGCGCCTGCGGGACAGCGACCGCGCCCAGGTGCGGCGGGGCCAAGGTGCCGGCTGCCATCAGATCTCCTTGCCGAGCAGGCCAGCGGGCCGGAAGATCAGCACGGCGAGCAGGAGCAGGAACACCACGAACTCGTCTTGCGAGCCGGGCAGCTGGTCCAGCCCCGGGATCGACTTGGCGTGCACATTCGCGAAGGCCTGCACCTCCCCGAGCAGCAGACCGCCGATGAACGCGCCGGGAAGGCTGGTGATGCCCCCCAGCACCGCCGCGGTGAAGGAGGCAGTGAGCACGATGCCGGTGAACACGCCCGGCACCAGCGACTGGCCGACGATGGCCGTGGGCAGCACCCCGGCCATGCCGCCGAGCAGGCCGGCCAGCGCCCAGGTGATCAGCGAGACCTTCTGCACCTGGATGCCGACGACTGAGGCCGCCGTGGGGTCCTGGGACACGGCCAGCACCGCGGTCCCGGTGGCCGTGCGCTTGAAGAACAGCAACGCGCTGACGGCAAGCCCGACCAGCACCGCAAGGCGCAGCAGGTCGAACCACTGCACCGGCAGCTGCCCCGTCTTGAAGGCGGGCTGGGTGATGTTCAGTGCCGCCGTCACCTGACGAAAGTTGCCGACGGAGGGGAACAACAGTCCCTCGACCCCGATCAGCGCGAGCGAGACCCCGACGGTGGCCACGACCAGGACGACTCGTGGCTGGTTGAACAGCGGCCTGACGACGATGAGCTGGGTCAGCACGGCCGCGAGCACGGCGCTGGCCACGCCGATGACGATGGCGATCACGTAGGGCGTGTGCGGGAAGCTGAAGCCGAACTTCGTCTTGTAGCCGGTGTCGAAGCAGTAGCTCACGACGAGGGCGACGCCGGCGAACTCCCCCTGGGCGAAGTTGAGGATGCGGTTGCTCTTGTAGAGCAGCACGATCCCGAGGGCCAGCAGCCCGTAGGCGCACCCGTTGAACAGACCGTTCTCGAACGGCGCGAGCAGGTCGTTCTGGGGGCTCAGGCTGAGCAGCGCGGTTGCGGGGGTGACGGCGGTCACTGCAGCTTGAGGTAGTCGGTGCCGACGGTGGTCCAGGTGCCCGGCTGGTTCTGGCCGGGCTCGGTCGGACCGCAGTCGACCTTCTGCACATAAGCCCCCGTCCCACCGAAGTGGCCGTTGAACGCAATCGGCGCGTAGGACCCGTTCACCGTTAGAGACAACCGCTGCAGGGACGCGATGAAGTTCTGCCGGGTGAGCCCGGTCTTGGCCGTCTCGGTCAGCGCGGCGTAGACGCTCTGGTCGAGGCCGTAGAGACCCCATTGGATGTCGTCGCCGGCCTGGCCGTCGGCCATCGCGTCGGCCCTGAACTCGCTGGTGGCGCGGTCCAGGCCGGTGTTGGGGGCGAGGTAGAAGGCGTGACCCGAGATCATGTTCTTACTGCCCGAGCAGACGAGCTGGGCGACCAGGAAGTCGGAGAAGGAGACGCCGGGGCCGGTCCAGGCGACGCCGCCACCGGTCGGACTCTGCGTGTAGAAGCCGCCGATCATCTTGACCCAGAAGCCCGGGGCGGCCAACGTGTAGACGGTCTTGTAGTTCTTGAGGGCCAGCTGCTGACCGAGCTGCGCGGCGGCGAACGTGTAGTCGCCGTTCTGGCTCACCTTGAAGACCGTGTACTTGATGCCGGCGGCGTCCAGCGCCTGGGTGATGCCGTCGCGGGCGTCGGTGAAGTTCCCCGTGTCGGCGGTGACAATCGCCCACTGAGAGCCGTCTGTGCTCGGCGCCGGCGTCGCGTAGCCATTCTGCTTGGCCGCCGTCACCAGCATGTTGCCCTGCTGGCGATAGGTCAGGGAGGCGGCGAAGTAGTTGGCGAGTCCGGTCAGGCCGTTCTCCGTCACGCCCGCGCTGATGTAGGGGACGCCGTTGCGGGTCATGTCGCTGTTGGTGGCGCAGGCCTGGATCTGGTCGGTGCCCGCGCCGCCGAGCACGAGGAACTTCGTGGTGGCAAAGGCCCGGCATACCCTGTTGGCGCCGTCGGGGGTGTAGGTGTCGTCCTCGAAGTCGATGTTCACGTTGCGGCCACAGACCTTGTGCGCGGGGTTCTTCCAGAATATCTTGGAGCCCTCGACGAAGGAGCTGTTCGGGAACGGCGTGCCGGTGCCCGTCAGCGGCGCGTGCAGGCCGATGTTGATGTCGGTCGCGGTGATCCCCGTCGCGTCACCTCCGGCGGTGCTGCAGGCGGCCGAGGTGGCCGGCGCGGGCCCCGCCGCCACCGGCGCCCCGGCCTTCACCGGCGCGGCTTTCTTCGCCGGGGTGGCCTTGGTCGTCGCTTTGGCCTTGGTGCTGGCCTTGGCGGTGGTGGAACCCGCCTTGGCGGGCGTGCCGCCCGCGGCCGGCGCACCCGGGACGGTGCCCGTCGACGTGCCGCCTCCCCCCGACACCACCGCCGGCGCGGCGCCGGGCACGGCGGCGCTGCCACCGCCGGTCACGGCACCGGGGGCTGCGTTGGGGTCGGGGGGGGTCCCGCCCGACGTGGTGTCGCCGCCGGCTGCGGCGGCGTTCGGGTCGGTGGCCGCGCCGGCGCCGGCGTCCTGTGCCGCCTGCCCGGCTCCCCCCGCCACCTGCTGGCCGGCCGTGCCGCCGATGGCCGCGCCGCTGCCGGCCTTGATGCTGCTCCGCGCGGTGTCGGACAGGCCGCACGCGGTGGCCAGCACGGCCACGGCGAGGGCCCCAACCCCCACGCGCAGCAGCCGGCGCCGACGGGCGAGGGGATGGCTGGTCATGTGCACTCCTGGTGGCTGGGCTGCGATGACGGGGTCAGGCGGTGACGGGTCACGGGTGTGAGGCGGACTCACGAGCGCTGAGGAGCCGGGACAGGCGGGACGGACCACTGGCCGCAGCGCCCTCGGGCGGGGCCGACAGGCTCAGCGAGAGCAGGGCGACCGCGACCAGGCCGACGACGAGGAGCAGCACCCAGGCCAGCGGGCCGAAGGGTCCCTTGACGACCACGGCCATGTCCCCGGCGGGAAGCAGCGCCGGTGCGGCCTGCACCGGCGCCCCCTGGGTCACCGGGACCGGAGCGGCGGCGTCCGCAGCCGCGCTCTCGGTCGGGGCCACGTTGGGGATCACTGCGGCCGCGAGTGGAACCGCCGCTACAGCTGGTGCGTCCACCCCCGCGGGAGGCGGCGCCGGTGCCGGGACGGGTGCCGCCGGGGAGGCACCCTGGCTCGCCGCCGCGGCCCGCGTCGGCGGGGCGGTGGCCCGCGCGCTCGCCGTCGGCGTGGGCAGGCGCCGGGGTGCCGACGGGTTGGCGGCAGCCGGTGCGCCGCCGGCGACCGGCGCGGTGCCCTGCTGTGTCCCGGCCGGCGCAGCCCCCGAGGACGCGGGCAGCGCGATGGCCGACACGGTCACCTTGTCTGCGGGCTGCAGCGAGAGCGTGAACGACGCCGGTGGCGGCGCCTTGGGGTCGGGCACGATCGCGAGCCCGGTGTTCGTGTCGTCGAGCCACTGCTGGGCGATGGCCGGCACCGGGAAGGAGTAGCGGCCGGTGCCGGCGTCGAAGGCGCCGGGGACCTCCTGGGAACAGTCGAGCGCGGGCGCCGAGCTGTAGGGCGACGGACCCTTCCCCGGGGTGAAGGCACCGGCAGACCGGCAGGCAGCCAGCGCCGGCGGGACGGTCATGACCTGAAGCGCGGAGCTGCTGTCGGTCATGTCGACGGGGACGGTGACGGTGAAGGTGGTGAACCTCGCGCCCTTCTGCACCGCGGCGAGGTTGAACTCGAGAAACGTCTCCTTGTCCGCCTCGGACGTCCCCGCTTGCGCGGGCGCCCCGGCCGGGACGGCGCGGTAGCCCACCCCGAGGCTGCCGGCCGGGACCGAGGTGGGCGTCATGACCGGCGTCACACCGCCCGCCGCCGCACCAGGGTCGTCGTAGAACCAGTTCGACGCCACGACGGCCGTGGCGACGGTGGTGCCGCCGTCAGCGTGCGCGACGCCGGCAGCCAGGGGGGGCACGGCGACGCCGAGCGCCACCGTCAGCACCGCTGCCCGCACCCGCAACCCCTGCACCCAGAGCCTCCCAAAACGGTCACGCCGTGACGCGCGTCACAAGTATCGGGGAGGTTTCGGTGCCGACGCCAGCACTCCTGCCACCAACCAGGGTGATCTTTTGGCTGTACGACTGCGCACCCGCGCGGGTGCGGGCAGACTGCGCGCATGGGTCAGGCCTGGAAGACCGCGCACCCGGCTGTCAAAGCCCTGGTGGCGCTCATGGCGTTGCAGGTCGCGGTCGGTTTGATCAACATCCCGCTGGCGTTCAACAAGGCCGACGACGTCCTGCGCCGGGACGCCGCGAACGGCGTGACCGTCGACATCAACACCATCAAGAACGTCGCCGTGGTCGGTGGGGCGGTGTTCGGTGCGCTCTACATCGCCCTCGCGCTGGTGCTGCTGCGTGGCAAGCGGTGGGCGTGGATCGTCACGCTGGTGCTGGCGAGCCTCGGCGTGCTCTCGGCCCTGGTGAGTCTCGGCAACAGCAACAACCGCACGGCGCTCACGCCAGTCGGGGGAGCCATCATCGTGGCGATCTTCGTGCTCCTGCTGGTGCGCCCGGTCCGCGAGCACGTGCGCCCGCAACAGCCGCAGTTCGCCGGCTACGGGCCGTACGGCGGGGCACCCCCCGGCTACGGGCCGCCGCCCGGGTACGCCGGACCACCGCCCCAGGCCCCGCCCGGATGGGGCCAGCCCCAGCAGCAGGCCCCACAACAGCAGGGGTGGGGCCAGCCCGGCGCACCGCCACCGCAGTCCGCACCGCCGAGTCCACCGCCGGCTCAGGGCGGGTTCGCTCCCCCCAGCTGACCCCGGGCCGTCGGACCCGTCAGGCCACCGAGTCCAGGGCCTGCCGCAGGTCGGCGACGAGGTCGGCGGTGGTCTCGATGCCCACCGAGAGCCGCACCAGGTCCGATGGCACCTCCAGCGGCGATCCCGACGCGGAGGCGTGCGTCATCCGGCCCGGGTGCTCGATGAGGGACTCCACCCCCCCGAGTGACTCCCCGAGGGTGAAGACCCGGGTCGCGGCGCAGACCGCGAGCGCGGCGGGCTCCCCGCCGTTCACGGTGAATGACACCATCCCGCCGAAGTCGCGCATCTGCTTGGCGGCCACCTCGTGCCCCGGGTGTCCAGGCAGCCCCGGCCACAGCACCGACGCCACCGCGGGGTGGCCCTGCAGCAGCTCGACCACGGCCCGGGCGTTGTCGCAATGCGCACGCATCCGCACGGCGAGGGTCTTGGCGCCGCGCAGCACCAGCCAGCAGTCGAAGGGCCCCGGCACGGCACCCATCGCGTTCTGGTGGAACGCGAGCCGCTCCCCCAAGGCGGCGTCGGTTACCACGAGCGCGCCGCCCACGACGTCGGAGTGCCCGCCGAGATACTTCGTGGTCGAGTGCACGACGATGTCCGCCCCCAGGGCCAGCGGCTGCTGCAACCACGGGGAGGCAAAGGTGTTGTCGACGGCCAGCAGCGCACCGGCATCCCGCGCGACCCCGGCAAGCGCCTCGATGTCGGCGACCGCGAGCAGCGGGTTGGTCGGCGTCTCCACCCAGAGCAGCCGCGTCTCGGGGCGCACGGCCGCCCGCACGGCGGCGACGTCGGCGAGCGGGACCGGGGTGTAGTCGACACCCCAGACCCTGGCGACCTTGTCGAACAGGCGGTAGGTCCCGCCATAGGCGTCGTCCGGGATCACCACGTGGTCGCCGGGCCGGCAGACCGTGCGCAGCAGGCAGTCCTCGGCGGCCAGCCCGGAGGCGAACGCCAGGCCGACCGCGCCGCCCTCCAGCGCAGCCAGGCAGGTCTCCAGCGCGGTGCGCGTCGGGTTGCCGGAGCGGCTGTACTCGTAGCCCGCGCGCCCCGACCCCGGCTCCGGCCACAGCTCTCCCACGCCGCGCTGGGCATACGTCGAGGTCGCATAGATCGGGACCACGACCGAGCCGTACCCCGGGTCGGGTTCCTGCCCGGCGTGGATCGCCAGCGTCTCGAAGCCCTGCTCGGCGGGCTGCTCACGCGGATCGGTCATGACCCGACGCTAACCGGCCCGCCGCGCTGCCCGGGCCGCGTCAGGTCCGGCGGCGGCGGGCGAGCAGGCCAGTGCCGAGGAGCAGCAGGGCGACGACCGGGAGCCCGGCGGCGAGGCCGGTGAAGGCCAGGGTGCGGCGCGGCTGGGAGGGGTGCGCCACGGCACGGTGCGTCGTACGCCGCACCGCCTTGGGCCTGGCCTTCGGCTTGGCCCTGGGCTTGGCCTTCGGCTGGACCGCGGGCTGGACCGCGGGCTGGACCGAGGTGGGGACCCCCGCCCGGTCCCGGTGGGTGGTGAACGAGACGACCTGCTGGAAGGTCGGGCGGTTCTGCCAGTCGATGTTCGGCACGCCGACGACGCCGATGGTGCGGGCCACGATGTCGTCCTGGACCTTCGGATAGGTCCAGGCCCCGGGGTCGCTCGTGCCCTGGGCGCGCGCCGTCTCGGCGACGGCGGCGGCGAGGGACGCGCGCAGGTCCGCGCGGCAGGCGTCGAGGGAGCCGCCACCGCAGTAGCCACGGGAGTACGGCGAGGCGACGCCGCGGCCCAGCACCTGGCGCAGGTCCTTGGACAGGTAGCCGTACCACGCCACGTCGTTCCAGGAGGAGCCGAGGCCCAGCCGGGGATGGTCGTCGACCTTGCGCGGCAGCTGGTCCACCAGCGGCCCCAGCGCCCCCCGCATCGCGTCCTTGGGCAATGAGATTGCACCCTTGCTGGAGGTGGTCTGCGACTCCCACCAGGTGTCGAACAGCGCGATCGCCGCCGCGTCCTCGTAGGTCCCGCTGCGGTCCCGGTCGATGCGGTGCGCTCCACGCGCGATCCAGCTGCGCAGCAGGGCCACCGCCGGTGCATTCGCCGGGTCGTCGCCGATCACGTCGAGCGCCAGGGGAAGCACGTACGTCGCCCGGACGTCCACGGTGGCGGCGTCGGCCATGGCCGCGACCAGCCCGACGCGGGTCATCGTCCGGCCGCCGCTGATCCCCGCGGTGACCCGGTCGGACAAGGCGAGCGAGCGGTAGACGGCGCCGTAGCCCCACACGTTGTCGGCCGCGGCGAAGCCCGGCGCCTGCTTGTTGTTCCACGAGACGAGCGAGCCGGACGGTGGATTCACCACCTGCGGGTGCGCGGAGTCGGGCGCGAAACCCTGCCAGTCGTAGCGCGATTGAGAGCCGTCGCGCGGCAGCGACGGGTCGTATCCGTCGGCGTGCGCGGGCAGCAGCGCCGAGTTGTAGTAGGCGATGTCCTTGTCGTCGGCGTAGAACCAGTTGAAGGTGTAGTCCACGCCCTCGAAGGCCCGCTTGAACGACGCCGCGTCGTGCACGAAGTCCGGGTCGTTGATCCGGCTGAAACCGACCACCGAGTCGAATTCTCCGCCGTACGTCGAGCGCTGCAGCACCAGCGCGATCGGTGCGCCGCCCGCCGTCGTCGTGGACTGCACGATGCCGTGCCGGGTGCGCTGCACGGTGAACTGCAGCTGCTGCGGGAGCCCGACCCCGCCGGCGCTCGGCTTGGCCAGCTCCGTGTGGGTGAAGGCGTCCATCGGCGTGCACCTGCCGTCGACCAGATACGACGTGCTGGCCGTCGTCGGGGCCGAACCGTCGATGTTGCAGAGCTTCTCGGCGACCACGTCGACGTTGTCGTCGTCGGAGCTGGTGGCCGACCAGGCGTAGTCCCGGCCGTGGCCCAGCTCCACGACGCCCTGGGTGCCGGCGAAGCTCGAGCCCCACGCCGAGACGCCGGGGCCCTCCAGGTCGATCTCGGTGAGGATCTGCGGGGCGAAATAGCCCACCTGCGGGCCGAAGACCGCGAGCGGGTGGCCGGTGGCGGAATGCTTGGCGTCAACCAGCAGGGCGTTGCTCATGTCGCGGTGCCCGGTGGTGAGCTGGATGGCACCGAGCGGGCCGTCGACGTGGTCGGGCACCGCGGCCGGAGCAGCCGGCAGCCCAGGCACGCCCGGTAGCCCAGGCGCGCCCGGCGGCCCCGTGGGGAGGTTGGTGAACGGGTCGGTGCGCGTGCCGGTGCGCATCGAGACCGGAGCGTCAAGGTCTGGCAGCACGTTGGCGCCCGGGACGACGTGCTGCGGTACGCCGTAGTCGACCCGGTTCGGCGAGGTGGTCGGCGCCTCGGCGTCGGTGCTCTCCCGGAGGTCGTCGTAGACCCTGCGCCCCTCGGTGCCGCCGAACTGCCGCTGCAGCTGCTGGAGCCAGCGCGCGTTGCGGTCCTCCTCGCCGCCACCCTTGCCGAAGATGCCACCGACGAGGCTGGCGATGTCGACGATGTCGGCGGCCGTGAAGTCCTGCGGCATCAACTGCAACGCTGCGTATTCACCCGGACAGGTGGCCGCGACCAGGGTCGGGCAGGCGGCCCGCTGCGCGTCGTTGATCCCCTGCACGAAGGCGGCGAAGGCGTTGACGACCTTGGTGCCCTCGGCCCCGAAGCGCTTGGGCAGGTTGGTGATCTGGGCGGCGGCCTCCTCGGGGGTGTAGGCGGCGACCTGCAGCTGCGCGACGTCCATCGCGATGTTGGCCGGGCTGGGGCCGAGGAAGGCGGCCGTCGTCGCGCCACCCACGTGGCGCAGGGTGTCCTGGAGGAACATCCGGTCCTGCGTGCCGGCGTACCCCGCGCCGTAGAGCGTGTCGTCGTAGCTGTCGCCGAAGACGTGCGGCACGCCGTTCTTGTCCCGCTTGATGACCGTGCCGGCGCGCGGCGTGGTGGTGGAGACGACGTCGGAGTCGGCCACGCCGAGCCGGGCGTCCTTGTAGTAGCGGGTGGACAGGTCGGCGTCCTGGAGGTCGGCCGGGCTGCCCTTGGTCAGGTCGTCGTACTTGGTGAGCTGGTCCACCGTGTTGGGCGGCCGCGCCCCGGTCGCCCGGAAGGCGGCGATGTCGGTGGCGGAGTAAAGGCCTCGGGCGCCGGCCGGCAGCACGTTGAGCACGGCGCCGCCCCCGTCGTACGGCGAGGGGCGCGGGGCCTCCGCGGGTGCACCGCTCGCGGCCGGGGCGATGGCGGCGAGGGCGAGCAGGGGTACGGCGAGGAGCGCGGTGCGCCGGGAGTGAGCCACGTCACTGCTGTTTCGCCGCCGTTGCCCGATCTCCTGCACCGGCTCGACCTCCTGCCTCGTGTTGCCAGGGCGGCGGTCGTGCCCGCAGATGCGACGATATGCTCGTCTGCATGCGGACGACGCTGAACCTGCCGGACGCCCTGGCCCAGGAGGCCAAGGCCCGTGCCGAGGCCGAGGGGCGCACGCTCACCAGCCTGGTGGAGGAGGGCCTCCGGGCCGTGTTGACGGCGAAGCGGAGCCGGCGACGGGTCGAGCTGCCGACCTCCGGCCGTCCCGGCGACCGCCCGCTCGTCGACCTGACCGACCGGGACGCCGTAGGGGAGGTCCTGGACGCGGAGGGCTGGAAGTGATCATCCCGGACGTCAATGTGCTGGTCTACGCCCATCGCGTGGACGTGCCCCGACACGACGGCTACCGCGACTGGCTCGTCGACGTGCTCGAGGGGGACGAGCCGGTGGGGCTGCTCGACACCGTGCTGCTGGGCGTCGTGCGACTGGTGACCAACCCGAGGCTCTTCCGCGAGCCGGCCACCACCGCGGTGGCGCTGCGCTTCGTTGACGAGGTCCGCGGTGCCTCGGCAGCGCAACCGGTCCACGGCGCTGCGGCCACATGGCAGCGGCTGAGATCCCTCGTCGACGACGACCAGCAGCTGAGGGCGAACCTCGTGCCGGACGGCTGGCTCGCCGCGATCGCCCTGTCCCAGGGAGCACGCATCGCCACCGCGGACCGGGGCTTCGGCCGCTACCCGGGGCTCCGCTTGTACGACCCGGCACCTCCCCCACGTCCGCCCGGCGGCCGTTGACGGGTCAGCGCGCGGCGAGGTAGCCGAGCACGTCGGAGCGGGTGACGATGCCGGCCGGCTTGCCGTCGTCGAGCACGACCACGGCGTTCGCCTTCTCCAGCGCCCCCACCGCGACCGAGACCGGCTCGCCGGCACCGACGCTCGGCAGGGCCGGCGAGAGGTGCTCGGCGATGGAGGTGTCCCTGGTGGCCCGGCCGGAGAAGATCGCCTCCAGGAGCGCGAGTTCGTCGACCGACCCCACCACCTCGGCGTTCATCACCGGCGGTTCGTGGCTGACGACGGGCATCTGCGATACGCCGTACTCGTGCAGGATCTCGATCGCCTGCCCCAGCGTCTCGCCGGGGTGCACGTGCACGAGCGAGGGGAGCTCGCCGGCGGTCCCGCCGGGCCCGGCCTTGCGGGCCAGCACCGCCCCGATGGTGTCCTCGCCGGAAGAGCTGTCCAGGAAGCCGTGGTCGGCCATCCAGTCGTCGTTGTAGATCTTGCTCAGGTAGCCGCGGCCGCTGTCGGGCAGCAGCACCACGACGACGTCGTCGGGGGCGGCACTCGCGGCCACCCGCAGCGCCGCCACGGCCGCCAGCCCGCAGGAACCTCCGACGAGCAGCCCCTCCTCGCGCGCCAGCCGGCGGGTCATCAGGAAGCTATCGCGGTCGCTCACCGCCTCCACCCGGTCGGCGATGGTCCGGTCGTAGGCGCCGGGCCAGAAGTCCTCCCCCACCCCCTCGACGAGATAGGGCCGGCCGCTGCCACCGGAATAGACCGAGCCCTCGGGGTCGGCGCCGACCACCTGCACTCGCCCGTCGCTGGCCTCCTTCAGGTAGCGGCCGGTGCCGCTGATGGTGCCGCCGGTGCCCATTCCGGTGACGAAGTGGGTCACCCGGCCGTCGGTCTGCCGCCAGATCTCCGGGCCGGTGCTGGCATAGTGGGCCGCTGGATTGGCCGGGTTGGAGTACTGGTCGGGACTCCAGGCACCCGGGGTCTCGGCGACCGTGCGCTTGGCGACGTTGTAGTAGCTGCGCGGGTCATCCGGGGCCACGGCGGTCGGGCAGACCAGCACCTCGGCGCCGTAGGCCCGCAACGCGTCGACCTTCTCGACGCTGATCTTGTCCGGCATGGTGAACACGCACCGGTAGCCCCGCTGCACCGCCACCAGCGCCAGCCCCACGCCGGTGTTGCCGCTGGTGGGTTCCACGATGGTGCCGCCGGGCCGCAGCAACCCGTCGCGCTCGGCCGCCTCGACCATCGCCAGCGCGATCCGGTCCTTCACCGAGCCGCCGGGGTTGAGGTATTCGACCTTGGCATAGACCGGCGCCGGCAGCCCGGCCCCGACATGGCCCAGGCGCACCAGCGGGGTATTGCCGACCGCGTCGATGACGCTCTGGAAGACCTCCACCCGACAACCGTACGGCGGGGCCTGGCGCGTCGCCCCGGCCGACCTAAGGTCGCCGCATGCGCGCCAGGACCCTCGTCGCCGTGGCCGCCGCCGGGCTGCTGGGCCCGCTGGTGCTGCTGGGGGTCGAGGCGGCGGTCACCGCCGGTGGCAGCTATGCCACGCCGGAGTCCGCCCCCGTCGTCAGCCTGGACACCGGGCCCGCCGGCGCCGCGCCGCTCACCGTGGCCGTGCTCGGTGACTCCACCGGCGCGGGTCTCGGCGTCACCTCCGGGCGGGCGGCCGACACGGTGGGCGGCCAGCTGGCGCTCGCGCTCGGCGGCAGGTCTGGCGGCATGTCTGGCGGCGGGACTGGCGGGCGGCGGGTGGCGCTGCGGGGCTTCGCGGTCAGCGGCGCCCGCGCGGCCGACCTGGCCGGCCAGGTGGACCGGGTAGTGGCCGCGCGCCTGCCCGGGCCGCTGGTGGTGCTCGTGGTCATCGGGGCCAACGACGCGACGCACCTGTCCGCACTCCCCCGGGTCGCCGGCGACGTGGGTGCCGCCGTCCGCCGACTCCGGGGACTGGGGGCGCGCGTGGTGGTCGGCACCTGCCCCGACATGGGCTCCGCGCGGGCCTTTTCCCAGCCGCTGCGCGCCGTCGTGGGGTGGCGCGGACGGTCGGTGGCCAGGGCGGAGGCCCAGGCGGTGGTCGCGGCCGGAGGGGAGCCGGTGGATCTCGGCGCGCTCACCGGTCCGGCGTTCCGGCGTGATGCTGGCCTGACCTCCGGCGACCGCTTCCACCCGTCGGCGCGGGGATACGCGGTCTGGGCGCGGGCGCTGCTGCCCGCCGTCCGCCGCGCCGCCGCCTAACCTAACGGGGCGGCTTCCCACCGGCGCCCGGGAAGTGGTGCAGTCCCCCCGTGCTCAGCACGGGACTCCCACACCACTCGCCGCCCCGGCCCGCGAACGCCGAACGGGCCGGCCCCCCGAAGGGAGGCCGGCCCGTTGCCTGGTGCCGTGCTGGCTTACGCGGTGCCGTGCTGGCTTACTTGGTGGCGAGGTGCGGGCGTGCCTGGGCCGGAGCAGCGCCGGCCGGCGTGGTGCCGGTGGCGACCCTCGGGGTGACGGCGTTGCTGGGGGCGCTGGCGATGCTCTCCTCGTTCTGGGTCTCCGCGAAGACGGTGAACGAGTACATGTGCGTGGTGTTCAGGCCGCCCTGGAAGAACGCCGGCCCGGTCGGGGTGCCGTCCTTCTGTGCGCCGACCGCGGTGAACTGGTCGCGGGCGGTGGGGTCGGTCAGGTCCCTGGAGCGCACCGCGTACCCCAGGATCCCGGAGCCGGTGTCCGCGGGCTTGGTGAAGGTGACCGTGGCGGAGCCGTTGTTCGGCGCGGCGGGCGCGGCGTTGCCGTTCTGCGGGGCGTTCGTGGTGTCACCACCGGTGGCCACGACGTTGGCCGGCACCCCAGGGCGAGGGTTGTTCAGGCCCTGGGTGAAGTTCGCTCCGCGGGTGGTGCCGGCCGGGCAGACGGTGCCCAGCACGGTGCGGGTCTGGGTGGAGCTGGCGCCGGAGGCGAACATGTTGACCGTGACGAGCGCGGTCGCCTTGCCGGTGGTCTGCACCGAGAAGGGGACGCTGTCGGCCGGGGGCGCGGTGGTGGTGGTCGTGCCGGGCGACGCCGCGAGCAGCAGCGTGTTGGTGACCGGCGGGATGTTGAACAGCAGTGGGTTGCGGTAGACGTGGCCAGGCACGGTCACGGTCGCGACGTCGGTCTTGCCGCCGCCGGACTTGGTCGTGTCGTACTGCGTCGTGATCTCGAAGCGGTAGCCGGTCGGGACCACGCCGGCGAAGGTGGTCGGGTTGGGCGTGGCGGTGCCAGAGGCCTTGCTCGAGCCGGCGAACAGCTTCGTCGTGTAGACGGGGGCTGCCGGGGCGGGTACGGCGACGAGGCCGACGCACTCGATCGCGGTGTTCTGATACACGGGGGTCGGGTCGGCCGCGGTAGCGACCATGGTGCCGCCGACCACGATGCCGCCGACGAGGCCGGCCGCGCCAACCGCGGTGACCGCGGTGCGGCGGCGGGTCGAGCGCGGGGTGCTCTCGGGGGTGCTGCTGGGGGTGCTTGTCGTCACGCGGGTGGTCCTCCTCGTTGAGTGCCGTCACCGCTCCGCCGGGGGTGTGCTCCCCTCGTGCGTGCGGTGCTTGCGATCTCGTCGCCGTACCCTGACCTGCGTTACGTCACCCACCGTCACACCGTCAGGGAGTCACCGTGCCCGAGGCCGTCGTCGTCGCCATCGCCCGCAGCCCGATCGGACGGGCCTTCAAGGGGTCGCTGAAGGATCTGCGGCCGGACGACCTGGCCACCGTGATCACCCGGGCCGCGCTGGACCAGGTGCCGGCGCTCGACCCGCACGACATCGCCGACCTCTACGCCGGGGTCGGTCTGCCCGGCGGTGAGCAGGGCTACAACCTCGGGCGCAACGTCGCCGTCGCGTTGGGCTACGACTTCATCCCCGGCGCCACCATCACCCGCTACTGCTCGTCGTCGCTGCAGACCACCCGGATGGCCGCGCACGCGATCAAGGCCGGGGAGGGCGACGTCTTCCTCTCCGTCGGGGTCGAGACGGTCAGCCGCTTCGTCGCCGGCAACAGCGACGACGCCCGCACGGTCAACCCGCTCTATGCAGCCGCGCAGCAGCGCACCACCGAGCGCGAGCAGCCCGGTGCCGCGACCTGGACCGACCCGCGTGACGACGGCGCCGTTCCCGACGTCTACATCGCCATGGGCCAGACCGCGGAGAACGTCGCGCAGATCACCGGCATCACCCGCCGGGAGATGGACGAGTTCGCCGCGCTGTCGCAGAACCGGGCCGAGAAGGCCATCGCCGACGGCTTCTTCGCCCGCGAGATCACCCCGGTGACCACGCCGGACGGGACCGTGGTGTCGGCCGACGACGGGCCGCGCGCCGGCACCACGGTGGAGGCGCTGTCGGGGCTCAAGCCGGTCTTCCGCCCGGACGGGTCGGTGACCGCCGGCAACGCGTGCCCGCTCAACGACGGGGCAGCGGCCGTGGTGCTCATGAGCGACGTCAAGGCCAGCGAGCTCGGACTCACCCCGCTGGCCCGCATCGTCTCGACCGGCGTCACCGGCCTGTCGCCGGAGATCATGGGCCTCGGCCCGATCGAGGCGTCCCGCCAGGCGCTGCGACGCGCCGGCATGTCCATCGACGACGTCGACCTGGTCGAGATCAACGAGGCCTTCGCCGCGCAGGTCATCCCCAGCGCCCGCGAGCTGGGCGTCCCCGAGGACAAGCTCAACGTGCACGGCGGCGCGATCGCCGTCGGCCACCCCTTCGGCATGACCGGCGCGCGCATCCTCGCCACCCTGCTCAACGGGCTGCGCAGCACCGACAAGACCATCGGCCTGGAGACCATGTGCGTCGGCGGCGGCATGGGCATGGCGATGGTGGTCGAGCGCCTCAATTAGTCAGCGGCCGACCGGCCGGACGCCGGCCAGCTCCTCGGCGGCATGGCGCACGTCGGCCAGGGCCGCGGCCGTCACCGCGTCGTCGGGCCTCGCGGCCAGCAGGTCGGCGCCGAGCACCGCCACCTGATCGCCGAGACCGTGCGGCAGCACCGGTGGCGGCAGCATCCCGGGGGGGGCTCCGCCACCGGCCGCGCGGGCATGCTCGGCGAGCGCGAGCACCAGCGTGCGCACCGCGGCCGCGCGGGCCGGGGCGGCCCCGCGAGTCGGGTCGGCGGCGCGCAGCCGGCGCACGAGCGTGGAAAGCTCCCGCTCCAGCTCGACTGCCAGCACGCCAGGAGCTAGCGGCGCAGCTGGTTGAGCAGGCGCAGCAGGGTGATGTAGACCCAGACGAAGGAGACGACGAGTCCGTAGGACAGCCGCCAGGCCTCCCGGCTCGGCGCACCCTGGCTGACGGCCTGCTCGACGAAGGTGAAGTCCAGGGTGAACTGCAGGGCCCCGATCACCAGGATCGCCAGCGAGATGATGATCGCCAGCGGGCCGTTGCCGTCCAGGATGCCGACGCTGCCGCCGAGAGCGTTCACGACCAGGTCGACGAGGAACAGCGCGACGATGCCGAACGACGCCCCGATGACGACCCGCGTCATCCGCGGCGTCGCGCGCAGCCGGCCACTGGTGTGCAGCAGCAGCATCACGACGAAGATGGCGCCGGTGCCGAGCAGCGCCTGGGCGACGATGCCGCTGCGGAAGGTCTCGAAGGCGTGGCTGAGGCCACCGAGGAACAGCCCCTCGGCCGCGGTGTAGGCCACCACCAGGGCGGGCCGCACCATGCGGGTGAAGACGATCACCAGGCTCAGCGCGAACGCGACGAACAGGGCGGCGATCGCCACCGGTGACACCCGACCCGAGGGCGAGATGGCCCAGCCGATCGCGGCCATCACGCCGAGCAGGGCGAGCAAGCCGCCGGTGTGGACCACCACGTCATCGACGGTGAGGCGATCACCCCCGTCGTACATCCGCTGGAGCTCGTCGGGCGTCGGCGCCTGCTGGCGGAACGCGCGGTTGGTGAAGACGGGGTTGGTGGACCGGAGCTCGGCCATCGACTCTGCACTCTCCTCGCGGTCCTCGCACGGGACCGTCGGTTCCATAACGTACGGCGGGGGCCGGGTGATCCCTCGTTGTGCCCCGTCACACACCCGGGCTATCGACCCCGACGGCACGCTGGTCCCGCCCCGCCGATCCTGCCGCTCGCAGGCATCGGTGTCGGCGCGGGGGCGGGGGCGGGGGCGACTGAACCGGCGTCAGGCCTGCGTCGGGGCCAGTGGCGGGGCGAGCGGGCTGGGGATGCCGCCGCCCAGCAGCGCGTGCACGGAACGTCCGGCGACGGCGCACCAGGCGGCGAGCAGCCCACCGAACGCCGCGACCGCGCCCCAGCGCAACGTGACCAGGTCGGTGCGCGCGGCCAGCGAGGACAGGCCGGTCACGCATGTCCCGATCGGGAAGGTCAGGCTCCACCAGCCGAGGGTGAACGGCAGCCCCTGCCGATGGGCGCGCACCGTCACCGCCGCCGCCAGCGCCGCCCAGAAGGTGGCGAACCCCAGCAGAGCCGAGCCGCCGGTCAGGGCTAGCACGGCCAGCCCCGCTGGGTACGGCGGGGGAAACGCGCCGGGTGCTGCCACCGCGATGGCGCCCAGCGCGGTGGCGCCCTGCCCGAGCGGCCCGAGCACGACCCACACCGACGGCGCCGCCGCCGCCGGCTCGCCTCCGTGCAGCAGCAGCCGGGCCCACACCAGGGTGAGCATCAGCAGCGCCGCGAGCAGGGAGAGCCCGAACAGCGCCAGGCAGAGCACGAGCACGCCCGCCCGCGCGGCGCCGAGGTGGGGCGCGAGCAGGGCGCCGGCAGCCGCGCTGACCATGGGCGGCACGACCGGGAGTAGCCACACCGCGGCGGCATCCCCTGGACCGTCGGAGGGGCGCCCGGTGGCCAGCAGCAGCGGGACGCCGACGGCGGTGGCGAGGCCGAGCAGGCCGGCGGGGACCTGCACTGCGACGTCGACGACGACGGCGGCCCGACCCAGCAGGTGGCCGCCCACCAGCAGGGTGGCGGTCCCGACCGTCATCCCGGCCATCGCCATCGTGCCGGTGGCCGGGACGGTGCGCCGATCCAGCAGGTGGGCCCGCGCCACCTCCGGGTGCCGGGCGGCCTGCAGGACCAGCGCGGCGACGACGAGGACCAGCAGGGCGCTGGCGGCCAGCCAACTCGCCGTGGCAAGCACCCCCAGGCCCGGGAACCGCACCGGCAGGGTGTGCGCGGCGACCCCCACGACGCCGGTGCCCATGACCGCGCCGCCGTAGGCGGAGACCGCATGTCTGACCGCTCCTGGTTCGACCAGGGTCGCGGCCACCGCCGGCGGGGCCGGTGCTGACGCGAAGGTTGTCTGGCCGGTCACGCCGTCGAGGGTGGTGCCGGGGCTTGGCTGCGCCAGGGGGCAACGCGGCATGGGGACATCAGCCGCGCTGATGGGCCAATGATGGGAGGCTGGCCGCGTGCTGTCGCCCCACGTGCCCGACCTGGACGCCCTGGAGCTGCTGCTGACCATCGCGCGCACCGGCAGCCTCGGTCGCGCCGCGGGCGAGCGGGGTGTCGGGCAGCCGGCGGTCTCCGCGCGCGTGCAGACGATGGAGCGCCTGGTCGGGCTGCCGCTGCTGGAGCGCGGCCCCACCGGCTCCCGGCTGACCCCGGCCGGCGCGCTCGTCGCCGGGTGGGCGCGCGAGGTCGTGCTGGCGGCCGACCGCCTCGACACCGGGATCGCCTCGCTGCGCGGCCGGCGCGACGCCCGGCTGGTCGTCGCCGCGAGCCTCACCGTGGCCGAGCATCTGCTGCCCGGGTGGCTCACACGACTGCACGAACGGCGACCTGGCACCTCGGTGTCACTGTCGGCGGTGAACTCCGCGACGGTCGCGGAGCTGGTGCTGGCCGGCGAGGCCGAGCTGGGCTTCGTGGAGGGACCCGTCGTCCCGACCGGGCTGGGGGCCCGGCTGGTGTCCCGTGACCAGCTGCTGCTCGTCGCGGTCGCCGGGAGCCCGCTGGGCCGCCGGCGGCGCCCGGTGGGTGCCGCCGAGCTGGCCGCGCTGCCGCTCGTCGAGCGTGAGCCGAGGTCGGGCACCCGGGCCGCGTTGCAGGCCGCACTGGCCGCGGCGCTCGGGGGGGTACCGCAGCGGCCGGCGCCCGTGCTGGAGCTGTCGTCCACGACCGCGGTGCGGGCCGCGGTGATGGCCGGCGCGGGCCCGGCGGTCCTGTCCGCCCTGGCGGTCGCCGACGACCTGGCGGCCGGACGGCTGCGCGCCGTACCCACCGAGGGCGTCGACCTGGCACGTGACCTGCGGGCCGTGTGGGCCAGAGGGACCCGACCGGCCGGCCCGGCCAGGGACCTGGTGGCGCTCGCCGTCGCGACGCGGACCTGACGCCTGGGACCTGCCGGCGCGGGTGGAGCCGGGTGGAGCCGGCAGCGGCGTGCCAGGGTGTCCGGCGTGCGGCTGACCGAGGAGCAGGTGCAGGTGCCGGGACCCGGCGACGGGCAGATGATCCGGGCGGTGGTGCTGCGGCCGGTGGGCGACCGGCCCTGGCCGGGCCTGCTCTTCTACAGCGACATCTTCCAGCTCACGCCCTCGACGCTGCGCACCGCGCGCAGGCTGGCCAGCGCCGGCTTCGTGCTCGTGGCACCAGAGGTCTACCCGCACGGCGAGCTTGCCGGTGTCGCCCTCGCCTTTGACGACGACGGCAAGCGCCGCGGGCAGGCGGGCGCGGACGCGACCTCCACGGCCTCCTTCGACGACGATCGCGACGCCGTGCTGAGCTGGCTCGAGGGCCGTCCCGATACGGCTGGAGCCCCTCGGGCGGCGGGCTTCTGCCTCGGCGGCCACCTGGCGTTTCGGGCCGCGCTCGACCCACGAGTGGTTGCCACCGCCTGCTTCTACCCCACCGGGCTGCAGGACGGGAAGCTCGGCGCCGACCCGGCGGACAGTCTGGCCACCGCCAGCGACATCCGCGGCGCCCTGATGCTCGTCTTCGGCTCGCGCGACCCGCATGTCCCCGCCGTCGCCCGGCAGCGGGTCCTCGCCGAGCTGGAACGGCAGGGCATCGAGCCCGAGGTGCACGTCTACGCCGGCGAGCACGCGTTCATGCGCGACGAGGGCCCCCGCCACGACCCGGCACTCACCGATGCGGCGTTGGCCGCGGCGGTGGCCTTCCTCGTCCGGGCCTGAGACTCAGCCCGTGGATCAGGCAGTGGAGAACCGGGCCGCCGAGCGGGCCTTGGCCTTGGCGGCCTCCACCTCGCGGTCCTTCGGCGGCGCGCTGGTGACCAGCTCGTCGAGCAGCCGCAGCGACGACGACGTCACCGCGTCCACGGCGCGCGCGAACGCCGCGGCGTTCGACTGGGACGGGTGCGCCGTCCCGCTGATCTTGCGGACGTACTGCATCGCAGCCTCGTGCACCTCGTCCCGCGTCGCGGGGGGCTCGAAGTTGTGCAGGGGGCGGATGTTGCGGCACATGGCCCGATCGTAAGTCGCCCGCGGCGGGGAGAATGGGTCCCGTGCCGATCCCCGTCGAGCTCCGGCACGCTCTCACCAGGCTGGTTACTGCTGGCAGCGGCACGGCGTTCGTCCTGCTCGACGACAGTGGGCGCATCACCTATGCCTCACCCGGGGCGCTCGCCCCGCTCGGTCGCGACGACGCCACCGCGGTCGGCCTGCATTGGAGCGAGCTGATCCGCGTGGAGCCCGCACTCGCGGTGGACCTGAGCGATCCCGGCTCGCTGCTGCCGGCGCTGGAGGGGCTGGGGCTCGCCCCCGCCCCGCGCCGCAGCGAGGGACACCTCGGCGAGGGCGTGGTCAGCCTGCGGGCCGGCAACGGCCGGACGCGATGGGCCCGATTGTCCGTTCTGGACGGGCGGGCCGACCCCGAGGTGCGCGGCCTGCTCGTGGTCGGCCGGGACGTGACCGCCGAACGGCTCGCCGCCGAGGCGACAGCTGCGGTGGGTGCGCTGCCGCTGCGCGCCGCGGTGGACCGGGTGGCGGCCGTGCTGGCCCGGGTCGTCGACTTCGACCGGCTGGCGCTGTCGGGCATCGACGGCGACGCCGTGCGGCTGCTTGCCGTGTCCGGGTCCGACCTGCCGGCCGGGCTGATCGGGTCGGAGCGCCCGCTCGGGGAGGAGACCCTGGCCGAGCTGCGGCGCACGGGCTGGCAGGTCGTGACCGACACCGGGGACCCGGAGCACGGCGACCCGCGGACGGCCGCCGTGGGCCCGGGGTCCTACGTCTCGACGGTGGTGCGCCTGGCCGGCCAGAGCGTCGGGCTGATGACCCTGTTCAGCCGGCGGCCGGGGCGATTCCGGCCGGCCCACGGGCCATTGCTCGCGGAGGCCGCCGCCGGGGCCGGCGTCGCGCTGCTGCTGCTGGCCCGGCTTGTCCAGGAGCAGGCCGCGGCGAGCGCGCTGCTGGACCGCACCGCGAACCTGCTCCGGCAGGCGACGAGCGACCCGCTCACCGGGTTGGCCAACCGGAGCCATCTGCGCGAGGTGCTGTCCGGCGCGCTGGCCGCGCAGGCTCCCGGCGTCGAGCTGGGGGTCGGCTTGCTCTTCTGCGACCTCGACCGCTTCAAGGTGGTCAACGACGCGCTGGGTCACCACGTCGGCGATGTCCTGCTGCAGCAGGTCGCGGACCGCCTGCGCACCCAGGCACCGGCCGGCGCCCTGGTGGCGCGGCTCGGCGGGGACGAGTTCGTCGTGCTGGTGCCCTCGGGGGCCACCTCGCAGGGGCTGCTCGACCTCGGGGTCGCCTTGCAGGCCGCGGTGGCAGCGCCTGTGCAGGTCGACCACCACGTGCTGCGGGTGGACCTGTCTGCCGGCGCCGTGCTCGCCGGTGCGGCGGACACCCCCGACGAGGTGCTCCAGCACGCCGACACGGCGATGTACCGCGCGAAATTCGGCGGCCGGCGTCGGGTGGCGCTGTGGACCCGGCAGGTCGGCGAGGCAGCCCGGGCCCGCTTCGACCTTGAGCGCGAGCTGGCCCTGGCGCTGACCCTCGATGTCGACGACGACGCGGGTATCACGGTGGTCTACCAGCCGGTGGCGGACCTGCGCAGCGGGCGGTGGCACGGTGTCGAGGCCCTCGCCCGCTGGCAGCACCCGCAGCTCGGGGAGGTGCCACCGTCGACCTTCGTCCCGCTCGCC
>JAABUZ0100003774.1_pt1 | contig 21874 bp, 23 predicted proteins | sample 5562091 | NCBI WGS metagenome assembly JAABUZ01 (sample SAMN12813069, study PRJNA571459) | rock metagenome | isolation source: Antarctica rocks | place: Antarctica: Victoria Land, Linnaeus Terrace sud | collected 2015-12-21
CGACGGTGAACGCGGACGGCACGCCGAACCTCTCGCCCAAAGGCACCTTCGCGATCGTGGATGCGGCCACGGTCGCCTTCGCGGAAATCCGCTCGCCCGGCACCCTCCGCAACCTCGCGGCCAACCCTGCGGTGGAGGTCAACTTCGTGGACCCGTTCACGCGTCGCGGCTGCCGCCTGTTCGGCAGGGCGCGGATTGTACGGCGGGGCGAGGAGGGACTTGACGGGCTGTTGCTGCTTTTTGCCGATCACGGCGCCCTCGTGCCGCGTACGCGGGCGGTCATCCTCATCACGGTGACGCGGGCGCTGTCGCTCTCCTCGCCCGCCTATGACGATGGCGCATCGGAAGGCGAGCTGCGGCGGACCTGGACGGAACGCTTCCGTGCGCTCCAACCAGGCGGGCGCTTCACGGAATGACCGCCAGCCCGCTCGGGTCCGAAACCGCCACGTCGCTCGCTGCGCTGATTCTGTTGACAGGCCAGGCGCCGAACTGAATGCGAAGGCTGTGCCATAGCGACCGCGAGGGTGAGGTTGGCTCGAGATCGTCGATTGTTCACGCAGCACCTGCCTACCACCGCCAGCGTGAGCGCATCTGCGAGCGACCCTTGGGGACCGTCGCATCGCTAGCCGACGAAGCCTCCGCTGTTGGCAAACGGCCGCAAGGTCCTGCTGCTGTGCGGCTTCGCGACCGAAGTGGTGGTAATGCCGCCGGGCTTGTCGCAAACTCCAGGATAGGTTGGAGATCGGGCTCGGCCGATCCCGGTTTTACGCTTTGTTAACCTCTGAAAGTCCGAAGCAGAACCCGAGCAGCCGGTTCTGCTCGTGGACCGTCCAGGCACCGGCGAAACCGAAGCCCTTGCGCAGCCACAGCATGGCTTCGAACCCCTGGATGGATCTCTGGGATTGATCCGGTTCGGTTGGACACCCTGAAGCTTTAGCCAGAGGTGTACCCGATGCCCAAGACTCGCCCGCCGTATTCGCCTGATTTCCGTCGTCAGATGGTCGATTTGGTTCGCGCCGGCCGTGATCCGGATGATCTTGCCCGGGAGTTCGAGCCGACCGGGCAGTCGATCCGCAACTGGATCGCGGATGCCGAGAAGAAAGAGGGTCGGCGGGACGAGGTGTTGCCCGGTGTGAGCGCGGCCGAGCGGGACGAACTGGTTCGGCTGCGGCGGGAGAACAAGCAGCTCCGTGTCGAGCGGGACATTCTGTCAAAAGCCGGGGCCTGGTTTGCACGGGAGACCGGGACGCTCCCGTCCGGCTCTTCCGGTTCATGAGCGGAGCGAGCTTGAGGCTCCGGCAAGCGGAGCTTGCTGGAGAAGCTAGCGGAGAGGCGAACCAGGCCTGCTTTCCGGTTTCCACCATGGCGCGCGTGCTCGGCGTGTCCAAGGCGGGCTATTACGCCTGGCGGCATAGGCCGCCGTCCAGCCACGCGGTGGCCGACGCGGCGTTGCTGAAGCCTGCGGAACGGGCGCAGCCGGCGCTCGATCAGCGGCGCGTAGGCCAGCACCCAGCGGTTCACCGTGCTGTGATCGACCTCGAGACCGCGCTCGAGCAGCAGCTCCTCAACGTCGCGGTAGCTCAGCGGATAACGCAGGTACCACGAGACCGCCTGGACAATCAGCCCGGCCTCGAAATGGCGACCCTTGAAGTCGTCCTTCGACCGGCTCTTCAGCCTGGCGGCGATGGCGGACAGGATCATGGATGCCTCCGGGCCGGAGGCGGTAAGTTCGGTCGGCGTGCCTAACAAACCGTCAACGCCGGAAGTTTGCGACAGGCCCCTTAACAGGGCCTCGCCAGCACTGAGCGCAGCGGCCCCAAGCCACGCCATGATCGAGAGCTTACCTTCAGGTCGCCTCCGGCCGGGGCCACTGAAGCCGCACCCTGGCCAAGCACGATCATAGCGCAACGACCAGCTTCTGAGCCGAAACCCCCTTCTTCTGGGCTTCCAGCGCCGCCGGTATTTTGTCCAGACCCCGTCCGACGACAAGCGGAGCGGGAGCGGCGATATAGCGGCCGTCAGCGAGCGCATCGGGCAGGAAATCAGCGTAGATCATTGGGCCGACTTCGTTATCGAAGAGCGTGGTGCCGAAAATGAATTTGGTGCGGATCCCCCTCGTTTTCGCTTTGATCGTCATCGCGGCGGTCGACGCGACCATGCGCGCCATGGTTGGAACCAGCCACAGGGTCCTGCTACGGCCCACGGGCGCCTCATCGAACGAAACCGGAGTGCTGGCGATCGAGACGACCTTCTCGCCTTCGCACGCGTGAACGATGTCGAGACAGGCCTCGGTCGACCCGAGCCCGACGGCGAGGGCGCCGGCGATCGTGCGGCCGTTCAGGGCCTTGATGATGTCCCTGACCACTGTCCTGCTTCGGTAGTCGAACGCCTGGAACGCGCCGAGCTTCTTGACGTAGCCGAAGTTCTTCGGCGAGGCCGTGGTGATGACGTCGTAGCCGGCCGCGACGGCGAGCTGGATCGCGTTGCTGCCGAGGCTGGTGGAACCTCCCCAGACGACCAAGGTCTTGCCCGTCGGCTTGGGGTGGGCCGAAGGATGTTGGAGCGCGAGCTGGTCTTTCTCGAACAGGCCACAGGCCGCGGTGGACAGGGTCAGCGGCAGAACGACGGCATTCTCGTAAGCCATCCCATCCGGGATCGGGGACGCCATGTGAGCGAGCAGGACCGTGTATTCCTGAAAAGCGCCCTCGGCCGAACTGTTGCGTTTCTTGTCCGCGCCCACCGCGTGACCCAGGACACGGTCGCCGACCTTGAAGCGAGAGACGCCGGGTCCGACCTCGATCACTTCGCCCGCAACGTCGGAACCGACGATGAACGGGTACTTGATCCACGAGAAGAACAGGTCGCCCATCGACTGCGTCAGCCAGTCGAGCGGATTGATCGCCACAGCGCGGTTCTTGACGACAATCTCGTTCTCAGCAGGGGAGGTGTAGGGCGCGGGTCTGATCTCAAGCGCGGCGTGCTTCGCCGGCAGCCAAACGGCGTTGTTCGCGGGCATCTCTACTCACCTTTCTCTCGCGAAGACTGGCGTTCCTGCTGGAGCGCGCGCAGGCGCAGGTCGTCTCGTCGAGGAGCGTTAGCAAGCTGATATACCGTTGAAAGCAGACGATCCATGCTGTACCGTCCGGATAATCTTCGCGAACGTCCGGGATCGCCATGGACCCGCTCTCAGATGTGCTGTCGCTGCTCAAACCGCGGAGTTACATGTTCCGCGGACTCGACGCCGGCGGACGATGGTCGATCGACTTTTCCGAGGACGAGGGGGTCAAATGCTACGCCTTGATGTCTGGTCAGTGCTGGCTATCCGTGGAGGGCGTTTCCGATGCGGTGCGCCTCACGGCGGGTGACTGCGTCCTGCTGCCGAGGGGGAGACCACTCCGCCTCGGCAGCGACATGACCTTGGCGCCGGTCGATGCCGAAACCTTCTTCTCGGCCGCTCGCGAGGGCGGCGTCGCGACGCTCAACGGTGGGGGAGATTTCTTTGGAATCGGCGGCTATTTCGAGTTCGCCGGCAGTCACGCCGACGTACTGCTGGGCGTGCTGCCGCCGATCGTTCATATCCAAAAGGAATCAGACCAAGCGGCGCTACGCTGGTGTCTCGAACGGTTGATGCAGGAGCTTCGGGAACCCCAGCCGGGTGGCTCGCTGGTCGCGGAACACCTCGCCCACATGCTGCTGGTTCAGGCCTTGCGGCTGCATATGGCGGAAGGGTCGAGGGCCGGTGTCGGCTGGCTTTTCGCGCTAGCAGACAAGCGAATGAGCGCCGCGATCAACGCCATGCACGAGAACCCGGCGCGCCGCTGGACATTGCAGACGTTAGCGGAGGTATCCGCCATGTCGCGATCGACCTTCGCCCTACGCTTCAAGGAGACTGTTGGGGAATCGGCTATGGAATACCTCACGCGTTGGCGAATGCTCCTGGCTGCGGATCGGCTGACGAACTCCGGCGACTCCATCTTCATCATCGCGCCGTCGCTCGGCTACGAGTCTGAAAGCGCCTTCAGCACCGCCTTCAAGAGGGTCATGGGCTGCTCGCCTCGACAGTATGTCCGTGAACGACGTCCAGATGCTCCTCGAGACGCCGAAGAGCTCAGAAGCGCAAGTCGACCGGAAAGGGTTGCAGGCTGACCCAGTGCGAAGTCTGCACACAGCCGAGGCGAGCGACCTGGCAGATCGTGCGGTCTCGGTGATCGTGCTCGCCTTCAGGCTGCTGTCACATGCCGGGAAGTGGCTGTCGGGAGTGACCCCACCTTCCGATCCAAACCACGGCTGTCCGTAGTTGCGGCTCCGCTGTCGGACCCTTGCGCAGCGGCGAGCAGGCCCCGGCCTTCTAGACCCGTATTTTCGGCGTGCTGACGCCGGCCAGCTGTCGCCCCGAGGGTCGCGACTATTTCTAGCAGGAGGCTGAAAAAGGCTTGGGGTCTGACGAGTTCGTGACTCACTCCCCCGCGATGAGCGGGAGGGTGTCGGGTGCGCGGACAGGATAGCCGGAACGGCTCACTGTTTTCCTATGTGGGCCTGGAACAGCGGGTCCGTTCGGATCATCCCCTGCGTACGATCCGAATTTTGGTCAACGAGGCTCTGGCGTCGCTCGACGGTCGTTTCGGCGAGATCTACTCGGAGATCGGCCGTCCCTCGATCCCGCCCGAGCAATTGCTGCGGGCGATGCTGCTGCAGGCCTTCTACTCCGTGCGCTCCGAGCGCCAGCTGATGGAGCAACTCGACTTCAATCTCCTGTTCCGCTGGTTCGTCGGGCTCGGCATCGACGATGCGGTGTGGGACGCCTCGACCTTCTCCAAGAACCGCCTGCTCGAGGGCAGCGTGGCGGCGGCCTTCCTAAGTGCCGTGCTGGCCATCCCGCGCGCGAAGCGGCTCCTGTCGCAGGACCACTTCAGCGTGAACGGCACTTTGATCCAGGCCTGGGCGTCGATGAAGAGCTTCCGGCCCAAGGACGGCACACCGTCCGAGCCTCCCGAACCTCCGGCTGGCGGGCGCAACGCCGAGGTGGACTTCCATGGCCAGCGCCTGTCCAACGACACCCACCGGAGCAGCACGGACCCCCAAGCGCGGCTTTACCGCAAGGGGCGCGGCCGGGAAGCCAAGCTGTGCTTCATGGGACATCTCCTTATGGAAAACCGCAACGGGCTGATCGTGGACGGTTCCGGCTGGCCGACGTTCAGCCAGCGAGCGTCGGGCGTCGAGCTATGCTGGATTTTGGGTGACACGGTGGTCAGGCGGCGCGATTTGATGGTTGGTCGAGGACCTCGGCGCCATCTCGGAAGGTGACACCGGCGACGACCTTGGGCAACTGGTTTTCGCCGTTTAGCTACCCCAGGGCGGTCGCCTGTCTGACCAAGGACCGCGACGCGCTGCTCATATTTCGCCCCATATTTCTCGTGGAAGACGGTGATCGCCGCGTCGGCCGCGACCCTGGTCGGCGCGCCGTGGATCTCACGCAGGTCATCCTTCATCGTGGCCTGGACGGATTTGGGCACCTTGTTGAGCACGTTGGCGGCCTTGTGAACCCAGCAGCGTTGATGCCGTGTGCCGGGGTAAATCTCCTCGACGGCCTTCCAGAAGCCGAGCGCGCCGTCCCCGATCGCCAGTTCGGGCGCGACGGTCAGGCCGTGGCGTTTCACCTCGACGAGCAGTTCGCGCCAGCTTTGGGCGCTCTCCCGGACGCCGACCTGGAAGCCGACCAACTCCTTCCTGCCCTCGGGTGTGGCTCCGATCAGCACCAGCATGCATTCCGCCTGGTTCTCCATCCGAGCCTGCAGATAGACGCCATCGGCCCACACGTAGACATATCGCCGTGCCGACAGGTCCCGCGTCTGCCAGCGCGCATACTCGGCCTGCCATTCGGCCGTAAGACGGCTGACGACCGAGGGCGACAGGTTCGGGGCGTCTTTACCCAGCAGGGCCGTCAACGCCTCTTGGAAATCGCCGGTCGAGACGCCGCGCAAATACAACGTGGGCAATAGCGCATTGAGGCTGCGCGTCCGCCGCGACCACTTGGGCAGGATCGCCGACGAGAAGCGGACCCGGTCGTCATCCGATGCAGTTCCACGATCGCGGATCTTCACCCGGGCGACCCCGACAGCACCGATCCCGGTCTGGATCGGCCGCTCGGGTCCATGGCCGTGCCGGACCAGGCGAGCCCGCCCGTCCGTCAGCCTCAGCTCCTGCATGCCGGCCAGGAAGGCTTCGGCTTCAAGTTCAACGGCCTGCGCCAACAGCCGCCGCGCACCGGCGCGCAGCACGTCGGTCAGCGGATCGTCGATATCGTCAGGCTGACGGAGACGGACAACATTGATAGGCTCGTTCATGGCGTATCGCTCTCGGTGAGAGGTTCTGGCAGGCTGGACACCCGCCTCGATACGCCGCCTTCAGACCACCGTCGTCACCCAGTTTCCGTCATAGCTCTCGGGCGTCCTCAGGCCCATGATGCCGTCGAGCGACTTGGCCTCCCAGGCGTCGAAGAATCGACGGACAATGTCGGCATTGCTCATGATGTCTCCTCCACGTCGGTGCCCTGCGGTCTGCCCGCGGCGGCATCATTATCAGGCATCGGCGGCGAACAGCTCAAGCCTGCTGTACACGCCACCGATCTCCATTTGCCGGCCTGCGGTCGCTAGATCGCCAATAGCGACGGATTTGAAGCCGATCTCGTCGATCAGACCTGACACAGTTGAGACGGCATTTGGATCCTCGCCAGCGACGAACAGGACACGTCTGAAACCGGTTGGGGTTGGTGCGAACATTATATCGAATGGGAGGGTATTGAAGGCTTTAACGACGCGGGCAGAGGGCACTAGGCGCGCAACGATCTGGCTGCCGGAGTCCCCTTTGAGATCGTCGATCTCCAAGTCGGGAGAAATGCTTAGGATGATGTTCGTGGCGTCGACGACGACACGCCCACGCCAATCGACGTCGCTGCGCAGGACGTCACGCACCTTCCGCCAGGGCAGCGCCAAGAAGATCACCTCAGCCTGATCGACCAGCTCTGTGAACGTGGCCGGTTCCAGGGGCTGGCCCACTTCCACTAGCCCTTTGGAGAGACTTTCCGGACCGCGACTATTCGTGATCAGCACTTCGTGGCCAGCTGCTGCGAAACGCTCACCAAGAGTCGTGCCCACAGTCCCGGCCCCAATCATCCCGAGTTTCATCATGTTTCTCCTCTATCGATCTGCCCGCCGTGTGATAACCAGTTTTGCCTTCAGGTTAGTCGGCGGGTTGGTCCTGGTCGACGCTCGTTCCGGTCCACCGACCAGCTCGGAACGCTTGCGGCTATGGCTTGATGAACACGAACCCGTCACGGTTTGGCGCTTCAACGGCTAAGATCGCCTCCTGAAAGTCGGCGAGGCTATAAACACCGCCGACCTTGAAGAGGGACGGCAGCTCGCCGACGAGCTTGATTGCCGATTGAATGTCGTTGATCTGCTCATCCGGCGAGAGTTCGGAGAACCACCGTACGAACACGACGCCGCGGATGACGAACTGACGACCAACGATCTCAGGCGCGCCGATGCCGAGCTTGCCCCCGCCAAGGGCACCGTAGGTGACGATGGCCGCATCGTCGGCCAACAGCGGCACGAGCTCGCCGGCCAGGGAACCGGAAACGCAATCGAGAACCCCGACGATCTTTTTCCCTGCGGCAAGGGAAGTGACCTGCGTCCGCCACTCGGCGTCTTCGGTAGCGGCCACCTGAACGCCGGCCAGCTCGGTGGCGACGCGCTTGGCGCTCGCCGTGCTGCGTGCGAGACCGATCGGCTTTAGATCTTCCTTACGTAGGAAATGCAGCAGCAGACGACCCACGACTGTGCTGGCTCCGGTGACGAGCACCGAGCCTTCGCGAAGCACCTCGTCGGGAACCGATTTGCGCAATCCGCGGAGGATCATCCGTGCGGTGACATAGTTGATGAAGAGCTGCGCTGCGACTTCATCGCTGAGCTCCGGTGGAATGGGGATTGCCGCAGGAGCCGGAATAGCGACGCTTTGTGCCCACGATCCGACAGCCGGAAATCCGATCACCCGATCGCCGACCTTGAGATTGCCTTGACGTTCGACATCGGAGCCAAGCGCGCGAACGATGCCAACAGCCTCCGAGCCGCGCCGGACGAAGCCGACGTCCTCGGGAATGTTTGGCTGAGAACGGGTCAGCTGCAGGTCACCATGATGAACGGGCGAAAGCTTGACGTCGATCAAGACTTCTCCCGGGGTAAGCTGGTATCTATCCTTTATGTCGATGAGCCTCAGCGCGTTCGCCGGCTCGCCGAGAGCACTCTGGACTACAGCCTTCATGCAGTCGCTCCTTGGGACGATAGAAGAGGAACAAGGCAGCAGGCGGAGCATCTACCGCTGCTGCGATAATACAGGTCAGGGACTTGCTTGAAGCCTCGCCAGCGAGGGCGAGCCTAGACGGCTTGGTATGGACTGTTGAGGTGTCTCGCAAACGGCTTGAGCAAGCGGGTCGCGATCAGGGATTTGGCAGCGACCCGCGGCGGCCAGTTTGAATAAGTGCCGCCGTGCCGCCGGAAGCAGCTTCCAGACGCCGGTTCGTTGGCGCTCATGCCGGCAGACCAAGTTCGTAGCTGTGTACAACCTCGAAGACCGTCGCGGAACGATATTCTATACGGAGCCGCTGCGCCTCAGCCAGAACACCTTGAAAACCTTCGCTCGCGAGGTGTTCGTCTATCGCGCGCTGGCTCTTCCACCCTTCAGTCAGGTGAAAGGTCCCTGGATTGCTGATATCCTGTGCTGCAAGCAGGAAGGTATTACCTTCCCGTAGCCTCGCGTCCTTGGCCATACGTTCGGCAATGTCCTTGAACGTGTCTGCATCCTCGGGGTGGACCCGATAGGTGGTCCGGATTAATAACGAGCGCGCAGAATCATCTGACTGCATGTCAATACTCCTTATGACTGCCCACCTGCTAAGTACTGGTGCGAAAAGTCCCGAACGCTATGGCCGCACATTCCTTGGAGTGCTTTGTTTGTGCACCCGGTACTCTGCGCAGTCCGGTCCATATAACATCCGCCGGCTCGCCGAGAGCACTCTGGACGACAGCCGTCATGGGTCACTCCTTTGGATGTAGGAAAGATACAAGGTGGCACTCGAGGTTGAGACATGGCTGACCCTCAGCAGGCCCAGAACATATCTCGTTGACGGGCCGGGGCGGTTTCAGCTGCGGCGCAAACTCCGGCAGCGTGACCGCGTAATCTGCATGTTGCTTCCACTCCGCTGTTTACCTCGATGGGCCATCGGGTCGCGTGAAGTGCGGTGAGCGGGAGCAGCCGGGGCGCGGAAACACGCGCGGTCTCTTGCACAACGCCGTCCTCACAACCTATTGATGATGCCTGACAGCAATATGTTTGATGATGGCCGACATCATTGTCAAGCCTTGCGAGGGGCACGCGATGCGAGTGACGAAGGAGGTGGCGGTGCAGAACAGGAGGAAGATCCTCGAGACCGCTACTCAGCTTTTCAAGGCGCAGGGCATCGACAACGTCTCAGTCGCCGACCTGACGAAGGCCGCCGGCTTCACACATGGCGGTTTCTACAATCATTTCGAGTCTAAGGCTGATCTCGCGGTCGAGACGATCCGATACGCGTTTCAGCAAGCCTTAAGCGAGATTTCGGGAGAGGGCGCCACCACGACGGGGGACTTAATCCCCATGGCAGAGCGGCTGGCAAACTACCTCTCACCTGAACACCGCGATGAGCCCACCGGCGGTTGTCCGACTGGCAGCCTGCCTGTTGACGTTGGACGTCAAGCAGCCGGCGCGCAGCGAGCGTTTGCAGACGGGCTCGAGCGCTATGTCGGGCTCATCGAGGGCGTATTTCCTGCGAACGAGCGTAAGCGCGAGGCGGCGATTGCCACCTTGTCGACGCTCGTCGGCGCGATCATCCTGTCGCGCGCCGTGCGAGAAGGGCATCCCGGTTTGTCGGATGAAATCCTGCGAGCCGCCCGCGCCGCCCAGGAAGGTCGATACGCTGAGACGTAAACGCTTGGCGGACGCTGGAACACGGTTTTAGTCCGTTAACGCCCATTGGCGTTGAGGACGATCGGCCTGGCTTAACGAGCGTGGACGATGCGGTTCGAGAGACCATCAAGAGATTTAAAACCAGCGCTGGGCGCGAAGCTGGACCCGAAAAGCGCACCGTTGAGGCTCGACTAGCTGTTCAGTCCTGACGACGGACCGGTAGGCCGATTGCTCGACTTGCTCGGCCGTGATCCGAACCGGGCCGCGCACCTCCATTTTACCATGTCGGCGGCGGGTTACGAGACGGCCGTCACACACCAGTTCGATCTTGCCTGTCCGCACCTCGAAAAGGACGCGGTGTTCGGGGTGAAGCAATCCTGATCGGAGATTTCCGCGAGGTCGGGACGGAAGGGGGCGATTTGCCTGAATGGCAGGTCGACTGGACGTTCACGCTCGTCCCCGCCGAGCGATAGGCCTCAGGCGTGTAGGCCGGCCTCCCGGCCGAGCGCCCGCGCCTGCTCCGTCGCCGCTGCCGTCTGATCGGCCCCCATTGGGTGGGCCGGGTTGAATGTTAGTTCATGGTCGGTCTGGGCGCCACCATGAGCATGGGCGGCGGAGCTGGTCGGGGTCGCGCAGCGGGCCCTGCGGCGAAGGCTGGCACGAAGACCTCCGGGGCTGGTGGTCGATAGCCACCGCAGCCCAGCGGCGCAACGAAACCCTGCCGCCGCTCTCACGCGATGACCTTGACCGCCAGCCTTGGTAAGATTAGCTTACCAGATGTCGGATCAAGGAGGCTCTCATGGACCCGGTCACGCTCAAGGAAAAGCTCATTGCCGTTCTCGGCCAGATCCAGTCCAACAGCGGCCTCGAATGCCCTGCGCTGACGGGCGCCATCAAGCCGGTGGAGAGCTTGCCGCAGTTCGACAGCAAGGTGTGGCCGGTCGCGACGACGATCCTCGCTACGGAGATCGGCGCGACGATCCCTAATGACGTGAACATCTTCGTCGATGAGACGACAAAGCTCCCACGCTCCATCGACGAAGCCGCCGTCTTCGTCTGCGAGCTGCTTAAGAAGCAGGACGAGAAGGAGGCGGTCGCGGCATGACCGGGCTCAACATCGCCAAGCGGGCCCAGATTCCGGCACGGTTGAAGGAAGCGCGCAAGCTCGCGGGCCTGTCCCAAGGCCAGGTCGCCAAAATGCTTGGCCTTCACCGGCCCTCGGTAAGCGAGATGGAAGCGGGCAATCGCCGTGTCTCTGCCGACGAGCTTGCTCGTCTCGCCGAAGTCTACGACGTCAGCGTCGCGTGGCTGTTGGGCGAGGCCCCGGACACGCTCGACGCCCAAGACCCGCGTCTCGAACTGGCCGCACGCGAACTCACCAAACTGAAGCCCGATGATCTGGAGCGCTTGCTGAAGCTGTTGGCGGTGATGCGCAGCGAGCCCACCGCGACTGGAGCTGGCGACTGATGAACGTGATGCGCTCCAACAAATCCAGCTTCAACCGCCGTGCCTTGGCAACCGAAGCCATGCAGGCCGCCGCGGCGACGCGCGCGAAGGTCAAGCTCGATCAAGTAAGCCCGATCTGCATCTACGGCCTGTGCGAGACGCTGGGCATCGCGGTGCGCTTCAACAATATCAACATGGAGGGAATGTATCAGCGGGGCATCCCGCCGCGAATCCATCTCTCTGCGCGCCGGCCGCTACCCCGGCGAGCCTACAACTGCGCCCATGAGCTTGGCCACCATGCCTTCGGTCATGGCTCGTCGATCGACGAGCTGCGCGAGGACGCTGAGGCGCAGCCCTGGGAGGATCCGAAGGAGTTTCTAGCCGACACCTTCGCCGGGTTCATCCTCATGCCGATCATCGGCCTGCGTCGCGCTTTCGCGATCCGAGGATGCACGCCCGAGACGGCAACACCCGCGCAGATCTTCGCCATCGCCTGCGAGTTCGGGGTCGGCTACGCGACGCTTCTCACCCATCTGTCGTCGGGCGTGAACATGCTGTCGCGCGCCCGCGCCACCGTCTTGGCTCGAGTCACGCCCAAGGCGCTACGCGCGGAGATCCTCGGCGCCTTGACGCCCGCGCCGCTGATCGTCGCCGATCGCCACCGGGCCGCTCCCACCTTGGACGCGGAGGTCAAGACGCAGCTGCTGCTGCCGGCCGGGACGGCAGTGACCGGCGGCGGGTTAGCTTTGGAGCGCGATCTCGCCGGCGGCCGACTGTTTCGGGCGGAGAAGGCGGGCATCTATCAGGCGAGCGTGGATGATTGGGCCGTCTTCGTCCGCATCGCTCCCATCCAGAAGGCCGAGCCCTACGGATACATCGGGCTCGCGCAGTACCGCCACCTTGAGGAGGACCCGGATGAGTAAGGGCAAGAGAGTTGCGGCTCCGCCGCCGCTGCTGATCGATGACACCAACCTTTCACGCGCCTGGGGGCGACTGCTCTTGCACGTCCTCGATGGTGCCGGGACCGAGGTCGCGCCGCTAATCCTCAGCCTGAGCGGCTTCGAAGCTGATGGGACTGCCGCTGAGGACGCGACGGTGCGGCAATCGTTGGACCGGCTGCTCAAGCGCAAGGGGCGACTCGTAGTGGACGATGTCGCGTTCACGCTCTTCCCGCAGCGGCTTTGGGACATGTCGCGCGGGGATAGGGTCCGCCTTTTCGCACTTTATCGCGCAACGTTTCCGCGATGGCAGGCGATGAACCGCAAAGCCAATGGTCGCGGCCTATACTTCGAGCGCATGGTCAGTTTCGGGCGCGGACCCTGCGATGGCAATCAACTGGAGTGGATCTTGTCTCAGTTCAATTCGCGAACAGGCGTACGCCGTTCGATGCTCCAGGCGACCACCTTCGATCCCGGCCGCGACCATGTGGCGAGCGCGCAGCTCGGGTTTCCCTGCCTGCAGCAGGTCAGCTTCGAGGCGACCGCGGTCGGGCTCGTGATCAACGCCTTCTACGCCACGCAACAGATCTTCGACAAAGCATATGGCAACTACCTCGGCTTGGCGCAGCTCGGCGCGTTTATGGCGCATGAGATGGGCATGCCGCTGGCGCGGCTGAACGTGATGGTGGGAATCGCCAAGCTTGAGCGGATCACAAAGAGCGACGCCGATTTCACGCCGCTGGTCACCGCTGTGCAGGCGCTCCTAAATCCGCCCGCCGCCTTCGCCGCGCGTCCGAGGATCGCGGCCTCAGCAGCCGGAGCCGCGGTTTGACTGTGAGTTCACGCAAAGTTCCAATGAGGCGTCCCCGCAGCCGTCCTCCCAAGAGCAGACCCAGTGCGAGCGACACGTCGCTGCCCTTGGACCTGCCCATCGCCGTGAAATCAGTCGATCTCCCGGCGGCGCTCGCGCCGATCATCTTGCGGCACTTGGCCCCCGCGAAAGTCTCGGAAGTCTATGAGAGCTATTGGCGCTTCGCGGCGGAACGGCAGGCGGTTTTTTTTCGTCGGGCACGGGACGAGATCGGACCATGGACCGACAATCCGGTGCTGGGAGTCTACAAGTTCACTAATGCTTATCGTGCCTCCGATAGGGTCAGTCAGTACCTCATCCGGCGTGTGATCTATCGCGACGACCTACCGAGGTCGCCGCGTGAGGTTTTCTTCCGCATTCTCCTGTTCAAACTCTTCAACAAGGTCGAGACCTGGGAGCTGTTGGAGCAGGCGTTCGGCTCGATCACGTTCGAGGATTACCGCTTCGTCCATTATGATGCGGTCCTGTCGCGCGCGATGCAGGCGGGCCAGCGCATCTATTCGGCGGCTTACATAATGCCGCCCGGCAGTCGATCGTTCGGGCGGTCGGCGAAGCATCAGAATCACCTGTTGCTTCTCGAGTCGATGATGGCGGACCGATTGCCCGAGCGGCTGGCGCAGACGCCTACCATGCAGGACGGCTTCGAGAAGCTGAGGAGTTATCCGACTATTGGCGACTTTCTCGCCTACCAGTTCATCACCGACGTTAACTACAGCGAGCTCACCGATTTCAGCGAGATGGATTTCGTCGTGCCCGGCCCGGGCGCGCGCGACGGCTTACGCAAATGCTTCGTGGACCCCGGTGGACTGAACGAGCCGGAACTGATCCGGCTGATGGCCGACCTGCAGGAGAAGGAGTTCGAACGCTTGGGTCTCGATTTCCAATCGCTCTGGGGACGTCGGCTCCAGCTGATCGACTGCCAGAACTTGTTTTGCGAAGTCGACAAATATGCACGCGTCGCGCACCCAAGCGTATTGGGAAGAACGGGACGAGTGAGGATCAAACAGAAATTCGAGGCGACACCAGGGCCTCTGGATCTGTTCTACCCTCCAAAATGGAAGCTCAATGACAAAATCCGCGTCGCTGCGCCCGAGCGCGCTTAGGCTGGGTGAAGACGGGAGGGCGGGCATGGACCTGAACGATTTCCAAAAACAAGCGCTGCGCACCGACCGCGTCCCGGCCAAGGCAGGCGCAGATGATGCGGTGGCGCTGATCGTGCCGATGCTCGGCTTGGCCGGCGAAACCGGTCAGCTGCTGAGCGAGTACAAGAAGCATCTGCGCGATGGTGAAGCCCATCAACTCTTTAAGGAGCGGGTGTCCGAAGAACTTGGCGACCTGCTCTGGTATATCGCGAACGTCGCCAGCAAGTTCGACCTGATGCTATCTGACATCGCCGCGGCGAACCTGGCGAAGGTCAAGGAGCGCTGGACGAGCGAGCGCAGCCCGCTGCTTCTGTTCGATGCGGAACTCCCTGAAGGCGAACGCCTGCCGCGTCGGTTCGAGGTCGAGCTGATCGATATGCCGGGAGGATCGCGTCCGCAGGTCAGGGTCTTGATCGACGGCAAGCCGTTCGGCGCCGCGCTGACCGATAACGCCTATGATCCTGACGGCTATCGCTTTCACGACGTCTTTCACTTCGCCTACGCTGCGGCGCTTGGATGGTCTCCGATCACGCGCGCGCTGCTTCGCCGCAAGCGCAAGAGCCAGCCGTTGCTGGACGAGGTTGAGGATGGTGGACGTGCGGCCGTTCTCGAAGAGGGTGTGGCGGCGCTTGCCTTTGACTATGCCCGGCGGCACGGCTTCCTCGACGGCGTAGCCGCCCTAGACTTTCAGTTGCTGCGCACGATCAAGGACATGACGTCCCACCTCGAGGTCGGGCAATGCACAACCGGCGAGTGGGAGCAGGCTATCCTTCAGGGCTTCGACGTCTGGCGCGCGGTGCTTGCCGCTCGTGGCGGTCGAATCGTGGTGGACCTTGACGCGAAACGGATCGCCTTTCTCGGCCCCTCCGTTGTTCAGGTGTCCGAGGCTTGAGCGGCCGAACCCAGGGCCAGGACGCTCGCCATCGCCATGCCAGCGGTGTGGCTGATGCTCAGCTTCCAGTCCGTCACGCCCATCGCCGCAGCCGCGTCCGCCGCGCCGGCGACGAGATGGACCTTCGGCGGCGCTCCAGGTGCGCGGCGGATGAGCACGTCCGTGAAAGCGACGCCGGCGCCGAAGCCCGTGCCGAGAGCCTTGAGAACCGCCTCCTTCGCGGCGAACCGTCCCGCAAGCCGCTCGATCCGATCGGCTCTGTCACCAACCTCGTCCAGCTCGGATTGCACGAAGCAGCGTGGGAGAAAGGGGTTTCGCGGATCCTCGATCCAGCGGCGCAGCTCTGCGACGTCGACGAGATCGATGCCGTGCCCGATGACGTTCACCGGGGTGCTCCTCGTACTGCCGCGATGCTCCACGAGCCCGGCACGAACCACGGCCGGCTCGACGGTGATGGCCTGGGGACAGAGAAGCGATGACCAAACCGACGGCGATGTTCTGGAGCGGCGAGACGCTGAAGGCGCGTCTCGAAGGACTGGTCAACCCCTTCGTGCCCGAACGGGTTGACTGCGCGGCATACACTTTGTCGGTCGGCCCCGAAGTCTATGTCTCGCCGAACGATTCTACCGTTGACCCGACCACCGTCACCGTTCGCAAGCTCAACGAAGGAGACGGGTTCACAATTCCACCCGGCCAGTTCGCATTCCTGATCACCGAAGAAATTGTCTCGGTCCCCGCGGACGCGCTCGCCTTCATCTCCATACGAGCGAGGACCAAATTCCGAGGCTTGGTCAACGTCTCGGGCTTTCATGTCGACCCGGGATTTCGAGGTCAGCTGACGTTCGCCGTCTTCAACGCTGGTCCGGTGCCTATCCACCTGAAGCGCGGCCAGGCCATTTTCCTGATTTGGTATGCGAGCCTCGATTGTACGACCGCATTCAAGAAGGACGGCAAGGTTCATAAGGGGCTCGATCCGGAACTGATTACCGCGGTAGCCGGCGAGCTGCAATCGTTCGCCGGGCTTTCGAAGAAGATAAAGGACCTCGATAGGTCACTCGGGGATAGGGTTCATTCCCTTGAGAAGGAGCAGACCTACTACCGCGTCATTGGAGCGGTTGCGCTGGCGCTTCTAATCGCACTCACGGTGAACTGGCTTAAGGACGCCATGCCTTCGCGTACGACCTTGACGACCTCGGCGACATCGCAGCCGACCGGGGCACGATAGCATGATCGACGGTGTTGTGGTGAAGCTGGACGAGGAGGAGCTTCTCACTTTCGTGATGAAGTGCTTCCAATGGTCGAACGCGGATGTGTTCGCCCTGGGAGGCCGTGACAGCATCTCCCGGCTCGGCGAGATCGCCGCGTACATTGGCAACCTGAACGGGAAGGACGAACGCCCCGCCGCGCAGTCGCTGAGGATCATTCTGCCGCCCGCTGGCGGCCGCGATCCCGAAGAGATGAAGGTTGAGGTGAAGGAGGGCGTGCGACGTGCCTTCCGGCGGTTCGAGCCTGATGACAAGAGGACGGCCCCGTTCGTTGATGCCTTGTTCGATCGAATAAAAATCGATCAAGCAGCCAACTTCGCGATGAGATCGCTCGAAACATCCCTAGCGAGCACGGAAGAGCGAGAAGCCGTCGTCGTTGGCGAAGTTGCACACTACCGCTCCGATGCCGTCGCGCTACCGGCTGATGGCCAAGGACTACCTGAGGACGTCTGGTCTGCGCACCTCCACTTCGCGATGCTTTTGGCGGAGCAGAGGGCGAAGGCGTCGGGCGGGTACATTTTGCTCGATATCGGCCAGTTCTTTCCGGCACGCGACGCGAACATGAAGCTTCTTCACTCGGCTGGCGACGTTGGCCTGTGTGGCGTCAGCAACGAAGATGAGATCACGCCCGAGGGGATGATGGCTACGGTCGGAGTGGCTTACGATGCCGCCGCCAGCGGAGACATAGGTCGTGCGGTGTCGTCGGTCGAGACGAACGAGAAGCTCTCTGATCGCCAGAAATGGATGATGCGCCTGGTGGTTCTTGAGCGCGGCGGCGCGCGGGACGAGGTTAGCCGCATGCTCGACGAATCCGCCGCCATCATCGATGAGCTGAAGAGCGAGGATCTCTTGGGGCTCGCGCTGATCGCTACAGGCATCGACCGCGACGACTACGAACAGGATCTGATCGAGCGCGCTTTGCCTGCCCTCATGGCCGCGAACAACCTTGAGCCTGCCCTTGAGATCGCCAGACAAACGCGACGGCGTCCATTGATGGAGAGGGCTCGCGAGCGTCTGCGAGAGCTGCATCCCGGGTCGCATCTCCTGCGGTCGCTTGATGGTCGCGAGGCGGCCCGCAGCGGAGATTATTGCCCAGGCAGCCGATCTCCTGGGCGGTTCGCCCGACGAGCGCGAACGAACAATCGGCGAGGTGTTTCGCGTCCTTGTCGAAGGCGTGTCAAGCAAAGACTTCGCCAACCCGGCGAAACTGGCGGCGGATCTCGCTACGCGAATGCCGGTCTGGAGGTCCGATCTTCAGCGTGAGATCATGCTTTCGCTAGAACGCGCGGGCCGCCGCGATGAAGCGGTTGCCATGTTGCTGTCCGACGATGTCGCGTGGGACGAAACCTGGTTCATCTTCGCGCGAGGTCTGCTGGATAGATCTCTCGCGTCGGGCAGCGCTGCGGTTGGACGCCGGGCGATGTCCCACATGATCGATGTCGGTGCCGCTTACATCGCCGAAAACCCTGCTGCGGGCTTCGCACGGACGAGCGTGTCCGACCTGCTCGATGCTGAGCACGTCGGAATCGGCGGCATTGCCATCATAGTTATGAACGTGGTTGAGCGCGCGGCGCGTCAGCCGGATGCCGAGGATGGCGAGGAAGGCCAGCAGAAGGAGCCGGTTGATATAGCTCGGCTCCCTGCCGTCATGCGCCGCGTGTTCAAGTATCTGCATGCCGAAGGTTCCGGCGTGATAGTGCCTGGGCGCGACGCTGTCCCTTCGGATGTGCTCTGCGAAAATCCTGACACAGTGCTGCACGGTATCCTCAGGCTGGTGGATTACCACGCGCCGGAACCTCACGATCCCGTGGAGGAGGCGGTGCTCCGGAACTTCGTTACAATAGCGATCGTGATCGCCCCGTCTGCCGAAGATCGCGACGCTGATCTGCCGGTCGTTCGCGGCGCGGCCATTAAAGCGCTTGTCGGCGGTCGGCCGCAGCTTGCCCGCGATCTGGCGGAGCAGGTGCTCGTCGTGGCGGGTGATCGCCCAGCTCGCCGTCGGCGCGCGCTTGCCGCCTTCGCCGATATTTACGCTAGAGTCGGAAGGTTGCGCGAGGCGCTGCTGATGCTGGCAGCAGCGTTCGAGTTGCCCTCATCCCGGACTTGGCGCGAGATGTGGGAAGATCAGAGCGTGCTTCTCCGCATCCTACGCGATGTGAACATGGCCGAGACAGCGATCAGGATCATCGACAGGCTAAGGGGCGTGTCCGCGAAGATTGTGGGCACCGAAGTCTATCTGTCGCGGCTCGACACCCTCGAACTCCACGCGCAGCTGCGTCTGCGCCAGACCGGCACCGAAGGAGCCTGGTCCACAGAACGACTACTGAAGGGAGCAATCGCGAACGGGCAAGCGGTTTTGGAAGCAGGCGACGAGCCGCTGCCGGGAGCCATTATGCTCCAACAGCTGATCGACCGCGCGGAAATCGAGGACATAGAGGTGCCAGGGAGTGCAAAGGAGATGCTCGACCGGCTGCGTGAGCGCCTACCACTGTCGTACCGAGCACTCGTGGCGGCTGCCAGCAAACAAGCCGACGCCAACACAGTTGCGACTGTCGCCGGACCAATCGGTTCCGCGCGCTACAACGATGATGTCAGCTACGATCTGAGGCTCGCGCGGACGATGGCGAGCAGGCTGGCGCGCAGCTCCGTCGACAAGGGCGATCCGGAGGGTTTCGCGTACGCTCTCGAATTGCTCAGCGCTCAAGGCGTCGGAGTGCGTGGTGCTGGCCCCGAGGTAAAGGCCGCCGAGCGTCTCCTTGCAAATCCAAGGGAGCCGCTGGACGCGGCTGTCGAGATCGCGAAGCGCGGGATCCCGATTGTGGGCATGGCGTTCGACGACCGCGGGCTGATGACGATGATGGTGAACGAGGACGGCCCCCAAGCTCCTGTCGCTGTCGATCCGGGAATTTTCGATCCGCAGTCGTTGCGGGACTGGAGCAGGCTCTTTCCCTACGGCTACTTCAATCCCAAGCTCGGCGAAGCTGGATTCCGTATAGCGACGGCTAACCTGGGCGTTGTGATGATGCCTGATCGCGCAATCGTTCTTTCGGGCGATCTCACTTCTGTCCCGCCGAACGTGCTGACGATCGATGGAAATCTCGCTGGCCTCACCCGTTCGACGGCCACCGTCCCGTCGCTCTCTTGGCTCAAGACGTCTTTGGCGTCGACGCGGAAGGGTGACGGAAGCGCTGCCGCCTGGATACCGATTGCGGCTGGGAGCTCCGATATTGATACTCTCAGCCTAATGGTGGAGGATATCCGCGAAGTTGTCGAAGCGGCGGACATCCCACTTTATACGCATTCATTCGCGCCGGTTTCTCTTGCTTCGGCCGACCTTGCGATCATCGGTGCACACGGCGGGTTGGCTGAAGGAAATCGCTACTTCACGGGCCTCAGCGACGACCAGCACCAGCCGGCCGATCTCCGCCAAGTGGTGGACGTCCTTAAGGCCAGCCGCGTTGCAGTGCTGTTCGTCTGTTCGGGCGGCCGTCTTGATCAGCACCCGGAAAGTGGCGGGTTAGTCGGCATCGCGCATCGTCTTCTCGATGAGGGCCTTGACGCAGTGGTTGCCCCCTCATGGCCCATACCGTTCCTGATGGTGCGGCCATGGCTCCGGGGATTCCTCCAGGCCTGGATGGCCGGCGTGCCGGTACTCGATGCCTACGGCGCGGGAAACGCGGCGGTGAGGGCCGCGACTAGTTCGGACTTGGCGCGATCGCTGGCGATGTCCGTCTATGGCAATCCGCTTGTGATGCGCTGACGAACTCCTACCTCGAGCGCGGCCTCCTGGCATCGGTGAACGGAAACCGACTGGTCACGAGCGTCTCAGAGGCTAGTTCGGAGTGCTCGGGGTGGCCTTGTGGCGCTCGGCGCGGGCACCGCGCCGTCCTCGCGTGCTACGGGTGAGTGCCATGGCGGAGTAGAAGGTATCCGTTTGGTCCGGCGAAGGACCCCGAGAGTACGGCAACTTCCGTCGTCCCCCGATGCTGAATGCCTGTCTCGTCCTTGAATTCGAAGCGCTTCGGATGGACGCCGCAAACCGCTCTCCATAAAGTGAGCAGAATCAATAGCGTCGTTTTCTGACGGTATGTATGACGGTATGTAGTGGTCTGACCCTCACAAAAGTCCTATATGTGTAACGGGTTAGCCGATCTATTCATGATCGAGTGGGAGTGATGGGGACCGGCGGCGCGCCGATGGGAGGCCGCGTTACATCTGGTGGAATTTCGTGTCCTCGCGGCCGGAGCGGATCGAGCAGGCCAAGGAGGAATGGGCGCGGGGGCGCTTCGACACCGTGCCGGGCGACGTTGAGGATTTCATTCCGCTGCCCGACAGACGGGACAAGCCCCAGCGCTCGACCGGCGGGGTTTTCTATCCCTGAGCCCAGCGCGCCGAAGACACCGCGGCGGGAACCGAGAGCAAGGAAAGGAGAGCCATGACGAGCACCATACCGGGCATCCACCACGTGACGGCGATCTCCGGCCCGCCCCAGCCGAACGTCGATTTCTACACCGGACCTCTCGCCCAGCGGCTGGTCAAGAAGACGGTGAACTTCGATGCGCCCGACACCTACCATCTCTATTACGCTGACCGGACCGGCTCGCCCGGCACGATCCTGACCTTCTTCCCCTTCCCGGATGCCGGGCACGGCCGGGCGGGACCCGGCATGGCGAGCGCGGTCGCCTATGCCGTGCCGCGGGGCGGGCTCGACGCCTGGATGGTGCGGCTGGCCGAGGCGGCGGCCCACTTCGAGAACCCGCGCGAGCGTTTCGGCGAACGTATGATCGCGCTCGCCGATCCGGACGGCATGCCGGTCGAGCTGATCGAGACGGAGATGGCGGACGAGCCGAACCGCCAGGCGGGCGAACCAGCGGACGGGTCCGCCGGGAGGCCGCGTGACGACGGGCTCCACTCCGTCACGCTGTGGCTCGCCGATCCCACGCCCACCGCCAGGCTGCTCGTCGATCTCTTCGGCTACGAGGCTGCAGGGCACGAGGCGGGCGACGGCGTGGAGCGCCTGCGCTTCCGCTCACCCTCGCGCAGCCGTGGATCGATCGTCGATCTCGTGCGCTCCGACGCGCGTTCCATCGGGCGCCAAGGGGCGGGCACGATCCACCACGTCGCCTTTCGCGCCGAGGACGACGGCGCGCAGCACGAGTGGCGCGAGCGTGCAAGGGCGGCGGGCCTCGACGTCACGCCCGTGATCGATCGGCAATATTTCAACGCGATCTACTTCCGCGAGCCGGGCGGCATCCTGTTCGAGATCGCCACCGACCCGCCGGGGTTCTCCACGGACGAAGCGTCGGACGAACTCGGCACGC
>JAABUZ0100003776.1_pt1 | contig 21871 bp, 16 predicted proteins | sample 5562091 | NCBI WGS metagenome assembly JAABUZ01 (sample SAMN12813069, study PRJNA571459) | rock metagenome | isolation source: Antarctica rocks | place: Antarctica: Victoria Land, Linnaeus Terrace sud | collected 2015-12-21
GGGGGGGGGGGGGGGGGGGGGTTGGGGGGGGGGGGGGGGGGGGAGCAAGCCGCGTCGTGTGTGACGGCCGTCAGCGACCGCCCGCACCAGGTGCTGGTGGTGCTCTCCGATGCTGGCAGCGGTGATCAACAAGAGGTGTTACGTGGCGCGTACCGGGTCGCGGGGGCGGGGGTGCCGCTGGTGGGTGGGGTTTCTCCGGAACCGGGGGGTGGTGAGTCGGGGTGGCAGGTGCACGACGGAAAGGTGCTGCACGGTGCGGTGGTCGCGGCCGCGATCGGCTCAGACGCACCGTTCGGGGTGGGAGTCGGGCACGGCTGGGAGCCGGTCGGGGAGGCGATGATGGTGACGGCCAGCTCGGGAAACGTAATACACGAGCTGGATGATCAGCCGGCGGTGTCGCGGTATCTGCAGCGGCTCTCCGCCGTGCCTGGCTCCGGTGGCGGGGCGACCCTCGATACGGTGACGTGGGACGCGGCGGGGTTCGCGAAGGCGGCGATGAACCACCCGTTGGGGTTGCGACGCCGCAGCGGTGCGCTGATCCGGTCGGTGAATTATGCCGAGCCCGCGACGGGATCATTGGTGTGCGCCGCCGAGGTTCCCCAGGGTGCCGTGGTGTGGTTGATGCACGGAACGGCCGCTTCGGTGCTGGCCGGCCTGGACGCGGCTTGTGTGGAGGCGAGCGCAGCTCTCGGGACGGTAGCGCCAACCGGATTGCTGGCTTTCTCCTGCATCGCCCGGCCATCGATCCTCAACGTCACAGGTGCTTCGAGTGACTTCGACATCGGGACCGGTGGCGTGCAGCAGGAGGCGGTGCGGCTTGCGGAACATTGCGGGGGTGCCCCGTTCGCCGGGGTCTACACCGCGGGTGAGATCGCCCGCACCCACGGGGTGAGCGGCTTTCACAACAAGACCGTCGTCGTCTTGGCTGTTGGCTAGGTGCGCCGGTGAGCTGGTCACAGGCATGGTCCACCCAACAGCTGGTGGAGTTCACCGCTGCCCTGTCCAGCTGCTCAAGCGCCGGTGAGATCGCCCGGCAGGCGGTGGAACGGGCCGCAGAGGCACTGGACGCCGATGCCGGGGCATTGATACGTGGCGGTCGGGCGCCGGTCACCATAGGTTTCCCGGCGGGGTACAAGCCAGACGTAGCGGTGTTGTCTGGGCTGAGGTCGGGGTCGTTGAGCGTGCCGGGATTAGGCGCGTGCCCGGTGCTCAGCGCTCCGGTCAGCGGTATGCCCGCGGGGCGACTACTGCTTGCCCGCGGCGGTGACGGGTTCACCGTGGAGGAGACCAGCCTGCTCCGGGGGATGGGGCGAGTGATGTCCATGGCGGTCAGCCAGCTGGAACTGGTCGAACAGCTGCGCTCGCGCCAGCAGCTGCTCGAGCAGCTGGGCATCGTGCAGCGGGCGCTGGCTCGGCGCGCCCCCCTGCAGGACGTGTTGGACGCTATCACCGCGGGAGCTGGCACTTTGCTCGCCGCCGACGTCGTCGCGTTGCGGCTGGTGGATGCCGACGACCCGGAGCACACCCGGCTGGCGTCGGCGCGAGGTATGTCGGAGCTGCAGATGCGGCAGACCCGGCGGCTTCCCCTCGCCGTGGGGGTGACTGGTCGGGCCATCACCACCCAGCAGCTGATCAGCGTCACCGATTACGCCGAGGTCGCGGTGCCGGCCCCCGGGTTCGCTGGTGCGCTCACCGCCGCGATGGCCGCCCCCGTGCGCGAGAACAACCGCATCGTAGGGGCGTTGCTGGTCGCGGGAACGGGGCGGGACTGGCACTACAGCCCGCATGACCGGCAAACCCTGACCGCGTTCGCTGACCACGTGAGCCTGGCCCTGTCCAACGCGCACACCATGGCCGCGGTGGTGCAGGCTCGGCACGACCCGCTGACCGGACTGCCCAACCGGGGCCTGATTGTGGACCGGCTGGCCCGCGAGCTGTCGGACGCAGCCCGATCCACTCAGCCCACCTCGGTGCTGTTCATGGACCTAGACGAGTTCAAGACCGTGAACGACACCCTGGGGCACGCCGCCGGTGATGAGCTGCTCATCGCCGTCGCCGCCCGGATCCGCACCGCGCTGCGCAACGGGGACGGGATCGGCCGCCTCGGTGGTGACGAGTTCGCGGTGCTGCTGCCCCACACGAACACCCACATCGCCACCCAGGTCGCCGAGCGGGTGCTGCGAGCTTTGCACCGCCCGGTGTCGGTCGGGTTTCGGCTGATCCCCGTCGAGGTCAGCATCGGTCTAGCCACCACCGCCGAAGGAGGCTCACCCCGGGATGGTCGAGCTCCCCGACGGTCGGCTCACGCGCGTGCAGTCGAGCTGCTGCGAAATGCCGACGTGGCGATGTACCGCGCGAAGCGCCACACCGGCCCCCGCTATGAGGTATTTGCTCCCGCCATGTCCTACGCCGAGCGGCGCCGCGCGGAGCTACACGAGGACCTGACCCACGCGCTCGACGCGGGACAGCTGTGGCTCGCGTTGCAGCCCATCGTGGACCTGCGCACCGATCGGCCGGTCGGCGCGGAGGCGCTGCTGCGCTGGGCGCACCCCACTCGCGGGCTGATCGCCCCGCTGGAGTTCTTGCCCCTCGCCGAACAAGGCGGGCTGTTGGACCCGATCGGCCGCTGGGTGCTGCGGGAGGCGTGCGCACTGGCTGCCGGCTGGGCGATCCCCGCCGGCGAGGCGCCGATGAGCATCGCCGTCAACCTCTCGGCCTGCCGGTTGACCGAGCCCGCGCTGATCGACGACGTCACCGCCGCATTGGGTGATTGCGGTCTGGACCCGCCGCGGCTGACCCTGGAGATCACCGAAAGCATGTTGGTCCGCGACATCGACACCGCCGCCGAGCAGCTGCACCGCCTCAAAGCACTCGGCGTGCGCCTCGCGATCGACGACTTCGGCACCGGCTACTCCTCGCTGGCCTACCTGGCCCGGTTTCCCATTGACATCCTCAAGATCGACCGGAGCTTCGTGGCTGGGATGACCGACAGTCCCCAGGCGGCGCTGCTCACCGAAGCCATCGTGCACCTCGCGGAGTTCATGCACCTACAGGTCATCGCCGAAGGCATCGAAACCGCGGCACAGCTACAGCAGGTCCGGGACCTGAACTGCGCATTCGGGCAGGGCTACTACCTCGGACTACCCGACCGCGCCGCCGTGTTCCCCGAGCGTAGCTACCCGCCCGGCGAATCGGCTGGCGACAAGACAGCCCGGGAAAGCAACCGAAAACTCCTCGCCGACGGCAAGTTGTGATGACCACCAACACGGAAACCAGCCCCGCCGCAACGAGGCCACCGACGGCCAGGACAAAGCCCAGAAACGTCAAACCAGGCCAGCCCTGGGCGTGGCGTGTCGCCAAGCAACAGCACCCCGACGATCCCCGGCATCGCCGTCTCACCGACCACCAGCGCGGCTGTCGCACCGTTCACCGAGCCGCGGTGTGTAGTAGAAGCTGCCGACCTGCCGCCCGATGACGAGGGCTTGCGCGCCTCACCGACCTTGCGCCCGCCGAGCCGGCCATTCTCACCCGGTGGGGTCGTCCGGTCGCGGTCATCGCTTCGTCCGAGTGGATGGACGAGGAGCTGCGAACCAGCCGTGAGGCTGCCCTGATCGTTCTCGATGCCGCCGCAGACTTGGTGGCCCAGCGCAGCCCTCGGCACACCCTCGATGAGGCGTGCGAGAGGCTCGGGGTTGATGCCGACGTGGTCCGCCGCCGCGCCGCCCAGCGTGCCCGAGGAGTGAGGCATACATGCCTGCATGTCCACATGTAGGCCGGGTTCACTTACTACGCATTGATCGTAGATACCATCGGTGTATGCGTAGCAAAGTGTCGGAGTTGTTCCCCGTCTTCCGATCCGCGGCGCAGGCCGAGATTCTGGGCTCGACCCTCCCGTACCCCTATCGCGAACAGACGATCAGCGCGCTCTCCCAGGTGCTGGCCATCCCTCTCGCGACCGTCTCCGACGAAGCGGCACGTCTGGTCACCGCGGGGCTGTTCACCAGCAGAAAAGTTGGCCGCTCCAACCTCCTGACCCCCAACTCGGGCAACCGGCTCGTCGCCCCGCTGACCGAGATCGTCTTAGCCACGATGGGACCACACCGGCTCGTCCGTGACGCCTTCTCCGCCCTCGCCGGCGTGGACCACCTGATCCTCTACGGCTCTTGGGCCGCGAGGTACCAAGGCGAGGCCGGCCCACCACCCAACGACCTCGACGTCCTCGTCGTCGGGACACCCGACCGGGCCGCGGTCTACGACGCAGCCGAAGCGGTGGAACGCCGCACCGGCCTACCCGTCAACCCCGTCATCGCCTCGCCCACTCGCTGGGTTGACCCCGCCGACCTGCTGATGACCCAAATCAGATCCAGGCCCACAGTCGCCATCGACCTCACCGACCTCGCGGCCACCACCGTATGACCCTGGTTGAGTCCGTCACGACCTCTGCTCGGGTTTCCTGCCATATGACCAGCCGTCGCCCTTGCTCAGCAGCCGGCAACGACGGTGGCTTGCCCAGATCACCCACCCCGCCGTGGTGGTGATTTTGAAAGTCCCGCTGGCGGCGATGGCGACCCGGCCGGTCACTGCACTCCCTCCCGGCTTCACCACCCGAACCTGATCGCCGGTCGCGAAGCCAAAGTGCTTCTTGATCCGGGTCAGCCTCAGCCGCGGAAATCCATGCCGGGTACTCCGGGTGCGTGAGTAGCTGCCGCGACCCATCGATCGGGCCACCAGCACATGCGCCGGCCAGATCCTTACGGACTCAACCTCGCCCGCCAGCAGCGCGTCGAGGGTGTGGCTTTTGGCGAGCCCGAGCCGTCCCCGGTTGGCGCGGGTCCGGGAGCCGGGGGCGATCTCCAGCGGCAGACCGGTCGCCGCGAGCTCGCGCAGCAGCGCGGCGGAGGTGGTGGTGGCCGCGGCCGCGTGATGCCGGGGTGTTGTAGCTGCGGCCAAGATGTGCGCCAGCCGCACCGGATCGGCGACAAAATCCTCAACGGACCGGGTGCCCTTGGCGCGGTTACACGGGGTGCAGGCCCAGACCCGGTTGCCCGCCCGGTCACCACCACCGCGGGCCCGGGGATGAACATGGTCCCGCTGCAGGGGGACACCGCTCACGTCGCAGTAGGCGCAACGCCGGGGACTCGCCACCACCTCGCGCCCTGCTGGCCGACGCTCACCGATCCGCACCACCTCCACCGTCAGGCTGGTGACCGGAGCCAGTGCCCGCAGCCGCGTCACCCAGGTCATGGTCGTCTCCACCCGGTGGCGGAGTGAAGGTGCCAGCCAACCCTCGGGTCGGCGCCTGTTGTTGAACCGCGCGTGCCTATGGCGCAGGTTGCGGTTCCGGCGGGCCCGCCGAAACCCGGCCCTGGTGATCAGCCGCCGGTGGATCTGCGCCCCGCGGTGCTGAATTTCGACTGTGGCCAAGCCGTTGACCACACCCGCCGCGTCGGTGCGGGCCACCGCAACCCCTGTTGCCCGAGAGCCTGGATCGATTTTGACCTGCACTCCCGGCACCGTGGACTCCGCTAACGCGCGGTCGACGAGGCGGATCGTGAACGGCACCCGCCGATGAACCCTGGCCCGCCCCGATCGGAGCAGCAGGCGTGCCCGCCGGGGTGAGCAGGGCATGAGCGGCTGCTGGCGTCTGTCCAACACAAATACCCGCGGGTCACTGACCCGCGGGTATTTGCTTCCGGCGTTACCACCGGCGGCCGGGTTCACACCCGGTGACGGAGATCCGGCAGATGGGCCAAATCCCGCTCCCCTCGACCATGGTGACCGGCCGGTGTGGCCGCCTTGGCCACCTCCGCGCCCCGCGACGCCCCGTGCCCCGGGGACGCCGACTGCTGGCGTGATTTCAGGGTCCGTGGCTGAGGAAGCACCGCGGAGTGAATCTTCTGTCGTCCGGTCAACGTAGGCATCGAGGCCATCTCCTCCGTGCGTGATGCCTGGGTCTGGCCGAACCAGCCGCTGGTGTCGAGCGCCAACGACAGGGCGATCCGGCCTGCGCATGTTCTGGCGGCGAGGATACAGAGCCGGACCGACAGTCCCACGTAATGCCCGGGAATGCCCCTTCTCGGGCCTACGCCGTGCGGGGCGTTTTGCGCGCCTTTGCGTCGGTGCCCAGCCGCCGGTAGAGGGTGGTCTCACTGACACCCACCGTTTTCGCGATTTCCGCCACCGTGAGGCGCCGCTCGTCGTAGAGCTCTTGCGCGCGTTTGTGTTTCGCCTCGGTGAGCACCGGACGGCGGCCCCCGGTCCGACCGCGGGCACGTGCCGCAGCCAGGCCATCGTTGACGCGCTCGACGAGGAGGTCGTGCTCAAACTCGGCCATTGCAGACAGGACGTGAAAAAACAACCTGCCTCCGGGGGTGGTGGTGTCGACGCCCTGATCTAGCACCCGCAGCCCGATGCCGCGTTCGGCGAGGTCGGCGGCCAGCTCAACGAGGTGTTTGACAGATCGGCCCGCGCGGTCCAGCTTGACGATCACGAGCGTGTCGTCCCGCCGGAGGTAGCGCCGCGCCTCGTCCCACTGGGGGCGGGAGGCTTTCGTTCCGGACGCGTGGTCGGTGAAAATGCGCTCGCAGCCCGCCGCGGTGAGCCGGTCGGCCTGGCCGTCAGGGGATTGCCCGGCCGTGCTCACCCGGGCATACCCGACGAGAGTCATGGCCGCTTCCTCTCTGTGTAGTGGCGAAAAGTGAGGTTGATACGAGCGTCCGCATGTGCCCGTTTTGGGACCGAATGCCGGTAATCAGCCTGGCTTTCACCGCGCATCACAACAAGATCGCCATGACCGAGCGGGATCGTGGCGATCTCGCTCGTGGCCTCGTTGCGGATCTTGAAATCCCGCGTGGAGCCGAGGCTCACTGATCCGATTATCGGCTCAGGGCCGAGCTCCGGCTCATCATCCGCATGCCAGCTCACGGAGTCGTGTCCGTCCCGGTACAAGTTCGCCAAGCAGGAGTTGAATCTTGCGGTGGTGGTGGTCTCCAAGCGCGCCCGCAAGTCCTCGAGCTCCGGCAGCCACGCGTGCGCCGCGTTCGTGGTGCCGCTGTAGGTGTAACCGACGTCGCCGAACCAACTGGTCAGTCGGGGTACAGCGGTCTCGCGGCCATACATACGGATGGCTTTTTGCTCCCACGGGATGTCACGGATCAGCGTCTCGAAAAGAGCATCCGCCTCTGCGGGGCTAAGCCACCCCGGCAGGTGGTTTACACACTCCGGTGTGGTCGTGGTCATTGCATTTCCGGGGAGGAGAGCTGGGCCACGAAATAACAAGCCGCCAGATCCATCGCGACCTCGTCGGGGGATACCCCGGAGGCAGTGGCCATGAGCACGAAGAGGCCGTGCTCCAGCACCAGCTCGTGGGCCCGAGTGGCGATCATTCCGGCGGGCGCGGGCATCCCTAATGAGCGGGAAACCTCCTGCATCACCGCAACTTTTTCAGCCTCGGTGCGAGGGTCGAGGCGCAGGAGCTCCACGGCCCGCTGCCGATCGAACTCGTTGGCCCCACCTCCCTGGAGGGCGGCGGCGCTCCGGGCGAAAGCGTCGGTGAGGGTGTCGGGGCTGGTGGTCATGGTGCGCTCCCTGGGTTGGGTCCGGCGGCTCCGGCTCTGACCTCAGAGTACCCCACAAACAACTGTTTATGCAAGCTAGATTAGACAAACTGTTGTGGCAGTCTCAGGAGGGCGATAACAGCCGCTCCAACCCCCCGCGCACAGCACCACCACATGAATTGTTTGTGGGGGTGGAATATGCGATGGGTCAGTTGGGAGCCGTTGCCCGGGAGACCTGCCATGATCTGTTTCATGGCTGCAACCGATCTGAGCACTCTGTCTGCGCCCGAGGGCTGCCGGAACTGGGTGATCGCCGCCGATCCGGCTGTCGAGATCTTCGGTCATGTGATCTCGGTCGATCTGGATTGGTGGAACACAGCACTTGCCGATCGCGGGCTCGGCGGCGGTCCGGTCACGGGAATCGCTGGGGACAGCTCGACTATCGACTCAGGGAACTGCCGAATCACACGCGGACATGTCTTCAACCTGGCCGCCGGGGCCGCAGATGACCCGGACACCGCGCTGCGCCTGCTGTGGCACTCCCTGGCTTGGGGCTCTGGGTCGAGTCACCGCAAGAATCATCTGCGAATGGATTCCATCGCGGCCGACCCACAGGTGGCAACACAGGCGCTGATGGAAGCGGCCAGGCTGTCGGTCGATCAGCCGGTTGAGGCCTACGAGCGGTTGGCACCCGAGGGCAAGGCAGTTATCCACCAGCTCGGCCCGGCGTTCTTCACCAAGTACCTTTACTTCGCTGGGCGCGGCGAGGCTAAGCATCCGTGCCTCATCCTCGATGCCCGCGTCGCCGGGCACTTGATCGACATCGGATGGACGTCAATGCACACGAGGGGCGGCTGGCTTTCGCCCACATACAGCCGCTACCTGGACCTGATGCAGCGCTGGCAATCCGAACTGCCCACCGACGATTCGGGCACCAAGCCGCGTGCCGACCTGATCGAACGGTGGCTGTTCGGCCGCTAAGGGCTTGTCAGTGCGGTGGTCGCCGGTGCTGCCTAACCGGGAAGCCGGTCACACCCAAATGGCACAGGGCAGTCCGTCGCTGAATGTTTCCGGCGGGTCGGGCATCGAGATCGCCTCCGAGCGGGCAACACGGCGCCCGGTCCATGCAGCGACGGCTGCGTCGAAGACGTCATCGACAGCGGCTGCCACACCGGCGGCGCCCAGCTCACCGGTGAGCACGATACCGACGCTGGCGAGCAGCGTCCTACGCCGTTCGGCTCCTGCCCACGTTGATTTGCGGACGTTCAGCGGACCGCCGGCGATTCGCGCGAAGGACACCTCCGGATGCACCTCGACGACGCGCAGCTGCGTCCCCCGGACCCACCGCTCCACCTCCAACAGTTTGAGCTTGAGCGAGAACGCTTGAATTGAGAGCCCAGCATTAGCGCGTTCACGGTTGATGAGGGCCGCAGAGGCATAATCGACGGCCTCCAGCGCAGCGCGGACCGGGGTCATGAACACGGACGAGCGGCGTGCGCCGACTGCCGCCCTCGCCTGCCGATCAGCTTGTCGTGGACCTGAGTCGGGCAATCCGATCGGCATGTCGACCGCGACGACATCTAGGGGCCCGTGGAGCTCGGCGCTGGCGACGAGTTCCACGATGTTCGCGCCAAAATGCGCAGTCGTCGGACCGGCGCCGAGACCCACCCCGATCCAGCCACCCCGACACGCATCAACTCCCAGCACACGCTCCGTTGCCACCACACGAGCATTACGCACTTTGCAGCAGTCCACCAGCGATCCATCCCCTTCGCGGCTTCGTCGACAGTCCACCGAGAGGGCATGCCGGGGGTCGTCCCACGGTTCGTGCGACCCAACCATCCGATCGAACAAAAGCCCTCTCCGAAGGTGACTCTGGATCGTCGACACGTCGTGAAGGTCGAGGAGTATCACCGGCCGACAATGTAAGGTTGCCCGAGTTCGTCGATGTCAGCGTGAAGGTTTGACGAGGTAGTTGTTTCAGCCTGTGAGGCCATCGCATGAGTGCCCCGATTCGTCTCGGGTTCGCCCGGATCGTGTGTCAGCGCTGTCACGCGCAGCGCATCCGGGGCGTTGCCTGCCCCGATTGCCAGGAAACGCCACAACCCTGGGAAGTGGATCCCAACCGGACAAGGCGCCGCCAGGTCGCCGAGAGGGTCCGGGCGATCATTCAGGATCCGACGCTCCTCACGCATTTGGAGCACGAACCGGTACTCACCGAACCGCCCGATCTGCTCGAACTGCTGCCCGACTGGCTCGCTCACTTCCTCGAGGCGCTAGCGGGGGATTTTAGCGATCCCGGCACTGAACTCCGTCTTACCGAACTGGCAGAAATTCTGCGCAAGTTGCGAGGCGCAACGGTGTCTGCCACGCGGCTCCGGCCCTGGATCGCGGTTTGGCGGGCGACCGACGTGATGCTGGGGCATATCAACGACGCAGTCGACAGTTACCTCACCACCCTGGGCGCAGAAACACCTCTGGCAGCGCAGATCGCCAGCAGGCAGGCGCAAAAGGCCATCGATTCAGCGGCGGCCGAGAGGAACTCGCTCTTCGAAAAGTTGCAACGCACTCGGAGAATTTTCGACATCGAGCGCGTCGAGGATGTACTACCGACCGTGGCCGCTGAGGCCTACGGCGCGCTCGAACACACTGGGCTGCTCAGCTTGGAGGAAGCGGGAGCCGATGATTACCAGCGACTTGTCGGCGAGCACTGCCCGCGCGGCGTAGGTGTTGCCGTTCGTCTCTTGTCCGTACTTGCGGAGACAGCGCTCGATGAGCCGCGGTTTTGGGAGACGGTGCGCGCAAGCTACCACCGTCTGACGAGCAACCCCGACCGGCTAGCCGCACTTGCGCAGGACGCAATTTTTGTCGCCGACTTCCGGGAGGCCCGCACCAAGACCTATGACTCTGCGGTTGTAGCTCATGCCGTGCTCGCGCAAACCCGACCCAGCAGGCAGGTAATACGGGCGCTGCTGACCCAAGCCTCGGACTTCCTCGAGGGCCCCGGCAAACGCCACATCGCGCTGCAGTTAGCAATGGAAGGCAAGGACTACTCCCGGGTGCGCAGGAAGGATGCGGGGGAGATTCTCCGCCAGGCGCGCGATCGCGGTCTCGCCCCTCTCCTAGGGGGTCTCGACGAAACGCTGCGCCACGCCAGGGCGCACGAAGATTTCCGGGTCGAGGGCGATCTCTTAGTCGTCCTCGACCGAGGACTACCGCACTGCGCCGTCGAGCCAATCTCGATTCCGGTCCTCGCTGATCGGGTACTCGAGGCAACCGAGACTGTGCTCGCGCTCGATCTGGCTCTCACCGCGGCAACCGAAGCTGCCGGTTTCTCCCTGATCGACGCCGCACATTTCCAACGGATCGGACTCAGCGACGCGGACATCGTCGCATTTATGCTCGAGCTAGCCGGATGGACAGGAAGCACCTCCCAGCTTGAAGGCCAATGGCTGAAAGTTCACTGCGCTCACCGGCCACCAATCGACCCGTTGCAAGCCTTCGTCGCGCTGATGCCCTACATTCCGAGTCACATCCAGCGCTTCGAGCTCACCGGCCCGCTGCGCCTCACTGGGCCCGTCGCACCATGGCGCTGTTGGGCAACTCTCACCGGGCTGAGCAAGGAAATCGCGTTCCTCGAGGCCGGTCAGCAGTGGACCATCGACGAGCATCCGTATTTCACGCCAGAACTGACCGTTCAGTGGCTCGTGAAAAGCGCGTTGGAGGCCAAGCAGCTCGGTTACCCGGCTGCGGTGAGACCGCTGCGGCAGCTGCGGGACATGGCGCGCCGAGTTGACCAAACCGACGTTGCGAGCGCCATTGAGCAGCTCATAACCTCAGCACGCAGCTGACTGGCCGGTTCGACACGGGCCACGCGGACGATGCGGAGATTGGGGCTATGGGAGGTTCGTTGGTAGATGCTCGTGCGGCATGGACCTCGAGCGTCATCGGTGCACTGCCGCCATCGCAGTGGTCCAGTCGGCGGCAATGGCTTTCTGCGCGTCGACCAAGGTGATGGTGCCGGAACAGATGGCGCTGTGCAGCTGGTTCTCCACCGAGTCCTTGGGGTTGGTGGTCCCGGTGGCGGTGGCGGCGTTGGGTTCGGGCCACAGGTTCGAGGTGGCGTTTGTGCCACCGAGTTCCAGGCTGATGATGTGGTCGTATTCCGTTGTCTTAGCAGGTGTTTCACCGTACTGACGCAGTGAAACCTGCTTGGCTTTGTCGGTTTCCGCAGCTGGGGCGCGCACCGAGGCGGAGTACCCGCTGCGGCAGATGGTCTGCGGCAGGTTGGCCTGGGTCACGCCGGGGTCCACGGCCCCGGGGGTGCAGGTCGGGTCGGGGAGGAACTTGCCGGCCGCCGCGTCCACCGCCCGGGCGTGGCACTGCCCGCTGCTCAGCTGCACGTCGTCCACCACATGGCTGCGGGCGGAGACGACGTGAATGCCTGTCCCGGCCAAGGTGGACTCCGGTGCGCCGCCCGGCACGGGAATCTGTTCGGTGGCCGAGGAGGGTGCCTGGACGGTGGGAGCGGGAGCCTGTTGTGCCGACAATCTGGGCGCCTGACTGGTGGTTGTAGTCGTGCCGGCCGGCGGGGAGGGCTGGCTTGTCGAGCAGGCCGTCAGCGGCAGCAGGGCCAACGCGGTGGCGGCGAGAACGCGACGCTTGCTCACTGGTGCACCCTTTCCTGCGGCCCGACGTAGGCCAGCTCAGCGGTGCGATGCCTATGTGCTGGGGCGATCGCGGCAGCAACGGTAGTCGGCTGTTATTTGGGGTTTACGCTACGGCTCGTGCCACCGGCGCCCCGTCTCGACCGTCTCAGCGAGGTCACCGCGCGTTTGGCGGGTGTCAGTGCAAGTTCCGCCGCTCTGTTGGAGTTGCGGCGGACCCTCGCCCGGGCAGCGCGCCAGGAGAGGTGAGTCCCTCCGCTACGGTGCGCTGAGGCGGTGTTTGCTCCGTAAGCCGCGACGGTTGATCGCGGTGTTCCGCGCGAGAAGGGCAGGCCGTTGACCTCCACGGTGCACGACGTGATCGAGAAGTTCCGGGCTTTGCCGGTGTCCAACCGGGAGCGGGGCGAGCGCTTCGAGCGGCTGATGGTGCAGTACTTGCAGCTGGACCCGCTGTACGCGGAGAAGTTCTCCCAGGTGTGGATGTGGTCGGAGTGGCCGGGGCGGAACGGTAAGGGCGACACCGGGATCGATCTGGTGGCGCAGGAGCGGGAGTCCGGGGAGTTCTGCGCGATCCAGTGCAAGTTCTACGAGCCGGAGCACTACCTGCAGAAGTCTGACCTCGACTCGTTTTTCACCGCCTCGGGCAAGGCCCCGTTCACCAGCCGCATCATCATTTCCACCACCGATCGGTGGGGCCGCAACGCCGAGGACGCCCTGGACAAGCAGAACGTCCCGGTGGCCCGGATCGGCCTGTCGGACATCGCGGCGGCGCCGGTCGACTGGGACGTGGCCTGGCCGAGCCCGGGAGCCCGGGTGCAGCTGACGCGCACCGCTCGCAAAGAATTACGCCCGCACCAGCAACTCGCTGTCGACAAGGTCATGCAGAGGTTCACCACCGCCGATCGCGGCAAGCTGATCATGGCGTGTGGCACGGGCAAGACGTTCACCTCCCTCAAGCTCGCCGAGCAGGTCGCCAAAGCCAAGGGTGCCCCGGCGACGGTGCTGTTCCTGGTGCCCTCCATCTCGCTGCTGTCCCAGACGCTGCGGGAATGGACCGCGAATTGCGCGATGGGGTTGCGGTGCTTCGCGGTGTGCTCGGACGCCAAGGTCGGCAAACGCTCGGACAGCGAGGACATCAGCACCCACGACTTGGCGCTGCCCGCCACCACCGACGTCACCAAGCTCGTCGCCCAGATCACTACCACCGAAGCCGGGGCTGCGCTGACGGTGGTGTTCTCCACCTACCAGTCCATCGAGGTGGTCGCCGCCGCCCAAACCCAGGGATTGCCGGGCTTCGACCTGATCATCTGCGACGAAGCGCACCGCACCACCGGCGTTACCCTGGCCGGCTCGGACGAGTCGCACTTCGTGAAAATCCACGACGAGACCTTTATCCACGGAGCGAAGCGGCTGTACATGACCGCGACGCCCCGCCTGTTCGATGACACCACCAAGACCCAGGCGCAGGAAGCCAACGCGGTGCTCGCCTCGATGGACGACGAGGCGGTGTTCGGTCCCGAATTTCACCGCTTGGGGTTCGGGGAGGCGGTGGAGAAGGACCTGCTCACCGACTACAAGGTGCTGATTTTGACGGTGGACGAGCGGCACATCGCCCGCAGCCTGCAAGCTCAGGTGGCCGATGAGAACAACGAGATCAACCTCGATGACGCGGTGAAGATCGTCGGCTGCTGGAACGGGCTGGCCAAACGCTCCGGGCAGACCCTAGATGGCTCCGGCTTCGGCACCGATACTGCGCCGATGCGCCGTGCGGTGGCTTTCTCCGGGTCGATCAAGGCGTCGAAGAAGCTGACCGCCACCTTCACCGAAGTCATCGACGGCTACCCCAACGCCGATGAGGAAGTGCTGCGCTGCGAGGTCGACCACGTCGACGGCACCTACAACGCCCTGTCGCGCAACCACAAGCTGGACTGGCTCAAGGCCGACGCCGGCGAGGGGATGTGCCGGATCCTGTCCAACGCCCGCTGCCTGTCCGAAGGCGTCGACGTGCCGGATCTGGATGCAGTGCTGTTTCTCAACCCCCGCAGCTCTGTGGTCGACGTGGTGCAGTCGGTGGGCCGGGTGATGCGCAAAGCCCCGAGCAAGGACTACGGCTACATCATCCTGCCCGTGGGTATCCCCGCGGGGATGGATCCGAGCGAGGCGTTGCGGGACAACAAGCGCTACAAGGTGGTCTGGCAGGTGCTGCAGGCCCTGCGCGCCCACGACGACCGGTTCAACGCCACCATCAACAAGATCGACCTGAACAAGAACAAGCCCACCAACATCATGGTCGGCACCGTCGGTCTGGGTGACGACCAAATCACCGGCGACAACCCCACCAGCGGTGCGAGCGGCCCGGCGGGACAAGACGTGGCGACCCAGCTGGCGATGTTCGACGTCGCGGAGTGGCGGGAGGCCATTTACGCGAAGATCGTCACCAAGGTCGGGGAACGCACCTACTGGGAGGACTGGGCCAAAGACGTCGCCGTCATTGCCCAGCGGCACACCGACCGCATCACCGTACTGCTGGAACACCCCGAGGCAACCGTGGGTGCGGCATTCGAGGGCTTCCTGCTCGGGTTGCGCAACAACCTCAACGATGGCATCACCCGCGCGGATGCGATCAACATGCTCGCCCAGCACCTGGTGACCAAACCGGTGTTCGACGCCCTGTTCGCCGACTACTCCTTCACCGAGCACAACCCGGTTTCCCAGGTGATGCAGACCATGCTCGCTGTCCTGGATGATCAGGCGTTGAGCAAGGAGAACGAGGCCCTGGAAGGGTTCTACGCCAGCGTGCGGATGCGGGCGGAGGGCATCGACAACGCCGCCGGCAAACAGACGATCATCAAGGATCTCTACGAACGGTTCTTCACCCTGGCGTTCAAGAAGACCTCGGAGTCGTTGGGCATCGTCTACACGCCGGTGGAGATCGTCGACTTCATCCTCCGCGGTGTTGCCGCCGCCCTCAAGAATGAGTTCGGGGCGTCGCCGTCCGATGAGGGGGTGCACATCATCGACCCGTTCACCGGCACCGGCACCTTCATCGTCCGGCTCCTGCAGTCCGGGCTGATCGACCCGAAAGACCTGTTGCGCAAATACACCCATGAACTGCACGCCAATGAGATTCTGCTGCTGGCCTACTACATCGCCGCCATCAACATCGAGGCCACCTACCACGGCCTCGCCGGCGGGGACTACGTGCCGTTCGAGGGCATCGTGCTCACAGACACCTTCCAGATCCACGAGGACGGCGACACCCTGGACGAGGTGATGTTCCCGCAGAACAACGCCCGCGTCGCCCACCAGAAGACCCTCGACATCCGGGTGATCATCGGCAACCCGCCCTACTCGGCCGGGCAGACCAGCGCCAATGACGCCAACGCCAACCTCAAGTACCCGACCTTGGACGCTTCGATCGCCACGACCTACGCGGCGAGGTCCACAGCCACACTGAAGAACTCGCTGTACGACTCCTACATCCGTGCGATCCGCTGGGCCTCCGATCGCATCGGCACCGAAGGCGTCATCGGGTTCGTCTCTAACGGCGGCTACCTCGACGGCAACACCGCCGACGGCCTCCGCAAAACCCTCGCCGAAGAGTTCAGCACCCTCTACGTGTTCAACCTCCGCGGCAACCAGCGCACCGCCGGGGAACTCTCCCGCAAGGAAGGCGGCAAGGTCTTCGGGGCGGGCAGCCGCAGCACCGTCGCCATCCTGCTGGCCATTAAAAACGACAACGCAACCGGTCCGTGCCGCATCTACTACCGCGACATCGGCGACTACCTAACCACCGTTGAGAAGCTCGGCATCGTCGACGCCAGCGCGCTCGGGACCATCGACTGGAAGACCATCACGCCCAACCCCGAAGGTGACTGGATCAACCAACGCAACGTCGCATTCGACGTCTACACCCCACTCGGCGAGAAGAGCACCAAAGGCAGCGTGAAGCCGGTGACGGTGTTTGGTACGTACTCCTCGGGGTTGAAGACCAACCGCGACGCGTGGGTGTACAACTACTCCAAGCCGGTGGTTGAGACCAACGTAAAGCGCATGATTGGCTTCTACAACGGCCAGGTAGACGATTTCGCAGAACACTGCACGGCGCGGGGGATCTCCGACCGTAAGAGCCAGGTCGACAACTTCATCGACAACGATCCCACCAAGATCAGTTGGGACCGCGCCGACAGGCCCCGGCTGGCTCGCGGCGAGCACTACGTGTTCCGCGGAGATGCGGTCGTGCAAAGCGCCTACCGGCCTTTTGCGAAGCAACATGTGTACTTTGACCGGCTCTTGAACAACACCGTATACCAGCTGCCGAAGATGTTCCCCGCCCCGCAGCACGCCAACCTCGGGATCGTCTTGACCGGTGCTGCGTCGCATTTCGCGTTCACACCGTTCATCGCGAACTGCTTGCCTGACCTCCACCTTCTCGACACCGGCCAGTTTTTTTCCCCGATACACCTACGAGCCCGCCACAGCCGAGCCGAGCCTCTATAGCGACAGCGCCGATGGCGGCTACACCCGCGTCGACAACATCACCGACGCGATCCTGGTCGACTACCGCGCCACCTACAGCACCGCGGTCACCAAGGACGACATCTTTTACTACGTCTACGGGCTGCTGCACTCCCCGGCTTACCGCACGGAGTTCGCCGCGGACCTGAAGAAGATGCTGCCCCGCATCCCCAAGGTCGTCGACTTTGCCGGCTTCGCCACCGCTGGCCACAAGCTGGCGGACCTACACGTCGGGTACGAAACCGTGACGCCGTTCCCGCTGACCGAAGCCACCACCGGCAACCCAACAGAGGGGGAGCGCTATCGGGTGCAGAAGATGACCTTCGGCCGCGGCAAGGACCGCTCCACCGTCATCTACAACGCCCAACTCACCCTGTCGGGCATTCCCGAGGGCGCCTACCGGTACATGCTCGGATCCCGCTCGGCCATCGAGTGGATCCTCGACCGCTACCAGGTGAGTACCCACAAGGACAGCGGCATCCGCAACGACCCCAACGACTGGTCCGAGGACCCCCGATACATCGTGGATCTGCTCAAACGGATCGTCACTGTCAGCCTCGACACCATGAAGATCGTCGACGCCCTGCCCGACCTCACCCCTGTTGAGTAATCCACTGGCCGTCGCTGTCCTCGCTCGGCCTCGTCAATCCAGGCGAGTCGTGGAGCACCCAGAACGCCCACTGTGGATAGTCAGGGTAGCCACGGGGTGCTCTCGATGGGTCCGAGCGGCCGCACCTGCCGGATCGGCTCAGCGTTGCCGGTGCTCAGGTCGCAGGTATCGGTTGGTCGTTGATCCAGTCGGTCAGGTGACCGGGTCGGCGGGGCAGGAAAGTGTTCAGCGGCTGCAGCTCTGCTGACGCAGTCAGTGCGTTCCAGGCGGCTTTGTCGGTGAACACGGCGTCGCAGTAGGGAACGGCGACAGCAAGGGCGTCGATGTCATGTATGTCGTTGGTGGTCCATCGGTGGTTGCCATCACGGTGGTATCGGGTTTTGAGAGTGATCGCAACCAGGCTGCTAGGCATTCCTTCGGCGAAGGCTCGAATGGTGTCACGGTCTTCGCTGACCGCCTCACCGACCGTGAGGCCGCGTGCCATGACGGCGCGGCTCAGGACGTCGCTCCACTCCATGCTCAGCTCCCGCGCGCCGATGACGTCGCGCAACCTGCCGCGCCGCCATCTCGGGTCGGCATCCAACCTCAACGCTTGGTCTCGTTCTTGCTGAGCGCGTCGGGCGGTTACTTCCTGGGCCTTCTCGGGTGCGTACCCGCGAGCCCGCAAGTCAGCGATCTCGGCATCGGAGGGTCCGGCGAGGAGGGCGCGCTCGAGGAAGCGATTTGCGGCAACGAGGAACTGAACAAACTGATCACCTCCGATCGCAGCGCCGGTTTGATCGGCGACGTCGTTGCCACCGGCATCGCAGAGCACAAGCCCGCCGCGCAACCCGAACGCCCATACTCCGCTCGAGCCGAGGAGCGGCACGGATTCGCCCATCGTCGGGTGCCCGAGCACGACGTCGAGCATGGATTCAATCTCGAGCTCGGCGATGGTGCTCCGGCCGAGCAGCACGTTGAAGTCAGACAGTTCCTCCATAAGGGCAGCTACCGCCTTGCGCTGCGCTGGGTCGAGGATGTTGCTCATCTCGACGTAGTGCGTGGCCGACAGCGGAAACAGTGCCCGCCCGTCCTGCCGTGCGTTGCGACATGCACCCAGCAGCTCGTCGTACCCGGCTGGCACCGTCGCGTCACCTGCCGCGGTCCGCGCGAAATTGATGTAGTGATTGAGGTCGAGGTAGACGAGGGCAGGTGGACGACCCGGTTGGCGGACGCGGACGGGCCACACGATGCCCGGTAAGTGTTGCCGGTCATCTTCCTGTTCGTGCGGTAGCTCCACGTCGGTGAGTGTGGCACTCAAGACCGATTGTTTCGGCCGCAACCGCATCATCATGACCCGGGCACGAAGGGCTGCCGGTCGGAGCGTGTCTCCATGGAGTGCAGCGGTCCCACCCCATCGGCACGAGAATGGGAACAGGGAAACGGGAGGCAGTGGAACGGCCTGGGCCGTACGACTGCCTCCCGTTTATGGACGTAGTTTAGCGCGATGCCGTTGCAACCCGATCCCTTCGATCTGCACGTCGTCGGTGCGAGAATCGCCCCTCCGTCGGGGCGCGTTTTCAGGGCGGGGAGGCGTCAATGCCGGACTGTGCGGACACTCGCGGCGAACTCCTGGGTGAGCGAGGACCGCGGGGTGGCGGTGGCGATCTTTGCGGTGAGAGCGTCGACGTTTTTGGTGTCCCCGCGGAGTTCGATGAGGGCGCGCGCCGCGACCAGGTGGCCGCGGCTGACGTGGATGGGCTTCAGGCCTTTGTCGTCACGGTCGGCATCCTTCGCTTTCGGTGCCGGGGTCGTCGCCATCATCATCCTCGAGGACGATGATGGCTTCCAGTTCCAGGTCGTCGTGATTTGCGTCACATACGAGCGGCTGGCCGAGGAGTTGGCGGACCCCCTCCCCTGGATCGGTTTCCTGCCCGCGGCGGCCAGGCACCACTTCGTCACCGAGTTCCTCGCGGCCTACCGCGCCTGCGCCGCGGTAGGCTGTTTCGAGCGGCTGACCATCACCCTGGCCGCATGGAAGGGCACTGCCGAGGCCTACGCAGACCCGGCTATCGCGGTGGACGGCTCCGATCTGGACTACCCCGGCGAGCAGTAGGTCGTCGAGCGCGGCGATTCCGCGGCTTACGTACCCACGGGACGTTGCGCAGAGCGCCGACTTCTCGAGGTCAACCCTGCAACCCCGATGCGGGGGTACGCGGCGGGACTCCGTCCGCGGTTGGCTACCGCGCTGTGACCTGGCATTCCCGTCCGCTCAACCTAACACAACCCCTTAGTTGTGTTAGTATGAACACACGCTTGCTCTACGAGGCCGGACTCGGTTGAGCACGATCTGCGGCGGACCGGGCCAGCTGGCAGCTGGGCCTCAGCGGCCTCGGTGGGTGGAGGGTCGGCTGCCGCGAGAGCGTGCAGCTCAGCGGCCCCTTGGGCGGCAGGGTCGACCTTCAGCAGCCACGCCGCAGTGCATCGTGCGACAGCTCCCCGGTAGCCTCCGCATTCGCGGCTGCCAGCCGCCGGGCACACCACGAGGTAGGGCCGCCTCACCTGGCCGCGACGCTGGGGTATTCGCGTGAACAGGCCCGACGGGTCGGTCTTCAGCGCTGCCGGTAGGCGAGGAAGTGCTCGCGGAGATAGGTGAGGTGCTCGATTGTGGCCTCCTCGCCAGCGTCCGGGTTCTGCTCGCCAATGGCTCGGACGATCCGCTGATGCTGACGCACCGTTGTCCGGCCGACCGCGGGGGAGAGATCCAGGTAGTGCACCGGTTCGGTCTCCAGGTGCAGGGCGCTGACGAACGAGGCCAGAACGCGGTTGCCCGATGCCCGGGCGATGGTCCCGTGGAACTGCTCGTCCAACGCCGGTACCCGCGGGTCTTCCACGGAGATCAACTTCTGCAGAGCCACGATGTCACGTAGCTCCTCGAGGTCCTCGGCGGTGCGATTGACTGCCGCCAGGCGCACCGCGGGCACCTCGAGGTGCTGGCGGACGATCGCCACCTCGTGGAATTCGATGGAGCCGAGAGCCAGGAGGTTGTGCACGGAGTCCACGAGCACACCGCGCAGCGTCGAGTGGTCGATGCTCCGGACGAAGCTGCCCCCGCCCGCTCCTGGCGTCTTGATGATCAGGTTCTGGGTGGACAGCGACCGGAGCGCCTCCCGCACCGTGGTGCGGCTGACCGCGAACTGGCGCGCCAACTCCACCTCACCGGGGAGTCGGTCGCCCGACCTCAAGGCACCGGTCAGGATGGCCGCCTTGATCTGATCCTCAACCTGTTGCCGGGGGCGCAGCACCTTCTCACCGATGGCCACGGATGCCTTCACCGACTGCGCCACTGCAGTATCACCTCGTTCCTGGGGTCTGCCGCTCTGACCTAACGCGGCTGCCCGCGCGGGTACGCCATCAACTGCTTCAACATTATCGCTCGCGGTCGCGAGAACCGCCGCCCGCCGCGGCCGGGACCGAGTCATCGGCGTCAGTGGGTGACAGCTCCTCGTCGTCCGCCGCGGAGAAGTCGACGTCCTTGGTCTCTGGGCCCATGGCGGCGCCGATCGTGATGAGGATCCCACCAATGACGAGCAACGGAAGGACGGTGTAGGCGCTCGGCATCACCTTCGACAGCGCCTCCTGGAAGAAGGCGTAGAACGAGGGGATGACGACGGCGAGGCTATAGCCGAGGCCGAAGCCGGTTGCCCGCACGCCAGTATGGAACCGCTCGTTGATGTAGACGGTGGTGAGGCCCCAGTTGGCGATGACGACCACCACGAGGATCGTGACGAGAAGGATGATCACGAGCAGGTTGCTGGGCTTCGTCGCGAGCAGCAGGGCGTAGATGATCGTCCCGCCGACACCGGCGACGAGACCCCAGGCAATCAGAAAACGTCGCCGGCCGGTGCGCTGGCTAGCGTCTGCCGCGGCTACGTAGCAGACCGCCACCACGACGTAGGCCACGATGAAGACGAAGCTGCGCTGCGTACCGGTGAGAGCGAAGCCCTTTCCGGCCAGGATTCCGGGCAGGATGGCCGTGACGCAGTTGAGCGACAGCCAGAAGCCGGACATCAGGATGAACACCTGGACGAAATTCTTCAGGTTCTGCCCGCGGAACAGCTCTTTAACCGGGGCGCCGCCACCGCCACCACTGCCTTCGAACACTTCAGACTCATGGACGCTCTTCAAGAAGTAGCCGACGAATCCGAGGGCGAGCAGCCCGCCCAGGAAGAACGGGATGCGCCAGCCCCAGTGCACGTAGGCGGAGTCGGGGCCGCCTGCAGGGGCGATCTGCAGCATGATCAGGGTGATCAGGGCGACCGCCACATAGGCAAGTGGGAAGCCCGTCATGATTAGCCCGCCGTTGCGGCCCCGCTTTTCCTTGAGGGAGTACTCCATCGCCAGCGGGCTGGCTGCGGTGTACTCGCCGCCGACGAAGATGCCGATGATGAAGCGGAGCAGCACGAACACGACCACCGATCCGACGCCCCAGGTCTGGTAGCCCGGGAGCAGGCCGACGACGATCGTCAAGATCCCGAAGC
>JAABUZ0100003777.1_pt1 | contig 21868 bp, 16 predicted proteins | sample 5562091 | NCBI WGS metagenome assembly JAABUZ01 (sample SAMN12813069, study PRJNA571459) | rock metagenome | isolation source: Antarctica rocks | place: Antarctica: Victoria Land, Linnaeus Terrace sud | collected 2015-12-21
TGTTTGCTATTTCAAGAAATAAGGTTCACCCATCGAGAAACCCATTCGGGACAATTTGTCCGCGTAGAGACAGGATAAGAAGATCATAACTCCACCAGATGGCGATGATGGCACAATGATGTTGCGCCTATGGAGAGACTGATGAGAGGCTCTCTTGCATGCTTAGGAGAGCGTGCACTATGTAGGGGGGCCACGAGACTACCCGGGGTGTTGTTACGGCCCCACTTGGAAGAACAAAGGAAGTAACGGAACGAGATACTCGATTAGGAGATCAATGGAAACTGCGGAACGAGGTCATACTCGATAAGGAGAGCTATGGACAAAAGCGCACCCAAGATTTCGTATGACCAGTACTATGTCTCCCCCCTTACCAGATTCTTTGACACTCTGGAAATATCACACCATCCTGAGTGCCTATCTCTTGGTTCGTGATAGTCAGGGAAGATAGGGCGTGTAAAGGAGTAATCAATTCTTACATGTAAGTTTTATGATGCAATACTTCGCATATGCTACATGACGATAAATGGGTACAAGCAACCTGGATCAATTCACATCCCTAGCTTTCGTATTAAAGCGCCAAGCACTTAACAATGATTATTGAGATCCAAAGTTCGACAGGCACGACAGTGACAATGCGTAGAAGCTTTCATAGCCCTCTGGCAGCGCTAATGGTTTTGACCGACCGACCACTTTGGATAGGTCCAAATACATATGTAATCCAAAAATTCCAATATTCTAACCCTGTCGCTGTTTGTGCTTTGGGTTCTTTGAGCAAATGATATACACTCTTCCTTTCCTCCTCACCGACGAGCATCCTTCGCATAGCTTTTTTACAGCACTCCGTACTTTGAATCCACGGGCGATTGCGAAGCGAAAAGTAGCTGCACGCACAGAAATCACCTGCAACGAGGTCGTAGCCGGTCTTGCGAGGCTTCCGAATATCATTTTGACTCGACTTCTGAATGCTTGAAGTCGATGGAGTGGTGTGTTGCCCTGACAGTAAGATCTTATTTTCCAAATGTCGTGAACGCCAACTCTGGGCGTAGCGCGATGGACGAGATACTCCAAGCTCTTAATGAAGCCCAAAGACAGGCAGTGGAGTATGCGGAGAATGGAGTCTTACAGATTCTGGCGGGCCCTGGGAGTGGGAAGACTCGTGTACTTTCGAGCCGTGTCGCGTACTTGCTCAGATATCACGGACTCCGGCCCCAAGACGTCGTGGTGGCAACCTTCACGGTGAAAGCGGCCAATGAAATGAAGACAAGAATAGGGAAGATGGTGGACAATATGGACGGTCAACTGATAATGGGGACATTTCATTCTATTGCGCGCCGCTATCTACTAGCCTACGGCGGCCACATCGGACTCCGCGTTCCGTTTGGAATAGCGGATACGACAGATCAAATTGGTCTCATCAAGACTATCCTACGGGAAGCGAAAATCGACATGAAGCCTAACGTTGTACGGTCACGCATCTCTTTCTACAAAGCCACAAATGCGGCAGCAGCCATGTCTGGACAGAGTCGAGAAGTGTACGATACATACCAGCAGATGCTTGAGCAAAATAATATGCTTGACTATGATGACTTGCTTCTCAAATGTTTGGAGTTGTTGAAAGTCTACCCTATATGTGTACGTAATGTTCAACATGTTTTTGTGGATGAGTTTCAAGACACGAATACGATTCAATATGAGCTAATGACACAACTTGCATCCGCAAAGTCCCATATTACGGTCGTCGGAGATCCCGATCAGAGCATCTACGGCTTTCGTGCCGCTGATACTACCAATTTACATCGGATGGGTGTGGAGTATCCTCACATGATGCTTGTCCGACTTGAGGAGAACTACCGATCGTCCTGTGAAATTCTGAACAACGCATCCGAGCTAATCCAGCAAGATGCAAGTCGACCGCCAAAGTCATTGATGGCGACCCTCGAATTGGGCACTCGGCCCACGCTGCGCAAATTGCCTAATGCAAAGCTCGAAGGCGAATGGATTTCCCGGGAGATTGTGAGACTGCAGAACGTGTGTCAAGGCCTGATTTGCGCTCCCGACATTGCCATTCTTGTCAGATCGTCTTATATGACTCGCCCGATAGAGCTTGCGTTGACGTCTGCCGGAATACCCTATCGTGTTGTTGGCGGCCGACGCTTCTTGGAACGTGAAGAAGTTCGAGTGTTGGTGGACTACCTAAGGGTGGTGAACAATCATGGAGACTCGTCAGCATTGAAGCGAGTATTAAATGTGCCTCGCAGGGGAATTGGCGATAAAACCATCTCGAATTTGTCTGAACGCGCGACAAAGTCTAAATGTTCCTTGTGGCAAACCTTAACGTCTTCCCCTCCGCCTGTCAAGATTGGCCGAAAAGGTGAAATTGAAAAGTTTATAAGTCTCATTCGCAAAATTCGGCAGAGGGGAAGTGAATTTTCTGTTGAAGACGCCATTGACAGTATCTTAGAGGGCATAGCTTTTCGGAAGTACCTCGACGATGAATATCAGGATGGAGCGAGTGAAAGATGGCAAAACGTGCTCGAGTTGAGGTCGGTTGTAATGGACTTCTCCTCGAATGGGTCGGATTTGCCCGACGTTGGTATCGCAACTCTTTCATCTTCAGACCCTCAGACGCAGCTCAATAACTTCATTGGGAACTTGGCTTTGTCCGCTGAAGTGGCAACGGAGAACGAAAAACAGGCGTCTGAACACATAACAATCTCGACCATACACGCTGCAAAAGGTCTCGAATGGCCTGTTGTATTCATTCCTGGAGCCGCCGAAGGTAGCATTCCCTCGAGTCTTGCGGAAAACATCGATGAAGAGCGTCGAATTCTGTACGTGGCCGAGACAAGAGCACAAGCGCTTCTCTACGTGTCATATCCCCTAATAGACCGAGAGCACGGGGCGAAAAAGCTTTGCAGCTTCCTACACAACTCCAAAGCGTTTGACTCATTTGGACCTTGCTTGAACCCATTTGCAATTAATATGATCGCCACGGTTCTGAGGAGATCTGCTTTAAATATTAGAGAGAGTACCTGGGTAGACGATGACTCCTGGTTCCAGTGGCCAAACACCAAAGAGGAAGACAAGGAATTCGACGAATACGAAACTCATGACCGAGAGGTAGGCATCCCTCGCAAATTCGCAGACAAACGCGTCGACCATCCATCAATATTTTCCAACAAGCGAATCCAAGAACCGGAGCATTTGTTTGTTGGATTCCAGTCTTCGAGGGTGCTGTATGAGCAGTCGCGTACGGTCCTGGCCCCGACAAGCGCAAATTCTATCCTCAAGATGGCCTCAATGGGAAATGAGCCAAAAGTAGCATCTCAACCCTTTCAAAAGAAGGTCAAGAAGACTGTGTCGAATGGTTCCTTGCTAAACTATTTCACAAAGCAATGAGTCATGACCAATTGTTGCATAGCAGAGGTATATAGAATGTGCATTCATTAGACGCAGTCTAAACATACGGGTTGATTGTACGCAATGCTGCATAGTTTGCAAACAGTATGCTGACACTTTGAACAAGTTAGAAAGTCGTCATTGTCATCTGACTTTTCGCAGTGAATACATACTTCTTCGACATCGTGGGCATTGCTAGCGACTGTAAGCGCACCATTCCTTTGACTCTCAAATAGCTGCTTTAATGTATGATGGTACACTTCGCCTTTAGACGGACCATCTCTTTTCTGACGTTTCTTTGTGCGCCCACTGTCATTGGTCATACATGTAGGATGTGCTTGGACTATTTATACGAGCACACAACTTACGATACGGAATTCAGTAGCGAAAAAAGAGCTTATATTTAAACGACACGTTTCTCCTGTCGAAGTACATCCGAGTACTCTTCCAACGGCGAGGGGCCAAGCGGTGTCTGCTTCCATAGATCAGGTGTCAGGACTCCATAAAGGTTGGCGACAGCAGCAAAGGTGGCCTTCACAAAGTTACCCACTACTTTGGTGCTGCCACGAGACGTCGTGTAGCAATCTGTAATCCCGGCCAATTGGAGCAGCCTCTTTGGCGCAGGCGCAGCCACTATCCCAGTTCCTCGCGGACCTGGTACGAGCCGACAAATGACAGAACCGCATTTTCCGCTGATTTTGGTGGGCACGGTGTGTGGATCTCCGAGCGAAGAACCCCAGTACCCTCTCCTAACGGGGATCACCGACAACTTTGCAATAATGATGGCCGCGCGAATTGCAGTTGCTACTTCCTTGCTCGTTTTTATGCCAAGGCCAACATGCCCGTCACTGTCTCCAATGATGACAATTGCCTTAAACCTCGTCCTCTGACCGGCTCGAGTCTGTTTCTGGACCGGGTGGATTTTCATGACTTCGTCCTTCAGCTTGGGGAGAAAGAAATCCACTATTTGGTATTCCTTGATGGGCAGAGAATGGAGATAGATTTCCTCCATGCTCTTGATCTTGCCTGCCTTGACCAATCGGCCCAATTTCGTCACTGGCATCCACTCCTTCTCTTCATCTCGTCGCCCTCCTCTGCGCGGCCCTCTGCGGCCTCTGCGATCTCCTCGGCCTCGTCCAAAACCTCCTCGGTCTGCCATTGTGTGATTTGGGGTTAATTTGGTGGCTTACGGAATTTCGAGAGTGACTGCTAGGGCAGCACCGACAACCCTGGAATCTATGTTGCAACAGGCGCGCACACGTATTTATTTACAAAACAGGTCAACTGTCCTCGTCGAATCTGTACATCACCTTTGTACTCACGCGATGCCCCTCTGTGCTGAAGCTGCGCAATTGCACGGATTCCACACTGCGGCCGACAACGTTGCGCGCGTCGCTGTCGACCCATTCTAGCGGGACCTCTGCGTCGTCAGAGGCATACACTAGAACAGTGAAGGTGTGCTTGCCCACCAGCTCTGGGAGGAAGGTTGTGGATGCCGTGACTTGTCGGATGAGTGCGCGAATGCCATTTTGTATTTCACCGGTGCTCATTTCCACTTGTCCCGCTGGGTCTCCGTTTCGCTGCTCATTCGATGCCTGATTAGATGATTCGACATCGAATTGCCATTGTTCAATCACTGTTGCAGAGTGGCTCTCTGAGATTGCCAGCACGACCTTCTTCACTTTGTCTCCAGCCATCCATCTCGAGATTTGGCTCATAATTCGCTTGATGTAAGCCTTGATTTCCTCGTCCACTGTCATCAAAACATTCAAGCCATACTTTTTGACTAGTTTGAAATCATCTGGAGGATACACTCCGCGTTGGAAGAGGATGGAATTGATGGCGACGCCCAGGAACTCGGTCACTTCACGAGCACTTCCTTTGAGGGCAAGACGCGAGCGAGATGTCATTGCTCTTTCCTATCGCAGCGCCAGCAAGGAAGTAAACAGTCAATGGACGCGTACAGCCATGCCTCTTTCTATGGCTATGCGCTGTCGGCACTTTTGAGAAAATATTATTTGAATTTCGATTTTCTCGAAACTGAGTCATGGTTTCGCCCCGCATTTACCCGACGGGTCCCGTTTTCTTCAAATCCCTGTCAATCACTCGTTGCCAAGAGGGAAAGGAAGACACTTTACATGGAAATCGAAACCAACCTCAAAGGATCTCTTATAAATGCTGCGGCTGGAACAGATACGGCGGGGACGGAAGTGAGTAAGCACCTGGACCTTCTAGAGCCCAAGATGAACGGAAAGACCCATACTGCCAAGCGGCAGTCTGGGGTAGTTGCAGAGAGAGGACAAGCGTCCAATTTTAAGAAGAAGGCAACAAAAAGCAAGCCAATGGCCAAAGATCATTCTCACCACCTCTCGATCGAGTCCAAGAGGCGCGCAAAGTCGCCTCTCAAGGAGTTGGCGATACATCTTGGAACGCCAGACATGATCTCGTTGGGAGGAGGATTGCCCTCATCGAAATATTTCCCCATGGAAAACCTCTCAGCAAGAGTGCCGGCTGTCGGGAGGTGGTCAGAGAAAGAAATGCACGACTACGGAACTACCATTACCAGAGGCAAACACGACATTCAAGACGGGACGGGAGATTTTGACTTATCAGTCGCACTCAACTATGGTCAAGGAACTGGATCCCCAGCTTTACTGAAATTTATTGTTGAGCATACGGAGATGATTCATGATATACCCTATGAAAATTGGAATCTCGCTCTGACTGCAGGTAATACCTCTGCCCTGGACTCCTGTTTCCGACTTTTGTGCAATCGGGGTGATAACTACTTGTGTGAAGAATATGCCTTCCCTAGTGCGATTGAAACAGCCAACCCGCAAGGCCTCAAGCCTGTAGGCTTGCGAATGGACGGAAATGGTATTCTTAGCTCCCATTTGGCAGAGACCTTGAACGGATGGAAGAGTGATGATATACGGGGTAAGAAGCCAAACATGCTATATACCGTTCCAACAGGCCAAAATCCCACTGGGTGTACGATGCCTGTTGAGCGAAGGCGGGAAATCTATGCCATTTGTCAACGGCATGACGTGATAATTCTTGAAGACGAGCCATACTACTTCTTGCAAATGCCAGGGTACGGACCCAATAAACAAATCGAGTCTCCAGCTTCACATGAGGAGTTTATTTCTAAACTTGTTCCGAGTTTCCTGTCCTTGGATACAGACGGCAGAGTTCTACGGCTTGATTCTTTCAGTAAAGTCATTGCCCCAGGTACGAGATGCGGATGGGTGACTGGAGCGGACCATTTGATCGAGAGAATCGTAAGACATAATGAAGTGTCCATACAGACTGTTTGTGGATTCTCACAAACTTTCCTTCATCAGCTACTTGCCGAGAATTGGGGTCACTCAGGCTATCTCGAATGGGTAATGCATTTGCGCCATGAATATACGGAGCGACGAAACATTATGCTCAGAGCCATGGAGTCTTTTCTTCCACGGTCCGTGTGCAGTTGGGTAAACCCATCAGCAGGCATGTTCATCTGGATTCAAGTGAATCATCGAAAGCATCCAGCCGCTGGTAAGCTCGATGTCCTCGCTCTTGAGGACCAGATTTTTCAACGGGCAGTAGCTAATCGTGTCTTGCTGGTCCCTGGCTCATACTTTGCTTGCCAAGATTCAACGCGAAATTCGCATTTGAACTTCCGAGTCACCTTTGCCGCGGCAGATGAGGAGCAAATGACAGAAGCAATCCGTCGTTTTGGAGAGGCCGTAAACGATGAATTTGAAATCGATGCGTAAAAGCAAAAAGTCTTCTTTAGCTATGTGTACGTTTGAGGAGTTCTTTTAGATTCCGCTAATTTACAAAATTGACTACCAAAAACTGCAGTATCAGACTTGCGAGTATGTAGTCTGCGAATGCCCTCTCGGCAGACACGTGTTCGAAGTGTGTTGGGTTATTCGTCTGTATGCGTAGTCCACAAGTAAGTACAAACTGTCCGACTGCGGCCGAGAAGGCTCCCAGGAAGGCATTGAAAGGCTAGAGTTAGAACTTTATTGAGCAATGCTTTACATAGGAGGAGATGAAGGCGCAGTAAAAAAATTGAATGGCACCAACGGCCATTAGAAACAGTAGGAACACATCCGTGAGCTTTGTCCGATGCGAGCTCGTCCGCTGATATGACTTCCATGCATTGCTAATGGCATTAGATGTGGCCTGAGCCGTAGGCGCTGGTATCCCCGACTTCCCAGCGCTAGTCGTTTTGGCCATGGTGTTGCTGCTTTTGTACAAAATCTTTCGACGACACTCGCGGAAACTGAGGCCAAAGGATTCAATTGGTCACAGCATGTATAATTCAAAGTACAGAGATGTCATGTAAGCTTTCGATTTTACGTCGAACTCTACGTTTCCATGCAGGAAGCAACCAGCTGTAAGCAGGAGGTCCTCATCTATTGAACATACCATAAATAAGCTGCTATGAAAAGAGAATCTGAGGCATCATGGATGAACAACCGGATATCCCAGTTCCATTGTTTCCAATTAAAAAAAAAGCTTGAGTCTAATAGACTGGAATTGCTTGACCCCCAGGAACATTGGTACAAGAACCCTGGCATCCTGGAAGAAATAGTACCTCAGTCAAGACCCATTAGCTGAAGCTGCGTACCATTGTAGTTTAGTCAATGTATTGAGAGATTGTAGAGCGAAATATGTCTTCGCAATAGTCTCCATACCCCCCGTTGCATTCAAAGCGGACTCTCCACCATCCGCCTGGCATATTGATGACTACCCCGCAATTCAAGGAATCTTCAGTAATTCCATTTGATAGAGAATGGAGTGTCATTCTACGTGACACCTCGAGCAACGCACTGGTCCTGCGCAACCGTCATTCGAATGAAGTCAACCTTCGCCACGATCTCGTTGGCACATTGAAACCTGCCCACAATGGCCAGGCAAAATGCCCATATTGCAAGCGAATACTGCCTGAAGAGTGGCAAAACTCGCCTTCAGATGCATGCTCACCAGAAGAGCCTTTTATGAATCAAGAATATTTTCACTTGCTTGCTCAGAGCACCACTCCGTCACGTAGCAATTCTCGTCCGTCTACTCCCGACCGCAAAAAGCCGACTCACCATGGCATCAAGGAATCATCATTCACAGATGGTTACTTTCAAAAGTTTTTTATATCAGAAGGAGTTCTAGGACGTGGTGGAAGGGGACAAGTTATCAAAGTACGACATGAACTTGACGGATTCTTTCTGGGACACTACGCATGTAAGAAGATACCCGTAGGAAATGACCATGAATGTGAGATTGCTTTGCTCTCTTACTAATGGTAGGGTTAGAGAAGGTCCTGAACGAGGTCCACCTTTTGCGCTTGTTGCAGCATGAAAATCTTGTCAGCTACTACCATGTATGGTTGGAAACATCACAAGCTAGTCTATTTGGGCCGCCTGTGCCTTGTGTCTTTATTTTGCAGCAGTATTGTGATTTAGGGGATTTAGAAACATACGTCAACAACGTGAAAGGCGGAAGGAACGAGGATGGATTCGATCCCTCACAAGAACGTGCTAGAAGGAGAAGCAAAAGTACTCTTGATCCACCTCGTTTCTGCAAAGATCTTCCCTTTGATATGATATACAGCTTCTTTGTTGATATTACCACCGGCTTGACTTATCTCCATAGGTACTCTCGTCAGGCCAATGCGCTTACATTAGTAACGGAATTATCCACCGAGATCTGAAGCCTTCTAATTGCCTCTTGCAAGAGCAGGGAACTGATGGGAGAATTCGTTGTCTAGTAAGCGACTTTGGCGAATCCCAATTTGAATTTCAAAACGTCGACCCTCAAATTCGATCAGGCGCAACAGGTACCATTGAGTATACAGCACCCGAAGTCCTTACATGTAAGCTTTTTGTGAGAGACACTTCTAATGCAGATGATTTTGAAGGCTGTCTCCCACGATTCTCACAAAAAGCGGATGTTTTCTCTCTTGGTATGATTCTATACTTTCTAAGCTTCGGAAGACTTCCCTACAAGCATGATTCATCGCACTTCAACGAGTTGAAGTCGGAGGTTTTAGCTTGGCCCGGCCTTGCAAAGAAAAGGCAAAAACTAGGCCGGATGGATCTCCCCGAGGAATTGGGCCTGTTGCTTGGGAGATTGCTGTCACCCGATCCAAATGATAGACCAAAAGCGCAGGAAGTTTTGTTTGGTATCGTGTCTCAAGAGTCTGCGCAAGTTGGATCGCTGATATCCCGGACTAACTTCAGATTAACAAAAAACCAATCATGACAATGACTGCCAACCCGGTACTTTCGAGAATGCGGGTCGACGCGGTTGGCTCTTACTTACACGGCGACCGACCTCATCAATTTCCACCTGGATCTTCGCAATCCCTTCTTCTCCCGGCTCCCAAGGTCGAGATCGACATGTCGGTATTTGGACTCAATGTTCCCAAGATTAGCATATTTACCGTCAAACTCGTAATCTTCACGCTCAAAGTATGAGAGGGTTCTGCTTATCTCACATTAGATTTCATCTGCATATTTTCTCTACACTACTTCCCGCCGGATCTTACTCATCACCAGCACTCTAGCAGCTTTGGATTTTGCAGATCCGTGAGGCTTTTCACAGGGTCCGCTAATAGTAGTGCTGCTATATCGCGAAAACTCATCCTCGCTCACCTTTGCATACTTTCAGTCGCATCTCTCATGGGAACGTTCTGAGCCTTCTCTCCGATCTTTAATCTTTTTTCTCATTGTGTATGTACGTGTAGTGTTGTTCTCTTGGTTTCTGGACGGTTTTCAACATGGACGGATCAAATTAAGTGGGCACACTTTGGAAATTATGTGTATCCGTTACTTGTATACCACTCAGTAGCCAATTAAACTCCTAAGAAATTCTTATATCTAGCAGCTGCAACCTCTTGTCGAAGCGGCGGAAGACTTGTTGAGGTCAACACCACGAGCAGCTCTCGGTCGCGTTGACACATCCAGTGGCAATTTCTTTGCAATTGCAGTGAAAAGTTCCTTTACGTTCTCTGCCGTCTTGGCAGACGTCTCGAAAAACAGCAACCCAGCCTCACGTGCATAAGCTTCAGCTTCAGACTTGTCAATTTCTCGGTGTTCTTGAAGGTCAAGCTTGTTGCCAGCTAGTGCTATCACAATAGCATCGTTGGCTTGTCGCTGAAGCTCCTTCACCCATGCCTTTGCTTTGTCGAGCGAGGATGGCTGAGTGATATCGTAGACCACAACCGCGCAATTTGCATTCCTGTAGTACATGGGCGCAAGACTCTTGTACCTTTCCTGACCCGCCGTATCCCAAATCTCAAACTTGACCCTCGTGTTGTCATTGAGCGAGATCGTCTGGGTCAAGAAAGCGGCGCCAATTGTGGACTCCCGGTAATCGTCAAACTGGTCTTTCACAAAGCGCAGCACGAGGGAGCTCTTTCCGACTGCACTCTCTCCTAATAAAACGAGTTTGAACTGTACATGCTTCGTAGCCGGAGCTCGGCCACCGCTGCCTCCTGATTGCGACAGCGAGTGGGCATGTGAAGGCTGTGACTGCGGGGTGTTTTGTGTCGATGTCATGACGTAAAAGCAGTGCCAACGAGGTTGCGTCCAAAGGGTCTTGTCGGGGTAGCCTTTTTCAGCAGATGCAGTCGGGTCGTGGGGGATTTGATGGGTAGTATTGGGGGGACGAGGTTGGGAGAGGAAGGCTGGGTGGTGGAGCGGCACTACCAAGAGTCAAGTAGATAAAAAATACACAAACTGCGCTTCAGCTGCTTCAGATGCGAGGCGCTATGCTACCTAATACTTTGCTATACATGTACATTTTCCGCCCTTCGTTGATTTTACTGCAATGGGAAAGGTCGCGGACTATCAGCACGCACCAAAACACCAACGGACCATGTGCCCATGCTCTCTTTTCTGAAGACGCACTTGACGCCATACACCTTCTCAGGCACCAATGTAGCGAGTGAACCAAGCGTGTTGCGCGAGCGGGATGGCAACAAGGGTGACGGGAGCGCGGAGATACTCTCGAGTTGCGAGAGTGCCCCCGTGTGCACCCCGAAGCGCGTGTTATTTGTTGATCCAAGTGATGAGAATGATACGCAACTGTCACCTCAGAGCCACTCTCCGAAACCGTCTTGCTCGCTCTCGTCTAGTACGAACTTGGTTAGAAGAGGGATTTTAAAACCACATGTTGCTGGTCAGTTCCCCGAGGATTCAACTGCTGAAGTCTCTTTGAAGCAGTTTCTAGTATCTGCAAAAGAGAGACTTGCGCAGAATGACCGGATAGAGGTCGTGGATACTTATAATTCTCTGCTCAATACGCTTCGGGCTATGGAATGTACGGACTCACATACTACCTCTTTACTCGAAATGGTGCCATTCGTAAAGAGAGACATCATGACACAGCTTGACGGTACACCGGATAATGTCCTACGTTCAAGTGCGACAAAGTTGCTAGGGTACCTTTGGCACGACGACCTACTAGCTGCCACCTTCTCTCGAGAACAGGTTAGTTTCTTTCTCTCGAATGCTCTGAAATTACTTGCCAACAATCCAAGTAAAGTTACCATGCAATTACAGCTGTGGCTTCTACAAACTCAACGATTGCAAAGCAAGCTTATCTCAGACCACATTCCAGATATAGTGCGCTGTGTGAGTAAGATAGACAGTCCCAACTGTGCAGTGCAAATGGAAAGACTAGGAGTATTCAAGACTCTCATTTTTCAAAGCCCAGTCACTATGCACAATTTTTTACGCCCATGTTTATATCACATGTTTGTTGCGTTCGCGATGTCGCACTTCACTCTGCTTTCAAGAGCCACAGAGCTTGCAGATGCTTTGGCCACTGTCTACCCTCGTGACAAGCGGGTTACAGAACATGTATTTCAGATCTTGAATCAGGGAAACGAAAGCCATACTGTCCTCCGCTCCTTCAATCAGAGGTGTGAAAGTCTGATACAGAGGAAGGAAGCAGATGTTGCCCTAGAGATATGGGCCTCCCTGACAGCGTTGATGGGCGGAAAGAGAATCTTAGCGTGGCGTGATATGAATACGTGGTTGGAAATAGTGCAGAGTTGTCTCAACTCCAGGTTCACCGCCACAAAATGCAAAGCCCAAGCTGCTTGGCAGAAGTTTATTGTGGTGGTTTGTCAATCAGAACCAAAATTTTTACATGACCGCAGCATCAGGCTCCTTCTTCAACCTGCGCACGTATACTTAAGTCCTACAGGTCATATGTCCTCTCAAGCGAAGATATCTGCTTTTGCTGCTTTTAAGACTTTGTACATCGCTCTTTGGAGGCCAGAGCTGTCACAGGCCGATGCAATGGTGTTGTGGGACGAAGTTGTTTCTCGTGCAGTCTACCGGGGCATCACTTCGCCCGATAGCAAAAATTTAAGCGTGGAATTTCTGGGAGCTGTGCTTGCCCCACAATCGCCCATAGCGAAAGGTATTAATACACCAGGGGCCTGTGCTGCTTCCAAGACTGGAATGAACCCAATGTGCCCAAAGTTTCTGAGAGCGCACAAGCCTGTTCTCGATATTGTCAAAGCCACCGCTTCTATTGATGTCTGGAGAGCGTATTTCAGTATGCTACGACAGGCAGAAGCAAAGGAGATCAAATTGACGCGGGAATCGTTGGAGGCATCAGAGGCGGTACTATTGACATTACAGTCAGTTGAAGCTGAGTTGTTGCCCGCAATTACGACCTGTCTTGTGAAAGTTTTAGACCTTCAAAGCCTCAGCGATGGCAAGATCACGCTCGATGATAAGTATCCGGCAGCGCCACCGTTGGTTGTCCTTTTTCACAGTCTTTTCAAAAGGCGTATTGATCTTTCTTGCATTGCGGAGCATTTGAAATTGGTCCAAAAAAACGTGTCTCACAGTAAATTCGTTACCTTGATGATGGAAATGTACACTTTTGCTGAGGTGTCAGAGACAATCTGGGAGGTATTGATGAAGTCGTTTCCAAATCAAAATTTCACTCCCTTCACAAATTCTTTTGGGTCTTCAAACGCATTGGCAACCCCTACTACTTCGCAAAGTTTGTCAAGCGAAGAAATTCCTTGCTCAGTCTCCAACAGCACTACGACACCTCGTACACCTCATTATTTGGCAAGTCCTCTAGAAGCTGATGATGAGCAAGTGTCGACACGACAACCAGATCATGTGTCATACGCTCCGTCTGAGCCTGTCATGGATGATTTGGGAACAAATAGTGCCGAGTTGAGTAAGGGTTCCCACAACTCAGCAATGGTAGTGACGAACATTAACGAGTTGCCAGCCGAGACGATGCATCGTACACCGAAAATCCGAGCAGGACATGGATTGACCGGTTCAAAACGTGTTGAAACGCCAAAGGAAGGTAAACGAAAGCGAAGCATCTATAGTGTGGATGACGATGAAGCAACACAGGGTCCTCACGTTAGCACGGTGGTGTCTCAAGATACGATCATGAGCAACGGATATCCATCGCCTTCACATCCGTCTCCCGATAGTGCATTTGCGCAGAGTCTTTCGCAAGGCGACCATGCGTTGAGCAATGCTGAGCATACGCCTTTGAAAGAACTCAGCGAAAAAGCAGCAGGTAAAAGCTTGCAAAGTAACGCCAGGAAAGCGAACAACTTCGGGCCAAAACCCAGAAAGCGACATCGAAAAGACGAAGTTTCAGTCTACACAGCGTACCAGTCAATCAGTGCCGATTTAAGGCGCTGTAACTTTGGTGCACTGGGGGAGGTGGAGTTACGATTTATTGAAAGTGACCTCTCCGACCTCTCTCGACAGATTGGCCAACGTCGTCAAGCGTTGCAGAAAACACAGGGGAAGCATTAGGCGGGGATTCTCAAGTAGCATAATTGTAAATTATCTTTGTTCTTTGTTCTTTATTCTTTGTGTTTCGCTTGTGTGTGTTTTTACCGCGTTCCCAGAACTTGGAACTCGCGTTGAATCGGAAGGAAAAGTGAAATTGGTGTTACTCTTTTGACTGGTCTTGACTTAGAATGGCAGGCCTCTTACGCCATGCATGGCTTCGTGAATGGCTGTATAGAATCTACGAGTTTGACGGTGTATTTCCCAGACACCCGCTACAAGTCATCGGGGTTCGTCGAGAGCACGCGCCTGTTTTCTTATGAATAGTTTCGGAATTTTGCTCCTGCGTCATCCATCATAGCAGAGATTTCAGATGGAACAGATTTCATCCTTGTTGGTTTTACGGATGACTGTGTCGATCAGTTCCAAAGGTTCCTTCTCGTCAACGGTCACATCACTAACAAGGTAGTCAATACTATGGTCGTATTACACAGCATAGGGGGAGCCTAGTCCAGATTAGATCGGCGAGATTGATAATGGCCGATGCAGAGGGACTTCTACTGGTCGATAAGCTGCTTTACGTTGGTGGAACAATGCACATGGCTCAAATTGGACAGCCAACATTTTTTGCCTTAAGATTACCAAACAATGATGCCATGCATGAAGAAGAAGAGTTTCTTAGTCAAGAAGCTGCACAAAAGTCAAGGGAATCAAGCCCAACAAGCCAGAGGTTTTCCACTCAAGCTGTACAACCAGCTGCACCAACAGCTGTATCACAAGCCGTAGCAGCAGCTGTAGCAGCAGCCTTACCAGCAACTCTCCCAGCTGCTTCCCCTCGGCCGTCGAAGCGCCAAAAAACTGAAGATATAAGACCGGCTCATTCTCATCCAGGATGGCGAGTAAGTAAGCTTACGAGATGTATTTAATACCAGGACCTTACCAACTTGACTTCTCTCGATTGCAATATCCCCGCCCCACAGCAACGGATATTGGCAAAGGAAGATTCATGGTTCAGGGTTCCAGCACCCGAGGATCACAAAAAGAATGGGACGACTCCCAAAAAACCCTCTCATAAGAAGGCGTTGGAACCTACAGATCTACCACGAGCGCCCGAGGATCACATGAAGGAGGGAAAAATTCCTCAAAAAGCTGCTCGTAAGAAGGGGTGGGGGCCACTAGATTTACCCCCAGACACACCTGAAAAGCCGATACATTCTGTTTTAGGTGCAGAATCCCCAGCAAACCATCTTGAGCCTCACCCGAGTGCAAAACCAACTCCTTCAACAGCGATGACTTGGGAGGACTCGCAAGACACACCATCGAAAACTAAAGTGAAAAGTGTCAACATTAGCTTCCAGACTTCCCCAAAAGGTAAGCACGGTCACGGAAAGAGCAGTGAAGCAACTCCATCGATTCCCAAGGGTACTTTGAAGAATTTGGATGGGGTCAGTACCGAGAAAAAGGTAGAAATCTCATTGACCTTCGAAGAGGGGAGTCGTAATATCTTGGATCAGGTGCAAAATCTATTTGAAAAGCATGGCACATTACAACCTCAGGATCCAGCATCAAGTTCGACGACAAAGCGTGGTTTTCCTTCCTTACCTATACCTGCTGATAAGGATGAGGCCCAAAGTCAACAAAGCCTCTCTGCGCCTACATCCTCTGCTCCTCAGACGAAATCCTTCGGCTCCCCAAAAAACGTTGAAATGCCAGCAAGCAGATCTTCGGGCGCAAGTGCCCCTATTGTGATACTGTCTGACTCGGATTCCCTGGATACCGAATCTCCCAGTGTGGTGAAAGCTACTATGTCGCACCCAGCAACAGCTGCAGCGAATGGAAATAGTCTTGCCTCTGATCCGAAAGTATATGGAAATATTGAATCAGAGTACCACACTGCTCGACTGGAAATGCGGAAATCCAATTTTAGGCCTGAGCAAAGTGCAGGGGAAAGTTATGGGATGATCAAAAGTAATAGTCAACACCGTTCCAGTAATATACTGGTTCCTCACTTTACTGCACGTGAGCTTGCGATGTCTGGTCGGAAAAGCATTCAATCTTATTTGAACGATCAGTTGCAAAAGATGAAAATGGAGAGAAAAGAAGACGACTCGGACGGTTCATTTGAACTTTCGATTAATACAAATGATTATAAAAACGTTCGAAATGGCAAGAGAGGTATTACTCAACCGGCTGGAACAAGTGACGTGGTCTCAGCCGTTGCCTCAAAACAGTTGAACGACGGAGTGAATCCATCCAACGCGTTTGCTCGTTTAGCGGAAACTTGGAGAACGGAGCTGTCAAGAAGGACAATAAGCAGTTGAATTTTTGTATAGGCGGTATCTCAAACCTCTACGTGAAAGCGCATCACACTGTATACCTCGATGGACCTCTATTGATTGCATGACACAGTCACTCACCATTCACCACGATCGAATACCACAATAGCTTGATTTGTTCAGCCAAGGCTAGTGATTTGTCTTGGGATGGAAGAACCAAATTGGTTCTGTACACTTTAGTGGCAACCCAGTATGATCTCCGCTTGTCGAGAGCCTGCATGGGTATTTTGTTGGCTTGTGAGCCAGATGCAACCACGCGACCTAAAATGCACGAGTAAGTTGTATTTAGCAAGGAGCTTTAGACATGAGCTTGGGTCAATGAGTTGACTGAATTCGGATTTATGTATTTTGAAATATCGTGGAGTTGTGGTGTTTTGTCTTCCGAAGCTTTCCTTGCCGGTAGAAATGTTGCGCTCGACCACGAGTGCGCGGATCGCGAGACATGCCATTACCCGGTCCAATGCATCGAAGACGCCTCCGACAAACAAATCGAAAGTCCCCCAGATGCCAAGTGGACACAGCACTACTAATGTTGTAAGTCCAGCCGCTCCTTCCCCCCCATTACAGCAGATCCCCTTAACTCCTCCAGCACCGACCAAGGTTCAAACATCACCAGTCGGTCCTTCAAGCTCCTCGGATGCACCAAAAGCACCAATCATTGTTCCACCGCCCATACATTCAGAACGGCCGCGGCATCGATTTCGAAACTTCGCCATCGGCACCACATTAATCTCATGCGTGGGATTTGCTGCTGGTACATGGTACTCCACAAAGAACGACAGTTTTCAAGATTTCTTTACCCAATATATTCCTTTTGGGGAAGATGCAGTGCTCTACTTTGAAGAAATGGAATTTCGACGGCGTTTTCCCGATGCGGGAAAGAGAGAGTCTCATATTGGAGAGAGTGCCAAGGTAGTAATTCCAAGAGCAGGTGTTCAATGGAAGGTAACCGACGCTAGGAAAGAGTCGGAGGACTTGGAGCCACGCGGTCCGCATATGTCTGCAATGGATCCTCCACAAGTGAAAGCTCCTCCCCAAAAGAAAGAGTCAAAGCAGAAACAAACACTAAAGCCAGCGAAAAAGCCATCCGAAGATAAACAAAGCTCAGGTACCACCATACAAGAGAAGGCTACGAGTGCGAAAGACAGTCTTGTGGGAGTCGCTACCACTGTCAAAGATGAAGTGCTGACAGAGGGCGAGAAGATCAAGAAAAAAGTCGATGATATTGGAAGCAAAGGTGAGGCTGAGATGAAAGCTGCGCGTGATCATGTAAAAGATGCGTTGAATCCCAATAATCCAAAAAGTGATTCATCGGCGACAGAGAGCAAACTCGAGCGGGCTGATACAAATTCGACTGAGCCTCTCATCAGGGAAATGAGTGGCCTACTAAACGCTGTAATCGATAGTATTAACGCGTCAGGAATGGCTACGAGCATGAGCAATGCCATTGAGAAGGCGAAGGCAGAGATCCAGGCTATCGCTCAAAACTATAAAGAGAAGGAAAGTCGAAACAGGGCTGATCTGGAACAGCAGCTTTCTCAACAAGCACAAACCTTCAACGATCGCGCAAAAGAACAACAAGACCAAATGGGCGAGGAAATGGAAATACATCGACAGCAATGGGCAGAACAATTTCAAGCAGAGAGAGAAAGGATTGTGGAACTGTACAATGAGCGTCTAGCTGCTGAGATGGGTCGGGCCATTGAACTAGCTGAAAACCGGACGAAGAATGAGCTAGTGGAACAAGCTGTGAATATGAAGTCTCGTTGGATACATGAGTTGCAGCAGAAAGTAGAAGAGGAACGTGAAGGCCGCCTTGGGAAAATCGAACAACTGCAGGACGAAGTTGACACGCTAGGGAAGTCTTTTGCTTCGGTGGGTTCATCATTGGAGTCAAACTTCAACATGCAAAGGCTAATTGTTGCCCTTGATGCACTACGTGCAATTGTGGAAGGAGACAAGAAGCAATCGTTTCAGAGAGAAATAGCCACGCTGAATTCCGTATCCTCACAAAATGATGTGGTCGATGTTGTGGTGGGATCTTTGCCAAAGGAAACCTGCTCAAAAGGTGTTCAGACTACAGCTGCGCTTGCGGATAGATTTGAAAATATTGCTGCACAAGTACGGCAGACTGCGCTATTGCCAGACAATGCTGGCGTCGCTGGTCACGCTTCATCATGGCTTCTCAGTAAACTTCTCTTTCGAAAAAAAGGATTGGCTGATGGAGACGACGTCGAGAGTGTCTTAACCCGCGTTGAGACATTCCTTCGAGAAGGAAATCTGGATGACGCAGCACGAGAGGCTAACAGCCTGAATGGGTGGGCAAAAGTTCTCACACGCGACTGGCTTGTAGAGACAAGAAAGACATTGGAAGTAAAGCAGGCAATAGAGGTAAGCTGGTGAATCGCTCTTACTGATCTCAGATACTATCAATTGAAGCTCGGCTAAAGAGCCTTTTGGTAGACCAGTGATTAGCACGCTTAATATTAGCATGATCTCGTGCCATAAATATATCGATCTTTCATGTAGATCCGGACGTAATCTCTGAAATTCTATTGGTGGGTCGGTAGAACGGCAGCATGGTCGTGAGCGGCTTCCAGAGTTATATATGGCCGAAGTAAAAGACGAAATACTTGAAATATTCAGTAGCCTCGTGGAGCATCAGGGGGAGTCGCAAGTCACAGGGGAAGCGCTGAAGTCACGTCTGGAGCGATTGAAGGTCCTCGGGCGTGAACAAGATGCAGCAGCCGAGATGTCATCAGAGGTCCATTTGAAATTGCTGGTTTGGTACGCACTGCGTCCGGAGGATGGTACTTGCCCTAGTGAGGCTCTGCGTTGCTTGGTCAATACTTGCGTTCTGATCCCAGAAGCAAGAAATAGACTTCACCAGCAAGGTTCCCTATTATCGCTGCTAGGCTATTACCCCTCTCAGGATATGGACCGAGAATTTCTTCTGGCCAGGGTTTTGTTTTTATCAGTCGCCATGAACGAGGACATTGCGGATGATCTGGCAAGAAGGGGACTTGGAAATAAGATCGTAGCAGTTCTCGATCGTCACGTTGTGGAGAAGTCAATCATGGGAAATGATTCTGTCAAGCATAGGGCGTTTGGAGAATCTCTGAAACTCTTTTACCACTTTGTCCAATGGGCGAATAACAATCAGCCCCATGGTGCAGAAGCGTATGCCGACTGTCTTCATCCCGCACTTGCTCTATTGGACCAATTGGATCCCCAGCATGACAGCACCTTCTCGACTCCCCAATTATCTCTGTTTTCGATTCTTTTCAACATGCCAGCCACCGCGGACTACTTTCCACTACATGACCCTATGCATTTCACGCATAAGCTCATACTCATCTTAGATACCCAATTTCGCCCTGAACACTACAATACGGCATCGGCAAGCGAGGTGTTTGAGTCCAAGATGGCTGCTCTGGTCATTCTCGTGTGCAATATCTATAAAGCAGCATCGTTAGAAGTGAGTACTGATATGCAACAACACCTGTTACCACGGGACGAGTGAGCATCACAGTATTGCAACTAACATAGGCACCGAGAAAAGCCAATAGGGCATAGAGGCAAATTACCCGATCGACTGCTACAATCTATGTCGAGTGCATTCCTACCACGGCTGCGAGTTGTGGTTGGGATTCTGTTCTTCACCCTGAGCGATAGCAACGCGGACAAGATGATTGCCAATATAGGATATGGATATTCAGCCGGCATCTTAACCAATCTCGGGTTGGCGGCTAAAGAGCCGCTCTCGGATACTTCTGTGGGAGGGGAACCGATCAATCCCATTACAGGGCAAGCACGTGCGTATGAAACGGTAAAGGATGGCAATGGGGCACACATGAGCAATGAGGAAAAGGAATCGGAGGCCGAAAGGTTATTTGTTCTCTTTGAGCGGCTTAAACAGACCGGTATCGTGGATGTCAAGAATCCAATCGCGGAAGCCATCCAAAGCGGGCAATTTGAGCATATGCACGTGGAAACATAGGTTCCTTCCATATAACGGAGAGACACTCGGGGAGGCTTGCAATTTATTAGATATGTCATCCTGTGCCTGCTTGTGTGGTTGTGACGCCGCTTCGTTGCTCATCCCCTTTGTTTCGCCCCGTTGCAACATGGCAACAACGGGTCAGATCCATCGTCACGTGGTTTAATCAGGCAAATGTTGGGCGATCTCCCCGCCTCGGCTGTGTGGGATGGGGCTGGCAGGCGAAATGAACGGCGACTCCCGTGGACCCTCAGTGAAAGCTGTTGTCGATCGGGTTACACCGCCGCGCTTACTTAAATCCGCGCCCTTCCAACCCTTTCCCATCCCAACGAGCGACTCACCCTGCATACGATGAAGAGCATCGCCACACTAGCTTCAATTGGCCTGGCCTCAGCCATGTTCCAGTGCCAGAGCAACAACATCTGTCTGAACGCCAATTTCGTCGACAATGTTCTCTACCTCAACGCCACCGGTCCGTCCACCCTGGGATGGTTCGGAATTGGCGTGGGAACTGGAATGGCCGGTGCTCAGCTGTTTGTCTTTATGCGAAACTCTTCGGGAGCGACACTTGTCAGTGCGCGCACCGCCCCCTCAGAAGTCATGCCAACCGTTGACCAACTTGATTGGACCCTGGACCATGCGGCCTCTTCTGGTGGATTTAACGCGTCCTTATCATGCCCTGGATGCGCAAAGCGTGTCACCGCAGCAAGCGCACAGCCATTCATTTGGTCCATGTATGCTCCCGCCAAGACATTCACCACAACAAGCGAAAATTTGGCACATCATTCTGCGCGCGGTACTTGGATGTTTGACGTTTCCAACAACACTTTGCATGTTTCTGGTGCGTCTGTACAGTCGGCCCCAGTGAGCAAGTCCATTGGCGGAAACTATGCAAGTAGGCGCCTGAGCTTGATCATTGCACACGGTGTACTCATGGCTACCTCCTTTGTCTTCCTCTTTCCAATTGGCGCACTCTTCATCAGATTCTGGTCTCTGCGAGCTCATTATCTCATGCAGGGCTTCAATGTATCTGTCCTCGTGGCTGGTTTTGGTATCGCCGTCTTCATCTCAAAGGGCTTTCAACTCTCTACTCCACATCAGATCATTGGTTTAGTCGTCTTCATCTGCATATGGTTGCAGGCTCTCTTGGGCCTCCTCCACCACTTGCATTACAAGCGCTCACAAGTGGTCGGCTTCTATCATCGCTATTTTGGACGAGCCGTCATCCTACTCGGCATTGCAAATGGCTACCTTGGGATCGAACTGGCTTTGGATTTGGAATACATGAATCTAGTGTGGCCGGTTGCTCTCTACTGGGCTGTCGCAGGCGTGATGCTTATTGTATATACTGG
>JAABUZ0100003780.1_pt1 | contig 21843 bp, 26 predicted proteins | sample 5562091 | NCBI WGS metagenome assembly JAABUZ01 (sample SAMN12813069, study PRJNA571459) | rock metagenome | isolation source: Antarctica rocks | place: Antarctica: Victoria Land, Linnaeus Terrace sud | collected 2015-12-21
GATCCTGATCCGGGGCACCCCACCATGGCTCAAGTGTTGATGAAGGCCCCCGGGTCACGCAGGTGGCGGGTGTGGCGAAGCCGCCCTGGCCGGTCTGCACTTCGATCCTGTGCTCGGGCAGCAGTCTTATGCGTACCCGCACGGTGGGCAGCCAGCGGAGGGAGAGATCTCGACGACACAGACCCAACGGATCTTGCCGCCCGAGGCGGCTTCTTCGTCGAACTCGGCGGCGTCCACCTAAATACCCCACCCCGGCTGCTCGCGGCGACGCCTCGCCCCGTCACCATCGCCTACCCAACGCTGCTGGGCTGCGGTCATCGCGCGGGCTGCACGCACGGTCGTCGCGTCGGGCCATCTCATCTGGCCCGCAGTCGGTCAGTGGCCCTGCCTTGTCGCCGGGCCCGACAGCCGATGCGGTCGCGCCGTGCGATGTCGGGTGACCCGCATGGCGAGGTAGGCGGCGACGGCGAGCCCGTCGAGGACCCAGCTGATGGCGCTGTGACCGGTGCCGTCGAGGACGAAACTGGCGGTGACCGCTGCCACGATCACGGCCCAGCCGGCGATCGATGCCGATGGCCACCGGCTGCGGGGCCGGGCGCAAGCGGCAGCCGGGTCGATGGCGTCGGGGGCGAGCTTCCGGGCGGTCTCAAGCACGGAGGGGCCGGTCGGGTTGACCAGGACCTTGCCGGCGACCACCACCGTCGGGACCGTCTCGTTCCCACCGGCGAGTCCCCTGACGGTCGCGGCTGCGGTCGGGTCCTCCCAGATGTTCACCTCGGTAGTCCGCACACCCAACTTTCGGAGCCGCCGACGCAACCCGGAGCAGTACGGGCAGCCTGGACGCCAGTAGACGGTGACCCCAGTGGCAGAAGAGGCGGTCGGACACTCCATGACCACATAACCCGACGAGACGTCTCGGTCATTCCCCCGTTTCTTCGCGCCGACACACAGCTCCCTGTGGTTGGCCCTGTGACAGATGGGCTGAGGGGCGAGCGTCACCAACGTCGGCGCCCCCTCCAACCAGGATGGGAACCCACCAGCAGGAGCCTGGCTATGGGGCTTATGCACTGCCGCCGGTCTGAACCTTGGCCAACCCGGCGGGCGAACTCCTCCAGACGCCGCCGTGTCAGCTCGTCCCAGCCAACGCCGACAACCAGCTGATCGCGCTGGCCGGCGCCGGCACCAACGCCACGGTCAAGTGGTGCTTCACCGCAGGAGCAACCGCGGAAGTCTCCGCCTCGGTGGCCCCCGACGGCACCATCATCTTGGGCACCAACGACGCCTACGAGTACGGCATCACCCCAACAGGGACCGTCGCCTGGAATATCCCCGCAAAGTCTTCTCCTCTCGACCCCCGCCGCGACCGCCGACGGCCTCGCTTACTTCGGCGACAACGACGGCTACCTCGACGTCGTCGGAGCCTCCGACGGCCACGTGATCGGCCGCTACAACGCCACCACCAAGGCGATCTCCAACGATGGCATCGGGGTGTGGACCGCCCCACTGGTCGACGCCCACCACAACGTGTACCTCGGGACCGCGTCGGGACACATCCTCGGCTTCAGCTACAGCGGCACCAAGCTTTTCGACGTGGCCACCGCAGCGATCGTCGCCTCCTACCCGGCCATGACCGCCGACGGCACCCTGCTCATCGGATCCGACAACAGACCCTCTACGCCTTCCACACCTGACCCGGCGCCGCCAGGGCATCCTGTTTGGCGGCCGGAAGCGACCACCCGCGATTATCGGCGGGTAGCGAAGAGTATCCCCACGTTCGAAACGGCAAACGGCACCAAGTACGTCACCGCGACCTTCACCCACACCAACGTGTCGGCCTTTCCGTCCAAGACCACGTTGAGCTGATTGATGGCGAACAACACCGTGCCTACCACCACCGCCGTGACCGTCGTGCGACGCAGATACGCCCGCCGCCCCAACACCCTCGCCCCCTGACGCCAGCCCCGCCACGTGTCAGCAGGGCTCAGGCAGTAGCCGGGATCGTCGGTCATGTCCAAGTGAAGCACGATACGACAACCTCGAGCAGGCATGACGCAGCCGACCGGGCCCTCGTAGGGACTCAGTCAAAGCCGCTAGCGCTGCGCTCAGGGGAGATCAAGGGCAGATTTCGCCACGAGGACGAGTGATCGCACCGGATGCAATTGGTCCCGGTTGACTCACGATAACCTGTGCTTCTCGTGACTAAAAACTGGGATGTCGAGAGGGGTAGTTCGCCAGCTTGCGGGGTGGCCGTCACAGCTGACGGTGAAAATGGTGACGTGCTCCTCGAGCTGGCCCGTACCACCATTGCCCGCTCCGGCTCGGGGCCGAGCCCAGCCCGCTTGGCCGACCTGGAGGCCCGCATCGCCCGGGCGGTGGCTAAGGGGCGCTCGGCGGCCACCATCCGGGCCTATGCCTGTGACTGGGCCGACTTCGCCCTGTGGTGCCAGACGGTGGGCCTCGACGCTCTGCCGGCGGCACCGGCCAGCGTGGCGGGCTACGTGGTCGAGCTGGCCGACCCCCCCGACGACCGGGCACCGGCGGCGGTGTCCACCATCGCCCGGCGCCTGGCCGCCATCGGCCGGGTCCATTCTTTGGCCCATCACCCCAACCCGGCCACCGATGCCTTGGTGCGTGAGGCCATGCGGGGCATCCGCCGGACATTGGGGGTGGCGCCCCGCCACCAGAAGAAGGCGGTGACCACCGCCGACATCCGCGCCGCGGTGGCCCCTTTGGGTACCGGGATGGCCCAGAGCAGGGACCGGCTCATCTTGCTGCTGGGCTTCGCCGGGGCCATGCGCCGTTCGGAGCTGGCCGGATCACGCTGGGCGATGTGGAGGAGGTCCCCGAGGGACTGCTGGTCCGTCTGGTGCGCTCCAAGGCCGACCAGGAGGCCGCCGGGCGGCGCGTCGAGATCGTCTATGGCACCGACGCCGCCACCTGTCCGGTGCGGGCCTATCGGGCCTGGCTGGGCGTCTCGGGAATCACCGAGGGCCCTATCCTGCGTCGGGTGGGCAAAGGGGGCCGGCTGCTTGGCCCCCTGTCGGCCCAGGGAGTGGCCATGGTGGTCAAGGCGCACATGGCTCGCCTTGGTTATGCCGCCAGCGACTTCGCCGGGCACTCATTGCGCCGGGGCCATGCCACCACCGCGGCGCGCAACCAGGCCAGCGAGACCACCATCATGCGCACCACCGGGCACACCTCCACGGCCACGGTCCGGGGCTACATCGAAACCGGAGAGCTGTTCAGTGACCCGTCCTCGTCATATTTGGGGCTGTGATCGAATGACCGATAGTCCGCCGGCGGCATCGGTATCCGATCGGCCGGCGGCCGACTCGAACTCGCGGTGGAGGCCGCTGGACTCACCGGCACCGACGGCCGACCCCTGCGGGTCACCACCGGCTGAGCAGTTACGGATCAACTCAGCCAGTTCCTCGATAGTTGCAAACGGAACGCCGGTGTTGGCAAATGCAGCTGCAACGGGCCGCCTGGTCACCATAGCTGCGCGAACGGTCCACTCTCGACTGGGTTCGTCGACGCCGAGGGCAGTTGCGACCGCGGACGGATCGCTGGTGACATCGTCGACCTTGCTCCGCAGCTTGTTGATATAGCCCCGTCGCGTGGCCGCACCAACGAAGTCATCGATTCCGTTGCTCAGCTGTCGTGGTGAGAACGCCTCCTGGGGGTCCTTGAGGCGGTCCGACGGGCGATCGTCGACTGGGCTGACCAGCCACTCCGGTCCGGTCGGGTCCGTCTGAGCCCGCCGGTTCAGCCTTCGGGACGCTGAGGCCGGCACCCCGGTTGCGCCGTCAATCGGCAGCTGCGTTTGGTTGGGTTAGCTCGCCGCCACTGCTTCGTTCCCAGCCGGCCAGAGAGGAGAGGAGAGGACCGCACCGACCACAGTTGCGCTGGTACGGCTGTTGTGCAGTTGTCGGCTGAGCTGACGCCGCTGGCACGCTCAACTAGACGGTGGCGCAACGTGCCTGGCGGTCCCGGCTTATCGTCCAAGGCCGCGCCCGGCGCTGCGATCGGGCTGGATGTCGTATCGGCGGCTGTGCTCTAGTCCGCGAGACAGCCTGGTTCGAACGACCGCCTTGCGGCCGGTGCCTGGGCGCTGCACGCCGTCCATGCGGTCCCGGTGGGCCTCCAGGCCATCTCTGAAGCTTCGGATGGTTTGGCACAAGTCGTAGAAGCGGTGGTTGTTCGCCGCAATGGCGTCGGATCGGCGTTCATGGCGGGTCTCCAGGTCCTCGACGACGGACTGGCACCGGGCGATCTCGGCTTCCAGGCGGGCCGCCTCGGGCCCGGCGTGGGCATCCCAGCGTTCCTGGGCGTGAGCCTCTGCCTGGGCCGAGGAGGCCATCTGCCTGGCTACCTGGCGCCGGTCCCTCCAGCCCTGGGCCCAGGTGCCCCTGAACTTGGCGTCGCGCTGCGCAGCTATGGCCTGGGCCAGCTCCCGTGCCGCCTGGCCGGCCTGGGTGTGCTGGTGGGCGCCCCGGCCGTCCTCCAGGTCGGCCCTGGCCTGGCGTACCTGGGACAGGGCGGCTTTGGCCTCGACCAGGGCTGGGCGGGGATCGGCCGGGACGGCTCCCATCACGGCGTCCCTGGTCATCTGCAGGCGGGCATGGACCAATGCGCCCAGGCGCACCCGGTCGGCCTTGGCCAGGTGGCTGAGGGACTCATTGGTGAGGGACTCCTCGTCCGGCAGGCCACTGTCGATGGCCCAGGTGGGCCGGAGCTGTCGTCCCCAGTCCCGCCGGAGGTCGTCGGTGGCCTGGTCCACGTCATCGGCCACCAGGTAGGCATGAGAGGACTGCCTGGCCCTGCTCATGGCCACATATCCCAGCTCCCTGCCCCCGCCGTCAGCGTAGACGTGCGCTCGGTCAACGGTGGCCCCTTGGCTGCGATGCACGGTGGTGGCATAGCCATGGGCCAGGCGCTCGGCCGAGATGTCCTCTCCGCCCAGGCGGACCACAGCCTGGTCATCCATCCTCAGCACCAGCGCCTGCGCGTCCGGCTCGACAAGGACCACGGTTCCTCGCTGGCTGGTGACCAGGCGGCCCTCCGCCCCGGGGGCCAGGGTGACCACCTGGTCGCCTGATCGGTAGCACCGCCCCCCCGGGGCCACCACCTCCGGGCCCGACAGGCGCCCGGCGGCTGTCATGTGGGCCCTGGCCCTGGCGTTGAGCTCGTCCACGTTGGCCCGCCTCCAGGCCAACAGGGCCACCTCTTTGCCCTGGGCCAGGTCAGCTGCCCAGGCGTCGGCTGCGGCTTGGAGGGCTTCGTCACGGGTGGGGGCGGTCCGGATTCGATCCTGTCCCACGTACCAGGTCAGCGCCTCGTCCAGGTTGCCGGCCCGCAGGGCGCCCAGGGCCTGGGCCTCAGCAGGGTCTTGTTGTCTCAGGTTGTGCTCCAGGCGGTGCACGGCGCCGGGGTGGCGGGCCACCAGGGCACCCAGGGCCCCGCCCGGTCCCACCGGGCCCAGCTGGAGGTGGTCTCCGAGCAGGACCAGCTTGGCCCCGGATGCCTGGGTGTGGGCCAGCAGGCGGGCCAGGTGCAGATCCTCGGTCATCCCCACCTCGTCACAGATGACCAGGCTGCGTTCGCTGAGGCTGATCTGGCCGTGGTCCAGGCGCCAAGTCAGGCTGGCCAGGGTCCGAGATGATCCGATGCCGGCTTTGCGTCCCAGGTTGCGGGCGGCCTGGCCCGAGGTGGCGGTGCCCAGGACCTCATAGCCGGCCTGCTCGAAGGCGTCGGTGACCACGCCCAGCATGGTGGTCTTGCCCGAGCCGGCCACCCCCACCACCAGCTCGGCTCCCCGGCCCGAGCTACAGATGGCGGATACGGCCCGCGCCTGGTCGGCGTTGAGCCGCTGGCCGCAGCGCTGCTCAGCCGTCCGCACGGCACCCACCACGGCCTCAACGGGCACCACGGGGGCGTCGCTTCGCTCCAGCTGCGTGGCCAGCATCTCGGCGATGGCCGCCTCGGTGGCCAGCACGTGGGCCACCGAGTACACCTTGTCCCTGCCTCCGCTCACCCCGATCAGGGGTATGGCCTCGGGGTCGGCCAGGGTCCGGGAGACCAACGGCTCGAGGATGGCTGGGTCCTGGCCGTAGAGGTGGGGGGCCATGGCCACCACCACGTCCTTGCGGCCAAAGACCTTGCGGGTGGCCAGTGTTCCCTGCGGGTCGAGCACATCGGCCACCAGGCGGCGGCCCTGGTCCTTGGTGAGGGGCTGGATGGGCCGCTGTTCCCGGGAGGCGGCATCGACCCTGGCCACCAGGTCGGTGAGGGCATGGCCGGCTGACTCCAGCTCCGCCCGCCACTGGGACATCAGTAGCCCCTCGGGTTGGTGGCGCTTGGCCTTCCTGGTGGCCCGGGCGGCTACGTTGCGGGCCTGGTAGCTGTGGTTGTCGGTTCGGGCACACTCGGCCTCGATCTCGGCCGCCCGCTTGGAGTGGATGTCCAGCACCTCCTGGGGGATGCCGGCGATGCGCCAGTGACCCAGGCGCCCGGACGGCCCAGGGTCGGCCTGGATGGCATATCCCAGGTCGACTGCCACCTTGGCCGAGGCCAGCCGTCCCACCATGGTGGCGGCGTGGAGGTGCTCTCGCCACAAGGTGGTGTCCGGCGCCTTCCAGCCGCCCGCCTCGTCGGCCATCTCGGCCACGTTGGCCAACAGCACGTGGTCATGCGGGCAGGGGTCCCCGGCCCGGGAGGTGGCGTGGCGAGCGTGGGCGTAGATGAGTCCCCCGGTCGGGGTGGCCACCGCTGCCCGACCCCGGCGTCCACCTTTGTCCCGGGTCACCTGGTCCAGGTAGGAAAGGGTGGCGTGGCGCTCGGCGTCCATGATCTTGTGCATGTCCTCGGCCCGGCCCAGCACCCCCAGCTCGGCCACCGACTTATGCGCCGAGATGACCAGCTCCATGCCCGGACGCGTGGTGCTCACCAGGCGGGTGCCCGTCGTCGGGTCGGCGGCTCCCCCGGGGCCGTAGATGGCCTGGTAGGCGACAGGCGTCACCGGTCCAGACAGCCCCAGGGCCTGGGCTCCTGAGCCCCCCCAGACCAGAGGCGTCTCTCCTCGACTGGCGTAGTACTCAAGGGCAAGGCCGGGGTGGTCGTCGGCCCGCTCCAGCACCGTGGCCCGGTGGTACTCGACGGAGTTCCTTCCCATCATCCGCATCCAGGCCACGGTCCCCGCTTCCCTTTACCGGCTATGGCTCGGGGCAACGCTCATCGTTGCAATCGTGTTCAAGGTACTTGGAATGGTAGTGCAGTGCAGTAACGAGGGGGAGCATTGAGGCTGGAAGCTGGTAGGTGGACGTGCTGGGAGGGTCTGCAGGGATGGGAAGTAGTAGGGCGGACTGAGCTGGAACAAGTGCTCTGACATGGGTGAATGGCCGGGCGGTGGCTGTTTGCCATTGGTTGTGCCGTCGTGATCAATCTAGCGCTTCAGGAACTCGATGTCCTAGTTATTGGGTCACGGGAAGAAAGCTAAGCTGGACGCGATAGCATATATGAGAACAGGCCAATCGCTGCTGATATAGACCAGCATGAGAGAATGACGCCGGCAGAGCCACACTCCGACTGTCTGTCAGGCCGCCGGCATGCTCCCCCGGTTGACCCCGATGGTCTAGTTTTGTTATACAACGCGGGTGTGGAGATTCGGAGCTCGGCTCTCAAGCACGGCTGCGGCCCCGAGGACATCCGCCATGCCATCATGAACGCGCTCGTTGCCTACGACGACGCTGAGGACCCCTACGTCCTCTACCTGGGACCAGACAGCACGGGCGCCATCCTGGAAGTCTTGACCGCGCTCGACCATCAGGGCGACGAAATTGCTTTCCACGCCATGCCCATGAGAAACAAGTACAGGAGCCTCCTGCCATGACCGAACAACGCAAGGCTGCGACCGGCGAAGCTATGGACGACCAGTTCTGGCGAAGCGCCGAGAAGAAGGCTGAAGCTGGGCTCGATCCGAGCAAACTGCGCCGACGGGTGGGACGCCCAACCCTTGGTGACTACCCGGCTGGCCTTACCGCCGTGCGACTCCCGTCCCAGGTCCGCAAGGCGCTTGATGACCGCGCCGTGCGCGAGCAGACCACAGCCAGCGAGGTCATCCGCCGGGCCCTGGAGCAGTACCTCGCCAGTTGAGCCAGGAGTTCTGGCGGGACTCAGCCACCCCTGGGCGTCGTCGTTGGCCAGGAGGTGGCGAAGGGTCTGGCCTGGCTCGGTGAACCAGCTCCACACGCTCAGGCGGGGTCAATCATGCGAGCCGGTGCCCCGGGGCACGCTACGCATTGTGGTCAAGCTGGATGACGGGCGGTTCGCTCCGTCCCCCGCGACCTGGCATGGGCGGGCGAGCTGATCGGCCAGACTGCACCTGGCAGTACTACCGGCGAGGATCTGTCGCCACGGTTGGGTCGGCATCGAAGTGGCCCGGTTGCTTTCGCCCCAACCGGCTCGGGATCCCGACACGTTCTCCGACAAAGCCGACCCGAGGTGACCCTTGCCGCGGCGGGCGCCACCGGGGTGGAACTCAGGCCCGCGGGCTTATTCGAATCTGGCCGGGCCCCTCCTGGTTTCGTCGGAGGTCTTGGCACGATAGGTCCGTCTGGCGATGTCCTGGCTCGTGGGACACGCCGGATGTCGTGGTCGCTCGGACACCTGGCCGAGTGGGGTCCTCCCAAGACACTCCGACTCTGGTCGTGGCGCGCTCCGGCCCACAGGCACGTGGATGACGAAGGCGCGCGGCCCGACCGGGTGGGCTTGTCCGTTGCCAGAACCGCAGTGCCCCTCAGAGCACCCAGGATGCGCCGGCCCGGACGGCCGCCTTCGAACTGGCGGTCACTGTCACCGGTCGCTCCCGGCCGGGCTCCTGGCGTCCATCATGCGGGCCAGCGCTGCCCGGGGCACCCGCAGCTTATGTCCAAGGTCGATGACGGGCAGGCCGCTTCGCCCGCCGGTCACCCGCCACTGGCGGGCGAGCTGATAGGCCAGGCTGCGCCCGATGCGCAGCACCGAGGCAGCCTCCTCCACGGTGAGGAAGTCAGGGAACTGATCGAGGGCCATGGGGCCACCCCTTTCGTCTGCGAAATACAACAGGGGCAGCCATGCGCTGGCACCGAGCGGAGCCCCGGCAGGGCTCAAAACGACAGCGCTGTCACTATAACACATCCTCCGTCACAGGCCAGGTGCTATGCTGGCACCCAGATACCGCGGTAGGTCACCAGGAGGGCCGGAGATCAAAGGGTCGCCCAAGGGATCATCCCCCGAGCAAGCGGCAACCGCCCCCCGAGTATTCGACGAGGAGGTCCCAGGGTGCTTCGGGCTTTCCCCCAACCAGGTGGTGGCCTACAACCTGGCCCTGGCCCGGGCCCACAAGCGCTGGACCCAGGCCGAGGCCACCGCCGCCTTGGAGCCCTACCTCGGGGTTCGCTGGTCGGTGGTCAACTACTCAGCTGCCGAGCGCTCGGTGGTCGGCGAGCGCATCCGCAACTTCGACGCCGATGAGATCGTGGCCTTCGCCCGGGCCTTTGAGTTGCCCGTCACCTGGTTCTTCATGCCCCCTGACCCGGCCGCGGGAGAAGGGGCGCCGATAATCCTGGCCGTGCCCGACGAGGGACGGTTTGGCAAGGCCATCACCGAGATGGTGGACCTCGTCTTCGGGGACCGGTCCCAGGTTGGCCTGCTGTCCACTCGCCTGGGCGACTTCCTGGACCACCTGGGGGCGTTGCCCTTGACCGCAGCACAGCGCCAGATCCAGGAGCTAGCCGACGCCCGGGTGGCCAACCTGGTGCGCCACAGCTTCGCCAACCTGTCCAACTGGCGGACATCGCTTCGTTCCCTGGCCAATCAGATCGAGGACCTACTCCTGCAGGCCCAGGTGCTCACCTACGACGACCTGGAGGTCCCCGAGGAGGCTCGGTCGTGAGTGGCCCTCGACCGACTGGGCTGCTGCTCAGGATGCTGTAGGGCTCCGAGCGGATCGGGATGGGACCACCTGTCCTACACTGGAGCCCGTGGCGCGTCGCCAGCTCTCGGTGGAAGTTGACGAGAGGTTGTTGACGGCGCTCGAGCGGGCGGCCGCCAGCGATGAATCTCTAGAGACGAGGTAGTCGAGGAGGCTCTGCGGCGCTACTTCGGGCTGCGTGGGCTAGCCGTGCTTGGCGATATTCAGGCGTTTCAACAAGCGCGAGGGCTTGTCCCCCCAGGTGATGACGAGCTGCTGGCCGAGGCTGTCGCCGAGGTGCGTACCTATCGTGCCGAGCGCCGCAGCGTTGCCGGCTAGGTGCGGCGGGCGGTAGTCGATACCAACGTTTTGGTGTCGGCGGTCCTCAAGCCCAACGAGCCTCCCTCTACGAGATTGGACGGGCCTGCCGTCCCGTCAGTTGGCTGAGGGGTTGTTGCAACGCGGATGATCACAAATTGATCACAAATTGATCACGAACGGAGCACAAAGGGGCATCGCCCGCAAGTATGGACCGATCCTCACAGAAGCAATAGCCCAGGTCAAGGGCATAATCGGCCACAAGGCGACGAGGATCATCATGGCGTCGGCCTGCTTTGCAAGCAGGGGGTCGTGGGTTCGAGTCCCATCGTCTCCACCACCCGCAAAGGAGAGGCAAGAGCCCGACGCCCCCGGCTCCGACACGTAACGCTTGACCAGCAGGCGTCCAGGTACAGGCACGGCGTTCGACGGCCCTGGTGATAGCACTTCAAGGGAGTGATATCATCGGTTCAGTGAAGCAACTTCTGCTCAGAGTGCCCGACGAGGTCCACCGCCGGCTGACGGCCCGCGCCGCCCGGGACGGGCGAAGTGTGAACGCGGTAGCGACCGAGATCCTCGACGCGGCGGCCGATGCCGATGAGGGTGACCGGCGGGCACGACTACGGGCACGGGCCGCGATGCTGGGTATCCTCCGGACGTCATCGGCAACGCCGATAGGTAGGGTCCGCCGCCGCCGCATCGTCGCATCGACGAAAGGAACCGGCCCGGTTGTGGATCGGTTGTTGTCCGAGGAACGCGAAAGGACGTGATCGTCTACCTCGACTCCTCGGTGCTGGCGCGTGTCTACTTGAGCGATGAGACAGGCCATGACGCGGCGGTGGCGCTGCTCGACGATCCCGAACTTGGGATGATCACCGGCACCTGGACCAGGATCGAGGTCTCCGGAGCCCTCGTACGGGCGGCGCGCGCTGGTCGAGCAGACGAGCACGGCCTGTTGGCCCTGCTCGACGCAGACCTCAGTATCGACGGCCTCGTCACTGTGGTCGCGGCGAGCCGGGAGGACGTCGAGACGCAGGCGTTGCAATTGGTGCGACTGCACGCAATCCGAGCGATGGATGCCTGGCACCTGGCGACGGCCACGTTGGTAGCACCGAGCCTCGTCGAGCCAGGTGAGGAGGTGGGCTTTGCTACCCGCGACCAGGCCCAGTCCACGGTCGCCGAGACCGTAGGGTTACGACCGATGTGACGCCCTGAGGACCACGCACACCAGTAGCACAATGTAGTTGTGCAAAGGGATTGCAGAACCGGCTAAGGTGCGGCCATGGGTAGACGACCGCGGATCCCCGGTGACCTGGCCACCTTCATGCGCCAGGACGACCGCCATGCCTGGACCCTGGAGGATCTGCAGACGGCCCTGACTGAGCGGGGCACGCCTGCCGATTTCTCCTCGGTCTTTCGGGCCATGGCCAAGCTGGAGAGCGATGGCGTGGTTCGCAAGCTCGAGTTGGACGATGGGCGAGCTCGGTTCGAGCTGCAGGCAGACCATCACGACCACCTACTCTGCAATGGCTGCGGCCAGGTGAGCCCGGTCCCGTGCGGAGTGGTCGCCGGCGCGCTGGCTGAGGCGGAGCAGGCGACAGGATTCGCAGTCAGCGGTCACTGGTTGGTCCTTACTGGCACTTGCCCACAATGCCGGCGCCTCGAGTCCAGTGGCGGTCCATCAGCGCCCGCCGCGGCCGATGCTGATGGACTGGTCGCCAGGCGAGGCGGCGATACGGGGCATGCCGGCGGCGTTGCCCATCCGGCGATCGTCGGGAGGCCGGGATGACACTGGTGGCCCTCAACTTGTTCAGTCCGACCCATGTGAGCGGCTTGACGGTCCTCGTCATCGCGGTCCTGCTCGGCATGGTCCACGGGATCACGCCCGACGAGCACACCTGGCCCATCACCTTCAGCTATGCCATCGGGAGCTACTCCACCCGCCGGGGGCTCACGGCTGGGCTGACGTTCTCCCTCGCTTTTACCCTGCAACGGGCGCTGACCAGCGAGTTGGCCTATCTCGGGCTTTCGCGGCTGTTCACCTTCAAATCCCTCGACAATGTCATGTACGTGGTGGTCGGAGTGCTGATGGCGGTGGCCGGTGTGCTCATCTTGCGGCGCGGTCAGGTATTCCACCTCCACCTGCCCGGACATCGCCGGCAACCCCACGCCGACTGCTCCCCCATCACTGCGCCAGGTACATGGCTGGCCGATCCCCGACCGTGGATGCCGGCCGTACACGGCTTCGTAGCGGGCTGGGGGTTCGGGGCCTTCGCCATAATCATCTACACCGTGCTGGCTCCGGCCATGCCGTCAGCCGCCCTCGGATGGGTACCGGGCGCCGTGTTCGGGCTGGGCACGACAGTGATGCAGATGCTCCTCGGTGCCACCTTCGGCTGGGTGGCGACCCGTTGCGGGCTGTCGCCCGAGGGCGTCCGCCACGTGGCCTTGACCACCGCTGCTCGAACCCTCACCTGGGGCGGCGCGGCATTCGTATTTGCGGGAGCCTTTGGCCTGGCCTTCCCGGGGGTGGTCAACCTGAGCTGGGCCACCGGCCTGCACGTTCCCAACCTCGACACCGTCGGCCTGCCCTTGGTGCTGGTCATACTGGCCGTCATGGGGGTGGGGGGCACCACCTTGGTGACCCAGACCCGTGCCTGGAGGCATCGTGCACCCGTGCGAGCCGACGGTGTACCTGAGCAGGACGTTCTGTTGGGGCCAGACCAGCCGGCGCATCCGGCCAGCCGCCCGGCGCCTGTCGCCTTGACACGACGGCCCAATGCGCAATAAGTGGGCTCGCTAATGCCGACACCCGAAAGGAGGCCCCTGATGACCAGTCCGACGGGTCCGTCCGAGGAGAGCGGTCCACCCGGCCAGTAAGGGTCCCCGGTCCAACCGGGGGCCACTCCGAGCCCGCTGTCGCCAGCCGGCCGGCCCAACGCACCGCGTAGTCAGCGCCTTGGGGCTGAGGAGACGAACGTGGTCCTCTGATCCTTGCCGGCAACCGGCCAGGTGATGGCGGAGCAATAGTCGACGAGAGGAGGCGAAGCCCGGGCTTCGCTTCCTCTCTTTTTGGGGCCGGCCCAGCCCACAGGACGGTGTAGTCAGTCCTGGCCCCGCCGCCACCGCCTGACCCGATGGGCGGGGGCATAACGGTAGACGACCCTCCCCTTGACTGCACGCCGCGGCACGGGACCAAAGGTCCGGCTGTCGGTGCTGGCCTGAGGTTGATCGCCCACCACCTCGACGCCGACAAAGCCCAGCGCGACTACTCGTTTGACCAGGGTACGAGAGGTGGCGCGAGGGTCAGACAGGGCGACCACGTCACCTGCTCTGAGCTTTCCCCATGGCAGGACCAGCAATCGATCACCGGGCTCCAGGGTGGGCATCATGCTGTCTCCTGACACCTCGACCCGTCGGAGCCACGGCCCTATCCGGGCTGCCGCCAGTAGCACCGCCAGCCAGGCCGACTCATCGGTCGCCACCGTCAGGATCTGGCGTCGGTCGCTAAGGTGGCCGGGACACCATCGACTGCGTTTGGTACAAAGGAGCCTGGAAATGAGCATCTTGTCCCGTGTCCTCGTCCTGGCCGACCGGCTGTCCCCCCCTGAGGTGGCCCTGGCCCATTGCGACCTCCCGTGCGGAGTCTACGACCCGGCCCAGGCTCGCATCGAGGCCGAGTCGGTCAAGGGCTGCATGGAGAAGTTCCACGGATCTGACGACAACGTCTTCAAGACCCGAGCCGTGGTCATCAAGGAGGAGCGGGCCGATCTGGTCAAGCACCATCTGTGGGTGCTCTGGACCGATTACTTCAAGCCTGAGCACCTGGAGAAGCATCCGCAGCTGCATGACCTGTTCTGGAAGGCGACCAAGGCGGCTGGACAGGCCAAGAAGACCAATGACGTGGCAGTGGCCGACGACCTGCTCAACCAGATCGGCGAGATCGCCAGTATCTTCGCCGATACCAAGAAGTAAGCCGAACGCTGCTCCGTAGGGGCAGCGCATTCACCATTGGCTCAGCCGAGGAGTCGAGGAGCGAGGAAGGCCCAGGCCGGGGCCAACAGGATCAGGCTGTCCAGTCTGCGTAGGGCGCCCCTCTCGTCTTGGGGCTTGCCCAATAGCCGCGAGGCCACCTGGGTCCCGGCTGGCGCAAGCAGGGCGGCCAGCCCACCCAGTGCCCACGGCCCCGCTCCGGGGTTGGAGATGGTCACCGCTGCGGCCAACGCCAGGGTGACGGCTCCGATGGCGGCTATGCCGGCAACAGGACCTTCCCAGGAGTTCCCAGCTCCCGAGCCAACCAGGTACGAACCGACGTCGTAAGCGCAAGCCATGGCCAACAGCCCAAGAGCCAACAGTGGTCCATGCGCTCGGTCCACCACGATGGCGGCCCCACACCCACCGGCCGCCACCGCAATCGCGCCGGTGAGCAACAGCGCCCGGCTGGACCACCCAGGGATGAGGCCAGCCAGCCCGGTCACCGCCAGGATTCCACCGGCAGCCACCGCCGGAGGCAGGGGCCCAGCCAAAGCCGAGCTCACCACGATCAACGCGCCAGCCGCACCCATCAGTGGGGAAGGGCGGCGTCCCTCAGAGCGCCACGAACGACAGGCTTGGGCCGCCGCCACCGCACAGACCGCTGCCAGCCACGCCGCCACCGGCACCTGTCCGGCAACGATCGCGCCAACCGTCACGGCCGTCCAAGCCAGGCTCAGCCGAATAAGCGGAGCACTCCTGTGGGCCGGGGCGGCCTGCGGGCGACGTGGCGGGGGAGCAACGCTCGAGGCCCCGCCACCCGAGTCGGGCATCGGGGCCTGCTTGGCGGGAGACCCGGCCAACTCGGGCGGCCCGGACGGCGGCGCCGACGCCTGCCCGGCGGGAGACCCGGCCAACTCGGGCGGCCCGGACGGCGGCGCCGGGGCCTGCCCGGCGGGAGACCCGGCCAACTCGGGCGGCCCGGACGGGGCCGCCGACGCCTGCCCGGCGGGAGAGCCGGCCACCGTGGGCCGCCGGCGTGCCGACTTGGCCGCCACCGCGATCCGCTCGGAAGCGGAGCCGGCGGCGGCGGCCAGCCCACGGGACGATTTGACCAGGGCGGCTTGGGTTACTCGGATCCGCCGGAGACCGGCGGCAACACCGCTACCTCGTCCTCGTGGGACACCGTGATGGCCAATTCGGCCGGATGGCCGTTCACCCAGACTCGGCTGATCGCCAAGACCGCCGCGAACTGGTCCCCGAAGCGGACTCGGGCCTCCTCGAGCACCTCGTCGACCGTTGCGCCGGGTAGTGTCACTCGGGCGGTGCCGGCCGCCTCCCGGGCCGCCGCGAAGAGCCTCAGGGTTGCCGTGGTGCCTCATCAAGATCCCTGGAGCCCAGACCCCGGTCGGTCAACGGGCCACCTCGGCCCATCCGTTGGTGATCACCTTGTCTGGCGCGCCTTGCAACCCGAGGGCAAGGCTCTCGAAGGCGACGGCCGCCCGGCCGTTTCGCTCCCCTGCGTCATAGACAGTGGTCGAGAGGCGAGTGCCGGGAAGGACCATTTTCGCAAAACGAGCTGCCACGCGACGCACACGTCCGGGATCACCGCCCGCCGCCAGCTCGATCACTGCCTGGCTGGCCATGGCCATGGTGCACAGCCCATGGACGATCACCCCGGGCAGGCCGACGCTCCTGGCGAAAGTCTCGTCCACGTGGATGAGGCTGTCGTCCCCGGAGGCATCGCGGTAGCGAGAGGTCTGATCGAGGTCGACAACGGTGGCCAGACAGCCGATGGGTGCGGCCCGGGCCGGCTCCGGAAAGGCGTGCCCCGGCTTGTCGGTCCCAGCGTTGGTGCCCCCGGTCAGGCCCCGTACCACGATCGTCACGTACTGCTCCAGTACTGCCTCGCCGTCGGTGCTGTCCCGGCTGTCGGCGCGGACGGTGCAACGGGTGCCGGATGGACCGACCCGAACGCTGTGGGCCGCGGCCCGGGTGACGAGAGAGCTGCCTGGCACCAGCGGGCGATGGAAGTGCATGTCCTGCTCGCCGTGGACGATCATGTCCATGGCCTGACTGGGCACCATATCGGCCACCGCCGAGCGAATGGGTTCCCAGCTCGGCACCACTCCAAAGATCGGTGGTGCACAATTCCCCGACCAATAGGCTGGGTTGTCGTCGTTGGTCGCCGCTGCGTAAGCCCTTATCCGCTCGGGCTCCAGCAATCGGCGTGGCCCTTCGTGAACAGTTCCCAGATTGGCCAGTGCCAGTGCCACCAGAGCCTCCTTTCGGGCATCCGTCACCGCATCGGACTGGCCCCAATTGACGTCCGGCCCCCACCTCGCTCGCCCGGTCGTCACCGCCCAAGTGACTGTGGAACGCCATTTTAGCTGAGAATCCTGGCCCGAGGCGGCGGGGCCGGGCTCGAGGGCCCGCGACCAGACCGGTGGTGGGATCGTCACCTGCATGGGGTTGAATGGTGCGTGGCCGCCACCCGGTTCCTCCTGCTCCGCCACGGCCAGTCCACCTGGAATGCCAACGGTCGTTGGCAGGGATGGGGCGACCCACCTTTGTCTGGCCAGGGGGCCAGCCAGGTGGCCTCGGCGGCCGGTTGGCTGAGCGACACCTGGCCAGAGCTGTCGGTGGTCGCATCGTCCGATCTGTGCCGAGCCCGCCAGACCGCCTGGCCGGTGGCTCAACGGCTCGGCGTGGAGCCGGTGGTGGTGGATGCGGGAGTGCGCGAACGTGACATCGGGGCGTGGACCGGCCTGACCAGGGAGCAGATCGAAGCTGCCTGGCCCGGCCAGCTGGTGGCCTTTCGGGACGGCAGCCTCGAGCGTCCACCGCGGGGCGAGTCCACGCCCGAGCTGTTGGCCAGGGCGACGGCCAGCCTGGAGGGGTTTGGGGTCCGCTGGCCCGGACGACAGCTGCTGGTGATCTGTCACGGTGGCGTCGTCCGAGCCGTCGAGGAGCACCTGGGAGCCGAGCCGCTCCCCCTCGCCAACCTGTGCGGTCGCTGGGTCGAGTACGAGTGTGGTGAGGATGCGGGGGGCCACGGGGGCACTTGGGAGCTGGGCCCCAAGGTCCTGGCACCGTAGGTCAGGCACCCAGCCGGGTGTTGATGGTCTCGACCAGCCGGTGGGCCAGCTCAGGGGTCAACAGGTCGGTGCCGTGGCCGGCGTTGGCGTACCACCACAACTCCTTGGGCTCCTGTGCCCACTCGTAGATCCGCTCGGCGTGATCTGGGCCAAAATAGGTGTCTTCGGGGTCATGGGCCACGACCACGAACGCCGGCGCGATGGCGGCCACCAGAGCGCTGGCATCGGGTACGCCCTCGCAGTTGGCCGGGATCCGGGTGCGGGTGAAGACCGACAGCATGGTCCGCCGGATGGGGGAGGCGATGAGCCGCTGCACCCGGGCCGAACCCGAGCGCTCGTAGCGCCCCCACCAGGCCGGAGCGCTGATGGCCACCGTGCCGGCCACCCCGCCAAAGCGGGCCGCGTGCAAAAGGACCGAGGCACCTCCCAGGCTCATGCCGATGGTGACCACCGGGAGGTTCGAGGGAGCGGCGGCCACCGCCGCGGCCACGTCGAGGGGCTCATCCCGGCACAGAGTGCAGGTTCCCCCCGATTGGCCGTGGCCCCGCAGGTCAGGGACCACGACGTGATAATGACGGGCCAGCAGGTGGGCGAAGGCGTAGACCCGGGGCGTGCGCGACCAGTTGACGAAGCCATGGACCAACACGACAGTGGCTGTCGCGTCGGGCGGTCCGGCCAGCCTGGCGCCGGCCAGCCGGGTCCCATCGCCACTGACCAGGTGCAGCTGCTCGGAGCGGCGGTAGCGAGGAGCCAGCACATACTTATGACCCCACTCCGCCAGCCCCTGGCCGGCGTCCAGGGCCCGCCGGCCAGCGCTGCGTCCTGGTGGCCGGGGCTCCCCAACAGCCATCAGGCGGGGCCCGACGGTCGCTGCGCCTCTCGCTCGGCGCCCGCCTGGTCATCGACACAGAACCGGGCAGACGGCATGGCTTCCAGGCGGGCCTCGCCGATGGGTCGTCCGCAAGCCTCGCAGGTCTCGTAGGTGCCCTCGTCCAGGCGCTGCAGGGCATGCTCGACGTCGGCCAGCTCGTTCTCCACCTGCTCGAGTATGGAGAGGTCACGCTCGCGGTTGAACGTCTCGGTGCCCTGGTCGGAGGGATGCTGGTCGACGGAGGAAAGCTCTGAGACGCTTTCCTGCTCGCTCTCGGACGTGAGGCCGTCCCCGACCAACTGCCCCCGGACGCCCTCGAGGCGGATCTGCTCCTGGGACAACTGGTGACGGGCGTGGTCAGGATCCATCCAGACGATGCTACCGGCCCGGCTGGTAGGCGCCGGGTAGCTTGGAGCTGACGATCCGCCGGCTGGCCTGCTTTGCCGAGGCGCCGCGGATTCGCCGGGCCGCTAGCTCAGCGGGTAGAGCAGGGGACTTTTAATCCCAAGGTGCCGGGTTCGAGACCCGGGCGGCCCACCGGTGCGATGGCGGCGACGATGAGTCGCGGCCAGTTTCATGTGTTCTGCGGCCTGCCGGGTTGGGAGAGGCCGCCGTGGTCATCCGCCTGGCCGTGAGCGGTGCGGTTCGTCAGCTCGGCTTCGACGTCTGCACAGCTGTGATCCTCCCAGCGAGGCGGCCGATCCCCGACGGTGGTAAGGGCTCCGGTCTGGCGGCAGGAAGAGCCCGACCGATGGACAATGCTGATGTGCCAGGCGTCCGCCGGTCGCCCGAGGTGCCGTTATGCGGTCGGGCCATGGACCCGGATGTCGGGGTTGGCTTCGACGTTGTGTGGCTCATCGTTTGCTCCTTCGAGGCCGAGGGTATACCCGGCTCCACGATGAAGGTGCTGGACCCATTGCTGAACGATCTCAGCCCACGACACCTGGAGATTTATTGGCGGTATCAGGTGGTGCGTACGGCGGTTGACTTCGGCGCTGCCACGTGCTTCGTCATCGGTAGCGCCCTCTTCTTTTCGAAATCGACGACGTATTCTGCCGACTGGCTCTTCTTGATCGGATCGGTGCTCTTCGCCATCAAGCCGACCATCGACATGGTCCGATCGGTGCACCTTAACCGTCTACCACTGCCAGCTGAGATCGGCCAAGCCCGCAGCCCGCACGCCGCAGGCGCCGGCAAATAGCCGCGGGCGCAGCACCGGGCGCTGGTCTGTGGCTAACGACTCCAGCGTGGGCGAAGCGCATCGGCGATTGGATCTGGGGACATCGAACCATTCGACAATTGGTGCACTGGGCCGACCTACTGTTGGCCTTTGGCTTTCCTGGCGATCCAACTACTGGTTCATCCGCGGTTCCTCCCCGTGAACCGTGGTTCACCCTCGACGAGCTCGGTCTGGGTGAGAAGGGTCGCCCAGCGGGAGAGGAGCCACCCGTACCAGGTGAGGCAAGTTAGCGTCCCGCCCGGACCGGGCCAGCAGTTGGTGCGGGACTACCCCCGCGCCATCAAGAATCGAAGCTGAGCCCCGACCTGTGGGTTCGAGACCCGGCGGCCCCTGTGATCGGGCCGGAATAACTTCGCGCCCAAGGGGGAAGGGTGCCGGGAGACGCTCAGGGGATAACCGCCCTACGGCGTTGATGATCTGCTGGCCCGCTGGTCGGGTCCCCACCCTCGAAAAGGAGTTGACCGAGATGACTCAGGTTGCCGTGATCACTGGTGCTTCGGCGGGGGTCGGGAGAGCGACGGCCCGGGAGTTCGCCCAGCGGGGGTTCGACGTGGCCCTGCTGGCCCGGGGACAGGCCGGCCTAGAGGCGGCGGCCAAGGAGGTGCAGAGCGCGGGGACCAAGGCGCTGGTGATTCCCACCGACGTGTCGCAGTTCGACCAGGTTGACCGGGCGGCCAGCCAGGTCGAGGACGAGCTGGGGCCGATCGACGTCTGGGTCAACGACGCCATGACGACGGTTTTCGCCCCGTCGTGGGACGTGAAGCCGGCGGACTTCCAGCGGGCCATCGAGGTCACCTTCCTGGGACAGGTATGGGGCACCAAGGCCGCCCTGGCCCGGATGCGGCCGAGGGACCGGGGGGCGATCGTCAACATCGGCTCGGCCCTGGCCTTCATCGGGATCCCGCTGCAGTCGGCCTACTGCTCCTCCAAGTTCGCCTGTCGGGGCTTCTTCGAGTCCACCCGGGCCGAGCTCATCCACGACCACAGCCACGTCCGCATGAGCATGGTCCACCTCCCGGCGGTCAACACTCCCCAGTTCGACTGGTGCGAGACGACTATGAGCCACCATCCGATGCCCGTGCCCCCCATCTACCAGCCCGAGGTCCCGGCCAAGTTCATCGTGGACACTGCCCTCGACGGGCGGCGGGACAAGGTCATCGGATCGTGGAACAAGCTGTTGGTGGTGGCGGCCAGCTTGTTCCCCGGCCTGGGCAACCATTACGCGGCCATCGGAGCATGGGAGGCCCAGCTCACGCCCGAGGCGGTCAGTCCTGACCGGCCCGTCAACCTCTATGAGCCGGCCGACCACCACACCGACCACGGGGCGCGCGGCTCCTTCAGTGACAAGGCCGGGGGCTTCATGGACCCGAGCTTCCTCAAGTCCTTGCCCAAGACGGCCAAGACCTTTGGCCAGGCGGTGGTGAATACCGTGCGCTACAAGAAGCTGGTCCTGGAGCACAGGATGGGGCGGCAGTAGCCGGGTCTTCGCCGGCTCGGGCCACGGTGTGAACCTGAGCTGCTGCAATTCTTGGTATCAACTGTCCCATGGCCTCCCCCAAGCAGTCAGAGATCGCCACCGACTTCCCCCCGCACGTACTGCGGAGTACGCCCTGCTGGCCGACGGGGAGCGCGGCATCCTGGTGGGCCCCCGGGGTGACTTCGCCTGGATGTGCGCTCCTCGCTGGGACTCCGACGCGGTCTTCTCCTCACTCATCGGCGGTGGGGGCCTGTACGCCATCACCCCGGCCGCGGCCCGCTACGTGTGGGGCGGCTACTACGAGGACGGCTCGCTCATCTGGCACAGCCGCTGGGTGACAACCAATGGCCTCGTCGAGTGCCGAGAGGCCCTGGCTTTTCCGGCCGACCCGCACACCGCGGTGGTGCTGCGCCGGGTCTGCGCCCTGGAGGGAAAGGCCACCACTCGGGTTGTGCTTGACGCCCGCGCCGAGTTCGGTCGCCAGCCCATGGGCGACCTGCATGGTCACCAGGGGACCTGGAGCGCTCGCAGCGGTCCGCTCCACCTGCGCTGGTCGGGTGCGCAGGGAGCAACCCGGCGCAGTGACGGGGTGTTGGGGCTCGACTTGGAGGTCGAGCCAGGTGCCTACCACGACCTGGAGCTGGAGATCGGTGATCAAACTCTGGCGGCTCTACGCGGCCAAGCGTGGTTGACGACCTCTGATTCGAGCAGCAGGACGAGTCTGCCACTTCACGCCACAGCTGAGTAACAAGCGCAGCCGATAGTTGTCAAAGTTATGAAAGCCGTGGCCGATGCGCCGAGTCTTTTCGATAAGGAGGTTGAGGCTTATCTGGAGGTGGTGCGCCGGAATGCCTGGTCGGTGGGGCTTTCATCGTTGGTGACATGTCCCCGACCTGCGTCGCGGTACTCCCCGAGAAG
>JAABUZ0100003781.1_pt1 | contig 21839 bp, 15 predicted proteins | sample 5562091 | NCBI WGS metagenome assembly JAABUZ01 (sample SAMN12813069, study PRJNA571459) | rock metagenome | isolation source: Antarctica rocks | place: Antarctica: Victoria Land, Linnaeus Terrace sud | collected 2015-12-21
GGAGCAGCAGGCGCAGGCCCTCATGGCTGATGTCGTCGACCACCCCCTCGGCGACCAGGAAGTCCGCCAGCTTGGGCAGGCTCCAGGTCGAGAACGGCAGCCCGTGATCGGCCGGCCGGCCGAGCGCAGTCTTCTTGATCTTCTGGCGCTGCGGCAGGGTGAACTTTGGTGGGCGCCCGCCGCCGTACTTGGGACGCAGGGAGTCGAAGCCGTCGGCGTTGAAGTTGTGGAGCACGTCCCTAACCCGATCGGCACTGGCAAAGGTGACCTTGGCGATCCCCGGGACGTCCATGCCCTGGGCAGAGAGCAGCACCATTTGTGCCCGCCGCCACGTCACGATCGACCCACTGCTTCGACGCACCATACGCAGCAACTTGTTGCCCTCGTCGTTAGTGATCTGCCGGACCTGCACACGAGCCACCATCTCGCATCTCCTGGGGGAAGTCAGGATCAGACAAGACAAGATCAGTCGATCAAGCCCCCACGAGGTGAACCTTGACCGGCGTGTCGCTCACAGGGCCAAGGTTGGCAGCAGCGGCACTAGCGACCCCCCAAGTGTGGGGCAAGGACACTCGCGCCGGACTTCTCCCGGCAGGGATTGACCGGCTCGAAGGCGGGGACCTAGGCTGCGCCGACGGCGGAAGCACAATTCCACGAAAGCGGAAGAACCGATGGCCAATCACAGCTTGGCGTACGAGGTCAACTGCTCGATCCTGTTCACCGAGCTGCCGCTGCTTGATCGTCCGGTCGCCGCGAAGGCGGCCGGCTTCGACGCCGTGGAGTTCTGGTGGCCCTGGCCGACGCAGCCGGTTCCCGCCGACCGCGATGTTGACGCGTTCGTCACCGCGGTGAGCGACGCGGGAGTCCAGCTGGTGGGGCTCAACTTCTTCGCCGGTGACCTCGCGGGGCCGGACGCGGGCGTGCTGTCCATCCCGGCTCGGTCCCGGGAGTTTCGGGACAACGTCGCCGTCGCCGTCGGTATCGGCGAGCGGCTCGGCGTCAGCGGGTTCAACGCCCTCTACGGCAACCGGGTCGAGGACGTCTCCGCGCAGGAGCAGGACGAGCTCGCCACCGAGAACCTGGTGCTCGCCTGCCGGGCGGCAGGCCGGGCGGGGTTCCAGGTGCTCGTCGAGGCGGTGAGCGGCGCCAAGCCGTACCCGCTGCGCAGCGCCGCCGATGCGGTTGCCGTGGTCGACCGCGTCAGCGATGTGGCGGGGGTCGACAACATCGCCTTCCTGTGCGACCTCTACCACCTGGCCGTGAATGGCGAGGACCTCGACGCGGTGGTGGCCTCCTACCCGGACCGCATTGGCCACGTACAGATCGCCGATGCCCCGGGCCGGGGCGAGCCGGGCACCGGCCAGCTCGACCTCGACGGCGTGCTGGCCCGCATGCAGAAGGCCGGCTACGACGGCTGGGTGGGGCTGGAGTACAAGCCGACTGGGGCTACCGCCGACAGCTTCGACTGGCTGCCCCGCGAGTGTCGCGCCGCACCGGTGATGGTCGGGGCGGGCCCACGAGACGCAGCAGCGCAGCAGACGGAGGGCGGGACATGACGACGGTCGGGTTCATCGGCCTCGGCATCATGGGGGGACCCATGGCCGCTAACCTGGCGAAGGCCGGTTTCGACGTGGTCGGCCACAACCGCGGCCAGGAGGCGGTCGACCGGTTGGTGGAGCAGGGCGGGCGGGCCGGGGGCAACGTCGCCGGAGCCGTGCGCGACGCCGACGTCGTTGTGACCATGCTGCCCGACTCTTCGGACGTGGAGGGTGTCGTGCTGGGGGAGGGCGGCGTCCTCGCGAGCGCGAAGCCGGGTTTGCTCTTCGTCGACATGAGCACCATCCGGCCCGACGTGTCCGCGCGGATGGCCCAGACCGCCGGCGGGCAGGGGGTCCGCGTCCTCGACGCTCCGGTGAGCGGAGGCGAGCAGGGCGCGATTGACGGCGCTTTGTCGATCATGGTGGGGGGAGCGGAAGAGGACTTCTTCGCCGTCCGTCCGGTGCTGGAGGCGGTGGGCAAGACCATCGTGCACGTCGGCCCCGCGGGTTCGGGCCAGACGGTCAAGGCTGCCAACCAGCTCATCGTCGCGGGCACTCTCGAGCTCGTCGCTGAAGCGATCGTCTTCCTCGAGGCCCACGGCGTCGACACCGAGGCCGCAGTTTCGGTGCTCGCGGGCGGCCTGGCCGGCAGCGCCATCCTGGACCGCAAGGCGGCGGGCATGCTGCGCCGGGAGTTCACACCGGGGTTTCGCATCGACCTGCACCACAAGGATCTCGGGATCGTCCAGGACGCCGCGCGCGCGGCTGGCGTGGTCATCCCGCTCGGTGCGCTGGTCGCACAGCTGGTTGCCAGCCTGCGGGCGCAGGGCGACGGCAACCTCGACCACTCCGCGCTGCTTGTGCTCGTCGAGCAGCTCTCGGGCCGCTCGTCCACCTGAAACCGCATCGCCAGGGCCTGCGACGTGCAGGGCCCCTGAGATCAGGAGATCAGCATGCCACGCATGAAAGCCATCGCGGCCGCAGTTCAGATCCTGGAGCGCGAGGGCGTGACGCACGCGTTCGGCGTTCCGGGTGCAGCGATCAATCCGTTCTACTCCGCGCTGCGCGAGAGTGGCCAGATTTCGCACGTGCTCGCGCGCCACGTCGAGGGCGCCTCGCATATGGCCGAGGGCTACACCCGTGCCCAGGCCGGCAACATCGGCGTCTGCGTGGGCACCTCCGGGCCGGCCGGCACCGACATGATCACCGGGCTCTACTCGGCGGCGGGGGACTCGATCCCGATCCTGTGCATCACCGGTCAGGCGCCGACCGCGCGACTGCACACGGAAGATTTCCAGGCGGTCGACATCGCCGCCGTCGCCGCGCCGGTCACGAAGATGGCGATGACGGTGCTGGAGCCGGGGCAGGTGCCACGGGCGTTCCAGCAGGCCTTCCACCTCATGCGTTCCGGGCGCCCGGGCCCGGTACTGATCGATCTGCCCTTCGACGTGCAGATGGCCGAGATCGAGTTCGACATCGAGACGTACGAGCCGCTGCCCGTCTACCAGCCGGCGGCCAGTCGCGGTCAGGTCGAGAAGGCGTTGGACATGCTGGCCGCGGCCGAGCGGCCGGTGATCGTGGCCGGCGGTGGGATCATCATCGCCGACGCCGCCGACCTGCTCGTGGAGTTCGCCGAACTCGCCGACGTTCCGGTCATCCCGACGCTCATGGGCTGGGGCGTGATTCCCGACGACCACCGGCTGATGGCCGGCATGGCCGGGCTACAGACCGCGCACCGGTACGGCAACGCCAACCTGCTCGCCTCGGACTTCGTGCTCGGGATCGGCAACCGCTGGGCCAACCGGCATACCGGCGGCCTGGACACGTACACCAGCGGGCGCACCTTCATCCACGTCGATATCGAGCCCACTCAGATCGGGCGGGTGTTCCCGCCCGATCTCGGCATCGTCTCCGACGCCGGCGCTGCGCTGCAGCTGTTCGTCGAGCTCGCCAGGGAGCGGCGGCCGGCCGGGCAGCTGCCCGACCGCAGCGGCTGGGTCGCCGAGTGCGTGGAGCGCAAGCAGACGATGCTCCGGCGCTCCCACTTCGACGACGTGCCGATCAAGCCGCAGCGGGTCTATGAGGAGATGCTCAACGCCTTTGGCAGGGACACTCGCTACGTCACCACCATCGGGCTGTCGCAGATCGCCGGTGCGCAGTTCCTGCACGTCTACCGGCCCCGCCGCTGGATCGACGCGGGCCAGGCCGGCCCGCTCGGCTGGACGCTGCCGGCAGCGCTGGGGGTGTGCGTGGCCGACCCGGAGGCAACCGTGGTGGCGCTGTCCGGGGACTACGACTTCCAGTTCATGATCGAGGAGTTGGCGGTCGGGGCGCAGTTCCAGCTGCCCTTCATCCAGGTGCTGGTGAACAACTCCTATCTCGGACTGATCAGGCAGTCGCAGCGGGCCTTCGACATGGACTACGCCGTCCAGCTGGGCTTTGACAACATCAACTCTCCCGAGGTCGGCGGCTACGGAGTGGACCATGTCAAGGTCGCCGAGGGCATGGGCTGCAAAGCCCTGCGGGTACACGAGCCTGAGCAGCTCCTGCCCGCCTTCGAGGAGGCGAAGAAGCTGATGGCGCAGCACCACGTGCCCGTGGTGGTCGAGGTCATCCTCGAGCGGATTACCAACATCTCGATGGGCACCGAGATCGACAACATCGTCGAGTTCGAGGAGCTCGCCAGCCGCGGGGAGCGGGCGCCCACCGCCGAGTCGGCGCTCAACCTCGACGACATGCAAGCGCTCGACTGAGACGGCACGAATCGACCGGGGGCAGGGCATGCGCGTCGTGGTGGCACCGGATAAGTTCAAGGGCTCCCTTACCGCTGCGCAGGTCGCTGCCCACCTCGCCGCCGGGCTCGCGCGCGCGGTTCCCGGCGTGGACCTCGTCGAGGTCCCCGTGGCGGACGGCGGCGAGGGAACCCTCGATGCCGCCCTGTCGGCCGGGTTTCGCCGCATCCCCGTACGCGCCGAGGGACCGACCGGCGAACCGGTGGACAGCGCCTACGCCGAACGGGGCGGGGTCGCCGTGGTCGAGCTGGCCGACGTGTCGGGGCTGCGCCGGCTCCCCGAGGGCCGGCTGGTACCGGGAAGCGCATCGAGCTACGGCACCGGGCAGGTGGTCCGCGCCGCGCTGGACGCGGGGTGCCGACAGATCGTTCTCGGGATCGGAGGCAGCGCCAGCACCGATGGCGGGGCCGGCATGGTGCAGGCGCTGGGGGGCTGCCTGCGAGACGCCGGCGGCGGGGAAGTGGGCCGCGGCGGCTTGGCGCTGGCCAGCGGCGAGACGCTCGACCTCGCCGGGCTGCACCCGGCGCTGCGCAAAACCGAGCTCGTCGTCGCCTCCGACGTGGACAACCCGCTGCTCGGGCCGCGTGGCGCGGCGGCGGTCTACGGCCCGCAGAAGGGGGCGTCGGCCGCCGAGGTGGCCGAGCTAGAGGTTGCCCTGGCGCGGTGGGCACACGCCGTCGCCGAGGCGACCGGAAGGGACGTGGCCGACTCGCCCGGGGCTGGAGCGGCCGGTGGGGTCGGCTTCGCAGCACTGGCCGTGCTGGGCGCGACCCTGCAACCCGGGATCGACCTGGTCTTGGACCTCGTCGGCTTCCGCAGCGCGCTTCCCGGTACCCAGCTGGTGATCACCGGGGAGGGGTCGCTGGACGAGCAGACCCTGCACGGAAAGGCGCCAGTGGGTGTCGCTGCCGTCGCGCGGTCAGCGGGGGTCCCCGTCGTCGCGGTGGCCGGTCGCTGCCTGCTGTCTCCTGCCGACCTGAGACCCGTCGGAATCCTTGCGGCGTACGCCCTCACCGACCTCGAGCCCGACCTGCACCGATGCGTGACGGAGGCGGGCTCCCTGCTCGAGCGACTCGCCGTGCACGTCGCCGCCGACTGGGTAACGGTGACCGACCCAGCACGAACCGGTCCCGGGGGACCTCCTGCACCGGCGGGTCGAGATGGCGGCGTACAACCTGCTCAACGGGGACACGGCCGGAGGGGCGCCGGAAATGACGACGTACCTGCCTGAATACCTGGACCTGCTCGCCGAGCACGAGACGGGCCGGGTCACCGACGCCGTCCGAAAGGAGATCGCCGGGCTCGTGGGCAAGGGAGGGCTCATTTCCCATCCCGCCCAGCTTCGGACGTACGAGTGCGACGGCCTGACCGGCTACCGGGTCACTCCGGCCCTGGTGGTGCTGCCCGCGACGACCGAGGAGATCGCCGCGGTCGTCCGAGTCTGCGCCCGTGAGCGCATCCCGTACGTGGCGCGGGGTGCGGGGACGGGCCTGTCGGGTGGGGCGCTGCCCGTCGCCGACGGCATCGTCATCGGGCTCGCCCGCATGCGCCGGATCCTGGCGGTCGACGTCGTGAACCAGCGGGCGCTCGTCCAGCCCGGGGTGACCAATGCCGCCATCTCCGCCGCGGGCGCTCCGCACGACCTTTACTATGCGCCCGACCCGTCCAGCCAGATCGTGTGCACCATCGGTGGCAACGTGGCGGAGAACTCCGGCGGGGCGCACTGCCTGAAGTACGGCTTCACGACCAATCACGTCCTCGCCTTCACCTTCGTGACCACGCAGGGCGAGGTGGTCACCCTCGGCGGTGACGCCCTCGACCAGGTCGGGCCCGACCTGCGGGCCCTCGTCCTGGGTTCAGAGGGGACGCTGGGCATCGTCGCCGAGATCGTCGTCAAGCTGCTGCGCAGACCCGAGGCAGTCAGTACGCTGGTCGCCGACTTCGACAGCGCGGGGCAGGCCGGCGAAGCGGTCAGCGGCATCATCGGCGCCGGCATCGTGCCGGCTGCGGTCGAGATGCTCGACGCGCTCGCGATCGAGGCCTGTGAGATCTCGGCGCAGTCCGGGTATTCACTCGATACCGCGGCGGCGCTCGTCGTCGAGCTCGACGGGGTCGCCGGGGAGGTCGACGCGGAGTTCGTGCGCGTCCAGGACATCTGCCGTGCCAGCGGCACCACGCACATCCGGATCGCGCACGACCCGGCCGAGCGGGCCAGGATCTGGAAGGGCCGCAAGGCGGCGTTCGCCGCGGTCGGGCGGATCAGCCCCGACTACTTCGTGCAGGACGGCGTGATCCCGCGCACGAAGTTGGGGTCGACGCTGAGTCGGATCGGTGAGATGTCGCAGGAGGCGGGGCTGCGGGTCGCCAACGTCTTTCATGCGGGCGACGGCAACCTCCATCCCCTCGTGCTCTACAACGGTGCCGTGCCCGGGCAGGCCGAGCAGGCCGAGGAGCTGGCGACCGCGATCGTCGAGTTGTGCGTCGAGCAGGGCGGTTCCATCACCGGGGAGCACGGGGTGGGCAGTGACAAGGCGTGCTCGATGCTCCGCATGTTCTCGCCGGCGGACCTCACCGTGATGGCACGCGTGCGCGCCGCCTTCGACCCCGGCGGCATCTGCAACCCCGGCAAGGTTCTGCCCACTCCGCGGCTGTGCGGGGAACGCCCGGGGCCGTACCGGCCGCACCCTTTGGAGTCCGCCGGTCTCATCGAGCGGCTGTGAGGCGACGATGACGGTCACCTCCGGACTGGGCAGCCCTACCCGCACCGAGCGGCCTACCAGCGTCGAGGAGGCAGCGGAGCTGCTGCGCGACTCCAGCGGTCCGCTGCTGTTTCGTGGTGCGGGGACCAAGGCGCACTGGGGTGGGAGGCCGCAGCAGCCCGGGCTGGTCGTAGAGACGGCCGCACTGGCGCGCCTGCTGGACCACGAGCCCGCCGACATGACCGTCGCCGTCGAGGCCGGCATGCCCTTGACCGTATTGCAAGAAGCCCTAGACGAGGCCGGGCAGTGGCTCGCGATCGACCCGCCCAGCGAGCCGGCCGGGGCAACGGTCGGGGGCCTGCTCGTCACCGGCGACTTCGGGCCCCGGCGGCTGCGCTACGGCGCGATGCGCGACCTCGTCATCGGCGTCACCCTGGTGCTCGCCGACGGTACCGTCGCCCACGCCGGTGGTCACGTCATTAAGAACGTCGCCGGGTACGACCTGAGCAAGCTGGTCTGCGGCTCGCTAGGCAGCCTCGCGCTGGTCGCCGAGGTCGTGCTGCGCCTGCACCCCAGGCCGGGGACGAGCGCCACCGTCGTGGTCCCCGCCACGGTGGAGCAGGCCACGGCGGCGGCGTTGCGGTTGCTCGCCTCGCCGCTGGAGCCCTCCGCGGTGGACTGGACCCCGTCCGGTGACGACGGCAGCGCCGGCCGCGTCGCGGTCCGGCTGGAAGGGTCCGCCGCGGGGGTCCAGGCGCAGGCGAAGGCCACCACCGACCTGCTCTGCGAGGTCGCGGGCAGCGCGCCGCAGGAGCTCCGGGACGCCGACGAGCAAGCCCTGTGGGCGAGCGTGCGAGCTGCCTTCACCAGCGCAGGTCCCGACAGGACGGTGGCCAACGCCGGGACGCTGCCAAGTTTGACACCCGAAGTCGCGGGCGCGCTGCGAGACGCGGGGCAGACGGCCGGTGCGCAGACGGCGCTGGCCTCCCATCCCGCCCTCGGGCTGCACACTGCGAGCTTCGCCGGTGCTCCGGACGCCGTCGCTGGTGCTTTTTCGGCGTGGCGCGCCTCGGTGCTCGCCCTCGGCGGCACCGTGCTGCTGCGCGAGCGGCCACCCGAGGTCGACGCCGTCGTCGACGTACTGGGTCCCGCGCCGTCCGCCGTGGCGCTCCTGAGATCGCTGAAGTCGCGGCTCGACCCGGACGGGCGCTGCGCGCCGGGCCGCTTCGGATCGTGGTACTGACCGTGAGCAACAGAGAGGACCTCCCGACATGACCGAGCCCGCGACCAGGCACGACGGGGACCAGCGCGTCCACGTCGAGCATCCCCCCGGCAGCACCGGGGTCTTCGACGCCCTCCACCCGCCGGCCGACGATCGCATCTCCGACTGCGTGCACTGCGGGTTCTGCCTGCCGTCCTGCCCCACCTACACGCTGTGGGGCGAGGAGATGGACTCGCCGCGCGGGCGGATCTACCTCATGAAGGTTGGCAAAGAAGGCTCGGTGCCGATGGACGACACCTACGTGCAGCACTTCGACAACTGCCTCGGCTGCATGGCGTGTGTCACCGCCTGCCCGTCCGGTGTCCAGTACAACGAGCTCATCGAGGCGGTCCGCCCGCAGATCGAGCGCAACTACACGCGCCGATGGGACGACCGGGCCTTCCGCGGCCTGATCTTCGCGCTCTTCCCATACCCGAGCCGACTGCGGGTCGCGGCACTGTTCGGCGCCCTCTACGAGCGCATCCGCGGGCACCAGCTGCTCGAGCGCCACGGTCTGCTCCGCCTGCTCCCTAAGCGGCTGCAGGCGGTCGAGGCGCTGATGCCGCCGGCGCGGGTGCGTGACCTCGCCAAGCGCACACCCGCGTTCACCCCGGCGGTGGGCACTGCGCGCCGGCGGGTGGGCCTGCTCACCGGTTGCGTGCAGCGCGTCTTTTTCTCCGACGTCAACGAGGCCACCGTCCGCGTCCTCACCGCGGACGGCTGCGCCGTCGTCGCACCCCGGTCTCAGCGGTGCTGCGGAGCCCTCAGCGAGCACGCCGGGCGGGAGCCGGAGGCGCTCGAGCGCGCCCGAGCGCTGATCGACGCGTTCGAGGGCGCCGTGGTGGACAACATCGTGGTCAACGTCGCGGGCTGCGGCTCGTCGATGAAGGAGTACGGGCGGCTGCTCCGGGACGACCCGCAGTACGCCGAGCGCGCCGCTGCCTTTTCCGCGAAGGTCCGCGACATCTCCGAGCTGCTCGCCGAGCTGGGCCCGGTCGCTGCGCGGCATCCGATCGAGGCCCGCGTCGCCTACCACGACGCCTGCCACCTGGGGCACGCGCAGGGCATCCGCGAGCAGCCGCGCTCCGTGCTGGGGACCATCCCGGGCCTGCAGGTGACCGACATCCCGGAGGCCGAGATTTGCTGCGGCTCGGCTGGGATCTACAACCTGGTGAAACCGGAGGCCGGCGAGGAACTGGGCCGCCGCAAGGTGGCCAACGTCCAGCAGGTCCGGCCGGACGCGCTCGCCACCTCAAACCCTGGGTGCCTGCTGCAGATCCGCCGCTACCTGGCGGACGACTCGTCCGCCGAGCTGCCCATGTTCCACCCCATCGAGCTGGTCGACGCCTCGATTCGAGGTGTTGACCCGGTGCGGGCGCGCGCGAACCCAGGGCGGCGGACCGACTTCGACGCTCGCACTGCTGAGCCCGGCACCTTCTGATCCCTTCCTCCTATCCCCTGTAAGAAAGAGGACAGCGGTATGTACAAGCAGATCTTCGATCCGGTCGGCGGGTCCTTGGGACTGTCCGCGATCTTCGCCGTCTTACCGCTACTCGCGATCTTCGTGTTGCTCGGGGCCTTCAAGGTCAAGGCGCAGTGGGCGGGGCTGGCCGCCCTGGTCGTGGCGCTGCTCGTGGCAGTCCTCGTCTACGGCATGCCCGTGGGTCAGGCGCTACTCGCCGCGTCCGAGGGAGCGGCCTTTGGGATCTTTCCCATCATGTGGATCGTCATCAACGCGATCTGGATCTACAACATGACGGTCGTGACGGGGCACTTCGACGTGCTGCGTCGCTCGTTCGGGTCGATCTCCCGGGACCAGCGCATTCAGGCGATCATCATCGCGTTCTGCTTCGGGGCGCTGCTCGAGGCCCTCGCCGGTTTCGGCACCCCGGTGGCCATCTCCTCGGTCATGCTGATCGCCCTGGGCTTCGCGCCGGTCAAGGCGGCGGCGGTGTCACTGGTCGCCAACACCGCGCCTGTGGCGTTCGGCGCCATCGCCGTGCCCATCACCACGCTGGGCAAGATCACCGGTCTGCCGGCGGGCGCCCTCGGTGCGCACGTGGGCCGGCAGACCCCAGTGCTGGCCCTGTTCGTTCCACTCGCGCTCGTCCTCATGGTCGACGGCCGAAGGGGGCTGCGGCAGACGTGGCCGGCGGCGGTCGTGGGCGGGGTCACCTTCGCGTTGGCCCAGTTCCTGTGCTCCAACTACTTCTCGATTGAACTGACCGACATCGTCGCCTCCCTGGTCGCCGTGGCCGCGCTCGTCGCCCTGCTGCGCGTGTGGCAGCCCGCCGAGATCCTCGAGGGCGAGGCGCTGACCGAGGCGGACATCCGGGCGCGGATCGACGCCGCCACCGCGACCGCGCATCGCGTCGAGACCGCCGGCGGCGGGCGCTCGGCAGCGGGAAACCCGAGCACGGTGGCCGTGGGGACTCGCGCGTCTGGGGTCGGGGAGGACGCCAGCGTCGGCGCAGGGGTCGGCGCCGAGCGGGCGGAGCGACCGCTACCCCCGCCCGGGCTCGGGCTCGAGAGGGATCCGGCGGGCGAGGTGGCCAGGGCCTACGGGCCGTACGGCCTCATCGTCCTCGTGTTCGCACTGGCACAGGTTCCGGCGATCAAGTCGTTGCTGGCGAAGGGCGCGGTGAGCTTTCTCTGGCCGGGCATCTCGATCCTCGCACGGAGCGGCAAGCCGCCGAGCGCCGTCACCTACGCCTTTGGTTGGCTGTCCGCCGGGGGCACCCTGCTGCTCATCAGTGGTCTGCTGACCATGCTGGTGCTCAAGGTCTCGCCCGGCCGGGCTGTCCGCGCCTACCTGGCGACGCTCGACCAGCTCAAGTGGGCCATCCTCACCGTGGCTGCGGTGCTCGCGCTCGCCTACGTCATGAACCTGTCGGGGCAGACGGTGACCATCGGACTGTGGCTGGCCGGGGCCGGCGGCCTGTTCGCGTTGCTGTCCCCGATCCTGGGCTGGCTCGGCGTTGCGGTCACCGGCTCGGACACCTCGTCCAACGCGCTGTTCGGCACCCTTCAGGTGACCGCCGCGCGTAACGCTGGTCTTGACCCGATCCTGCTGGCGGCTGGAAACTCCTCTGGTGGCGTCCTGGGCAAGATGATCTCCCCGCAGAACCTCGCGATCGCGTCCGCCGCGGTCGGCATGGCAGGCGGCGAGGGCGAGCTGTTCCGCAAGGTGATCGGCTGGAGCGTGGGCTTCCTCGTCTTCATGTGCCTGCTCGTCTACCTGCAGTCCACGCCCGTCCTGTCGTGGATGCTGGCGGGGCTCTGAGCCGGGCATGCGTGTCGCCCTGTTCGTCACCTGCTTCAACGACGCCCTCTACCCCCAGACGGGCAAGGCTGTGGTCCGGCTGCTCGAGCGCCTCGGCCATCAGGTGCAGTTCCCGCGGGCGCAGACCTGCTGCGGGCAGATGCATAGCAACACGGGGTACGCCGACGAGGCCCTGACGCTGGCCCGGCGGTGGGTGCGGATCTTCGAGCCGTACGACGCCGTCGTGATCCCTTCGGGTTCCTGCGCCGGCACGGTGCGGGAGTCCTACCCGCGGCTGGCTGCCCGGGCGCAGGACGCGGCGTTCGGGAGCGCGGCCGCGCAGTTGGCCCCCCGGGTATACGAGCTGACGGAGTTCCTCGTCGACGTGCTGGGCGTCGAGGACGTGGGCGCGTACTTCCCGCACCAGGTCACCTACCACCCGACCTGCCACTCGCTGCGGTCACTGCATGTCGGCGACCGCCCGCGCCGGCTGCTGTCGGCCGTCAAGGGGCTCTCCCTGGTCGACCTGCCCGGGGCAGTGGAGTGCTGCGGCTTCGGCGGCACGTTCGCCCTGAAGAACTCGGACGTGTCCGTGGCGATGGGAGCGGACAAGGCGCGGCACGTGCGCGACACCGGGGCCGAGGTGCTCTGCGCGGTGGACAACTCGTGCCTGACCCACATCGGCGGACTGCTGTCGCGGGAGCGCTCAGGGGTCCGCGTGGTACACCTGGCCGAGATTCTCGCCGCGACGGAGCCGGAGGCGGCATGAGTGTGACCGAGGACGGCGGAGCTCGCGACCTGATCGGTCGGGAGCGGGTCGGGGAGGACCTAAACCTCGCCGACCAGCCCGGCGGCCACCCCGTCGGCAGGAACCGCGGGGCCAGCAAGGTGTGGCTCGACCCGCCGGCCTTCCCCGTCGCGGCGCGCGCGGCCGTGCGCGACAGCCAGCTGCGCCACAACCTGACCAAGGCGACCACCACGATCCGCGGCAAGCGGGCCGGGGTGGTCGCCGAGCTGCCGGACTGGCAGGAACTGACGGACGCGGGGGCAGCGCTGAAGGATCAGGTGCTGCACAACCTCGACACCTACCTGCTGCAGGTGGAGGAGAGGGTCACGGCGGCGGGCGGGCACGTGCACTGGGCGCGGGACGCGGCCGAGGCCAACCGCATCGTGGCCGACCTGGTGCTTGCCACCGGGGCCGACGAGGTCGTCAAGGTCAAGTCCATGGCGACGCAGGAGATCGAGCTCAACGAGGCGCTCGCCGAGGAGGGCATCTCCGCCTGGGAGACCGATCTGGCCGAGCTCATCGTGCAGCTCGGCGAGGACCGGCCGTCGCACATCCTCGTTCCCGCGATCCACAAGAACCGCGCCGAGATCCGTGAGCTGTTCCTGCGGACCATGCCCGAGGCGCCGCGCGACCTGCCCGCGGAGCCGCGCCGCCTGACCGAGGCCGCCCGTACCCACCTGCGCCGCAAGTTCCTATCCGCGCGGGTGGGCATCTCCGGCGCCAACTTCCTGGTCGCCGAGACCGGCACCCTGGTCGTGGTGGAGTCCGAGGGCAACGGCCGGATGTGTCTCACGCTGCCGGAAACGCTGATCTCCGTCGTGGGCATCGAGAAGGTGGTGCCGACGTGGCAGGACCTGGAGGTCTTCCTCCAGCTGCTGCCCCGCTCCTCCACCGGGGAGCGGATGAACCCCTACACCTCCACGTGGACCGGGGTGACACCAGGCGACGGGCCGCAGACGTTCCACCTCGTGCTACTGGACAACGGCCGGACCGACGTCCTCGCCGACGAGGTCGGGCGCCAGGCGCTGCGCTGCATCCGCTGCTCCGCCTGCCTCAACGTCTGCCCCGTCTACGAGCGCACCGGGGGCCATGCGTACGGCTCGGTCTATCCCGGCCCCATCGGGGCGATCCTCAACCCGATGCTGCACGGCCGGGAGAGCGCACGCGACCGCAGCCTGCCCTTCGCGTCGACGCTGTGCGGACGCTGCTACGAGGTCTGCCCTGTGCAGATCAATATCCCCGAGGTGCTGGTGCACCTGCGGGAGCAGGTGGTCGACGACACCCGGGACAAGCCGGTGCCAGGCGCCCAGACCGCCGCTATGAAGACGGCGGCGTTCGTGCTCGGCCATCCCGCCGTCTTCGCAGCGGCGCAGCGGGCCGGCTCGCGCGTGGGCCGGCTGCTGTCGCGCAGTGGGCGGATCAGCCATCTGCCCGGGCCGCTCGCCGGTTGGACCGACGCGCGGGACCTGCCGGAGCCGCCGGCCGAGTCCTTCCGGGCTTGGTGGACGCGCACTCACGACGGCCGCACGGAGACCGGGCGCACGGAGACCGGGCGTATGCAGGCAGGGCCGTGACGAGCGAGGCGCGCGCGGAGATCCTCGTCCGCATCCGCAGCGCGCTCGGCGATCGGGGCGGCCCGGTCGAGGTGCCGCGGGGCTACGCCCGGGTCCGCGGCGACGGCGACGGCCTGGTCGAGCGGTTCGCCGAGCGGGTGGCCGACTACCGGGCCGTGGTGGAGCGGGTAGCCCCGGGGGAGCTCGCGGTTGCGGTCGCGGCGGCGTGCGGCCGCTACGGCGTACGCCGGCTCGTGCTGCCGCCCGACCTGCCGACGCAGTGGCTCGCCGCCCTCGACGGGGTGGACCTGGTGCGCGACGGCGTTCCGGTGCTGTCCGCCGACGAGCTCGACCGGATGGACGCGGTACTGACCGGCGCCGCCGTGGGCGTCGCGGAGACCGGCACGATCGTGCTGGACAGCGGCTCGGCGCAGGGCCGACGCGCACTCAGCCTGGTGCCCGACGTGCACGTCTGCGTCGTGACCGCGGACCAGGTCGTCGACGACGTGCCCTCGGCGGTCGCGCGGCTGTACCCCTCGCGGCCACTGACCTGGATCAGCGGCCCGTCCGCGACCAGCGACATCGAGCTCGACCGCGTGGAAGGCGTGCACGGCCCGCGCACGCTGCACGTCCTGGTCGTGGAGGACCGATGACCCTCGATCGCGGCGTACTCGCCGACCTGCAGGCGATCGTCGGGCCGGCCCACGTCCGGCACACCGACGGCGACGTCGCGCCCTACGCCCGCGACGCGACCCCGCTGTTCTCCTCCCGACCCGACGCGGTCGTCTTTCCGGCGAGCACCGCCGAGGTCGCCGCGGTGCTGAGGCTGGCCACCGCGAGCCGCGTGCCGGTGGTGCCGCGCGGCGCCGGCTCGAACCTGTGCGCCGGCACCGTGGCGCTGCACGGCGGGATCCTGCTCGTCCTCACCCGGATGGACGCCATCCTCGAGATCAGTAACGAGGAGCTGCTGGTGCGGGCTCAGCCGGGAGCCACCACCGCCACGGTGGCAGATGCGGCGGCTGCGCGCGGCCTGCTGTTCGCCCCAGATCCGGGCAGCCGGACCGTCTCGACCGTGGGCGGCAACGTCGCCACCTGCGCCGGCGGGCTGCGCGGCCTGAAGTACGGCGTGACCCGCAACTACGTCCTCGGCTTGGAGGTCGTGCTGGCGACCGGCGAGGTCCTGCGCACGGGGGGCCGGCTGTGGAAGGACGTGGCCGGCTACGACCTGACCCGGCTGCTCACCGGCTCGGAGGGAACGCTGGCCGTGATCACGGAGGTGATCTTCGCTCTGCTGCCCATGCCGAGTACGGCGAGCACCGGCGTCGCGTACTTCCCCTCGCTGTCCGGTGCCGGTCGGGCGGTGACCCGGATCCTCGGGGCCGGAGTGGTGCCGGCGACGCTGGAGTTCCTGGACGCCACCTGCATCGGGGCGGTGGAGGACTACGCGCAGCTAGGGCTGCGCACGGACGCGGGCGCCCTGCTGCTGTTCGGCGACGACGGCGCCCCGGACGCGGTGGAGCGCAACCTGGCGCGGATGGGCGAGTTGTGCGCCGAGGAGGGCGCGCTGGAGGTCACCGTCGCCAAGGAGGTGGCGGAGTCCGAGGCGCTGCTTGCCGCCCGGCGCTGCTCGCTGCCGGCCCTGTCGCGGCTGAACACCTTGACCGTGCTCGAGGACGTGACCGTGCCCCGCCCGCGGCTGGCCGAGATGGTCGACCGGATCGACGCGGTCGCCGGCCGCTACGACCTGCTCATCGGGACCTTCGGCCATGCCGGCGACGGCAACCTCCATCCCACAGCCGTCATCGACGCAAGCGATCCCTACGCGGTCGAGCGCACCCACAAGGCCTTCGCGGACATCTTCCACGCCGCGATCGAGCTGGACGGGACCATCACCGGCGAGCACGGCGTGGGCGCCGCCAAGCTGCCCTACCTGCGCGACCGGCTCGGCGACGACCAGCTGGCGCTGCTGCGGCGCATCAAGACCGCCTTCGACCCGGCCGGCATCCTCAACCCAGGGAAGACAGGATCATGAGCGCTGCGCAGGAGGCCTCAGGTGACTCGGGCAGCACGGTGCGCGGTATCTTCCCGCCCGAGCTGCTCGACCGGTGCATCTCGTGCGGCTTCTGCCTGCCGGCCTGCCCGACGTACGCGCTGAGCAAGGACGAGAAGTCCTCGCCGCGCGGACGGATAACGCTGATGCGGGCGCTGGAGACCGGCGTCCTGGAGGGCGATGACGCCACGCTGCGCGAGGAGTCCTCCTTCTGCCTCGGCTGCCGGGCCTGCGAGCCGGTGTGCCCGGCGGGCGTGCAGTACGGCGAGCTGCTCGAGCACTGGCGCTCCTACCAGTGGCAGGGTCGCCACCGCCCGCCGCTGGCCCGCCTGCTCACCACTGTCGTCGCGCGCAACTGGCTGGTGCGCTGCCTGGGAACGGTCCGCCCGCACGCCCGCACAGCACCGGCCGCGTCAGCGGCCCCCGGCCAGCACCTGATGCTCGGCTGCTTCGAACGCGGGCTGTTCCCGGCTGTCAGCCGGGCGGCGCGGGAGCTGCGCCCCGAGCTCGACGCGCCAACCGACCAGGGATGCTGCGGCGCCCTGCACGCCCACAACGGCGACCTCGAGCTCGGCCGCAAGCTGGCCCACCGCCTCGGCGAGCAGCTGCCCGGCACCATCGTGACGACCGCCGGCGGCTGTGCGGGCCACCTTGCCGGGGTCCTCGGCCGCGACCGGGTCAAGGAGTTCTCCGAGTACGTCGTCGGCGACGGCGAGGCCCCCTACGGCGAGCTGCGGGTTGACGGTCGCCGGGCCCGGGTCTCGCTGCAGGACTCCTGCCACCTGCGCAACGGCCTGAACGTCTGGCGGGAGCCCCGTGAGCTCATCGCCGCGGTCGCCGACTACGTCGAGCTGCCCGGGGCCGCGCAGTGCTGCGGCTCGGCCGGCACGTACTCCCTGCTGCGGCCCAAGGACAGCCGCCGGGTCCTGGACCCCAAGCTGGACCAGATTGAGGCGGCCGGGGTCGACTACGTCGTCGCGGTCAACCCCGGCTGCCTGCGCCAGCTCCAGGTCGGTCTGCGCCGCCGCCACTCGAGCACCCGGGCCCTGCATCTGGTCGAGCTGCTGACCGCCGCGCGCCAGGGCACCGTCCCCACGAGTTTCGCGCTCCGGGCTAGGGCTCGGCTCGGCCGCCGCGCTGCGGTGCCAGCAGACGAGCCGACCGCACTGCCGGCGCACCTCGACGACCGCCCCCAGCCCGACGACCCGGGGGCATCGGCGGCGGGACGGCCCGACGCCATGCAGGGCTCGCCTGGTCCTGACGACCCGCTAGGAGAGCGGCATGCCTGAAGACACCGACCCCGCCGAGACCCGGGAGTGGCTCGAGGCGCTGGACTCGCTGCTGGAGTTTGAGGGCGCCGATCGCGCGGTGCAGGTGCTCTCCGAGTTGCTCGACGAGGCGCGCCGCAGGGGTGTGCCGGTGCCCTACTCCCCCAACACGCCCTACCTGAACACCATCTCGCCGGAGAGGGAGGAGCCCTATCCCGGCGACCAGTCCATCGAGCACCGGATCCGGGCGATCAACCGGTGGGACGCCCTCGCCATCGTGCTGCGGGCCAACAAGAGTTCCTCCGAGCTGGGTGGCCACATCGCCAGCTTCCAGTCGGCGGCCACGCTCTACGACGTCGGCTACAACCACTTCTGGCACGGTTCCTCGGACGGCGCCGCCGGTGACTCGGTCTACTTCCAGGGCCACTCGGCCCCCGGGTTCTACGCGCGGGCGTTCTTAGAGGGGCGGCTGACCGAGGAGCAGCTGGACCACTTCCGCCAGGACGTGGACCACGCCGGCCTGCCGTCCTACCCGCATCCCTGGCTGCTGCCGGAGTTCTGGCAGTTCCCGACGGTCTCGATGGGCCTGGGTCCGATCATGTCGATCTACCAGGCCCGGTTCCTGAAGTACCTCCAGGGCCGCGGGCTCGCCGACACCCGGGGCCGGACGGTGTGGGGGTTTCTCGGGGACGGCGAGACCGACGAGCCCGAGTCGCTGGGCGCGATCGGGCTGGCCGGCCGGGAGAAGCTGGACAACCTGACCTGGGTGGTCAACTGCAATCTGCAGCGCCTCGACGGGCCGGTCCGCGGCAACGGAAAGATCATCCAAGAGCTGGAAGGGATCTTCCGGGGCGCGGGCTGGAACGTCATCAAGGTCATCTGGGGTGCCGCCTGGGATCCGCTCATCGCCAACGACACGACCGGTGTCCTGCTGCGGCGGATGGAGGAGGCCGTCGACGGTGAGTACCAGGATTTCAAGTCCAAGGACGGCGCGTACGTCCGTGAGCACTTTTTCGGCAAGTACCCCGAGCTGCGCGAGATGGTCGCCGGAATGACTGACGCCGAGATCTGGGCGCTGAACCGGGGCGGCCACGATCCGGCCAAGGTCTACAACGCGTGCGCCGCCGCGATGCGGCACACCGGGCAACCGACCGTCATCCTGGCCAAGACGGTCAAGGGCTACGGGATGGGGGAGGCCGGCGAGGGCCAGAACATCACCCACCAGCAGAAGAAGATGGCAGAGGCGGCGCTGCGGGCCTTCCGCGACCGCTTCGCTCTCGACATCCCTGACGAGCAGCTGCTGCAGTACCCGCTGCTGCGCCTGCCGGACGACAGCCCGGAGCTGGCCTACCTGCGCGACCGGCGCAAGGCGCTCGGCGGCTATGTGCCCAGCCGCCGACGCACGTCGTCGCAGTCGTTGGAGGTGCCGTCGCTGTCCGCCTTCGCCGCGCAGCTCCAAGGCACGCCGGGCCGTGAGATCTCCACCACCATGGCCTTTGTGCGGATTCTCAACACCCTGCTGCGTGACAAGAAGATCGGCGACCGGGTGGTCCCGATCGTGCCCGACGAGTCGCGCACTTTTGGGATGGAGGGGATGTTCCGCCAGTTCGGCATCTTCTCCCAGGTCGGCCAGCTCTACCGGCCGCAGGACGCCGACCAGCTCATGTACTACAAGGAGTCCCGCAACGGCCAGATGCTGCAGGAGGGCATCAACGAGCCGGGTGGGATGGCGTCGTGGATCGCGGCTGCCACGTCCTACAGCACCAACGACCTGCCGATGATCCCGTTCTTCATCTACTACTCGATGTTCGGCTTCCAGCGGTTCGGCGACCTGGCCTGGGCCGCCGGCGATATGCGCTCGCGTGGCTTCCTGCTCGGCGGTACCGCCGGGCGGACGACGCTCGCCGGCGAGGGCTTGCAGCACGACGACGGGCACAGCCACGTCCTCTCGTCGGTGATCCCGAACTGCGTCTCCTACGACCCGACCTTCTCCTATGAAGTCGCCGTTATCGTCCAGGACGGACTGCGCCGGATGTACGCCGAGCAGGAGGACGTGTACTACTACGTCACCTTGATGAACGAGAACTACGAGCACCCGCCGATGCCGGAGGGCGCCGAGGACGGCATCCGCAAGGGCATGTACCTACTCCGCGAGGCGGCGGCGTCCGGCGCCGACCGCAGCGGGACGGACGCGGCGCCGCGCGTCCAGCTCCTGGGCAGCGGCACGATCCTGCGCGAGGTACTCGCCGCCGCCGATCTGCTCGCCGACGACTTTGGCGTCGCGGCCGACGTGTGGAGCGCCCCGAGCTTCACCGAGCTGCGCCGCGAGGGGCTTGGCGTGGAGCGGTGGAACCGGCTGCACCCGAGCGAGCAGCCGCGTCGCAGCTATGTCCAGACCTGCCTGGCCGACCGACGTGGGCCCGTGGTCGCCGCGACCGACTACGTCAAGACCTTCGCCGACCAGATCCGCCCGTTCGTGCCCGGCCGCTACACCGTGCTCGGCACCGACGGCTTCGGGCGTTCGGACTTCCGCCGTAACCTCCGCCGGTTCTTCGAGGTGGACCGGCACTTTGTCGTCGTCGCTGCGCTGCACGCGTTGGCCCAGGACGGCGCGGTCCCGGCGAGCACGGTGGCCGACGCTCTTGCCCGGTACGGCATCGACCCCGAGACGCCGAACCCGGCGACAGTCTGAACCGGCCGGCGGCGCAGCCACAGGAGGACGGATGACCACCACGACCGACGTCGTCGACGTCACGGTCCCGGACATCGGCGACTTCGCCGACGTCCCGATCATCGAGGTGCACGTGTCGGAGGGGGACGTCGTCGCCCAGGACGACCCGCTCATCACGTTGGAGTGGACAAGGCGACGATGGACGTTCCGGCGTCGGCCGCTGGGACGGTGGCGAGCCTCGCCGTCTCCGTCGGGGACCGGGTCGGCGAGGGCAGCCTCATCCTGCGCCTGGCTCCCGCCGGTGGTGCCGCCAGCGACGCCGCCGATGACCGGCAGCAGAGCGTCGACACGGCCGCGCAGGCCGCCGACCTCGAACAGCAGGAGCTCTCGCCGGAGGCGGTGGAGCAGGTGGCCGCGTCCGCGGAGGCTTCTGCGTCGCGGGCTTCGGTAGCCCAGGAGCCCGCGACGACCACCTACGCGTCGTCCCCCTCGGCTCCTGCCGTCGCGCAGTCCGGCGCCCAGACCCGCCAGCCGGCGGCGGAGGCCGCGGTGGACGGCCGCGTGCATGCCGGTCCGGGCGTGCGACGGCTGGCCCGCGAGCTCGGGGTCGACCTCTCGACCGTTCCCGGGACCGGTCCCGAGCAGCGCACCACCAAGCAGGACCTGCTGGCCTGGCTGCAGGCTCCAGGCTCGGACGCGGCCGCGCCGCCCGTTGCGGTTGGCGGCGGGATCCCCCAGATTCCTGCGCAGGACTTCGCGAAGTTCGGTCCGGTCGAGATTCGGCCGCTGCCGCGCATCAAAGCGATCTCCGGCTCGTTCCTGCACCGGTCGTGGCTCAACGTCCCGCACGTGACCCAGCACGACGAGGCCGACATCACTGAGCTGGAGGGCTACCGCAAGGAGCTGGACGCAGCGGCCAGGGCACAGGCCTACCGGGTCACTCTGCTCGCGTTCCTGATGAAGGCGTCGGTATCGGGTCTGAGGCAGTTCCCCGAGTTCAACAGCTCCCTGTCGCCCGACCAGGGCTCCCTGATCTACAAGTCGTACTACCACCTGGGTGTCGCGGTGGACACTCCCGGCGGGCTGGTGGTCCCGGTCATCCGCGACGTCGACCGCAAGGGCGTCACCGAGCTCAGCAGGGAGCTCGGCGAGACCTCTAAGCGCGCGCGCGACGGAAAGCTCTCCCCCGCCGACATGCAGGGCGGGACTTTCACGATCTCCAGCCTCGGAGGCATCGGCGGCACAGCGTTCACCCCGATTGTCAACGCGCCGGAGGTGGCCGTGCTCGGCGTCGTGCGCGCGAAGATGGCTCCGGTGTGGAACGGTAAGAAGTTCCGTCCGCGCATGATGCTGCCGATCTCGCTCTCCTACGACCACCGCGTGATCGACGGTGCGCTGGCCGCCCGGTTCGCCCGTCACCTGTGCCACCTGCTCGAGGACGTACGCCGGCTCGTCCTGTGACGCGCCGCACCCGGTGAGGAGCGAGCCATGGAGCTGCGACTGCCCGATATCGGGGACTTCGTTGACGTCCCCGTCATCGAGGTGCACGTCCGCGCCGGCGACACGATCGCCGTCGACGATCCGGTGGTGACGCTGGAGTCGGACAAGGCGACCATGGACGTCCCCGCCGCCGTGGCTGGCACCGTCACCGACGTGCAGGTCTCGGTGGGCGACCGGGTCTCGATGGGTGACGTTCTTCTGCGCATCGAGGGCGCCGGCACTGCCGCCGCCGTGGTGGCCGACGCGCCGGAGCACCAGGCGGGTTACGGCTCACCGGCCGGTGTATACGCCGCGCCCGACGAGGGCCCGGCCACCCAGGTGGGGGCTCGTGCACCGGCGAGGGCGCCGCAACCCGCCGGGCCGGTGCGGCGCGACAGCGACGTGCACGCCGAGGTGCTGGTCCTCGGAGCCGGCCCCGGCGGCTACACCGCGGCCTTCCGGGCCGCTGACCTCGGCAA
>JAABUZ0100003782.1_pt1 | contig 21838 bp, 20 predicted proteins | sample 5562091 | NCBI WGS metagenome assembly JAABUZ01 (sample SAMN12813069, study PRJNA571459) | rock metagenome | isolation source: Antarctica rocks | place: Antarctica: Victoria Land, Linnaeus Terrace sud | collected 2015-12-21
CGAGGCTGGACTCGGTTGAGCGCGATCATCTATGACGCCGGGGCACTCATCGCCGCCGAAGATGGAGCTGAGCGCATGTGGGCACTTCACAAGCGGGCCTTTGCCCGTGGCGTCCAACCAGTCATCCCCGCCACGGTGCTCGCGGAGGTCTGGCGTGGCGGCCGAAACCAGCACCGGCTAGGCCAGTTCATCCAGAGTTGTGACGTTGAGGGCCTCAGCGAAGAGTCCGCCAGGGCTGCCGGCGTTCTGTTGTCCGTCGCGGCACACGGCGTCGTCGACGCCAGCGTCGTGGAGTGTGCCCTGCGCCGCGCAAGTCCTTGCGTCACCGGCAACCGCCGTCACCTTGTCGAGCTCGCGGGAACACGTCGAATCAACATCATCGACATCTGACACGAAGCCAGCGCCGGTAGTCCGGATGGGGATCCCCCCATCGACACGGTGCGGGGGCCGCTTTCCCGAGACGTCGTTGTGTTGCAGTCGCTGGCCGCCGACCCGAGGTTGTGCGGCAGGATGATCTCGTGCCAACTCCGCCGCGGCCGCTGACCGTCATCACCGGTGGCGGCCGTGGCATCGGCGCAGCCACCGCGAGTCACCTCGCCAAGCGCGGGCACGACATCGTCGTCGGGTACCTGGGCGACTCCGGTTCCGCCGAGCAGGTCACCGCCGCCGCCCGGGCGGCTGGCGTCCGCGCCATCGCCGTACCCGGCGACGTAGCCGATGAGGATGCCGTGGCGGAGCTCTTCCGTGCTGCAGCCGGGCTGGGCGCGGTGACCGGACTGGTGAACAACGCCGGGCTGACCGCCCACATCGGCGACCTCGCCGACACCCCGGTCGCGGTCATCCGCCGCGTGGTCGAGGTCAACCTGCTCGGAGCGTTGCTGTGCGCCCGACGCGCCGCCCAGGTGATGTCCACAAGCCGCGGTGGACCTGGTGGGGTCATCGTCAACGTCTCCTCCGCTGCGGCCACACTCGGTTCAGCGCACGAGTACGTGCACTACGCCGCAGCCAAGTCTGGGGTCGAGGCTTTGACCGTGGGTCTGTCCAAGGAACTGGCCGGCCACGGGGTGCGGGTCAACGCGGTAGCCCCCGGCACGGTACGCACCACCATCCACGCCGCAGCGGGAGATCCCGACCGCATCCAGCGCGTCGCGTCACGCATCCCGATGGGCCGTGTCGGTGAGCCTGATGAGATCGCTCCAGCAATCGCCTGGCTGCTCGGTTCCGAGTCCGCCTACGTCACCGGCGCGACCATCCGCATCGCCGGCGGCGTGTGACTCTTCTCGATGAAGGATCCTGATCGGGTGAATGACGATTGGCAGCGGGGCGTCTAGGCGGTCCGGCGCTGGCAGACTTAGCCCATGAGTGACGCGCTGGCTTTGCCCTCCGGCGATTTCGGCGCTTACCTCTTCGACCTGGACGGAACACTCGTAGACAACATGCCCCGCAACTACGCCGCGTGGAATCGGTTGGTGTCCGAGGCGGGGGTCAACTCACCGAAGAACTGTTCTACGCGTGGGGCGGTCTACCGCTTGCGGAGGTCATCGCCCGCCTCAACGCGCAATTCGGGATTTCGATGGACCCGGTACAGGCAGTCGCGCGCAAAGCCGAGCTGGACCTCGTGGACCAGCAACCACCGGCACCGGTGTCGTGCGTGCTTGCTCACGTCCTCGAAGCTGAAGGACGCATCCCGTTAGCGGTCGTGTCCGGCTCGTCGAGAAAGGTGATCTGCCAGACCCTGCGCGCGCTGAACATCCTCGAGTACTTCGACGCAATCGTGGGATCAGAGGACTACACGTCGGCGAAGCCAGCACCAGAACCGTTCCTGGTAGCCGCCGATCGTCTCGGCGTCACACCCGCCGCTTGCCTCGTCTTCGAGGACGCCGACTTCGGCATCGAATCAGCGATGTCCGCGGGCATGTCCTGGGTCCGAGTGCCGCACCGCCCCTCACCCGCGTAGCTGACTCACCACACAGAACTAGGCGACATCGGGTGAGTGTTCGAAAGCCAGGTGCGACGAACCATCCGACGGGTCGTCCCGATAGACGATGACCGCCAGAATCCGCCGATCGTCACCCGGAACAGTGCAACCCGACACCAGCCACCCACCACCATCACGCAGCCCCCGGCCACCGGACCACGCTGAGGGCCTGCGTTCCCGGTTTCTGCGGCCACATGTTCTGGTGCGTTGGCTGTGCCCGCCCGCTGGCGGCGGGCTGGGGTGTTGGGGCGGTGTGCGTGGATGCTGTCCGCGGAGTGGTCAGCGTGCTCCGGGGGTGATGAGGCCGTGTTCGTAGGCGGTGACGACGAGCTGTGCGCGGTCTCGGGCGCCGAGCTTGGTGAGGATCCGGTTGACGTGCGTTTTCACTGTTAGGGGACTCAGGAACAGTCGGGTGGCGATCTCGTCGTTGGACAGTCCGGTGCCGACCAGGGTCAGCACTTCGCGTTCGCGGGCGGTGAGGTGTGCGAGCTGGTCGGGGGAGGGGGTCATGGGTCGGGAGCGGCTGAGTACGTCCGCGATCAGCCGGCGGGTGATGCTGGGGGAGAGCAGGGTGTCACCGCGCGCGATGACCCGGACGGCCTGCAGCAGCTCGCCGGGTTCGGTGTCCTTGACGAGGAACCCGGCCGCTCCGTCCCGCAGCGCCTGGTAGACGTAGTCATCGGATTCGAAGGTAGTGAGGATGAGAACGCGGACCCCGGCGAGGTCTTCGGTGTTCGCGATCCGGCGGGTCGCCTTGAGGCCGTCGACGTGGGGCATTCGGATGTCCATCAGCACGACGTCGGCGCGTGTCGAGGCCGCGAGTTCTACTGCCTGGGCTCCGTCGGTGGCCTCGCCGACCACCTCGATGTCGGCGGCGGATTCCAGCAGGACCCGGAACCCGGCGCGGATCAGCGCCTGGTCGTCGGCCAGCAGCACCCGGATCATGCGGCGAGCCGCACGGGCAGGTGGGCCTGGACGCGGAACCCTCCGTGGGGTGTGGGTCCGGCGTCGAAGGAGCCGCCGGCGGCCAGCGCCCGTTCCCGCATACCCAGCAAGCCGTGCCCGGAGCCGTTCGTGTTGCGCACGCCACCGGTGCCGGTGTCGGTGACGACGATGCGCAGCTGCTCGTCGTCGAAGTCGAGTTGGACGCAGGCGGTCGCCGGGCCGGCGTGGCGCAGGGCGTTGGTCAGTGATTCCTGCACGATGCGGTACGCCGCTACCTCGACGGATGCGGGCAGGGGCCGTCGGTTTCCGTGGATGCTCACCTCGGTCGGGAGTCCGGCGGCGCACCCGGTGGCCACGAGGTTTTCGAGTTCGGTGAGGCTGGGCGTGGGCGCGGTCGGCTCGGCCTCGTCGGCCTGGCGCAATACGGCGAGGATCGCCCGCAGCTCCTGCAGGCCGTGCTTGCTGGCATCCCGGATCGCCGTCAGCGCGGCGGCTGTCTGGTCGGGCAGGTTCGTGCCCACGTGCACGGCGACGCCGGCTTGGACGTTGATCGTGGCCATGGTGTGCGCGACCACGTCGTGCAGTTCCCGGGCGATCCGCAGCCGCTCGGCATCAACCCGGCGGGCGGCTTCTTCGTCTTTGCTGCGTTCGGCGAATTCGGCGCGTTGGCGGATGGCTTCGATGTAGGCGCGGCGGTTCGCGACAGCACGACCGGCGAACAACGCTGCCGCCACCAACCCGGGTATGAGGATGAACCCGCCACCGAAGGGGCCGAAGGGGTTGAACGCCGCGGTGGCGGCCATCAACGCCACCAGGGTGCCGGCGGCGGCGAGGAAGGCGCGCCGAGGCGACCCCTGTGCCCCCGGCTGGGTGCCAGCAGCCGGTGTCGCCGCCGCGACCGCGTACAACGCGACGACCGGGCCCAGCAAAGCGGCACCGTTGACATAACCCAACCCGGTGTAGGCCAGCACAGCGAGCAGCGACACCGCCAGCACGCACATCGGCCGCCGATGCCGCCCGGTGAGCACCAACCCCGCCACCGCCACCAGCAGGTAGGCCGGCCAGGGGGCGACGGGGGTGAGGTGGCCACCCGACGCCTGGTTCTGCGGTTGGTGCGGGTGGGACTCGCCCAGGGCACCCAGGACCAGGACAGCGGCCATGACCACACCGAAGGTGAGGTCGCTGGCCCACAGGGGCAGCCGCCACCGGGTGCGTTGGAGGGCGAGCACACCGGTGAGCGTAGGCGTGTGCCCACCCACCGGCGTCCTCCCACCGTCGTGGTTTCGGGTACTCCCGTGGCAGTACACCGGTGGGTGTTCTACCGCTGGTGGCGTACGCGCCCCGGCACCGCAGGAGTAGGGCGAATGCCACCGTGGGGGCGACGACACCGGCACCGGGCGGGCAGCAGGATCGGGATCTGACCCAACAGAGCAGATACCGATCCCGATTCCGATCCGAGGAGATCCACCATGCGTGCCGTCACTGCCTTCGTTCTCGGCCACAAGTTGGTGGTCGTCGTGTTCTGGTTGCTGCTCACCGGCGTCGGGGTGGTGACATTGGGGTCGACGACGAGCCGGCTCTCGGCTGATTTCGCGCTGCCGGGTCAGCCCGGTTACGTCACCGACACCACCATCAGCGCCCTGTACCACAACGGGGGTGGTGCACAGCCGACCGTCGTGATCACCACCGCGGACCCAGGCGAGGGCCTCTCCGTCGCCCAGGCGCACACGGTGTTCACCGCCGCCGCGCACACCGTCCCGGGGTTACGCATGGCCGACGCCGCCACCACCGGCGACCCCAAGTTCCTCACCCCCGACGGGCGCAGCACCTTCGCGCTGCTGTTCACCGCGCCGAACACCGGTTTCGGCGCCGACCCCACGACCGCACAAATCGTGGCCGCGGCGCAGGCGGTGACCCCACCGGGATGGCACACCGGGGTGACCGGCCTGATGCAGCTCGCGGCCGGCAGCAGCGTGCAGCACGGGACGAGCACGTTGGCCGAGGCCATGCTCGGGGGCTTGGGTGCCCTGGCCGTGCTGGCCTACGTTTTCGGCAGCCTCCTCGCGCTGGTGCCGTTGCTGATGGCGATGGTGGCCATCCCCAGCACCTTCCTGCTCATCAATGGACTGGAGCACCTCACACCGGTCAGCATGCTCGTGGAATTCTTGGTGGCCCTGATCGGCCTCGGGGTGGCCATCGACTACTCCCTGCTCGTGGTCACCCGCTGGCGCGAGGCCCGCGACACCGGCGCCGACAACCCGGCCGCCGTCGCCCAGGCCATGACCCACGCCGGGCACGCCGTGGTGTTCTCCGGCCTCACCGTCGCCTTGAGCCTGCTGGCTGTCCTGGTCGTGCCGGTGCCGTTCCTGCGGAACATGGCCGTCGCCGGCTTCTGCATCCCCCTGATGTCGATCGCCGTCGCGATCACCTTGCTGCCCGTGCTCCTGGCCACGATCGGCCCGCGCCTCGACCGGCACCGACTGCGCCAGGAAACCCACGCCAGCCGGGCATGGACCGCCTGGGCGAAGCTCGTGCTGCGGCACCGCACACTCGCCGCCGCCACCGGCGGGGCCGTCCTCATCACCTTGTGCGTCCCGCTGCTCACCATGCGCCTCGGCGAACCGCAAACCTCCGCGCTGGCCCAGTCCGGGCCCGCCGCCGCCGCGGTCGGAGAACTCACCGACGGGGGCATACCCACCGGCACCCTGACCCCGATGGAGGTCCTCACCCGACCCGAGGCCGCGCAGAACGTCGCCACTGCACTGGCGCGCGTACCCGGTGTGTACACCGCGATCGCTCCCACCACCACCGATTACCGGGCCGGGGACACCGCCATCGTCGACGTCCTACCCATCGACGAACCCAGCTCGACCACCGGTGCCGCCACCACCACCCGCGTCCAAGCCACCGGGCAGCAGTTGCCCGGAGTGCTCGGGGTCGGCGGTGCCGGACCCACGCAAAACGACTTCATCCACGCCGTCTACGGCAGCTTCCCCCTCATGCTGGCCGTCATCTCGCTGCTCACCCTCATCTTGCTGACCCGGGCATTCCGCTCCATCGTGCTCGCCGCCAAGGCCGTGCTGTTCAACCTGCTCTCGGTCGCCGCCGCCTACGGTGTGCTGGTCCTCGTCTGGCAATACGGCCTCGGCAGCCACACCCTGTGGGGCATCCCCACCGCCGGATCGGTCACCGTGTGGGTGCCGATCATGGTGTTCGCGTTCCTCTTCGGACTGTCCATGGACTACGAGGTGTTCATCTTGACCAGGATGCGCGAGGAATACGACGCCACCGGCTCCACCGACCATGCCGTCGTCACCGGCATCGGCCGCACCGGGCGCCTCGTCACCAGCGCCGCCCTCATCCTGTTCCTCTCCTTCATATCAATGTCCACCACCCCGGTCACCGACGTGAAAGTTCTTGCCACCGGACTCGGCGCCGGCATCCTGCTCGACGCCGTCATCGTCCGATCCCTGCTCGTGCCCGCCCTCGTCGGCGTCCTCGGCCGCTTCAACTGGTGGCTACCCACCTGGGCCGCACGCCTGCTGCGCGTCGCCCCCACACCACTGGCCACCGCCGAACCAACACCAACCCAACCACCCCGGCACCTGGTCCCGACACCCTGAGCAGCAGGACCATGCGGGGTCCCGACCACCACGGCCGGGACCCCGCCCGCCCGTCGATTCGCGGCACCCGTTCGTCTGTGCAGAAGACGATACGGATCCCCTTGTGAGCCACGCCAAGTTACCGCTGAAAACGAGCGACGAACCGGCGCTGCCAGGGTGTTTCGACCGCCTTCGAGTTGTAGTGCTCGCGCACGTAAAGCACCGCCTTGGCCGGGGCCACGCCGTCGAGGATGGCTAGACACGCCAGCGCGGTGCCCGTTCGTCCTTGCCCCCCGCTGCATGCCACCTCAACCCGCTCACTCTCGGCCCGCCGCCACACATCGCCCAGCGCCTGTCGGGCCTTCACCGGATCAGCGGGAAGCCACCAATCCGGCCACCGCAACCACCGCGACTCTCAGGGGCCCGGCGGTGGCGGTTTGCCCTGCAGGTACAGCGCGAACTGCGGCAGGGGCCCGGCAGGCAGCGCATACCTCAGCCCTCGCCCCCGCACCAGTCGCCCGGACGGCAGTCGGAGCACATCCGGTGCCGACTCGTCCCACGGTTGCACAAGAACGACGGTAACTGGGCAAGCGCGGTGGCACGGTGTGCCTGGAGAGGATCCCGAGAGCCACCTCCCCCGACCGATCACCGATGCCGCCGTAAAACCACCACCCCCGATCGGGCAGCAACTGAGGTGGCTGCCGACGACCAGTTGGGAGGTGTCCGTCCCGCTGTCCTCAGGCCGCCACCCAGCCCGCTTCGTCCCCGGCCCCAGGCTCCGGCCCCCGACCATCCGTGTCACCGGCAATGATCAGGCCGCCGATGACAGGAAGCGCCCAGCCGGGAGAGGCCGGCAGCGCGGTGACGAACGGCAGGCCCCAGGCCAGGACGATCCCGCCGAGCCATCTCGGTACCCGGCGGCGCTGGTGGGCCGACCACACGAGGTGACCACCGAGCGCCAGCATCGGGAACCCAAAGCTACCCAACGTCTGCCAGAACGTCACTGCGCGCTCAGCCTCGGCGAGGGTGGTCGGCTCGTCAAGGGTGAAGGCGTTCCACCAACCCTCCGCCCACACCTGCGACAGATTTTCCCGCCGTCGCAGGGGGACGACCACGACATGGACAGCACCGTAGGTGAGGGCCATCCAACCCGCCACCGTGGTCAGGTGAGCCCTCCTGCTGCCGGTGGTCTGACGCCTCATGTCCCCAAGGGTAAACACCGCCCACCGATTCGGGTCGGGCCGTGCGCAGACGCGCTTGGCCTAGGTTCAGTGCGAGCTCACTGAGCGGTCTTGGGGCGCCAGATCCCGAATCGGTTGCCCAGCGGATCCGTGAGATGTGCGAACTCGATCCTTCCGTTGTCGACAAACGGCACGACCACCGTCGCCCCGAGCTCTTGTGCCCGGTCGATCGCGGCGTGGACGTCGTCGACCTGAACGTAGAAGATCGCCCAGTTCGCACCGCCCATTTGGGAGGTGTCCCAAAGGCCGCCCCGGTCCTCGTTGACCATGCTGTACCGAGCGGGCATCGAAGGCTCACCGACATTCCAGTCGAAGAGCGCGCCATAGAACGCCTTGGATGTCGCCGGATCAGCTGATCCGATCTCGAAGTAATTCACGTCGTTCGTCATGCCAACCTCCGTAAGTAAGACCACTTCGACGATCGCAGGATAGATCCACGCTCCGACAACACCAGGCCTCGTGGTCGTGCGCTGAGCGCGGCCCAGGCTGCGTCACGGTGTCCGGGATGGGATGCTCTTGACGATTCTTCTCAGTTAGCCGACACTTGCGTTAGCCATGACTACCGCAACAGTTTTGTTGGACGCGCTCGCCGAGCCGACCCGACGCACGCTCGTCGAGCGGCTCGCCGACCGTCCCGCCGCGGTGAGCGAACTCGCCAGGGACCTGCCGATCACGCGGTCGGCAGTGTCCCAGCACCTGCAGATCCTCAAGTCCGTCGGTCTGGTCACCGACCGGGCAGTCGGCACCCGGCGGATCTACACGGTCAACCCGGAGGCACTCGCCGTCATCCGGGCCTATTTCGACGCGTTCTGGACCCGATCCCTCGCCGCGTTCCGCGACGCGGCCGAACAACCGGAGGACCCATGAGCACCACAACCGAGACCACCTCGCTCAGCATCGCCGTTGAGGTTCAGGCTCCGATCGGACGGGCCTTCCACGTGTTCACCGCCGGAATCGGCACCTGGTGGGACGCCGACAAGCACATCCTCGACGCACCGCTCGCCGAAATGATCTTCGAACCACGCGTCGGCGGACACATCATCGACCGCGGCGTGGACGGCAGCGAGTGCCGCTGGGCGCGAGTACTCGCCTACGACCCACCCCACCGGGTCTGCTTCAGCTGGGACATCAACACCAGCTGGCACATCGAGACCGACCCCGCGAAGACCAGCGACATCGAGATCACCTTCACCGAGACCTCACCGGCAAGCACCCGCGTCGTGCTGACACACCGCCATCTGGACCGGCACGGCGAGGGCTGGCAGCACATGCGCGACGCGGTCAGTTCGGGATGGACCCTCACCCGATTTGCACAAGTCGCCGAGCAGTCCAGCTCCGGCGACTAGATCCGTGGCACGACGTTGCCCACCATCAATCACCGCTAGCGCCCTGCACGGGCCCGCAACGGAACGGAGAACACACGCAATGTACGCAGTCCTGATCGAGGTCAACGTAAGCGCAGTCGATCGCGAAGAAGGCCTTCAAGGACTCCGCGAGCAGCTCGTACCGGCTATCACGCAACTTCCCGGCTTCCAGTCCGGGGTGTGGCTGCCCGGCAACGCCGACGGAACAGGGCTGTCCCTCACCGTATGGGACACCGAGGCGAACGCCCAGACGATGGCCGACCATTTCGGGCCGGGGTCCAGCCCCCAGACTGGCGCGGCGATTGAACGCTGCGAAGTGCGCGAGGTCGCGGCCACCGCATAACGCGCACGATGCCGCGGGCACGGGAACCTCCCCAACCCGCGACACTGGCGTCCTCGCGACGGGCTGGACACCATGAGTACCGGCGCGGGTCCCATCGCCGCAGCGGGCACGCACCCGTCACGACGAAGTGAGTAGGGGTCGACATGAACATCGAAGACCGCTTCGCCGCCCTCGTCGAGGAGATGACCCCCATCCCCGAGGTGAGCCCACCTGGCCTGGGCCGCGGGTTCGGCTCCACCGCACTCCGCTATGAGAACAAGATCTTCGCCATGCTGGTGCGGGAACGGCTCGTGGTGAAACTGCCCCGCCAGCGGGTCGCGGCGCTCGTCGCCGCCGGCGAGGGTGTCCCCTTCGACGCCAACAAGAGCACCCCGATGAAGGAATGGTTCAGCCTCGACCCCGACTCGGAACTGGCGTGGTCCCCACTCGCCCGCGAAGCCCTGCACTTCCTCAGCGCCGGCCGATACGGAGAAAGCCTTACAGGCCACGGGTGAGCAGCCGCACCGGATGGCGGCCAGCGGTCAGTTCCGGGACTGTGATGGCGCCGTGCGTCACGACGCCGTGACGGTCTCGCCCGGCCTGGGCCGCGAACACCCTTGAGCGCGGACTGTCGGCTGTCGAGTTCTTGGCGACGACGGATATGGCGCGACGATCAAAGCGGGGGCTTACCCATCTCGCTGAACGATGAGGATCGTCCTGACCGCAGGGGGATCGGTCACCGGGACGGCGCGGTGCTGTGTCTCGGTGCTCCTGGGAGCGTGCCGCCGACGGCGCGCCAGACGAGCGCGGCGGTGCGGGCTGGCCAGTCTGAGGGTGGCCGCGGTTCAGCGAGCGCGCGGGCGTACCAGGATCCGGTGCACAGCGTGACGGCCACGTCGAGATCGACGTCGGGCGCGATCAGACCGAGCCGCTGTGCCCGGTCAAGGATGGCGCGGATGCGGCCCCGGCGGGGAGCGACGACCTGAGCGCGGTAGCGGGCGAGGACCTCCGGTGCGGTGTTGTCCTGCAGCATGGTGCCGACCAGGGACAGTCGTCCGGGTCGGGAGACGCCGCGCTGGAAGTTGGCCAATTCGGCGGTGAGGTCGGCCAGTGGATCTGCGGTGGCTTCGTCGGGTCCGACGTCCACGGCGGCGTGGAGCGTGGCGGCGGCCAGGCTGACCTTGGTGGGCCAGCGGCGGTAGAGGGCCTGGCGGGTGGTCTGTGCTTCGTGGGCGATGGCGGTCAACGACATCGCCTCGTATCCGTGGGTGGAGAGGTGTCGGTTCGCGACAGCCAGGACGCGGGCGTCGATGTCGGGGTCGCGGGCGCGGCCTCGCCGCTGCTGGACGGTTGACGCCTGGTCTGCCACAGCAATACAGTACCGCACTGTATTGTTCATCGTCGTGAGATCGGTGGGCGCATGATCGTTGAGTACATCCGCTACACGGTGAACTCCCTGGCTGTCCGTTCCCATTACAGATGAGTCACTGGACTGTGTGTGAGCTGGGTGGCTGAGATATGTGGGACAACCGGAGGGGGTTACCCGTCCCAACTACCTGAGGCAAGTCGGCGTGATCGGTGGCGGTTGGTGCGCGTTGGGTATCCGATCGTCTCCGGTGCGGGTTGGCGGTCCGCGTCGCCTTCCGCGTCGTCGCAAAGCTGTCGCTCCTGGGCGAGCAGTGCGACGAGCGGGTCGTGGATGCCGCCGGTCAGGGTCCATGTGTAGTGCGGTGCCACTGTCCGGCGCACTTCCGCGATGAACTCGACCGGTTCCGGCCAGCTCAGCAGGATCTTTTCTCTCCCGACGGGGGAGGCGAGAAGCTTTGTGAGCGAGACGATTTGCGGGTAGCGGGCGGCGTGGATGGTCGGGTCCGTTGCGCTGACTTGCCAGTGTGGGCCGTGGAAGATGCGCATGATCCGGGAGAAGTCCTGGTCGTGCACGCGGCGCTGGTGCCAGCGGTCACAGATGTGGGTGGCTTCCCGGAACGCGGTCATCACGGTGTGTCGGCCGTGGCGGCGGATCATCCGGCGGTGCCGGCGGTTGGCCGCCATGATGTCGGGGTGTCCGCTGAGGTCGGGCTGGGCGTGGTGGGCGTAGTCGCGGCCGTCGCCGATCCAGCGGCGGTGTCGGAAACAGAGGGGGTCCTCGTGCAGATTCCAGCACCATGCCGCGGCCGTGCCGTGGCCTCGGCTGAGCGTGCAGTGCTGGCATTGGGGCCGCGCCCAACCGCCGGGTCGTGGCCGGGCGGCGACGTGCACTGCGTGGAGATCGCGTGGCGTGGCGAGTTCGAGAATCGCGTAGCGCAGAGCATGGCGGGGCTGGCCGCTGACGAGAGCCAGGGTGTCCAGGCCGACGCGGGCGGACTTGCGTTTGTCGCCGGTGAGATAGACCCGCAGTGCTTCGCTGTCGAGTCGGTTCGCCGCGGCCAGACGCCGCAGGTAAGAGGTCAGCGTTTCGTTTTCGACGGGGACAATGGTCAGGGGCACCGGCCGCCGGGGTCGGGCCAGCCAGTCCTCGCCCATGGTGCTCAGGCAGCGCCGTGGGCGTCGGAGGTCGCCGCGTGGTCGACGGGGATGGCCTCGAGCAACTCGCGGGTGATGGTCTCGCTGCCGTCGAGGATGGCGGTGAGCGCGGCAGCGCGGATCAGGTGCGACAGGCTGCCGGTGCGGTGGTGCAGGTAACGGTCCAATGTGGTCAGGGTGCCAGGCTGGTGGTGATACAGCCGCAGAGCCGCTTCCATGGTGGCGATCAGGCCGGACCATTCTTGCTGGTGGGGGAACGGCCCGGAGTTGACAAGAACGCACCGACCGGCGATTTGCTTGCCACGGACACCGGTGAACAACCCGGAGCGTTCGACGTTGATCCCCGCGTAGACGAACGTCGCTGGTAGGTGCTCGGTGAAGTACTTCAAGTGATCGGACATGTCCTCCCCGGCGGTCGTGGCCAGGTTCAGGTTGTGGATCTCGTCGATTTTACCGACCGCTGGCGCCCGAATATGCCTCTGACCTGCGCTGATACTTAGCTTACATGTCCGCGACGATCGTGTTGGGTTGATCGGTGCGGGGTGTCGGTCCGATGGTTCTCGCCGGACGAGGATCGGTCGGTTCGGCTGGTTTTGGCGAAGAACACGGCAGAGCGGTGCTGCAGCTCGGCATCGGAGAGATCGGTGGTCAGGTTGCGGTTGCCGGGTCGGCGAGGCGGGCTTCGAGGTCGGCGATGCGGCGGTCTTGGAAGCGCAGGTTGGAGCGGGCGGCTTTCAGTCGCTCGTCGAGGCTGCGGTGGTCGGCGGTGAGTTGGCGAACGCGCTGTTTGAGGGTGGTGTTCTCGGTGGTGACACGTTGGATGGTCTCTTCGCTCCATTCGGCTTGCAGGTCGCGGATCTGGCCGAGGAGTTCACCGATGCGGGTGCGTTGGGTGAGGATCTCGGTGGTGGCAGCCTTGAGTGCGTCCTCGGCGTTGAGGGCGCGTTCCCGCCAGGTCGCCTCGTGCTGGTCATCGTGGTCGGCCGCGAGTTGGCGGCGTTGGTCGCCGGCCTCGGTGATCGCGGCGGTGATCGCGGCCCTGGCCTCGGGGTGTGTGTAGAGAAACGTGCGAGATACGCCGGCGCGGCGGGCGACGGCGGCGACGCTGATCGGCGTGTTCTCCCGGAGCAGCCGGGTGATGGCGTCGTGGATGCGCCCGAGGGCGGCGAGGGTGTCACGGCGTCGGGCGGCCAAGGCCGCAGTGGTGCGTGGCGGGGACGGGGTGGTCATGCGCAGGCTTCCTCCACACTCTCGCTGTTCTCGTTATCCGCGGCGTCGGCGAGGTCGGCGGCGCGGAAGGCGGTGGACCAGACGCGGTGGAAGTAGTCCTGGGTTTGCGGAGGTCCATCGCGAGTGCCTGCTCGAGCAGGCCGAGCCCGCTCAGGGCATTCTCGAGGCCGTCGATGGCGCGGGCGGTGGGCTCGAAGTGTTGGTGGAGGTAGTCGGCGGTGGTGTCATCAGGTGCTCCCTCGGCCAACTGTCGCCATTGCTCGCGTTTGCGCCGCCAATACAGCAGGTCCGCGCCGGAGAGGACGAACTTGTCGCAGTTGTGGCAGTCCAGCGACCACGGGCAAGTACCGCCGTCGACGACGGGTTGGAAGGTGCAGAAGCCGCCTTCGGCGGGGGTGCTGCGCCGGGACAGGTCGATCGCCAGTGCTTGGGCCTGCCCCCGGGTCAGCGGTACGGTGGCACCGGCGAGTTGTTCGCCGGGGCTGGCCGCGCCGGGGCCGGTGACCCAGACCTGCGCCAACACCTCCTCCAGGTCTGAATGCGACAGGTGCACATAATGTTCGGCCATCCGATCGCTGACCTGGCCGAGGTAGGTGCGGATGTGGGTCAGGCTTGCGCCGGCGCGCATCAGGTTGGTGGCCAGGGTGTGTCGTGCTTGGTGGGGCACCCATCGGCCGATCTCGAGGGTGTCGACCCAGGCGTTGAACCGGGAGTGAAACCACTGGTAGCTCAGCGAGACTGTGCCGTCGTGGTTGCGGTGTGTGGTGGGGAACAACGCCAGCCGCGCGGGTTCGGTGCCGGTGGGTGCGCGGCCGTGCTCGGCGGTGAAGCGGTCGAGGGTCTTGCGTTGCCGTTCGGCGAGGATGTCGTAGAGGCGCTCGGGGATGCGGATGGCGGCGTCGTAGTTGCCGACCTTGGTCTGGTCGTGCCACAGCATCGGCAGTCCGCCGTATCGGCCGAGGCAGTCCCAGCGCAGCGTGAGGACCTCCCCGATGCGCCGCCCGGTGGTGATGGTTGTCTCCCACATGTCGCGCAGTCCCCGGTCCAGCGGATCGTGAATCTCGGCGAGTCGCCGGAGGTTGTCCTGATCGGCGAGGGCGCGGGCGACGGCGTCGGGAAACGGCCGCCGCGCGGTCCGTCCGGTGGTGGCCCCGGCGGTGGGAACGGCGACGATGAACTCCCGATCCAGACCGATCCGATCGGCGGCCCCGCTCTCCATGGCGTCGCGCAGCACCTTGCGGATGGCGTTGAACACCACCGACCGTGTCGTCGTGGTGACGATGCTCGCCGTCCCGTCGGGCCGCTTCATGGCCAGCGACGGCAGTCCATCCCGTTCGCGGTGGCGTTGGTCGGCGACGAACCGGCGCATGTGTTCGCCGCCCAGCGTGGCGGGGTCGTGCCCGCCTCCGGGTGCATCGACGTCCAGGAAAGCGCCCAGCTCGACCGCCGCCCGGCGAACTCCGTCGATGGCACCGGCGCCGCGCGGACAGCGCGGTGATCGCAGCAGCTCAGAAAGGTAGTCCCAGACCAGGTCGCGCAACCAGCGCTGCCCGATGGCCGTCAGGTCGAAATGGCTGCCACGTTGGTCGAACCGCACGCCGAAGTGATCGGTCTCGAAGAACCCGGCGTCTCTCGCCTGCGCGGGGGTGAAGTAGACCAGCCGCAGCTCGTGCAGCATTTCCTTGACGATCGCGCCGGTGAACGCGGCGCTGCCGCCGGCCCCGAACTCGAAGCCGAGCAGGGAGTCGATGTCCAGGGCGCGGCAGGTTGTCACCAGCGAGCGGATCCAGCCCAGGTCCCATCGGGTGGGCCGGGCGCGCCGGGTGTGCATGAACAGGCCCCACTTGATCTCGGCCGACACCAGTGGCCGCAGTCCGCGGAGGTTGATCTGACCTGGCCACGGGTGTCCTGGGGCGCTGGCGCACCAGCGGCGGAACCTCTCCTCGGCGGAGTATTCGATCGGAACCGGCCGGCCGAACTGCTCATAGCGGTGCCACCACGCCCGTGGTAACACGGCGCCGCCGGGTCGACCACCGCGGTGGTAGCTGCTCTCGTGCCAGCAGCACAACCCGAGCGGCGAGTCGGCGATGTTGAAACAGACCGCGACCGAACAGGATCCGTAACCGGGCAGTGGTGCCTGCTCGAGAAGCCAGTCGTCAAGCTCCGCGCTCTCGCCCGCAGCTTTGCTGTGGTGAAACCACCGGGTCCGGTGCCGCAGACAAAGCAGCAACTCGGTGTGAGCCGCCGGGCGCTGCGGGCAGATGCGGCACGTCAGCTCCTCGAATCGCTCGTGGCGTTGCAGCGGCTCGGCGGCGGTGAGGAAGGCGGCCTTGCCGACACCCCCCGCCTTGTCCTTCGCCCACTGCTGCAGATGCTGCGAGCACAGATCGCTCCCTCCCGAGCGGGTCCGTTCACAGGAGTCGACGACGCATTCCCAGTGGTAGATCGGGTGCCCGCGCGGGATCTCGATCACCTCCGGCCGGTAGATCGGATCGAAGGAGGGCCCGGCGATCAACGTGGTCAGGATCTCCAACCGGTCCCGCCCGTCGCGCTCAGGCCGATCCGCAGACAGGTAGGCCAGTCCAGCCCGGGCGTTCATCCTCGCTCACCCCACACCTGGTGCAACGCGGCATCGAAGGCAGGGTCGTGGACATCGACGTGTCCGTAGACTTCCTCGACCATCGTGGTGGAGGCCCAGCCACCGGCGTCGCGGGCGATCAGCAGGTTGCCCGCCGAGGCATCGAGCACGGCCGAGGTGAACGAGTGCCGGAACGCGTGGGGTTTCACCACCCCCAGCCCCGCGCGCCGCCCCGCCCGACCCAGCATCCGGCGAGCAGCCACCGCAGCCCACGGCTGCCCCACCTCAGCACCATGCAGCTGGACCAACAACATGCCGTGTTTCGTTGCGCCCCCCGGATATTCGGTGGTGATGTAGTCGAAGTAGGAGTGCACCATCGCGGGGCTGACCCGCTTGATCAACCCGCCGGTCACGGTGCCGTGCTCTACCCGCCACGGGTGTTTCGTCTTGGCCTCGGCATGGTTGGGATTGTCGGGGCGGTGGCAAACATGCAGATGCGGGCTGCGGCATTGACCGCACGCCGCGTCCTCACGCAGATGCAGATCGACCAGGTGCAGCCCGCACAGTTCGCCGATGCGCAGGCCCCCGTCGGCCAGCCACGTCACCACCAGGCGGTCACGAGCCGAGTTCACCGTCTCCAGCAGCTTGCCCCTGGCCTCCTCGGGCAGCATCTTCGGATGCCGGCGACGCGTGCTCGAGGGCACCAGCGGGTTCGCCGGCATCGACGGCGTCGTGTGCCCGAGGAAGGTGCGGCGGCGGTCCGCTCGCGAGGGCAGGCGGCGCTGGTCGAAGCTCTTACCCAGCTCGGCGTTGACACCGAGCGCGGCGTGATGCAGGTAGAAGCCCTTCAGGCACGCCGCCGCGGCCGACAGAGTCGAAGATCCGTAGGGACGCTTGCCGATCCGCCACGGCTCGCCCAGCGGCATCGCGACCTCGGCGCCGACGATGCCCATGTACCGCTCCAGATCGCGCAGCACCACCGTGTCCAACGTCAAGCACTCGCGCTCGAGCCACCGCAGATGATCCACCAGCAAGTACGCATACGTCCGCTGCGTGCCCGAGCCGTCGTGGGTTCGTAGGAACCGATCCGCCTCCCGGTGCTCTGCGCCCTCGGGCCAGACGATCGTCCACGACCGCCGCCCGCCTGTCCGCTCGATCCGCTGGACCCGAAGGTCCCCGACCACCACCCGCCGTGCCATCTGCTCTCCCGGTCCACTGTCCGAACATGACGGACATCCCACACCTGGTCGGTAAACAACCACGGGACGTCCCTAAAGTCACGCAGGACGGACGGCGTGTACGGGTTTGATCGCGGTCGGTAAAGTCGACCAGCACGAGGTCCACACGAGCCTCAATGAGGACCTGGCAGACCGCGTCGGAGATGTCGGTGGCGTTGTAGCTGCGCCGGATCGGGGGCAGACCGAGGAACCGGGAAAACTCCATCGCCAGTTTCCGTGGGGAACCTTTCGGCGGGGTGGTCACGTAGACAACCGGGATCCGCCCCGGCCCGGGGTGACGGTCCCGCACCATCAGCTCATGGGTGCGCCCGAGTTGCTTGAGTGCGGTGCTCTTGCCGGTTGTCTGCAGCCCGGACACGATCAGTCCCCGGCGGGCGGAGATCTCCCGCCGGTTCAGCAGGGTTAGCAACCGGCCCTGGCGGGCCACCTCCCGGACGGTGGAGGTAGCGACGACAACCATCTCCGAGTGGTAGTTGATCCGCGCCTCGTCATAGCCGTCCCGGTCGGTATCAGACAACGCCTGCCACTGTTCGTCGGGCAACAACTCGAAGCTGGCGGGCGCAGCGTCGACGAACCGACGCCAGCCCGTGAGCGTCATCGTCGGCTCCCGCCGGTCCGCGTCTGCGTCGATGTCCGCACCAGCCACCGGACTCACCACCATTTCTTGGCTTCCGCACGGGCATCGAACACGCCGAGGGGGATCACCTGCGCCAGCCCGGTTGGACTGGTTAGTTCTTCGGTATCGGTATCGGTATCGGTATCGGTATCGGTATCGGTATCGGTATCGGTATCGGTATCGGTATCGGTATCGGCACCGCCGCCCGGGCTGTCGCTGGGACTGTCGTCGGCGCCGTCGGCGCCGTCGGCCACGTCATCGACGGGCCTCGGCCAGGACGGTTCGATAGTGGTGGACCGGGTCCGGGCCGCCACCCGCCGGTCTCGCTCTGTCACCGCCCGCTCGGTCGCCGCCTGTTTTGTCGCCGCCGGTTTGCCCGCTGTGTCGGGGCCGTGCTCGGCCTTGTCGAGCAGGGTGGTGACGGCGTCGGCGATTTCGGCTTCGGTGACCGGGTCGGCGCCGCGGCGGGCGAGGATCTGCTGCGCCTGTTCCCATGCCTGTTCCCCGAACGGTGTGGATGTGTTCCGCAGATGGGTCCAGCCCACGGTGATCCAGCCGCCGTCGTGGTGGTTGCGGACCCAGACCCGGGTGACGTCGTAGGGGTCGTAGTGCACCTCCCAGCGGCTCTTGCGGCCGGTGATCCCGGAGGGTTGGCGGCGGTAGGGGTTGAGTGCTTTGCCGTCGTAGGTGCGGTGATTGATCTTGATGCCGTAAGAGTTGATGACCCGCCAGGTCGCCGGCAGCAACTCAATGTAGTCGTCCCCGCTCAGCGGCACGGACACGTAACCGGCAACCTCGATCAACGCGGCGTACTGCTCGTTCGGGGTCAATGCCTTACCCGGGGTGAGAGGATGGCGCAGGCCGTCGTGGGGACGGTTCTGCCAGTGCGCGACGATCCACTCATCGAGCAGGTCCTGCAGCTCGGTGATCGACCAGACCGCCCCCTTCTCGGCATTCTTGCCGCGCCGGTCAACACTGCGACCGACATAGCCGGCGACGTACTGGGCGAACAGGGTGGCGACCGAGCCGAAGCTGCGCTCGACCCCACCCTTCTCCCATGGCGAGCCGGCGTGGGTCGGCTGAAAGGTGACGCCCATCGCCCGGCACGCAGCCTTGAAGCTCGCCGACAAATACACCATGCCGTGGTCGCACACGATCGTCTCCGGCGCGATCACCGGCCGGGCGGCGGCGTGCTCGAGTCGGGCATCGATGTCGACCAAGCGCCGGTAGGGCAGCGCCGAGCGCGACATTCGCAGTGCGTCTGTCCAGCCCGGGCGCATCGGTTCCGGGGTCAGGCAGCGGGCCAGCAACAGCGACGCGTCGACCGCCTTCGTGCTCGGTCGCAAGACCGCTGCGGGCAGCGTGCGCGTCGCCAGGTCGAGCAGCCACGTCAGCTCCACCCGGTCCACCGTGCCGTCATCGAGGATGACCCGGACATCGAGGGGAGTGGAATCGACCAGTACCCACTCACCCGGTCGGGCCGCGGTGACCGTGCCGAACGGTCCCACCGGCCGCTGGGCCAGTGAGCGGCGGGTGGGCGCTGACCCGAAGGTATGCAATCCGCTGGTCATCCGCTCCACGAGCCGGTAGAACGTTGCCCGCGACGGCATCACCGTGATGGGGTCTGCGATGTCGTGATCGGCGGTCAGGATCTGCCCCACCCGACGCTGCAACCGGCTGACCGTGCCGGTCGAGCAGTCCGTCTGTTCGGCGACCGCCTGCCGGATCGCGGCAAGGACACGCTGATCCACGGTGGTGTCTCTCCGCCGCAGCGACCGGCCATCGACCAGACCCAGCAGCCCCGCACGTTCGTATCCGCGGCGCATCCGCTGCAAACTCGTCAACGGAACCGGGGAGCCCGCAGCACCCAGCTCAGCGACCTTGGCGACTTCCCGCTGCCGAAGCGTCCTGTGTTGCGGGTCGTACTCCGCTCGCGGCCGCACCCCGGGACCGGACTCAGGGGGAACACCCTGCAAAACCTCGACCATATGGTGTTCCCACCACAGCGCTTGGTCCCGCACTGCTGGTGCCAGGCCTTCCAAGACGCCACGATCGGGCAGCGGGACTCTTTTCGCAGCGGGCGTGACCAGGGCGAAGCCAGGGCTTGCCAGCAGGATTGCCACCTCAACCGATGCCTCGACCCCAGTCACATCAGCCAACACGGCCGTGCGGCCCGACAGCCGCCGAACGGTGTGCACGCCGCCATCGAAATGAACCTCGTCGCCGACCGTCAGCCGGGCGACACGTGATTTCGTCACGACACTTGCGCATGGGCGGCGGTGACCATCGAGTCGCCGGTGAGCAGGCTACCGTGCAGGTCGGCGCTCAGATCACCGGTCCACAGCAAATGGAACGCGACGGGACGCACCCTGATCGGGTCACCGACCACAGCAACCCCGTCGCTGAACGAGCGGGGAATACCGAATGCGGCCAGCAACCGATCCGCACAATCGCGGTTCAAGCAGCGCCGATGTCGATACCCGGCCAGCCAGCGCAGGTTCGCGGCCAGTACCGAGTCGAGCGCGCCGAGCCGACAGTATTCCCAGCCGACCCGCGCACACGCCCGCGCCGTCGCTGCAAACGCATCCGCATCCTCCGGAGCGATCCGGTCATCGGGGCGGACGTCGATCACCACCGCCGACCCATCCGCCCTGCGCGCGAAAAAGTCCGGAACGTGACGCCGCCGCTTACCGTCAGTCCACCAACGCAGCCAGAACGGCTGCGATGACACACCGACCACCTCGCGGTCGAAGTCGAGCAACATCAGACGATCGCGTTCAACCCAGGATTCAAACCCGACGTGCGACTGCGTCGTCGCCAACCACCACAGTCCTTCGAAGTTGCGCTGACCCTTGAAGGCGCACACCGTGCGCACAGGACGGCACGACTCGAACCGCTCGTCGGCATCAACAGAGAGCGTCGCAGCGGCAACCGTCATCACACATCACCGCCAACCAAGCTGACCCTCGTGCCGCCATCCAGACAACTGAGAACGTTAACGATCATGACTCAACAAGATGAGACGACTCGCCGAACGTCTCACCTATCTGAGGCAACTCAGCGCGAATCTCAGCTATCGCGTCCGTGACTCACCTACGGTGAGAAGGGACACTGGCGCCTCCGCCAGCTCGGCGCAATGTCGCCCACCATTCGCGTCGCTAACGTCTTGTACCGCGCTCCCCACATCGCTCCCCACGCGCTCCCCACACCCTGTGGGGAGCGCTTTTTAGCGCTTGAACTGCGAGTTTAGTTCGCTCCCCACGCTCCCCACTCAGTTTGGCGATAGGTCGCGCGTACAGGGTCCGCACTGCTGTCCGCGGGGTCGTCGAGAGTGAGGGACGCCTTGGACTTCGGTACCAACCTGCCTTACCGAGCGTTGATCCAGCGCGGCGTCCTGGGGAACTTTGGGATCAGCTGTCACACACCGCTGTGGCGGGCACCTTCTGTGAGGTATGAGGCCTGGGATGGTGCGAATGGTGGGCGCCGACACGCCGAGCCGCGGTGAGTCCCGATTTCTGGGCCAAATACTGGTTCGATCAGCGGCATGGCCAATCATGGGCGCCCCTCGAAGGGCCCGCGGACGGAGCACACGGTGCGTATCCCGGCCGACCATGACGACCGCTACGTCCACCAGGCCGGGCAATTGGGGTTGTCCTACAGCGACTACCTCGCCCTGGTCCTGGCCCGGGCGCACGATCTGGACGTGCCGGACTACGTCGCTCGACAGCTCCCCCGCGGGGAAGGGGCAGCGCTGGGCGCATGACGATGCTTTAGACAGCGAAAAGCCCCCCTTGTGCTTGGCGGCGTTGGGAGGCTTTTCGACGAACCTGACATATGGAGTTCGCGCGAACAGCAGTTCGTACGAACGTCTGGAGTTGTGATGGGAAGTCTACCTGACCGCTCGCTGGCTGGCACCCGCTGGCCTCGCGTGTTGCGGTGGCGCCGATGACGGGGGCCACCGCGCGTCAGCCAGAATCGCGGGGTCTGCGTTGGTCGCTGACCACCGTTCTGGACGCCGCACAAGCGCGGGGTCCGGTACGGCAGAACTCGCAGGACAGCTTCACCGTTCTATGCCCGGTGCACGATGACACCCATCCCTCGATGGGGGTGACCTGGAAATCTGGTGACCGCGGTGGAGTGACGCTGCTGTACTGCCAGAGCTGCCAGGCGCCGATCGAGGACATTCTGGATGGCTTGGGCT
>JAABUZ0100003783.1_pt1 | contig 21838 bp, 22 predicted proteins | sample 5562091 | NCBI WGS metagenome assembly JAABUZ01 (sample SAMN12813069, study PRJNA571459) | rock metagenome | isolation source: Antarctica rocks | place: Antarctica: Victoria Land, Linnaeus Terrace sud | collected 2015-12-21
TCGCGCTCGACCGCGGCGGACAGGCCCTGATCATCGCACTTGGCGCGGTATTCGCGGTGATGAACGCGTGCTTCTACGTCTCCATCAACCGGCTCCCCCTGGCAACTGTGGCGGCGATCGAGTTCATCGGACCGATCGCCCTGGCCTCGATCGGCGCGCGTGTCCCGCGGAACTTCGTGGCCGTGGAGGCGGCAGCGGCAGGGGTCTACCTGCTGACCCACGTCCGCTTCGCCGGAGAGCCAGTCGGTGTCGCCTTCGCCTTTGCGAATGCGGCCCTGTTCACGGCCTACATCGTGCTCGCCCATCGGGTCGCGCGGCGCTCGGCAATGGGTGGTGTCAATGGCCTGGCGGCGGCCATGATGATGGCCCTGGTCTTCATCTCCCCGATCGGACTCCGCGGCGCCGCCCACGCCTTCGGCGATCCATTGGCGCTCGCTGCCGGCGTCGGGGTCGGCGTCTCCTCGTCTGTGATCCCGTATGTCTTTGATCAGCTGTCGATGGCCCGGCTGCCACGAGCCACTTACGCTCTCTTCGTCGCGCTGCTGCCGGCCACAGCCACCGTGATCGGGGTGATCGTGCTCCGTCAGTTTCCATCCTTTGTCGACCTGGCGGGAATCGCTCTGGTAATGCTTGGCGTTGCCGTCCACCGCGCTGACTCCGGTGAGACCCCGGGAACCGAACCACGCCGGAGATGAAGCCACGCGCCGAGGCCGGCCCCCGGACGTGCATCCCGCGGACGCGGACAAGGTCGCCGACCTGGCTGGCCTGACCGGGCCAGGCTAGACTGGCTGCCCGTCGCGCCCGTAGCTCATCGGACAGAGCGTGCGGCTCCGGACCGCAAGGCAGGGGGTTCGATTCCCTCCGGGCGCACCAGATTTGAATACGAAGCGAAGCGCGTGGTTGGCGCATTAGGTGATAGGCTTGCTATCACCGTACAACAACCGTACAACAACGCGTTGCTGTACCGCACTCACACGAACCTCGCTTTCCCTGGCTGGGCGACGAACTGTGGGAGCGAGCTGAGCACCCCTGGCGGCCGGCGGCCGCGCTGGGGATGCGAAGGACGGCCGAACCGCCGGCACTTCCCCATCGCTCACTCGAAAGACACGATCTCGCCGGAGAGTGCTCCTCCCATCGTGGCTCGGGCGCAGTAGGCGCCCGCTGCAGGGAAGTGCATGAGGAGTGGAAACGCCATCAGGACGCGGAGCGGATCGTCCGGTGTGGCTTGAGGTCGACCAAGTGTGTTCCCTATCGAGTTCCCGCTGTGGTTGAGGACTTCTCCTCGTGGAGCCGTTCGAGGATCCACATGCGAGCCAGCGTCGTAGGACTGATCCGCGTTCATGAGCGATCGCGCGCGGTGGGCTAGCGGAGCGGTCCGTCAGGGCGCGGATGACGACCGCCTGGTACCGAGGATCGGCGCCGGCTGGCCCCATTTCGGCTTTCATCAACCACGCCTGGAAGCGCCGCCGGTTTGCCTTGTCTTTGCTGCCACAGGATCTCCATGAACTGGTTGTCGATGGTGATCTCGTAGAAGGGTGCCGTCGTTGGATACCCGCTGAGTCTCCAAGAAGACATAGCGGCGGCGGGCTGGGGGCGCTTGGAGGGCACCTCGGACGACCGCCCAGTCGAAACGCACGAACTGCTGAGCGACCAGCTGCTCCACGAGGAAGCTCGACAGAGTGGTGCTGACGGTTCCTGGCTCAGTGCCTGGAGCGACGAATTTGTCCGTTCGTTCCACGATCTCGACAATGCCGAAGTGCCTCGTGACATGCTCTCTCGGAAGCACGTGCAGGCGTTGGTTTGAGCTGGTCACGGCCCTGACGCTCGGGTCTCGCTGCAGCCCCCGGTCTGTCCGTATCGAGTTCGCTATTGACCCGGATCACCCGCCGCTCGGCTGAGTGCCATCGGAGTCGTTCCGTGGTGGTGACTATGCGTCCACGACGAGGTCGACCTGGCGCCTGCTCGGCGGATATTCGCCTTGCCGGGTCACGCTTCGTTGGAGAGTCCGAACAGCTGAGGCGCCTCGTTTTCCCCGAAATCAACCATCACTGCGGGCTCGTCGCCAATCGTCCATGCATCGTGACCCGGACCAATGACAACCATGTCTCCGAGTACCGCCTCATAAGCCTGACCGTTCGCAGGCAGGATGCCGAGACGGCCCCCAACCATGATCCCAACGTGCATCTTCATGCACCTGGCCGTTCCGGCCTCCTCGGCCGAGTGGATCGTCCAGCGCCAACCCGGCGCGTGTTCGACCCGCAACACGGTGATGCAACCGAGCGTAGCCACTTCCACGCTCACCCTCCCACCGGCGATCTGCCGGCAGGCAGTCACTTCATCGAACACGATGCGATCGCTCATATCCCTCCAGTTTGCGGTCAACCTAGCCAACAGGGTCGGAAAAAGCACCCAATTGTTGCCTAAGCTAGGCGAGTGGTAGGGCACCCGTTCGACCTGATCGTGAGGGGCGGGACCGTAGTCACGGCGGTTGGGACGCAAGCTGCGGATATCGGGATCTCGGGTGGAAGGATCGCGGCTCTCGCGACGGTCGGCACACTCAATGAGGCTTCCCAGGTTTTGGACGCCACTGGTCTGCACGTGCTGCCGGGCCTTGTCGATGGTCACGTGCACGTCAAGCTTGCGCTCGGCGAGTTCACGACCAAGGACGGCTTCGCTGAGGCCACACTGGCTGCAGCCCATGGCGGAGTGACGACGATCGTCGATTTCGCGATCCCCACCGAAGTTGGCGAGACGCCTGCTGCCGCACTCGATCGTCGGCAGGAGGAAGCCGCCGGGCAGTGCTATATCGATTACGCATTTCATGCGACGGTGGCCCGCTCGGTGACGCCGGCGGTGCTGGCTGAAGTCCCTCGCATCATTGCCCGGGGTTTTCCCACCTTCAAAGCATTCACCGTGTATCGCGATCTTGTAATGATCGAAAGCGGCGATGTCCTCCAGCTGATGCGGGCACTGCGCCAGAACGGGGGCCTACTGCTGGTCCACGCTGAGACTGCGACCATCATCGAGCGCGCCATCGAGGCCCGTGTCGCGGCGGGCGAGACCCGCCCCGCATTCCATCCCGTGAGCCGCCCGGGGCTAGCCGAGACGGATATGGTCCGCAGCGTCATCGGCTTCACAGAGGAGACCGGCTGCCCGGTCTGGTTCGTGCATCTGAGCGCTGCAGGATCGCCGGCGCTGGTCGCCGACGCTCGGCACCGGGGCTTACCGGTCTTCGGGGAGACGTGCCCCCATTACCTCATTCTCGACGAGGCCGAGTATGCGTCGGAACATGGAGAGCGCTACATATGCAGCCCACCGATACGTGGTGAACGTGAAAGAGAAGCACTGTGGCGTGGGATTCAACAGGGTGATATCCAGATGGTCAATACCGACCACTGCTGTTACGACACCGAGCAAAAGGAGCTGCACCGGAATTTCTTCCCGGCGGCTCCGAATGGGCTACCTGGAGTGGAGACCAGATTGCGCCTGCTGCTGACCGAGGGATACCACGTAGGCCGGATCAGTCTGGAACGCATCGTTGATCTGACGTCGACCAACCCGGCCCGGTTGCTCGGGCTATATCCGGTCAAGGGCACCATCTCCGTTGGATCGGATGCAGACTTGGCGCTGGTCGACCTGGATGCTCAGGGCGTGATTCGGTCCGACGATCTTCACATGCTCACGGACTACACGCCCTTCGAGGGCCGACGATTCCGAGGAGACCTGGTTACCACCCTCTTGCGTGGGCAGGTGGTGGTCAATGGCGGCAAGGTCTTGGGCTCACCGGGCGACGGTCGTTTACTAGCGCGAACCTACGATCCCAGGAAGCTGCCGTCATGACTAGGCTCCTGAAGCTTCCTGGCAGCCATCGCGATGAGCTGCCGGCTTTGGCGCTGATTGAGATTGGGCGGCAGCTCACGCGCTCACTCGACGTCGACCACGTCATCGCAGCCATTGTCGAGCAGACGGTAGCCGCCATCTCGGCGGCCGACGCGGCGGCACTGTTCCTGCACGACACTGGCAGTGATCGACTGATCGCTCGGGCCGCGACCGGCTTTGACCCAGATCCCCTGGCGAAGCTCCGCCTGCGTCCCAACGAGTCGCTGACCGGCAGGGTGTTCGCAGAGCGACGCTCGGCCATCTTCGCATCGGCGGAGAATGTAGACGAGGGCATGAGCACCATGTCCAGCGAGAACCGGCACTGGTACACCTTTGCTATCAGGCACCTTCCGCATCCCCGGTCGGTGATGGCAACTCCGGTCCAGTCGGTCGACCGTTGCTGGGGAGTCCTCGTGGTTGACAACTTCGCAGCGCCCAGGAATTTCACTGCCCCTGACTTGGCGCTACTCGAGGCGTTGGCTTCGCAGGCCACGGTCGCACTCGAAAACGCCGATCTCTATCAACGACAAAAGGAACATTCTCAGCGCCTGGCCGAGCTAAATCGATATCTGCTCCGGTTTCGTAAGGCGCACGACCACATGATGCGCTCTATTCTCGAGGGGCGGGACATTCAGGCGATGGCTGGCTGGTTGGCTCAGGCTGTCGAGCGACCGATCCTGGTTCAAGACTTGTTCCTGAACTTAATGGCGTGCAGCGGAGACCTCGAGGCATCGGGGCTGCCCGGCCGGCTCGAGGACTACCAATTGGCCGATACCGCCGACATGCGTCCCGTGCTGGAGCGCCTGGTGGCGACCAAGCGCGCGCTCGACATCCCGCGCTCGAGCCGATCGGACGGTCCAGCCCGGCGCCTCGCTATGCCTGTCTCGGCAGGCCGGGACGTGCTGGGTTACCTGGTCGCCCTGAACTCAGAGGGACTTGAGCCAATAGACCTGATGACCCTGGAATCGGCTGCCATGGTCTTTGCCGTCGCGATGCTACAAGAGCGGGCTGTAGTCGAAATTGAGCAGAGGCTCACCGGGGAGTTGCTGTGGTCCCTGATCTCCACAGACCCGGATGACCGGGCCAGGCATCGGGCAGCGCAGATGGGTATCGACCTAAAGCAACTCTACAGCGTGATGCTGATCGTGATGGATCAGTCCGATGCTCGGTCGGAGCAGCCGGAGGAGCAGTGGCACCGACATCGTCGCCAGGTGCACTCGACTGCGGAGCGCTTTCTTCGGAACCGAGCCGAGGGAAGCCTCGTCACCATGGATTCCGACAAGCTGATTGCCTTGGTCCCTAAAGATCCAGACAGCGCACCCATCAGGCTTGCCTCCGAGTTACAGGCAACGTTGGCCCGCGATCTGCCCGACTTTACGTTCTCGATCGCGCTGGGCCGGGAAACGGACGATCCATCCCGGTACCGCACCTCTTATGGAGAGGCGCTGAGGGCGCTGCGACTGAACCGCACCCGCCGCGGCCGGCAACAGGTCATTCCTTATGAGGCGCTCGGTCCTGTTCGCCTGATCCTGGAGTCGACCGACCGAGTTCAACTCGCGCGGCAGGCGCATGACACGCTCGGCCCAGTGCTCGACTACGACCGCAAGCACCGGACTGGCCTCGTCAAGACCTTGGTGGCCTACGTGAAGGAAAATCAGAAGCCTGCACCGACCGCCAAACGGCTGTTCATCCACGTCAATACTCTTAACTATCGGCTGGGCCGGATCGAGGACCTGCTCGGTGGCCCGCTCGACGATTGGGACAGGCGGCTCGACGTGCAGCTGGCGCTCAAGATTCTCGAGCTCCCGGACTAATGCTCTCCAGTGGCCGGTCCTCTGGCTAAACGTCCTATTCGTGCAATCACACCATCACTAGCTGACGTTTTCGTGTAATCCCACATCGACGCGCCGAGCCTACCGGTCTATGGTCGGTTACATCGGCCCATGTCAGAGGGTCGCGGTCCTGAGAACTACTGCGTACGGAGGAGAGAAATGGCGGTAAGCCCGATCCGGAAGACGGCCTATGCGATGACCGCCGAGGGGATCCCCGACTATCCCCTCTGGCGCACGGATACCAAGGCCATCGTCGGCTCGGTTCTATTGGCGGTCTGCTTCTCCATCAACATGCAGATCACCGAGCGCCTCGACACAGTTACCGGCAGTTTAATCGCCCCGATCATCGGTGTCCCCGCGGCCAATTGGCTTGGGTACACCTTCCTAAACCTGTGGTTCCCCGTCACAGTCATCTATTTCGGGCTTTTGGGTGGTCTCATCATAGCCAACTTCAACCCCATCATCGCTGTACTGACTGCCACCCACGCCCTGGCTTGGTCATTCTTTTTCTTCAACATGGCCTGGGCCATCCCGAACGCGCTTCTCTTCAAGTATTGGATCCGCAATGGCTACAAGCTGACCTACTGGCGATTCGTCCTCACATGCGGTGTCGGTCAAGCCTTCAGCGCACTCTGCTTTTTCGGCCTAATGAAGATCGTTTTTCCGGGCGGTGTCTGGTGGGGCTATATTGCGATTCCGTTTTGGAACTGGATCATGTTCCTCCCTGGGGCAACCCTTGGATTCTACTTCTACAAGGCCGTCAAGTCCTCCGGTGTCCTCGAGTAGGAGAACAACACAATATGGACCAGAAAGAAACGGGCCAGAAGATGGAACTCAGGACAGTTGTGACTTGGATCGTAGTGTTAGGAGCATTGTTAATCATAGCGGGCGTCGGACTAATCTACCTGGGAGCCGTGGCGAAGGCGTTACCAACTGGTTTCGGGGTTCTGTCGACCGTAGATCCAACGGTACGTGAGATCATCCTGATAATTGTCTTGGCGGTTATTGCCGTGATTGCCTGGGCTGTATTGCCCAAAAGCAGAAGGCGCGGAGGAAGTTAGTCGCCAAGGCACTCGGGCACAAGAGTACGCGGCCCAAACCGTCATGTGGTGGAAAGACACCTCGCTAGTGAAGCGGTATGGTGAATCCCAAGGAGAGTCGCGTGCCTGATGACACGCCCGACGAGTACCCCATAATTCTCGACGACGTCAGCTTTCTATATCCCCGGTCCGAGGCTCCAGTTATTGACCATGTCAGCCTGAAAATTAGGCGCGGGGAGTTCGTGGGTATCGTGGGTCCTACTGGGTCAGGAAAGTCAACGCTGCTGGCTCTGATGTCTGGAATCATTCCCCATTACGACCACGGCGACTTGACCGGCGACGTTCGGTTGGAGGGAAAGAGCACCTACGATCTAACGCTGGCGGGGTTCGCAGTCTACGTGGGCATGGTGCTGCAGGACCCCGAGTCGCAGCTCTTCAATCTACTGGTCCGGGACGAACTCGTGTGGGGTCTTGAGAACCGCGGCGTGGAGCGGGCGCGGCAAGGCCAACTCCTGCAAGGAGTGCTTGCGTTCTTCAACATTGCCAAGCTCGACGAGCGAATTACGTACGACCTCTCTGGCGGAGAGAAACAGCGTGTGGCGATCGCAGCGGCCTACATTAACCATCCCGACATCCTGCTGCTTGACAACCCCACCTCGCAGCTCGACCCGCGCGGTTCTGCGCTTGCAATCGAGAGCATCCATCGGGTCTTGGAGAGCCGCGAAACCGTGGTCATGGTCGAAGACAAAATCGACGAGCTCGTTGAGCACGCGGATCGCCTGATTGTGCTCGATAAAGGTCGTATCGTGATGGAGGGCACGCCTCTAGAGATCTGCAGGACGCTTCCTGAACTGGAGGCTGCCGGATTGTTCGCCCCCCAGATCCCGGAGCTCGTCGAACGTCTCCGACGCCGCGGGATCAACATACGCGGCGAACCGCTCACGGTCGACGAGGCGGTCCCCCTGCTGGGCCCGCTGCTCAGCCGCCCCAATTCGTCGCCGGCGGTGTCCGAAGAGCTGTCGCCGGTGACAGTGGAAGAGGGTACTCGGACTGGCGCCACCGAGCCTGCAATCAAAGTTGACGGGGTGGTTTACACTTATCCGCCGCCGCACCAAACGCAAGCGGTTCAGGGCGTTGCATTCGAAGTGCGGAGTGCGTCCTTCTGCGCCATCATTGGCCAGAACGGGAGCGGCAAGACCACACTCGCGCGTTGCATGAGCGGCTACCTTAAGCCAACCGGAGGGCGCATCCTCGTTTCCGGCCGGGACGTTCACCGAATCAGCGTCCTTGAGCGCGCCCGACGGATCGGATATGTATTTCAAAATCCCGAAAACCAACTTTTCAAGAATTCGGCCTACGAGGACGTTATCTACGGACTTAACAACCTTGGCGTAAAGGGAGCTGAGGCCGAGGAGCGAACCGAAATGGCCCTATCCATCCTCAACCTCTGGGACAAGCGGGAGGTGCATCCATTCCGCCTCTCCTATGGTGACAAGCAACGCCTAGCGATAGCCACCATCGCGGCTCTCGAACCGACGGCGCTGATCGTCGACGAGCCGACCACCGGACAGGATCACCGGCAAGCGCACCAGACAATGCGCCTGCTGGACAAGCTGCGCCGAGAGGCGGGAGTGACCGTAATCGTCATCACCCACGCGATGCTGCTGGCGGCGGAGTATTGCGACCGCATCCTCGCGATGTGCGAGGGTCAAGTCCTGCTTGACGGCACCCCACGCCAAGTCTTCGCTGAGGAGGAGGCGCTGGCCAAGACCTTTGTTGCGCCGCCTCCGATCACTCAACTAGCGCTGAGACTCGGAGTCGGACCCCTGCCGATGACCATAGACGAAGGTGTCGAGTGTTTTGACGCGGCCCTGCGCAAGGAGCCGGTGGGATGAAGGCCATCTACCAATACTCGGGCAGCAAGACCGCCATCCACTCGCTGGATCCTCGCACTAAGCTCTTGATGACCCTCTGCTACCTCTTAATCAGCTTCTTCCTGCCAAGTCCGCTGCGTGTGGGTCCGCTTCTCGTGCCGGTGCCCTTCGTGATGGCCATGATCATCGTAGTGGCAATTTGGGCGGTGCTCAAGGTCAGGCCTTGGGACTACCTGCTCCTGTGGGTCTATTTGATTCCGATTGTTGGTGGCATTACTTTCGCGCATGTCTTCTTTCTCGACGGTGCTCCATTTGCGCACCTTGGCCCCCTCCGCATGTCGGTGCCAGGCTTCTTCTTCGGCTTGGACATCGGGTTCCGCATCGTCGCTATGGGCTTCGCCTTCGTAATGTTCTCGATGACGACCGATCCGTTCCACTGGGGTCTGGCAATGTACAAGGCCGGCGTGCCATACAAAGGAGCTTTCATGTTTGCCTTCGGGATGCGGTTCTATCCGCTCCTGCAAGAGGAGTACTTCGTCATCCGCGACGCCCTCAAGGCACGTGGATCCGACGCGCTTACGTCAATGAATCCTGTGAAGCTAATCAATGGCGTGGCCCTTTCGGCCATCCCGCTGGGCTTAGGAGCGCTGCGCCGCAGCCAGCACATCGCGCTTGCAATGGAGTTGCGAGGATTCAGCTTCCCTGAACAGACGGGTGTGCCCCGAGTCCTCTACCGGGACGTCCGAATGCGCCGGCGAGACTGGGTAGTGTCGGGCGGATTCCTGTTGTTGCTCCTGCTGACCGTCGGACTGCGGCTGAGCGGGTTATTGCACGAAGCCAAGTTCTAGGAGGTCTTGATGAAGATCCTTGTCATCAATCCGAACACCACGATGAGCATGACGCACGCCATTGCTAACGCATGCGAGAAGGTTGCCCAGTCCACCACCGAAATCGTAGCGGTAAGCCCTAAGCGGGGCCCGCGCTCCATTGAGGGATACGTCGAGGATTATGTGGCCGCTGTAGCGACCCTCGAGACCATCCTCGCAAATCGCGGACGATATGATGCTTATGTAATAGCCTGTTACGGCGACCCTGGTCTCCACGCCGCCCGCGAGCTGGTCGAGGAGCCAGTCATCGGCATCGCCGAGGCTTCCATGCACATGGCCTGCCTCGTCGCGCATAAGTTCTCGATCGTCAGCGTGTTGCACCGCATTAGGCCGATGCTGGAAGACATGGTGAAGCTCGAGGGCTTCTCCGAACGCTGCGCGTCAGTGCGCACCACCGAACTCGCGGTCCTGGACATCGAAGAGGACTACGAGCAGGCCGAAAAGATGTTGATCGCCGAAAGCCGCCGGGCGATGGAGATAGATGGCGCCGAGGCGATCTGCCTCGGCTGTGCCGGGATGGGTCCGCTCGACAAGGGCATGCAAGCCGCCTTGGGAATTCCCGTTCTGGACGGATGTGGTTGCGCAATCAAGATGGCCGAAGCCTGCTTCGACTACGGAATCCAGACGAGCAAGTTCAAGGCGTTCAAGGAACCTGAACCAAAGGAGTACCTTCAATGGCCGCAATTCGACCAGGTGTCACGGTTGGCTGAGGCGCGCTGATGATCCTCGCCGGGGTGGACATCGGCGGTACCTTCACCGACATCGTGCTGACCGATACCAAGAGCAAGCGCAGTTACATCCATAAGGTGCCCACGACGAGCGGGGATCCCTCGCAGGGCATGGTGCAGGGCCTCCTCGAGCTGGCGGACAAGGTCAACCTTGAGAGCGCCAAAATCGATCACATTCTCCATGGGACGACCATCGCGACTAACGCGGTCCTGACCTATGAGGGCGCCAAGACTGGGATGATCACGACCGAGGGCTATAGGGACATCCTCCATATCGCGCGCCATCAGCGCCCGCAGCACTACTCAATCATGCAGGAGGTCCCCTGGCAGGACAGACCATTGGTCAGGCGCCGGCACCGCAAGGTCGTCAAGGAACGCATCAAACCTCCGCATGGTGAGGTCGAAACACCTCTCGACCAGGACGAGTGCCTGCAGGCGATCCGTGAGCTCAAGGCGGCCGGCGTGGAGTCGATCGCTGTTTGCTTCCTGTTCTCGTACCTCAACCCGGAGCATGAGGAACGCGTGAGAGCACTGATCGAAGAGGAGTATCCCGAGGCGTTCGTCAGCACATCGGCGAGCATCTTTCCGCAGTTCCGAGAGTACGAGCGCTTCACTACCGCTGCCATCAACGCCTTCGTGGGCCCCAGAGTGAAGAAGTATATCGAGCATCTCGAGCGGTCAGTCGACCAGGCGGGCATGAACGCCGAAATTCACTTGATGCGCTCCAACGGCGGGGTCGCCACCGCCCGGTCGGCGGCTGAGCAACCCGTGACAATGCTGCTATCGGGCCCTGCTGCCGGCGTGCTAGGTGGGGACTGGGTCGGCCGATTGGCGGATCGGAGGCGCCTAATAACCTTCGATGTGGGCGGCACGAGTGCCGACATTGGGATCGTCACCGAGAGAGGTTTCGTTGAGGCAAGCGCTCGGGATACCCAGATCGCCGGCTATCCGGTGATGGTCCCGATGATCGACATTGAGACCATAGGCGCTGGCGGTGGCAGTATCGCCTACGTCGATCAAGGAGGCGCGTTCCGCGTCGGGCCGCGAAGTGCGGGTGCGAACCCGGGTCCGGCCTGTTACAAGCGAGGCGGCCAGGAGCCGACGGTGACCGACGCCAATCTGGTACTCGGCAGGCTTCACCCGGAGCACTTTCTCGCGGGCCAAATGGCGGTCGATCCGGCTTTGGCAGAGACAGTCATCGACCAGCTTGCTCAGCAGGCTGGCCTGTCGCGTGAGGAAGCGGCCGAAGGGGTCCTTACGATCGTCAACAGCAATATGGCGAACGCCATCCGAGGGGTTACCATTCGCAAGGGTCACGATCCTAGGGAATTCACGCTGGTGGCCTTCGGCGGAGCCGGCCCCCTGCATGCTGCCGAGGTGGCCGAATCGCTGGACATACCCGAAATACTGGTGCCGCCCCACCCTGGCATCACCTCGGCGATGGGACTTCTGACGACCGACCTCAAATACGACAGCATCCGAGCCGAGTTCATGCTCAGCTCCAGCGTAGTGCTCGATAAGCTCAATGCCGACTTTGAAGACCTCGAGCAATTAGTGCGAGCGCAGCTTCGCCGTGACGGGGTGGCGGAGTCCAAGATCAAAGTCACACGCGCCGCCGATTGCCGGTATGTCGGCCAGGGCTACGAGCTTCGAGTCACAGTTCCTAGCGGCACTCTCGACGCGAGCCGTTTGGAGCGTGTCTGGTCGGAATTCCACAAGTTGCACGGGACCGAATATGGTCACAGCTTCACGGGCAGCCCTGTCGAGCTGGTTGCCGTCCGAGTAGTCGGCGTGGGTTCGATGCCAAAGATCGGCCCTATAAAGCGCTCGAACGGCACTGCCGATAATCCCGTCCTCGGTCGCCGAGACGTGTACTTTCGGGTGGCGGGAGAGCTGAAAGCCTTCTCGACCACATACTACGATCGCGACCGACTCGCCGTCAACGCCCGCTTCGATGGCCCGGCCGTCATCTTTCAGCTTGACAGCACGACGGTCGTGCCTCCGGGCTGGACGATCAACAACGATTCAAGTGGGAGCCTCATCCTTCAGAACACGGTGCCGAGTAGGAGGTCCATAAATGGCAAGGGCCACTAGTCCCCGCGCCGATCATCGCGACCAACGAATTGATCCGATCACAGCGCGTGTGATCGCCGGCGCCCTGGAGAGCATTGCGATCGAAATGGGCCACAAGCTGACCAGAATGAGCTACTCGAGCATCATTCGGGAATCGGAAGACTTTGGCTGCGCGTTGCTCGACACACAAGGCAGACAGCTTTGCGAGTCGACCTTCTCCACGCCGCTCCAGCTTGGGCCAATCCCAGGTTACATGCGAGGTATCTTCCGACTCTTCAAGGAACGCAGTCAGGATTTTTGCCCGGGCGACGTGATTATTCACAACTCTCCGTATCACGGCGCCTCACACGGACCGGACATCGGCTTCTGTGTACCCGTCTTCTACCGCAAGGATCTGATCGGCTTCTCCTTTACGACCGCACATCACTTGGACGTCGGTGCACTCAGCCCGGGCAGCTGTGGAATCGTTGACGCCCAGGACGCCTATGCGGAAGGGCTGCAGTTCCTGGCCCTTAAGGCTTATGACAGGGGCGTCAAGAACGATGCCCTCTGGCGCATGCTACGGGACAACATTCGTGCCTCCGACATGGTCGTCGGTGACATGGAGGCCCAAGTCGCGGCGTGCCAGATCGGAGCCGAACGCTTCGTCGAGCTGGTCGACCGTTACACGGTCGAACGAGTGATGGCGGCCAGCGAGGACCTGATGGATTACTCCGAGCGCATGCTGCGTCAGGAGATTGCGGAACTTCCGGATGGCACTTATGAAGCCGAGGGCTTCATCGACGGGTTTCCCGACATGGATGCTGCTTACCGTGACCTCCGGATCAAGGTCGCGATCACTATTGCCGGTAGCGACCTTACCGTAGACCTGGATGGCACATCGCCGCAGATCGATCGGCCGCTGAACATGCCGTTCGAGGGTACGGTCGACATAGCCATCTACCTCACGGTCCGGTCCGTGCTTCTGGACAGCGCTACCCACGAATTCGTCCCGCAGAACTCAGGGCTTACCAGACCAATCAAGATCGTGGCCCCGCGGGGAACCCTCTGCAACCCAATCTTCCCCGCTCCCACGATCGCTCGCTTTTGTCCCGGCAACATTGTCGCGGATACAGTCATGCGGGCGCTCGCGCAGGTGTCACCGGAGCAGGTGTCGGCCGGCATCGGCAACCTTAAGGTGGCCGCCTATAGCGGAATTGCCCAAGATCAGTACTGGGTATACATGGATATTACTGAGGGCAGCTATGGCGGCCGCCATGGGAAAGACGGAATGGACGCAGTTGACACCCTTTTCGCCAACACACGCAACAATCCGATTGAAGACATTGAATCGCACTATCCCCTGCGGGTTAGCCGCTATGAGCTCGTCACGGATCGGGGAGGTGCAGGTCGCTGGCGTGGCGGGTTGGGATCCGTCCGGGACGTCACGTTCCTAAAAACCGGTGGCATGAGCCTGGAGGGGGACGGCAATCGGTTCCCGCCGCCGGGCATCTTTGACGGCAAACCGGGGACAGTCGGAGAGGTGATCTTCAACGCCGACCGCAACGGAGAGGTGGAGATGCCATCCAAGTTTCCATACATGAAGGTGACGGAAGACCAAACCATTCGGACGGTGAGCCCGTGTGGCGGCGGCTACGGTGACCCATTGGAGCGCGATCCGCAGCGAGTGCTGGAGGATGTGCGTGACGGTTTTGTCAGTGCCGAGAGCGCCCGGAGGCACTACGGCGTGGCGGTCGTCCCGGCCGGGGCAGAAGAAGACGGCTGGCGGCTTCACTCGGATGAGACAGCCCACCTGAGGCATCGGCAGTAAGGACTGCGATGGCTAGGCGAACCTCGGTTGACATTGATACACAGTTGCTTGAGTCCTGTATCGAACAGATGGCGCAGCACGGTCGGCACCCTGAGGGCGGGGTGCAGCGGCTTGCCTACACGCCTGATTGGCAGGCAGCAGTTGACCAGTTCAGCAGCTGGTTAGCAGCTGACGGCTTGGAGGTTCGGAGGGATTCGGTAGGCAACGTGTACGGCGTCCTCAAGGGCGAGGAGGCCGTTCCGTCGATTGTCACCGGGTCGCACATCGACACGGCGCTGCGCGGCGGACCGCTCGACGGGACTCTGGGCGTCATCGCCGGGTACATCGCTCTTCGGAAGCTGAAGCAGAGCTTCGGCGTCCCCCGCCGGACGCTGGAGTGCCTTGCGGTTTGCGACGAGGAGGCCAGCCGCTTCCACTCCAACTTCTGGGGCTCTCGTGCCATAGCCGGGCTGATCCGACCAGGAGAGGCCGAGTCGATCTTTGACAGCGATGGAGTAAGCCTCGCGGAGGCGATGCGCGCATGCGACCTCGATCCGTCGCTGATCGCCCAGGCTCGGCGCTCGGACATCAATACATTCATCGAACTCCATATAGAGCAGGGTCCAATTCTTGAGCGAAAGCACACCCCGGTTGGTGTGGTTCGTGCGATAACTGCCATCGAGCAGCTCGAGTGCAACGTTATCGGTCGAGCTGATCATGCTGGGGGTTTCCCGATGGAGCTGCGCCTCGACCCGATGCTCGGCGCCGCTCAGATGGTGTTGGCGGCAACGGAGGCCGCGCGACGTCTCGGCCCGCCTGCGGTGGCAACGGTTGGACGGATCCGAGCGGTCCCAGGCTCGCCAAACATCGTCGCGTCCGACGTTCTGTTCACCCTGGATGCCAGGTACCCTGATCCGGCACAGCATGAGGCCTATATGTCATCGATCCGAGATACCTTCACGGAGATCGCTGATCGGTTGCAGCTGGGCTGCCGCCAAACCAGGCTGCTCTATCAGCCCGCCACCGAATCATCGTCAGAGCTGGTAAGGACTATCAAAGAGGTCGCTTCAGAACTCGCCATCCCATACCTCGAAATGGTCAGTGGAGCTGGCCACGACACCCAGGTGCTGGCCCGCGCAGGCGTCCGTCACGCGATGATTTTTGTTCCCAGTCGCGACGGCCGGAGCCACTCACCCGATGAGTGGACCCCGACTGACGACATGGTCAAAGGAATCGCCGTACTCACTGAAACCCTTCACCGGCTCGCTTATTGATGGGTCGATTAGGACTCGGCTGGCTTGGGGAGCCGGCAGCGCGGGAGTTCGCTGAAGTCGCCAGACAGGCGGAACGGGGCGGATTTAGTTCTGTTTGGCTTGCGGAAACAAGATTCACGCGTGAGGCAATCGTTGCCTCGACTGCTGTGGCGCTGGCAACTGAGTCAATCCAGATCGGCACCGCGGCGGTGAACGTTTTCACTCGCGGGGCAGCGTTGACTGCCATCACCTTTGCTGCTCTCGACGAGTTGACTCAGGGTCGAGCGGTGCTGGGTATTGGTCCAGGATCACCTCTGGTGCTGAAGCCTCAAGGATTCGCGTTCGATCACCCGGTGGCCAGACTGCGCGAGTTCGTGGCCGGAGTTAGGGCTGTCTGGCGCGGTGAAAGCTATCTCGGAGAGCACGTGCGCATCGATGGCATACGCATGGAATTCGTGCCACCACGCGCGGAGGTGCCCATCTTTCTCGCAGTCACCGGCCCCAAAGCCCTGGAGCTGGCCGGCGAGGTGGCTGATGGGGTCATCCTGAACGCCTTCACGAGCTCCGTTTACACGAAGCGCGCAATCGAACGCTTGCAGGCTGGGGCGGGTCGAGCGAGGCGCACATTCACTCGTTACCCGGTCACCGGCGCGGTCGTCGTAGCCTTGGACGAGGCGGGGCGGCCAGGCCGTGACTTAGTCCGACCGCTAGTGGCTTCCTACCTGACTGGATTTCCCAACATCGCCCGCGAAAGCGGGCTGCCTGAGGAGGAACTGGACCGTTACCGCCAGGTCCGGACAGTCCGCGGTCTCGACGCTGCGGCTGCGGAGATTCGCGACGAGGCAGTGGACATGCTCACGGCCACTGGCGACGCCGAAGATTGCCGACGCCGTATTGCCGAATATCGAAACGCGGGTCTCGAGGAGCCGATCCTCTTTGCAGCGAGCGCTCAGATCGAGCGTGTGATCGACGAACTCGCAGAAGCCTGAGCCGACGTGCCAGGCTTCACTACGATTCTGGTCATGGTCGCGGCTCTGACCGCAGCCGGCATGATCGGGCTACTCGTAGTACGGCTTGAAACCATTCGCCGCTTGCCGTTCTTTGCAGCACTGATCACGGGCCTACTCGTGTGGTTCCTGGTTCGGTCGATACCGGACGGGGCGGCGACCCTGGCGGCCCAAATCCTCCGCCTGGTAGCGCCACACCTTACGGGCCCCCTTGAAATCAAGCAGCTTGAGGTTGGCTTCGCTGTGCAGGTCGCCGAGTTCACGGCCGCTGCGATGGTCCTTTTCGCCTATGGCTTCGGTATGCGGCATGGACGCGGATTGCTCGATGCTCAGACATCCCGTGTGATTCGTATCCGATTCGTGGCCGTCGCCGCCGCCGCTTTCGGCTGGTCGGTATGGGCTCCCCACTCGCTGCCACACCCAGCAGTCGGGGTAGGGAGTGCATTGCCACTCTCGAGCGCGGCGTTGGGGGCGGCGCTCGGCATTCTTGCACATCGCAATCAACTTGTCGGCCGGGCGGAGGTCACGATACTGCTCTGGTTTGCCGGCCTGGTGGCGGTTGGCACTGCCCTCGGCCAGCTCGTGACGCCTGGTCTACTGTTGATCCTGGCGGCAGCCGCCGCATTACTCGGACTCGTTTACTTGGTCGGCCAGCTGATTGAGCTCACCTCGCGGGATTTACGGGAGGCACATCAAGGGGGCATGCTCCCTGCCACCATCGTCGGCTTCGTCGTGGGAGTGGCCCTCGGCCGCTGATCATGATCGTGGGTGAGCGGCGCCGGTCGGCCTTTATGGCTGGCGTCGCGGCCGCGGGGATCATGGAGGCCGCGGATCTTGCAGCACGCGCGCAGGCTGGGGCCCCATCAATCCCAGAGCTGGCGGCCAGCTTGATTACCTCACTGCTCCCAGCGCAAGCCTTCGGGGCGGTTCTTGTAGCGTTCCGATATACAGCTCGTCCACTGCTGCTGGTTTCGTTGGTCATGGCTCTACTTTGTCTTGGCGGCGGTGCAGCCGTTGCGCTAGCCCCGGCTCGATACCTATCGCGTCCCCCTCGAACGCAATGGGTAGATTGCATCCATTCGCTAGCCAGCCGCTGCTTGGAGGTGCCGCTTGGGCACCAGTTCTGACGCTCTCTGTGGCCTTTTCCGCCGCCTCCTCGCTCCTGTTGCTGCCACCGTCGGGACTTTCTGTGCTTGGACCGAACGCCGCTTGGCTACTACTCAGAAACGTGCTGTTCATCGCGATCTGCCTGCGACTGACTGGGGAGAGAGCCAAGAAGCAGGCCGCCGTCGGCGGCATAAGTCGCCGGTTGTTTCTGGAACAGTTCGGTCTACTGGCTTCGGCGTCGGTGGTTGGCGTGGCTGTCTTCAGGGGATTGACCGGCCTAGTGCGAGATTATCTGTCCACGACGCCCACCGGACGTGTGGGCCCATTCGGTGACGCTACGCCCCCGGTGACGCCCAATAGTTCCTTTTATGTGGTTTCCAAGAACCTGCTTGGCGATCCTGAGATTGGTGGCGATGGATGGCAGCTGCAGGTGCGAGGAAAGCGTCATTTGTCATTGGATCGCGATCAGCTGCTGCGTATGTCCGACGCGCGTCAACTGCAGACGCTCGAGTGCATCAGCAATGAAGTGGGTGGCGACCTGATCGGCACCGCGGATTGGGAGGGAGTGCGGGTCGCCTCCTTATTGCGGCTAGCCGGCGAAGACCCCGGTTTTCGATATGTGATCTTCAATGCTGCTGATAACTACTCTGATTCCCTTCCGATAAACGTTGCGCTCGATCCCTCCACCATTATCGCCCTCCGGATGAATGGAGCATCTCTGCCTCCTCGCCATGGATTCCCGGCTCGACTCCTCATTCCGGGGCGCTACGGGATGAAGAATGTCAAGTGGCTGAATTCCATCGAGGCGGCGTCGGACGACCAACTGGGCTACTGGGAGCTGCGGGGGTGGAGTCGCGACGCAGTTGCGAAGACTACGTCCAGATTCGACCTGCCGGCTCCCGGACGCGTCCACGCTGAACGGCCCATCCTGCTGGCGGGGATCGCGTATGCGGGTCGCCGCGGCATTTCTGGCGTTCAAGTCCGGATCAATGACGGCAACTGGGTCGACGCGCGGATAGACGCGGCGCTCTCAGAATTCACCTGGTCGATGTGGCGGTTTGACTGGCGACCAGAGTGGAGCGGCCGCCACGTTTTGGATGTTCGGGCGGTCGACGGTGTAGGCCGCGTGCAATCGAAGACGCCGGAGACCCCGATACCGACCGGCGCAGCCGGATATCACCGAATCACCGTCGACGCCTGACGCTTGGTCAAATGTATCGCCCTTCATGCCGGATTTGTTTGGATTGGGCTGGTCGGTTAGTGCCAGGCCACGTATTTAAGGCGGTCGCCCCAGACCTAGTCTCTTAGCAGACGATACCCGCAGACAACCGCGCTCACCTCGAGGTGGCGACGCTCTGGAGCTGGAAGGTGCGAGTGGCATCCCGGAGAAGAGAGCTACCTGCTCATCGTGCGGCAGATCGCGGATTATCTCGCGGTAGGCGTCGATAACGTCGCCGTAGGACGAGAAGAGGCGATCGACGGGCCAGCCAACTATCCCATTGGCTCGTTGCCGATGAAGCGTCCCCTGAGCCCCCAACCTGCCGGGGGTAGTCGATTGTTCGCGGCTGGCGACCACGGTCTGCCTTATCCGTACAGCACTTGGCCTGGGAACTGCAGTCAAACGATGGCTTTCAACTGACGCAGGTCCCTGACACTTGGGTCTCCACACCGCAATCGGGCATCCCTGGCGCTGCACCGGCAGCTCGGTTTCACCGAGGTCGAACGCGCTGCCAACTACCTTGGAGAGACCTTCGACGGCGGTTGGCGTCCTTATGCGCGCCGACCCACCCGACGACGCAACGCCCAATCGGAAGCTCCGCTGAAGGGACCTTGACCGGGCGTCGAGGCGTCAGCTTCTAGACCTTCTCGGAAGATCGTCTGGTGGCGGCCATCCACCGATCGGTCTCCCGATTCCCAGCGGTGGCCGAACGGGTCATCGATCCGGCCTAACTGCCAGCCGTGCTCTTCGCCAACGGGGTTGATCTCCGACGCACCGGCAACTATTGCGCGATCAAGCACCGAGTTCGGATCATCAACAATCAGCAGCATTCTCACCGTCGACTCGCGGACAGTCTCCGCGGGCGGAAATTCCCTGGGCGGTCGAGTGTGGCATGGCGCCTTCGAATGGTGATCGCTGGATTATCCCATCCATCGCTTTCCGCCACTGACTTACAGGTCTACGCATGGGATTCAGATACAGGCACCGGTGCCAACGGATGATGACTAACGCTCACGACCATTTAACAGTTCCTCCATTCGATCGGCGGCATCACGCCGAAGCTCTGGCACCACATGTGAGTAGGTATTCATGGTCATCGCGATCTCGGAATGGCCCAACACATCCATGACCACGCGCGGCGAGACGCCCTGCACCAGGAGCAACGTCGCGCAGGAGTGGCGGAGATCGTGGAACCGCCGTTGCTCCAGTCCGGCACGATCAAGGTGGCGATGAAAGTGACGCGTGACAGTCGTCCCTTCAAGCGGTAGACCCTCCGGAGTGGTGAACACGAAACCACTCTCCTTCCACTCCCCGCCGGACGCCAGCCGTTCCTCAACCTGCTGGCGCCTGTGGTCCCGGAGGCCCTGCAGAATTGACGCCGGCAGCACAAGGGTGCGTCGACTGCGATCGGTCTTCAGCTCCACCCGCTGCAGAACGCCGTCGACCCGCTGTAGCTGCTTGGTGATCCTCAGGTAGCCCAAGTCGAGATCGACATCCGACCAACGCAGGCCGAGCGCCTCGCCCTGGCGGAGGCCCATTGTCAGGGCGACCGAGTAGAGCGCCTGTAACCGATCTCCTCGAATTGACTCCAGAAAAGTTCGTGCCTCTGCGGGCGTGAGCGGCTGGATGTTGAAACGTCGGGATCTCGGCAGCTCTACCGCCGTCGCGGCATTGCGATTGATCATCCCCCAGCGCATCGCCTGATTCAGGCCGGCGCGGAGAGTTGCTCGCACCCCACGCACCGACTTGGGTGACAGGCCTTCCTTCACCTTGGCGTTCATCAGGGATTGGACCTGCATCGGAGTGAGCCGGTCTAGCGGTATTCGTCCCAGTATTGGCTTGATGTGGAGCCGGACGTGCACCTCGTATCCCATGTACGTCCACTGGCGGACCGAGGGTTTGACGCGTCGGCAAGCCACTGATCGAGGAACGCTCCGACAGTTGCACCACGAGCGTCGGTGAAGACGCCGGTGTCCTGGGCGTGAATGCCGCCACCCAGCTTCCTGCGTACCTCCTCTCGAGTCGCTCCGTAGTAGTACTTCCGGCGACCGTCTGGGAGCGTCATCGCTGCCCCCCAACCGCCGTTCTTGCGACGGAAGACGGTTCCCTCGCCGTTGCCCCGCTTGTGGGTCATCAGGAACGGCGGTTGAGCTGGTCGAGCTGCACCCGCCGGAAGTTCAGCGGTCCACGCAGGTCATCCAGGGCCGGAACAGTCCGGCTCTGCATCCACTGATCCAGCGCGCCCCTGGGAACCCGCACGCAACGTCCGACACGAACCACCGGCAACTCGGCCCTGGCCATCATCTGGAAGACCTTGGTGCGGTCGATGCCGAGCACTCGAGAAACCTCGCGGCTGTCGAGCAGCCACGGGCCGATCACGGCAGTAGATTCGGTTCCAGGCCCGCCGCTTACCGGCTCGATCGAACGCGCGCGTAGAGACATGGCAAACCTCCTAGCTCGCTGAGGACATGGCGGTAGGTCCCGGGGAACCGGACGCGGCGCCGGTTCCCCGGACCCCTCCCCGCCGCTACAACAGAGGAATGGCTAGCTGGACGTGGTCGTCGGTCCGGACGATCGCGGCTTGGAGACTCCTTTCCGGAGCCGAGTCAGCGCTCTCCTGCCGGCTCCGCTGCCCAAACGCAGGACTGAGCCCATGGTCATCGTCGACATGGCGCCGGCGCCCCAGCCGCGAACCATGCCACCCGCACTTCCGTGGGCAAAGCGCAGGGCCTGGAAGAGGACGGCCGGTGAGAGTGTGGCGATCAGCAGGATGGCCAGGCCAGTGCTCAGCCAGCCCGCCTTGCCGTCGGCCGATTGCGCGCCATGCATGGCCGGGATGACCAGCCCGAAACCGATATAGATCACTGTCGCGACCACAAACTTGGAGAGCATCAGCCCGACCAGGAACTCGGCCAGGTGAATGGCGGCGGCCGTCATTCGTGGCCAGATGGCAAGCACGCATACCAACGGAATGAAGGCTGTGACGGTGAGCATCAACGCCGCCCTGACCAGCAGCTCCAGCTCGACCAGGACGGCCATCAGGATGGTCAGCAGCGCAGTGAAGATGAGCGCTCCCAACGTGCCGGCACTGGCGTCGCGGCTCAGGTGCTCGATCGCTGCCGGATCGGTCAGGCTCTGGGCGTACTGGCC
>JAABUZ0100003784.1_pt1 | contig 21833 bp, 24 predicted proteins | sample 5562091 | NCBI WGS metagenome assembly JAABUZ01 (sample SAMN12813069, study PRJNA571459) | rock metagenome | isolation source: Antarctica rocks | place: Antarctica: Victoria Land, Linnaeus Terrace sud | collected 2015-12-21
CCGGTCACCCTCGGTCCAGCCGGGCCAGCAGTGCGGCAGACGTGACGGGGGTGGCCCCACGCTGCCTGGCACCCGCGATGACCTCGCCGTCGCTGCTCACCACGGCCACCGGGCGGCCGGCTGGCTCGGCCGACACGAAGCGGAGCACCACGTCGTCAGCGGTGACCCCGGGCGGGCTCCAGGCGACCCGCACTCCTCGGGGGTCGCGGGCCGGGGCGGACAGTGCCGGCCGCCCCGCCCCGTCGAACACGACGGTGACCTCCGCCCCCGTGCGGGCCGCCAGCGCGGCCATCGCCGCGAGCAGCCGGGTCCGCTGGGAGTGCAGCGTCAGGCCGCCATAGCCGGTCTTGGTGACGTTGTAGCCGTCCACCACCACGTGCACCGTCGGCAGCATGAGCAACGCCTCGAGCCCCGCCGCATCCTGCACCACCCGGGAACCGGGCTCGGCCGGCACCGCGGCCTCCAGCGCCGCTGCCACCTGGTCGCCGGGCCGCGCCCCCTCCCCGGCCCCCGGCGCGAGCGCGCGGCGCAGCCCCTGGCCGGCAGCCAGCAGGGTGTCGAGCAGCAGGCGCACCCGGGCATCCTCGGCGTCCCGCTCGCCGCGGGCGGCGCGCCGGGCAGCGTCCAGCGCGGCACCGAGCTCGGCCACCCGCAGCCGCAGCGGACCGAGCTCGGCCTCGGCGGCCGCGAGCTCCCGGCGTACCCCGGCCAGCTCCCCCTCGGCCGCCGCCACCCGCACCGTCGCCGCCGCCTCGGCCCGCCGCGCCGCCGCCTCGACCGGCCGCGACCGCCGGCGCGCCTCCGCCACCGCCGCCTGTAGCCCCGCCAGCTCGGCGTCCCTGGCCGCCGCGAACGCTGCGGCAGCCGCCCGCGCCCGCGCCAGCTCGCCTCGCAGCCGCGCCAGCTCGACCGACTCCGCCCGCTCGGCCGCCTCGGCCGCCCGCGCCTCGTCGTGCGCCCGCAGCGCCCCAAGCAGGGCGTCGCGTTCCTGAGAGCCGAGCAGGACGGCGACGGCGGCCGCGTCGACCGGATCGGACGGCGACGCGTCGCCGGCGCGGACCCCGGCCACCACCGCCGCGCGGAAGACCCGGTCCGAGGCCAGCGCGGCGAGCAGCGGCGCCGCGCCGAGCCGCGCGCGCTTGCCCGGCGTGAACGCCCGCACCCGCCGCAGCGATGCGGGGACGTCGGCGTCGGGGAGGGCGCCGAGGCGACCAGCGGCGAGGGTCACCACTCTGTCGCGCACCCGGGCCGGCAGCCCGTCGAGCGACAGATCGTCCACCCGCCGACGCCAGCTGCGACTCACACCGGGGACGACCTGGCGAGGTTCTTCAGCCCGCGAGCCTCGGCCTCGCCAGGCTGATCCTGGCCGGGAACGGCAGCTCGACCTCCAGCACGTCGTCCCCCTCGACCGCGCCCGTCTCGACGTCGCCGCGGCAGCTGCTGCTGCTGCTGCTGCGCGAGAGCGTCTCTAGCACCAGCAGCGGCGCGACCCGGCAGGTACGGCGGGGTGCGCAGCCTTGCCACGACCCCCTCCAGCCTCTGGGCCGCGCTCGCCCGGAGCAGCTGCTGCCCGGGGAGGTCTACCGTCGGCGGGCACTGCCGGGAAGGGCCGGTGAGGTGCGGTGCTTCGAGGAGCTCCCGCCGCTCGCCGTAGGACAGGGCGGTGGTGCCGGTCCCGCCGAGCGCGAGCAGGTCGAAGACGACGAGCAGGACGGGTACGGCGGCGAGCAGGGCGTCGGTCGGATGCCCCACGTGCATGCGCTGCTGCAGCACGCCGAAGTCCGACTGCCCCCGGTCGCCGAACGCCACCACCTCGCCGTCGAGCACCGTGATGGGTGGCGCGGCGGTGGCGAGAGGCTGCAGCTCCGGGTAGCTCCAGGTGATCTCGATGCCCGGCGGCTGCGGATCCGCACGCCCTCGGGCCCGGTGCCGAGCACCGCCCGCACGCCGTCCCACTTGAGCTCCAGCGCCCACCGCGGGGAGCTCGGTACTGGTCCAGGGTGCCGCTCCCGGCGCCGGTCCAGCGACGCAGGGCTCGACCACCATCAGCGAGGTCGGATGGCGGGGCCGGAAGCGTGCTCCGTGGGATCAATGTGCTCGATCCTTCGCTGCGCGCTGCGCTACTCCTGCTCGACGTGGTTGGTACGAGCTACGGCATTCGTCCCCGCTCAACGGGTAACCAGCAGCCATGACCGGGCTACTCGATCTGGCTCTGTGGCGTGTGGTCGCGGACCGTCCCCAGCGTCTGCCGCCGGTGCGCATGCCGCTCGAGCGGCGCCTGGAGGACCTGCTCGTCGCTGACCTGTCGATCACCGGCCGGGAGCTGCTTCTTGTCGGACGGCAGGTGCAGACGGACTTCGGCAAGGTCATCGACCTGGTTGCGATAGACGCAGACGCCGTGCTGCACGTACTGGAGCTCAAGAGGGACCGGACCCCCCGAGATGTCGTCGCCCAGGTGCTCGAGTACGGCGTTTGGGCTCAGCAGCAGGATATCGACGGGCTGCGAGCGCTCTACGCTCTGGAGAACGGTGGTGTCGCTCTCGACGAGGCGTTCGAGCGGAGGTTCGACGCACCACCTCCCGAGGAGGTTATCGATCACCGGCTGACCATCGTCGCCTCCGAGTTCGACGACGCCACCAGCCGCATCGTCGAGTACCTCAGCGGCAAGATCCAACTCGATGCGATCTTCTTCCGGTACTTCGAGGACGGCGACTCCTCGTACCTGGCCCGCACCTACTTGAATGAGCCGGCGGCGGCACGTTCCGCGACGGCGCCCACCCGTCCAGGCAGCGCGACCCGCTGGAACGAGCGGGACTGGTACGTGTCCTTCGGCGAAGTGTCCGGGCGCAGGGCGTGGTCGGACGCCCGCACTCACGGCTTCGTCTCAGCGGGCGGAGGTGCCTGGTACTCGCGATCACTGCTGCGACTCAGCCCCGGTGACCGCGTCAGCGCCTGCGTGCCCTCGCACGGGTACGTGGGGGTCGGCATTGTGCGCAGCGCTGCTGTGCCGTTCGAGGAGGCGAGGACGGCCGACGGTCAGGATCTGAAGCGGCAGATCCTTGAGGGCAGCTACGGCCGCGACAACGGTGACACATCAGCGGAGGACCTCGAGTACGTCGTGGGCGTGGAATGGTTGGAGACGAAGCAGAACGTGCAGCAGGCGGTCTGGCGCAAAGGCATGTTCGCCAACCAGAACAGCGCCTGTCACCTCCGGCAGCAGTTGACCCTCACGGTGCTCGCCGAGGAGTTCCCCGGGGCGTTCGCGGACGCTTGAGCGCAGCGCCACAGCGGCACACGAACACCCGACGCTCGAGACAAGCCGGCCGCTCGCCGAGGGGCGAGCCCTCGGGATCGACGCGCACGACCTACGGTGGCGCGACACGTGCGTGCTGCGAGAAGGGGAAAGTTCATTATGGCCAGGTTCGGCGGTCTCATCGGCAACGCGTCCAAGGGTGACGCGGGACAGATGCAGCAGGAGTACGCCCGGCTGCTGGTCGAGGGCGAGGTGATCCAGGCCGGTTACGTCCTCGTCCGCGACGTCTTCCTATTCACTGACCGCCGCCTGCTCCTGGTCGACAAGCAGGGACTCACGGGCAAGAAGGTCGAATACCACTCGCTGCCCTACAAGAGCATCACCCACTTCGCCGTCGAGACCGCCGGGCACCTGGACCTCGATGCCGAGCTCAAGGTGTGGTTGTCGGGGATGCACGAGCCGATCACGAAGCAGTTCACCAAGCAGGTCGACGTCTACGAGGTGCAGGCCGCGCTGGCGCACTACGTGTGCCGTTGATCGAGCGGGCCGGCCGTTACGTTGGCGTCAACCTGGCCCGGTTCCTCTAGGCCGGGCCCCGCAGCGACCCACGCCGTCCCCGCACCGCCCCGTCCGTGGCTCGGCCGATCACCGGCTGAGTTCGGCCGTCAGCGGAGGCGATGCTCCGGGGGGATCGCGCGGTCACGACAGGCTTGTCAGCAGCCAGGTGGTCCACCCCTTCACTGTCGGTCAGCCAGCGAGCCTGGGCCTCGCCAGGCTGATCCGCGCCGGGAACGGCAGCTCGACCTCCAGCACGTCGTCCCCCTCGACCGCACCCGTCTCGACGTAGACGCCGTCGCGCAGCTCGCAGACACTGAGCCGGCGTGCCTTGGGGTCGATCAGCCAGTACGACGGGATGCCTCGCTCGGCGTAGATGTCCCACTTCGCACCGGTGTCGCCGCGGCGGCTGCTGCGCGAGAGCGTCTCGAGCACCAGCAGCGGCGCGACCCGGATGCCGTCGTCGTCGGCATCGTCGGTGCGAGCGACCAGCGCGTCGGGGCAGACGAACCACGGCTCGGGCCAGGCGTAGTAGACGTTGAAGTCCGGGCCCAGCACGTCCATCCCGTCGGGGCACTGGATGACCAGATGCGCGCGCACGATGCTGGACAGCCGCTCGTGACCGAAGGTCGCCGACGGGCTCACGACGAGCTGGCCGTCGATGACCTCATAACGCACGTCAAGCCGGTCGAGCAGATCGAAGACCTCACCGGGGATCCCCGGACCGAGCCCCGTGGTGGTCATGGCGCCTCCTCACGCTGATGCACGCTCGCCCCAGCCTCCCCGCCGCGCAAACGGCTGTCCACAACCCGGTCCAGCCGGGTCAGACCCGTCAGACGGGTACGACGCCGCGCTTTCGCGCGGGCCGCAGCACCCGCTTGCCGGCCGACAGCTCGAGGCCCCGCACGATGGCCTCGCGGGTCGCGGCCGGGTCGATGATGTCGTCGACGTAGCCCATCCGTGCCGACAGGTAGGGGTCGATCTGGCTCCGCACCCCGGCGACGAGCTCCGCCCGCAGCGCGTCGTGGGTCTGCTGCGACTCGGCGAGCGCGGCCGCGAGCTGCTTGCGGAACAGAATGTTCACCGCCCCCTCGGGCCCCATCACGCTGAACTCCCCGCTCGGCCAGCTCACCACCCTGTCGGCCTCGAACTGCCGCCCGGCCATCACGTAATAGCCTGCGCCGTAGGCCTTGCGGAGCACGACAGTGATCTTCGGGACGGTGGCCTCGCTCACGTTCCAGAGCATCTTCGCGCCGTGCCGGATGATCCCCGCGTGCTCGACGGCCTTGCCGACCAGGAAGCCCGGCACGTCCTGTAGGAAGACCAGCGGCACGTCGAAGCTGTCGCAGATGTTGATGAAACGGGCCGCCTTGTCGGCGGCGTCCACCCCGAGCGCCCCGCCCAGCTGCATCGGCTGGCTCGCCACCACCCCCGCGGGCCGCCCCCCGAAGCGGGCGAAGCCGGTGATCACCGAGCGGGCCCAGTCCGGCTTCATGGGGAAGAACGAGCCCTCGTCGACGACCGCCCGCACCACCCGGCGCATGTCGTAGGCCTGCCGCGGGTTGCCGGGCACGATCTCGTAGAGCTCCTCGCTGCGCCGGTCGACCGGGTCGCCGACCGCGCGCATCGGCGCCGGGTCGCCGTACCTGCCCGGCAGGTAGGACAGGTAGTCGCGGACCAGCGCGAGGCACTCGGCGTCGTCGGCTGCCTCCCGGTCGGCCACTCCGGAGATCCTGGTGTGTACGCCGGAGCCGCCCATCTCCTCCTCGGTGACCTCCTCCCCGGTGGCCGCGCGCACCAGGTGCACCCCGGCGAGCGCCATCGAGGAGGTGCCCTTGACCATCGGGACGAAGTCGCAGAGCGCCGGGATGTACGCCGTGCCGGCGCTGCACGGGCCCAGCACGGCACCCACCTGCGGCACCACGCCGCTCATGGTCGAGATCTCCCGGAACAGGTCTCCCGAGCCGGCGAACGCCGCGCCCACGCTCTCGGTCACGCGGGCACCGGCACTGTCGAGCAGGTAGACCACCGGCGTCCCCCGGCGCACCGCGAGGTCGCGGGCCCGGGCCGCCTTGCGCTCCCCGTGCATGCCGATCGACCCGGCCATCACGGTGAAGTCGTAGGCGATGACCGTCACCGGGCGGCCGTCGACCATCCCGACGCCGGTGACCACGCCGTCCGCCGGGCTGCGCCGCCCCGCGCTCTGCGCCGTCTCCACCGCGCCGGCGAACAACCCGTCCTCGGTGAAGGACCCCTTGTCGTAGAGCAGGTCCAGCCGCTCGCGGACGGTGAGCTTGCCCAGCGAGTGCTGGCGCTCGACGCCGGCCTCGCCGCCCATCGCCAGGGCGTCCGCGCGGCGCTCACGAAGCTCGGCGGCGAGGTCGGCCAGCTGCGGGTGCGTCACGCCGCGCACCCTATGACCGGGCGGTCACCCGCTCGAGCGCCCGCACGCGGGCCAACGCCTCGCGCAACCGGTGGGCGGGGATCCGACCGCTGCGGACGGCGGCCTGCAGGGCGTCGACGACCCGGCCGGCCAGGCCAGGGCCGCCGGCGGTGAGCACGAGATCGGCCCCGGCGACCACCGCCAGCACGGCGGTCTCCTCCTCGCCGCCGACGTCGGTGGCGGCGGTCGCGTCCAGGGCGTCGGTGACCGCGACACCGGTGAAGCCGACCGTGCTGCCGCGCAGCAGGGCGTACGCCGACGGCTCGAACGCCGCCGGGCGCCGCCCCAGCCCGGGATGGCCGGCCAGGTCGACCATGACCAGCCGCACCCCGGCCTGCACCGCGGCCCGGAAGGGCTGCAGCGCAGGCCCGGTGACGCGCGGCCCCGTCACCGCTGCATCGTCGGTGCTGACGCGCACCCCGCCGAGCCCAGGGAAGTGCTTGGCGGTGGCGGCGGTGCTGCCGTGCTGCAGACCGCGCACCGCCGCCCGCACGCAGGCGCTGGGAGCCGGCGACGCGGCCCGGGTCCCGAGAAACCCACCCACGCCCAGGTCCGCGACCGGCGCCAGGTCGACGTCGACGCCAAGATCGTGCAGCTGGCGCCCGGCGACGGTGTGCGCGCGCTCGACCGCCGCCGGGCCGGCGGCACACAGGGTCCGCGCGCTCGCGACGGGCTGCGCGCCGGGCACCCGGCGTACGGTCCCGCCCTCCTGGTCCGTCGCCACCAGGAGCCCCCGCCGGCCAGCGGCGCGGTGCAGGCCGGCGGCGAGGGCGGCGAGCTGCGGCAGGGAGCGGATGTCGTCGCCGAACAGCACCACCCCCCCGAGGTGCCGGCGGGCGACCAGGTCGCGGGTGGCCGCGTCCGGGTTCGCGGGGGCCGCGCGCTGCTGCCGGGCATGGCCGGCGAGGTCGTGCCGCGCCGCAACGTAGGGGTGCGGGAGGGTGGCCAGGACCAGGCGCCCGACGTCGGCGTAGTCCTGCCCGTCGACCCCGGCCGGGAGGGCGGTGGCGGCCCCGACCGGGGCGGCGACCGGCATCGCGGCCGGGCGGACGCCGGCACCGCAGCCGGCGGCCAGCGTGGCCCCGAGCAGGAGGCAGAGGGGGCCGCGCACCCACCCAGTCTCCGCCCGGCTCGGTCCGGCGTTCTGTCGGAGGTGGTCCCTAGCGTCCGACCGATGGTCAGCCACGGGCGGGTGACCCCGCGACGATGCTGGGAGGTCCACGTCGTGCGCTCGGGGCGGCTCGTCGGTGCCGGCGCCTCGGCACGCGGTGCGTGCTGCGCTGGCTCGAGACACCAACCGCGACCGGCGCGGGCTGCGACCCGGCCACCGGCCGGCTCGGTGAGCGGCAGCCATCCTGCGGGCCCGGCCGTCGGCGTCGCAGCGGCGCCTCTCGAGCAGGACGTGTCGCCCCTCGGGGCAGGGCCTGGACAGCCCGGGCCGTCCGGCGCACGATCGGCAGATGTTCACCGAGGCACAGGACTCCAGCCCGGTCACGGGCGCCGACGGGGATGGGCCGGTCGAGGTCGATCTGGCCGCCGACCACCCTGGGGTCGCCGACCCGGCCTACCGCACCCGGCGCAACGCCATCGCCGCCCTCGCGGTCGGGCACCGCCGGGGCGAGCCGGTCCCGCACGCCGACTACTCCCACGAGGAGCACGCGGTCTGGACGCTGGTCTCGCGCGAGCTGGCCGCGCAGCACGCGACCTACGCCGTCCGGGAATACCGGGACGCGGTCCAGGCAGTCGCGCTGCCGACCGACCACATCCCCCAGCTCGACGAGGTCTCCGCCAGGGTCGAGCCGCTCACCGGCTTCCGCTACGAACCGGTGGCCGGGCTGGCGACCCTGCGGGAGTTCTACGGCGCGATGGCCGCCGGCATCTTCTTGTCCACGCAGTACATCCGGCACCACTCCGTCCCGCTCTACACCCCCGAGCCGGACGTGGTGCACGAGGTGATCGGGCACGCGCACACGCTCGCGGACCCCGGCCTCGCGTCGGTGTACCGCGCCGCAGGTGCTGCGGCGCAGCGGGTTCAGACCGATGAGGCGCTGGAGTTCCTGTCGAAGGTCTTCTGGTTCAGCCTGGAGTTCGGGGTGGCCTGGGAGGCCGGGGAGCTGCGCACCTACGGCGCCGGGCTGCTGTCGAGCTACGGCGAGATCCAGGAGTTCCGTGCCGCAGACGTGCGCCCGCTCGACCTGGCAGCGATGGGGACGCAGAGCTACGACATCACGCACTATCAGCCGGTGCTGTTCGCCGGCCGCTCGCTCTCCCACATCGTCGACGAGGTCGGCGGCTTCTTCGAGGCCGTCGACGACGAGACACCCGCGCGCCTGCTCGCCCGCGCGGCCTGAGAGCCGGCCGCCGTGATCACCGCGATCGTGCTCATCTCCGCCGCCGTGGACCGCATCCCCGAGGTGGCCCAGCAGATCGCCGCCGTGGACGGCGTCAGCGAGGTCTACTCCGTCGCCGGCGACGTTGACCTGGTGGCCCTGGTGCGGGTCCGTGCCCACGACGACCTCGACGCCGTGATCCCCGGGCGCGTCAACAAGGTGGACGGCGTGCTGGGCACGCAGACGCTGATCGCCTTCCAGGCCTACAGCCGGCACGACCTGGAGGCGACGTTCTCCCTGGGTGCCACCGCCACCGATTGACCAGCGCGGCCCGCGCACCCGCCGACCGGCCGGCCGAGCTCAGCGGACACCGTGCATCCGGTGCGGGTCCGGGAGGCGCCGGCGCCGGCGCATGCCCACCAGCACCAGCGCGCTGGCCAGCGCTGCGTACACGCACCACACCGAGGCGAAGCTCTGCACCAGCAGGATCGCGACCACGGTGAGGCCCACGAGGTTCAGCACGCCGAAGGCGACGATGGTGGGGTAGCCCGACAGCAGCGCCGGGCCGATCACCGCCACGACGTAGAGCACGGCCCAGAAGCCCCCGTTGCGTATCCCCGTGACGTAGGTCAGGGCGTGCGCGTGCCGCACCACCGACACCGGGTCGGCCAGCACGACGTAGCCCAGGTAGCCGGCGACGACGACACCGACGACAGCGAAGGGCGCGCCACGCGCAGCCGGGCTCCGTGCGGCTCCAGCAGCAGGACGGCGACGGGGAGCAGCACAGGGAGGACCGGCAGGGCGAAGACAAGGTAGGCGAGCGCGGCGGCCGCCTGTACGCGGCCGTCCGCCCGGCCGTCGACGCCGAGCCAGACCAGCGCCTCGACCAGCTGATGGGCCGCGAACAGACCGGGGAGCAGGGCGAAGGGCAGCTCGCGCCGCGTCCTGACCTCGGCCAGTGTGGCCACCGCCAGCGGGATCAGCCCGAGGCCGACCGCAAGATCTGCCTGGACGGAGAAGCACACGAGTCAGCCCATCCCGGACGGCGAGGACGGCGAGGACGGCCGGCGGCGGTGCAGGGTGAGGGCGAGCCCGCCCACCGCCAGCACGAACCAGAAGCTGACGACCCGGTAGACGAGCGCGGCGGCGAGCCCGGTGACAGCCGGCAAGCCGGCACCCGTGAGCGCGGCGGCCAGCGCCGCCTCGGCCACCCCCACGCTGCCGGGCGTGAGGTTCAAGCTGGACACCCCCGCGCCGGCCCCCCAGCTCAGCACGAGTGCGGGCCAGGGCAGGTGAGCGCCGAGCGCGGCCAGGGCGAAACCCAAGCAGGCGATGTCGGCGCTCCAGTTCAGCACCGCCAGGCAGAGGGCGACGGCGAGGTCACGCCGGGGCAGCCGCGCGGCCGCCAGCTGGTCGAGCGCACTGGTCACGAGCTGGCTGGGGGCACCGGCCGGCCGATGGACCACCCGCTGCACGATCCCCAGCGCCCGCGCGGCCACCCGCTCGGCCAGCACCCGCGAGCGCGGCGAGTGCACGGCGACGAGCACCACGACGAGGGGCGCCAGGCTGAGCAGTCCCCCGGCCACGCCGGCAACGACCAGCGCCGGCTGGCCAGACCAGGAGGCGGCGGCCGCCAGCACGACAGCGAATACCGCCGTCGACAGCACCCCCGACACCGCCAGCCCGCTCGCGACCTGCCCCGGGGGGGCGCCCCTCGCCGTATACCTGCGGAAGGTGTAGCCGGTGCTGATCGCCGAGCCGGCGAGGGGGAGCGAGACCGAGATCGCGTTCCCGGCGTAGGTCGTGCGCAGCACCGAGGCCAGTGGGGCCAGCCGCTCCGGAGCCGGCCCGACCAGTCGTCGTTGCTGGCGCGCCAGCCCCGCCATCGAGGCCGCCTCGGCCGCGACCGCCAGCAGCAGGTACGCCGGCGACGCGGTCCCCAGCGCGGTCAGCGCGGCACCGACCGACGCTCGTGCCGACCAGGCCAGGGTCGCGACCAGCGCGGCCCCGAGAACCCCGACGGCCAACCGTATCCGGCTGCCATGGTGCGCGTGCACGCTGGCGCCCTCCGCGGGGTTGGCGAGGGGAGATCCCGCCCGGGGCGGGGCGCTCGTGGACGCGGTGGCTGGCCGGGTGCTGCGCCGATCCCCCGGCGGGAAGCCCCGGAAACACCGGTGTCGACCATCGGTCAGCCGAAGAGCGCGTCCAGCTCGACCTCGACGTGGCGCGAGGGCAGCTCCACCCCGGGCAGCGGCGTGGGTGGGACCCGCTGGACCAGGTCGCAGGCTGCCACCGCCTCGGGCCCGAGGAAGCGGGACGGCTGCCCGAGCGAGTGGGCGTCATCCCAGCCGCGCGGCCGGTGGTGCCAGCGGTGCGGCACCCACACCGCCAGCGATGACCGGGGCCGGGTGACCGCGACGTAGAACAGCCGGCGCTCCTCCTCCACCCCTGCCTGCGAGCCGGTCGCCAGGTCGGAGGGGAAGGCGCCGTCGGAGGCGTGCAGCAGGTGCACGACCTCCCATTCCAGCCCCTTGGCCGAGTGCACGGTGGACAGCACCAGCCAGTCCTCGTCGATCACCGGCACGCCCACGTCGGTGGTCGACGCCGGCGGATCGAGGGTCAGCTCGGCAACGAGGTCGGCCAGGGTGCGACCGGAGCCGTCTGAGCCGACGGTCGCCGAGGAGGCGACCGACGAGGCGACCAGGGCGGTCACCAGCCGGTCGAGGTCGGCCAGCCTGAGCGCCGCGTCGGGATAGCGCGCGACCAGCGCCGGCTCGATCCCGGCCCGCAGTCGCTCGGCCCGCACGCCCACGGGCAGCCCGCTCCCCCGGGACGCGTCGCGCAGGGCTAGGCCCAGCGCGTCGGCCGCGACCCGCGCTGCCGGCGGGAGTCCCCCGGCGGCCAACGGTGAGCCCGACGCCAGGGCGCGCCGCGCCCCGGCCGGGCCGACCCCGTCGAGCAGCTGCAGCAGCCGGAACCACGCCACCTCGTCGGCCGGGTTGTCGGCGATGCGCAGCAGCGCGAGCAGGTCCTTCACGTGCGCGGCCTCCAGGTGACGCAGCCCGCCGTACTTCACGAACGGCACCCGCCGCCGCGCCAGCTCCAGCTCCAGCTCGATGAAGTGCGACGACGACCTGGCCAGCACCGCCTGGTCGCGCAGCCGCAGCCCCTCCTCGCGCGCCGCCAGCACCGCCTCCGCCACCCCAGCCGCCTCGTCGTGCTCGTCGGGGCAGTGCACGACCGTCGGCCGGGAGCCGCCGGGCCGGGCCGCGACGAGCCCACGCGGGAGCACGGCGTTCGCCAGGTCCAGCAGCGGCTGGGTGGAGCGGTGGTTGACCGTCAGGGTCACCACCCGCGCACCGGGGAAGTCCGCCGGGAACGCCGCGACGTGCTCCGGCGACGCGGCCCGGAAGCCGTACACGGCCTGCGCGTCGTCGCCCACGGCCGTCAGGTCGTCGGCCCCGGGCGGCCGCAGCGCCCGCAGCACGTCGACCTGCAAGGCGTTCACGTCCTGGTATTCGTCGACGAGCACCGCGTCCCACATCCCCGCCAGTCGCGGGCCGAGCACGTCGTCGCGACAGGCGGCCCGCCAGTGCAGCAGCAGGTCGTCGAGGTCCAGCAGCCCACGCTCGCGCTTGCGCTCGAGATAGCCGCGGACCACCGCCCCGATCTCCGGCACCACCTCCGCGCACCACGGCGCCGTGTCGGCGACCACGGATGCGAGCGGCCGCTGGGTTGCCACCACCCGCTGGTAGAGGTCGAGCAGCGTCGCCTTGCGCGGCATCCGGCGGCCGAGGCTGGCCAGGCCGAGGTCCTCGCGCACCAGGTCCAGCACGTCGGCCGCGTCGGCGGCGTCGAGCAGGGTGAAGCCGTCCGGCAGCCCGAGCGCCGCCGCGTGCCGGCGCAGCAGCCGGTGCGCCACGGCGTGGAAGGTGCCGCCGGTCACCCGGCCGGCGCCCGGCAGGCCGGCAGCGGCGACCCGGCCGAGCATCTCGCGCGCGGCCCGACGGGTGAAGGTCAGCAGCAGCACCCGCTCCGGCGCCACCCCTGCCACGTCCACCAGCCAGCTCACCCTGGCGGTCAGCGTCGTCGTCTTGCCCGTCCCCGCGCCGGCGAGGACCAGCAGCGGCCCGCGGGCGGCCGTGGCAGCAGCGCGCTGCTCCCCGGTCAATCCCTCGGCCAGCTCGTCGAACACGTGTGCGATGATACTCCGTGTGCCGCGTGCCCGAGCGCTGTCAGGCCCGAGCGCTGTCAGGCCAGGGCGGCGGACACCCTCACCCAGCGGTCGAGGACGTCCGCTGCCGCGCCCGAGTCGAGCGCGGCGGCGCCCCGGGCCACCCCCGCACGCAGCCGGTCGGCCAGCGCGCCGGCTCCGTCGGGGGCCGCGGCGACCAGCGCGGCGGCGGCGTTGAGCAGCACCGCGTCGCGCACGGCCCCGCGCTCCGTGCCGCCGACGAGCCCGCGCGCAACCCCGGCGTTGTGGGCCGCGTCCCCCCCGGCGAGGGCGGCCACCGGCGCCTCGGCAAGACCCACCTCGCCCGGGGCCACCGTCGCCTCGACCACCCGGCCGGAACGCACCTCCCAGACCTTGGACCGGCCAGCCAGGGTCAGCTCGTCGAGCCCGTCCTCCCCCCGCACGACCAGCGCGCTCACGCCGCGCGCGGCCAGCACCCCCGCCACCGCCGGCGCCAACCGGGCGTCGGCCACCCCGACCGCCTGCACGGGCGGCCGGGCCGGGTTCGCCAGCGGCCCCAGCACGTTGAAGAAGGTCGGGATCCCCAGCTCGCGGCGCGGCACCGCGGCGTGCCGCATGGCCGGGTGGAAGACCGGGGCGAAGCAGAAACCGATCCCGGTCTCGGCGACGCACGCCGCCACCGCCGCCGGCGGCAGGGCGACGGCCACCCCGAGCGCCTCCAGCACGTCCGCCGAGCCGCTTGCCGACGAGGCCGCGCGGTTGCCGTGCTTGACGACGGTCTCGCCGCAGGCAGCCACCACCAGGGCCGCCATCGTGGAGATGTTCACCGTGGACGCACCGTCGCCGCCGGTGCCGCAGGTGTCGACGACCCGGACCCTGGGAGGCACCGCCAGCGGAGGGCAGACGGCCAGCATCGCGTCGACCAGGCCACCGATCTCGGCTGCCGTCTCCCCTTTCGCCCGCAGGGCCACCGCGAAGCCGGCGACCTGGGCCGGGGTCGCGTCGCCGGCCAGCACCTCGCCCATCGCCCACGACGCCTGCTCGCCCGTCAGGTCGCCGCCGGCCAGCAGCCGGGCCAGCAGCTCCGGCCAGGTGTGCGCCGGCCGCTCACCCATCGCGGTCCGGCTGAATGTGCAGGTGCGGCGCCACGCCCTCGAGCGCCGCGCGGTCCTGTGGCCGGGCCGTGCCGGCCAGCACCGCCCGCAGCAGGCCGACGAGCGTCGAGGCGTACGCCGGGGCGAACGGTCGAGCGCACCGGGGACAGTGCCCGACCCCGTGCTCGGCGGCGGCGTCGAGCACGTCCGGGAGCACGAAGACCACGCCGCACCAACCACACCATGCGGTGCCAGCGACCGCCATCGCCGGCCCGCTCAGCGGCGGCGCTTGGGCAGCCCGAACCGCCCGCGCTCCACCGGCACCGGCACCCGAGCGGCCCGCTCGCGCAGCAGCCGCACCAGCGTCTCGGTGACCTCCGGCGGATCCACCGGCAGCGCGAGGACGGCGTCGGCGTTGGACCAGACGCCCAGCCACCGGTCGTCCCTGCGGGCCACCAGCACCACGACGGGCGGGCAGTCCGCGAGCTCCGCCTTGAGCTGGCGGCTGACGCCAAGGCCGCCAGCGGGCGCCGCCTCCCCGTCCAGCACGATGACGTCGGCCTCGCGGCAGTGCGCGGTCACGGCCGGCGCATCGGCGGCCTCCAGCCAGGTCAGCGGCCCGAGCTCGCGGTCCGGCGTGCGCCCCACCGCCACCCGGACCCGCTCGCGCACGCCCGCGTCGTCGCTATAGACCAGGACCGTCGGCACGTCCCCAACCTACCGACCCGCTCCTATGATCACCGACCTCACGATCGGCTGACTTGACTACCAGCTGCTCTTGGTGATCCCCGGCAGCTCGCCGGCGTGCGCCATCTCGCGCATCCGGACCCGCGACAGACCGAAGGTGCGCAGGTAGCCGCGGGGACGCCCGTCGACCGTGTCGCGGTTGCGCACCCTGGTCGCGCTGGCGTCCCGCGGCTGGTGGCGCAGCTCGCGCTCGGCGGCCGCGCGGTCCTCCGGCGTACTCGTCGGCTTGCGGATGACCTCCTTCAGCTCAGCCCGGCGCACAGCATGGCGAGCGACCACCTCACGGCGCTGGTCGTTCTTGACGATCTTGGAAGTCTTGGCCATCGTGGCCGTCCTCTCTCCTGGGCTCCGGCGCGCTGCCGGGGCCGACCTGCGTCAGCTCCCCTCCAGTGTGCCTGCTCCGTCGGACGTTCCGCCCGGACCGGGCGGCAGGGCCGCCTCCCAGCCCTCGTAGACCACCGCGAGGCGGTGCGCGATGCCGGTCATCCTGGCCCGCTGCTGCGCGGCCGCCAGCGGCGTCAGTGCCCGGGTCGAGCGCACGACCACCCGGCCGTCGGCGGCCCGGGTGACGGCGCCCCAGCCTTCCTCGGCGGCCATGCCGGCCAGCCCATCGACGTCGCCGGCGCCGACCCCGGTGAAGACCTGGCGCACCAGCACGGGGCGACCCTCGGGGAGTAGCGCGACGGCCGCGGCGTCCCCGGTCGTCACGTCGAACGCGCCAGCCACCGTGACGAGGCTGCCGTCGTCGTCGTAGGCGACCGGCTCGGCCCGCTTCCTGCGTCGGAACACCTCAGCGCGCCGAGCCGGAGCGCAATGCTGCCAGCCTGGCGTTGTACGCCGCGAGCTCCGCCTCCTCCTCGCGCTCCCTCGCCGCGGCGGCCTCGACCCGCCCGGCGGCCACCGCGACCCGCTCGCTGCGGTCCAGGTGCCGGTCGGTGCGCACGGCGAGCCGCTCCTCCGAGCGCATCCACTGGGCCATCACGGCAAACAGCAGCACCACGCCGACGAACTCCCCGCTCGCCCACAGCAACCCGGCCCCGGTCTGCTGGTCACCGAACAGCTCGGCCGCCGGCAGCGCCCCCACCGTCAGGTAATGCGATCCGGCGATCAGCGTGTTCTGGCTGAGCAGCGTGACCCCGAGGAACGCATGGAAGGGCAGCACCGCCAGCAGCATCAGGACCCGGATCCCGTACGCCGGGCGGCCCGGCATGGGGTCGATCCCGACGACCACCCAGGCGAACAGGCACCCGGTCACGAGGAAGTGCAGGTGCACCAGGTCGTGGGCCCAGGCGTGGTCCAGGGAGTAGGGGTAGATGCCGCTGAGGTACAGCGCGAAGGTCGACCCGGCGAACAACGACGTCACCAGCACGGGATGGGTGAGCACGCGCGACAGCCGGCTGTGCAGCAGCCGCAGCAATAACGTCCGACGGCGCAACGGCAGGGTCCGCAGGGCCAGCGTCACCGGGGCGCCGAGGGCGAGCGGCAGCGGGGCCACCATCGCCAGCAGCATGTGCTGGACCATGTGCACGCTGAAGACACTGTCGTCGTAGGTCCCCAGCCCGCTCTGGGTGGCAACCAGCACCACGAGCAACCCACCCGCCCAGGCCAGGCTGCGGCCGGCCGGCCACGGGTCGCCCCGCCGCGCCAGCGCGCGCACCCCGGCGAGGTAGCCGGCGGCCCCGGCCGCGAGCCCGACCAGCGTGACGGCGTCCGGCGTCCACCGGGTCACCAGGTCGGTCAGGGTGAAGGCGGCCGCCACCGGCCCAGGGTAGGTCGGTCACAGCAGGCCGGCACGGCGGCGTCCCGGCGGGTGCGCCCCCTGCGGCCATGGCAGACTGCCCGCCGTGGCAGCAGTCGCTCCGGCGCTCCAGGGTGCGCCGGCACACGGGTCGCTCACCCGGCCCTCGATGGTCAGCATCGGCACGATCGTCTGGCTGTCCAGCGAGCTGATGTTCTTCGCGGCGCTGTTCGCGATGTACTTCACCCTGCGCAGCGTGATCGGCCCCGGTCAGTGGCCCCCGATCGACGACCCGACGCACCCGGTCAAGCTGGAGGTCGGCTTCTCCGCCGTCACGACCACGGTGCTGGTGCTGTCGTCGTTCACCTGCCAGCTCGGGGTGTTCGCGGCCGAGCGCGGCGACGTGTACCGGCTGCGCATCTGGTTCGTCATCACCTTCTTCATGGGCGCGTTCTTCGTGACCGGCCAGCTGGTGGAATATACCCGCAACGAGTTCGCGATCGACAGCCACGCCTACGGCTCGGCGTATTACCTGACCACGGGCTTTCACGGGCTGCATGTCGCCGGGGGGCTGGTGGCGTTCCTCTTCGTCCTGGCCAGATCGACCTTCGGGACCTTTACGCCGGAAAAGGCGACGAGCGCCATCGTCGTCTCCTATTACTGGCACTTCGTCGACGTGGTCTGGATCGGCCTCTACGCCACGATCTACCTGGTGAAGTGAGCACGCCCATGAGCGCTTCCCGCACCCGGCGCGCCGCCCCCGCGCTGGCCCTCACCCTCACCCTCGGCGTGCTGGCGGTGCTGTGGTCGGCGCTCGCCTCCAGTGGTCGGGCGGCCGAGGCGGACCCCAACAGCTTCTCCGCCGCCGACGTGGCCAGCGGTCAGGTGCTGTTCACCAAGGGGTGCGCCAGCTGCCACGGCGCCGCCGGGCAGGGCGGCACCCAGGGCCCTCCGCTGATCGGCGTCGGTGCCGCCGCCGTGGACTTCCAGGTGGGCACCGGGCGGATGCCGCTGAAGCGCCCCGGGCCGCAGGCCGAGCGCGCCGACCAGCAGTACTCCCCGGTGGAGATCAGGCAGCTGGACGGCTACGTCGCCTCGCTCGGCCCGGGCCCGGCGATCCCCATCGTCAACGCGGCCGCGGGTGACCTCGGCAAGGGCGGCGACTACTTCCGGGCCAACTGCGCCCAGTGTCACAACTTCGCCGGCGAGGGCGGGGCGCTGTCATCCGGCAAGCGCGCCCCCGCCATCTACGCCGCGACCAACCAGCAGGTGGTAGAGGCCATTCGCACCGGGCCGGAGTCGATGCCGGTCTTCGCCCCGACCCAGCTGTCGGACCAGCAGGTCAACTCCATCGTGCGCTACGTCGAGTTCCTGCGGAACCCCAAGGACCCCGGCGGCCACGGCATCGGGCACCTCGGACCGATCCCCGAGGGGCTGGTCATCTGGCTGGTCGGGATCACCGGCGTCCTCGGCTTCTGCCTGTGGATCGGCTCGCGGGCGTGACCACCACACTCAGCCGCAGCGTCCCCAGCCGCCCAGAGAGCAGGTGATCGCCGGTGCCCACGGACGGTCCCGCTGACCCGAACCCCGCCGGTCGCACGTCCTCCGACAGTGAGGGCAGCATCTTCGACCGGCTGCGCAGCCCGGTGCGCACCGACGGCACCGACCGGGCGGACGCGCCCGGCGGCGAGACCGACGTCCGCCAGGGGCAGGCGCCCGACGCGGCGACCGCCTACGCGACCGCGGGTGCCGGCCACACGCCGGTCGACTCGGCCCGCGGCAACCCGCAGGTGCTGGCCGCCTCCCGGGAGGCCGGCGGGATCGCCCTGGCCCCCGCCGGCACTCGTGCCGTCGACGTGCAGGGTCCGCGGATCGAGGACCGCGATCCCCGCAAGGAGAAGGCAGCGGAGCGGCAGGCCAGCATGCTGTTCACGCTCTCGGTGCTGGCCGTGGTCGCCTTCATCGTCTGCTTCGTCTACGGCGACCCGCACCATGTCTACTTCAACCCGGTGCTCGGCGGCAGCATGGGGGTGGCGCTACTCGGCGTCGGCATGGGGGCCGTGGTCTGGGCCAAGAAGCTGATGCCGGACGAGGAGGCCGTGCAGGAGCGGGAGCCGCACTTCTCCCCCGAGCGCGACCAGCTCGCCGCCGCCGAGACCTTCCGCAAGGGCGTGGCCGAGTCCGGCATCTCGCAGCGGCCGCTGCTGCGGCGCACCCTGCTGGCCGCGGTGACCGCGCTGGGCGCCCTGGCGGTGGTGACTTTGCGCTCCCTTGGCCCCTTCACGTCCAACCAGGCGGCCGGGGAACTCGCCAAGACGTCGTGGCGCAAGGGCCTGAAGATGATCGACATCTCGAACATGCAGCCCGCCAAGCTCGGCGAGATCGCGGTCGGCGGCTTCATCACCGTCATTCCCGAGGGCACCGAGGAGGACGAGCAGGCCCAGTCGGACTCGGTCGCGATCCTCATCCGGCTGCGGCCGGGCGACCTGCACCCGGTCAAGGGCCACGAGGACCTCGACTTCGCCGGCCACGTCGTCTACTCCAAGCTCTGCAGCCACCTCGGCTGCCCGGTGTCCCTCTACGAGCAGCAGACCCACAAGCTGCTCTGCCCGTGCCACCAGTCCCAGTTCCTGGCCGACGAGAGCGCCCGGCCGGTCTTCGGCCCCGCAGATCGCCGGCTTGCCCAACTCGCCGTGACCGTGGACAAGGACGGATACTTCATTGCGCGGGACGGGGACTTCCCCGAGCCCGTCGGGCCCGGATACTGGGAGCGCACATGACCGCCGGCTTCGACAACGACAGCGAGCGCCCGGCACCTGGAATTTCCGCAACTGTGACTCCCGCGACAGCGACGACGCTGGCCGGCCGGGCCGTCGGCACGACCGGAAAGTGGATGGACGACCGGCTGGGCTCCTCGGGCTTCCTGCGCCGGAGCCTGAACAAGGTCTTCCCGGACCACTGGTCGTTCATGATCGGCGAGATCGCGCTCTACAGCTTCGTCATCCTGCTGCTCACCGGCACCTACCTCACCCTGTTCTTCAACGCCAGCACCCGCCAGGTGGTCTACGACGGCAGCTACCTCCCGCTGCGCGGCGTCACCATGACCGAGGCCTACAAGTCCACGCTCGACATCAGCTTCGATGTCCGGGCCGGGCTGATCATGCGCCAGATCCACCACTGGGCTGCACTGATGTTCGTCGCCGCGATCGTCGTGCACACCATGCGCATCTTCTTCACCGGAGCATTCCGCAAGCCGCGCGAGATCAACTGGCTGATCGGCGTCGGGCTGCTCGTGCTGGCCATCGCCGAGGGCTTCGCCGGCTATTCGCTGCCTGACGACCTGCTCTCCGGCACCGGGCTGCGCATCGCCTTCTCCATCGCCGAGTCGATCCCGGTGCTCGGCACCTGGATCGCCTTCCTCCTCTTCGGCGGGGAGTACCCCGGCACGGCGATCATCGGACGGCTCTACGCGATCCACATCCTGCTCGTCCCTGGCGTGTTGCTGGCGCTGATCAGCGCCCACATGGGCATCCTGTGGCACCAGAAGCACACCCAGTTCGCCGGGCCCGGGCGGACCGAGCACAACGTGGTCGGGTCCCGGCTGTTCCCGGCGTACGCGGCCAAGGCCGGTGGCTTCTTCTTCATCGTCTTCGCCATGTGCGCCGCCCTCGGCGGGCTGACGCAGATCAACCCGATCTGGCTCTACGGGCCCTACGACCCCAAGAACGTGTCGGCCGGTTCCCAGCCGGACTGGTACGTCGGGTGGCTGGACGGCTCCTCCCGGTTGATGCCGGGCTGGGAGATCCGCGCCTTCGGCCACACCGTCCCGCCGATCTTCTGGGCGGCCGCGGTGCTGCCCGGGATCATCTTCGGGCTGCTCGCCGCCTACCCGTGGCTGGAGCAGAAGTTCACCGGCGATCGTGCCTACCACGACCTGCTGGACCGGCCGCGCGATCGGCCGGTCCGCACCGCCATCGGTTGCGGCGCGCTGGCGTTCTACATCGTGCTGTGGATGTCCGGCGGCAACGACGTGATCGCCGCAATCTTTGACATCTCGCTCAACTCCACGACCTTCGCCGGCCGCATCGGGGTGATCCTGATGCCGCCGCTGGTGTTCTACGGCGCCTATCGGTGGTGCCTGGCCCTGCAGCGCAAGGACCAGCTGACCGAGGAGCACGGCATCGAGACCGGCATCATCCGGATGCTGCCGAGCGGTGAGTTCATCGAGGTGACCAAGCCCAAGCCCCAGCCGGCACCGATCGTGCTCACGCCGATCGAGCCCGACCACCCCGAGCTGGAGGCACACCGCGACGGCACCATCGGCCCGTCCGCCCCAGGCCTGCCGTCGCTTCCGGTCGGCGGCGACCAGCACGGTCGACGGTCCCTCGTCGGGACCGCGTCGCGGGCAGCGAAGGACTTCTTCGTCAAGCGCGAGGAGGCCCCGGCGGACCGGGCCGACGACCGCTCCGAGGATCTGGTCGGGCGGCCGCAGGCCCCCGAGGTTTAGGCACGTCTCCTTCACCCGATCGGGTGATGACCCGTGAACACCGGGATTCGGGCCGGTGACCATGGCGGTTCGGCGCGGAAAGAGCGGGCCTTCGACGTCCCATTCGTCTGGCTCTGTCGGTACTGTCTGGATGTGCTGAGGTCACCTGTCGTTGCGATTGCGGTTGCCGCTGCGGCCGGTGCCGCCGCGCTTGTCCAGGCGCCGGCGGCTATGGCTGCGGCCTGTCGGCCTGGCGTCAAGGTGTTGGCCGCGGTCAATGTCCGCGCTCCCCAGCGCACCCTCGCATTCACCGGCTCCGGCGCCATCGTGCCCCTGAGCGTCCTCGCGGTGGCCCTGCTGCTGCTGGGCACGGTCGCCCTGCTGCTCGGGCGCCGCGCGCGGATCGCGCAACTGGTCGGCGGCGCCCACAGTGGTACCCACAGTGGCGCCCGCGGGGGTCATCGCGCCCTCGCGCTGCTCATCACCCTGGTGGCCGTCGTGGGCCTGCCGTTGCTGGCCCAGCACGCGGCCTCAGCGGCACCAGCCACCTCCGTCGCGTGCCAGCCCGCAGTGACCGGCCCCTCGTCGCTGAGCAGCCCGGTCTACGGCAGCTCCCCCGGCACCGTGGGCGGCCCGCCCGTGCTGGTGAGCGCCACCGGGATCACTGCCCCAGGTTCCTCGTCCGGAGCACCGGTCGCCGGCGCCGGCGGCGGCAACCCGACGCCAGGCAGTGCGCAGCCCCCCACCGCGATGCCAGAGAGCCCCCTGGCGGTATTGCTTCCCCTCGCCGGGCTCGGCCTGCTGGCGGCGGTCGTCACGGCGCGTCGCCGCGGCGTCGCCCGCGTCGCCTGACTCGATTCGTGGCACGACGCGCCGGCCTGCCGGAGGCTGGCATCGTCAGCGCCGGTTCCCACCGCAGCGTGGCGTCGGTGGGATCAGTGCTGTCCGCCGGCTGCGTCGGCTCGGTGGCGAGCGCCGGATGCGTCGGGTCG
>JAABUZ0100003787.1_pt1 | contig 21821 bp, 18 predicted proteins | sample 5562091 | NCBI WGS metagenome assembly JAABUZ01 (sample SAMN12813069, study PRJNA571459) | rock metagenome | isolation source: Antarctica rocks | place: Antarctica: Victoria Land, Linnaeus Terrace sud | collected 2015-12-21
GGGGCAATCCGGGCGTGCAGCGCATCGAGTGTCGCGGTCCAACAGTCGGGGACAATCGCTGTCAGCATAGGCTTCCCTCCACAGGAAGCCTACCGCATGACTGCCATAACTGTCGCTGTAGTACTAGAGCTCCTCGACGAACTTATCGGAGAGACTGAGGAAGAAAAGCCACCCTACAATCATTACCATGACACTCGCGACCGACGTGCGCAACACGAAGCTCGGCGCGTCCCAATAGCCGGTGTAGAACATGTGCCGGAAGAGCGTGACGATCGATGCCATCGGGTTGAGCCAGTAGACCAACCGCTGCCCCCACGGCGAGATGAACACCGCATCGAGGTTGTAAATAATCGGCGTCAGGAAGAACCACAGGCTGATCAACACGTCGAGGAAGTTGCGCGTGTCGCGGAAGAAGACGTTCGTGGCGGCGGCCAGGAAGGCGATGCCGAGCGAGAAGCAGAAGAGACAGATGAAAGCCAACGGATACATGACCATCTGAACGTGGAGCGACGTGCGCGTGATCGCCATGACGATGAAGATGCTCGGCGTCGCCAAGACGAAGTTGATCATGTTGGTGAGCACGGTGGCGATCGGCAGCACCTCGCTGGGGAAGCGGACGCGCGTGACGAGGTGGGCCGACCCCGTCACCGTGCTCATCGCCTCCAGCACCGAGGAGGCGAAGGCGTTCCAGACGACGAGGGCCACCGTGATGAAGACGGCGAACCGCTCGATTGGGCTCTTCAGAAGGGTGCTGAAGACGAAAGTGAAGACCAGAGCGTTGAAGAGCGGGTTGAGGATAGACCAAAGGATGCCGAAGACAGAGCGGCGGTAACGGACCTTAAGATTGCGGGCGGTCAGTTCCCAGATAAGATTGCGCCGCTGGAAGAGCTCGCGCAGATGCCAGATGGGGCTGCGACCGGTGTTGCTGGAGTAAACGGGTCGCCGTGCCTTCGATGCTGTCGGTGCCGCCATGTCCATCCTCTCGCCTCATCGGTCAATACATCCCATCCGAGCGGATAATGCACCCGCGTGGCATGGGCGTCAATTGGCGGTGGTGCCATTGCCCGGCGGTGCAGCGGGTGAGAGGCCATGTTTTCCGGTGCGGAGTCAGTCATCCTGACCTTGCTGCCTCGGACGTCCCGCTGCCCGTGTCGTCTCACGGAGGCGGAATGTCGTACGTCATAAACGGCCCCTTGCACCCGGCCACATGCAAGCCGCCATCCGCAGACTGCGTTACGCCGGTGCACGTGAAGAATGGATAGGGTGCCGTCCCCGACCCAATAAACGGGGTACCGGCCTGCGTGCGGCGGTAGGGTGCGCTGCCAAGCGATGCACGCAGCGCGCAGCCGCCATCGGCCCCGGCGATCACCGCAAAAGAGCGGACGGTGGCAAAAGCTGATCGATGCCGGGCCTTGCGTCGAGTCGACGTAGTGCTCAATCAGGAGACCTCTTCGGGGTTGGTAGATAGAGCGTCGTGTCCGCAATGGAAATCGGCGCACGTCGCCGTTTCTACTCGCATCGGTGACCCCAGTTACGGCTGCCATGTCACCATATCAGCATCCCCTACGACCTTCTCTGATCGAGCAGTAGGGCGTTTCGTCCGTGCTCTCCCGGACCGCGATCGCGGCATTGCGACTGACGGCGCATTGCTGATATGCCTGCCAGAAGCAGTCCTCGGCGACTTGGGCGTCAGTGGGATTGATCACCCGATTGTCACGCACTTCAACGGTGCCACAGGTAACGCCAAATGGCGTCGGGATGACGACGGGCGGGCGCGGTGTGAGCGTGGCCGGGATAGCAGTCGGTGTCTCGGTTGTCCGCTGCATCGGCGCCGGTATGCTGGGCGTAGCGCCTGGCGTTGGCGGTTCCGCAGACGAGCCGCCGCATGCGACGAGCGTAAGGATGAGGAGTGCGAAGATCGTGCGGCGCATGGCGACGGCTCCATCACGACAGGAAACCGGGATGCATATACCGCATTTCGGTTTCCTGTCTGTCCTACCCTGGTTGCTTCCACAGGTATCTGTTACGAGGCGGACGTGCCGCGCGTTACGGCCGTATTGGTCGCTCCTTCGGGAGGTTAACGCTCTTCGGCTTCGGCAACTTCGTCAGATCGGGCAGCGGCAGGTTCGGCATCATCGCCTTCGCTAGCCGTTCCACCTTCGCCGTCGTCTTCGGCTTCGCCACTACCCGATAACTGAACGTCCCTGTCAGCTCCGTCACCTTCTTCCCCTTCAAGGACGCCAGCGCCGTATCCGCCTCCACTGTGAAGCCGCTCGCCGTCCGCGCGGTCACTGCCGGATGGTGGTGACCGTCATGGTCCGTGATGAAGACGTGGTAGTCGTCGGTGTGCACGAGGGTGGCGAAGTCCGCATCCAGTGCAACGCTCGCCTTTCCGCTCACCAGCGTTCCTTCCCCGAAGTCCTCCACCCAGCACTCGGGACTCTCCAGGCTGTAGAACGTCCGGTGGCTCCCATCCGGGTGGGGGGCGACGCCGTGCTTGTTTCCCAGCGGCGAGACATTGAACGGCCCTGCTACCGTGACGTTGCCTTGGAAGTAACCAGCGAAAGTGTTGGGGTTGTTCGTGCCGCCTGAGAAGGCGGAGGCCCCGTCCCCAGAAGCACTGCCGGCGACGGAGATGGCACGCGGTACGCTACTGACGCCGAGTACGCCGTATTGGCCACTGGCGTCCGTCTGACCATACGTGCCGATGCCGCTCACAGAATGACCATGCACGCCATAGCTGCTCGTGGACTCGCCCTGAACACCAGTACCGGAAGCGCTCACGCCGTACACACCCGCAGCGCTCGAAGACGATCCGGCAACACCAGAACCACTCGCGCTGTCACCAAATGCACCGGTGCCGTTTGGCCCCTCACCAAAGACGCCGACACCGTTCAGATCGTTGTTCCGGCCAAAGACCCCGGCGTTGCTCACCCCGATCGTATACCCCTGGATGCCATCTTGGACTGCATCAGAAGCACCACTGTACCCATTGAGCATTTGCAGTATCGGGCCGGTCGTTACCGTCCCCGCGATCTCCGTCTTCGCTGTGGCAGATTGGTAACCCGGTGAACCGGCACCGTTGCCGACAACTAAGGGCTCGCCTTGCGCGGCAACGTTCTCGGTCGTTTTCGTCGCGAGCATCCCGGCGACGAGCGCCGCCGCGCCCGCGATCAAGCCGCGCCGTTTGACTGCGGCGCGCTTCTCACCCGCCATCTGTTCCCCGTGCACGTCGTACTGCTCAGACATTCTCCTACCTCCTAAATCTGGAATCACCAGAACACCGCCAGTAGTGTAACACGCCACGGTGCCATCCATTGTCAGCATGCGATGCCGACAATGGATGGCACCGTGGCGGTTTCACCTCGACTTGCAACGGCGCTGGCACCAAAGGTATGTCAGATCCCCATCGAGGCGTGTGTGTGGTCCTTTTTCGCTACGACCTCAATCATCGTCGTCGCAAGGTCCTCGTAATCGTATTGGCCCGCGAACTCTGCTAGAATCTCGGGTGTCAGGAAGTCCAGCCCGCGCTCTGGCTGCGTGTAAATGGTATTCCATGTAACGACGTGCAGGGATGCGCGGAACGCTGTCTCCAACTCCCGCAGCGTGATGCGGTTCAGGTGGTGCGGCTCGCTCCAGTCCCGCTCCATGGCGATGTGCCGCCAGTGCTGGAACCGCATCTGCTCCGGGCTGCAATGTGGCAGATCCTTGACGAAATACGGTCCCTGATGGTGACCGTCCCACGCGTAAAAGTTGTGGTGTGTCGCATAGAAATACGCATCGGGTTTCAGTACCCGGCGCACCTCCGCGCACATCGCGGTGATATCCTGGACATGCTCGGTCGTCTGAGACGCGAATGCGAAATCGAAATAGTTATCCGGGAACGGCATATCCTCCGAGATTGAGTTATAGAATGCAACCCGCGCTGGGTAATAGAACGCGAACGCATGCTTGTAGCCGATATAGTTGTCGTAATCGTTGTGCCCTCCCCAGAAGGTGTCGGGGTCGGGGTCAATACCGTGATACTCAGCCACATGGTGCTTCTCGATCAGTTCAAGGGCTTGCAGGGTGACGCCGCAACCGAGATCGAGAATGCGCTTGCCCTGGAGACTAAGGCGTGGCGGAAGCACGCGGAACATATGATCCAGATTCCACGGGAAACCACCGACAAACGCGCGAATCTCCTCGAGCATGTAGCGGGGAATGAACGTGTCCGGCAAGTTGTAGCGTTGTGCCGCCATCGCCGCCGTGTGTGCCGCGCTCAGTGTCGCCATCGTTCCTCCCGCACGGCGATCGTCGCGCCATCGCGTCGTCAATATCAACCCGACATGATTCACCGAGCGTACCACACGCTCAGACGACCTCGATCGCTATCTCCCGGCTCGGCGCGTAGTATGACTTCAGATCGGCCGCGATGATTTTGATCGTAATCGTATGCCTGCCCGGTGTGAGAGTACTTGCGGGGAACGTTGCACTGAACCCGCACCGCCGATAGGCGTCGTTCTTGAGGTTCACCGCCACATCCGGGCGATCAATTCCGTAGATCGCCTGGAAGGTTGTCGCGTCATCAACGACGAGGATTACTCCCCCTGCCGCCTTCCCGGCGGTTGTGTCCACGGCCCAACCGGTAAGGGTGATCTCCCCCCCGGTTGCTACCTTGATCGGTGTTGGTGGTGGCGTGAGAAGTGACGTGGTATTCAGCGCATCAATGAAGAAAAACGTTTCGGATGGGGATTTGTTCAACGTCGCGAGCGCAATGGTCGGGGCCGCCGCTTGCGGTAGTGGCGCGCCATTCGCGGCAGTAGCGGGCGTGGGTGCCGCAGGCGAAGACTGTCCGCGGGTCGCGGCAAGGATCACCGCGCCGAACAACACGGCGATAACCGCAAATACAATGCCGATGAGCACGCTGGGCGGCATCCCTTTTCGCATCCTGCGACTTTCCTCTTCTCCCCGTCCCCCAAACGCTGGCCCTGGTGACTCGGCAGAGAATATACCCGAACGTTGCTCACTGTCAACGAAAACGGGTGCATCCAAAGGCCGCATCGGATGCCTTCGCTGATAGGCGAATCCGGCGACAATGAGGAAGAGCGCGCTCAAGAGCCCGACAAGGCTGATGACGCCGCTACGGATGATCACCCAGGGGCGGAACACGAACCGGACATCGTGTGTCCCCGCAGGAATCTGCACGCCGCGGAAGACGCCGTCGGCGCGATACAGTGGTTGCGCTTTGCCGTCAACCGTGACCTTCCATCCCGTATCGTACGCGTCGCTCAGGACGAGGAGACCATCAACGGGCGTTTCCGCGCGGACCTGTACCGTATTCGGCTCGTACTGGGTGATCGTCGCGGCACCGACGCATCCCGGTTGCGACAGTGACGACGACAGAGGGAAATTGGCACCTTGGACCGTCGCGACGCCGCACGGGGTGAAACCGGGCGCCGTGAGCGTCTGAAGGGAGGCCGGGAAACCATCAACGGGTTTGACGTTGGTCGTGATGAAGGCGCGCGGCGCGACCTGAGGATTGCGGTAGAGATACACTCCCTGAGCATTCGCGACGAGTTGCAGCGGCTTCTTCGCCAGGTCAAGCGGCACGGCGGAGATGAAGTATTCCGCTCCCGCGAGATCGAGCAGTGGAGAGGTGTCGCTAGTGATGACGAGGATTTGGCCGTTGTGCCTGAGTGGCGTCGGTTCGATCTGATGGAAAAATTGTTCATAGTCCGTGGAGACGAGGGATTCGTCCGCACCCAGATCGGCGATGCCGAACGCCTCGAGCGTGTCGGGTGGGAGAAGTGTGTAGCTATCCTTCTGATTAATCGGCACGACGCGCACGGGCGCGACCGATTGCGACAGCGCGTCGAAGACCTGCGGGTGTGGGAAGAGGGTCGCCTCGTCCACCGTCGCGGCGTTGTAGGGAAGACTGAAATGGACCATATCAATCACGATCACGGCGGTCAGCGCGAACGAGGCCGCGAGGCGCGCGTACCGCCAGCGGAGCATCGCCACCGCGAAGATGACAATCCCGACCAGGACAAGCAGCGTCACCCAGCGTAGGCTCTCCCACGTCGGCTGGAGGGTGAGCGCGGCTTTTGGGTGGGACCGCGTCAGCGCCAGGTGGAGGATGGCGCGCCCGAGCAGCGCAAGCCCGCCAATAACAAGGAGGGGTCGCCATGGTCGGCGGTCGGTGAACAGCCGATCGAGGACCAGCCCGCACAACGCCGCCCCCGCGAAGCACAGCAGATACCCCATCCGCGACACTTCGAGCAGCTTCACCGTCGGCACGAGCGCGTACAGATGTAGGACCGGCATACCGAAAACCATGCTCGCCGCAAAGAGGAGAAAGGCCCACAGAAACCAGATGGTTGACATGCGCCGCCAGAGCGGCGCAGTGAGGGCAAGGAGTAATGGAAAGAAGCCCCAGTAGACCAGGTCCTCCGGGTAGTTGCTCTGCGGGTAATTGCCCTTCGGCAGCCACTCGGAACCAAGCACCGCGGGAGTGCCGTAGAAGTTGGGCGCGAGCGCGGAGAGCAATCGTCCCGTGGGGGCCGCAAACATTTGAACGTACGCATAGGACGGTGAGAAGGCGGTCCGCGCGGACGCGGCGAAAAGCGCTAACTCGGGCAGCAGCTGCACCGCCCCAATCGCAACGCCCAGGATAACGATCACGGCCCCGTCCACCAATGGGCGGACGATTGCGCGCCAGTTGATTGCTGCCCGCACGCCGTCGGGCGGTCGCACGCCGCGCCAGATGATCGCCGCGAGGCTCGACCAGAGCGCGTAGCAGCCGAGGAAGAAGAGGTCGTACGCGAGCCATTGGACATCATTGGCGAGAATGATCAGCCCGAGCACAATCGCGCCCGTGCCAATCCCCACGGCGCGCCGACCGCGCAACGTGAGGGTGAAACAGACCGCGAGCCAGGGAAGCCATGACCCGGCGGTCAGGAGATTCCCATACTGCTGCCAGACGGTGAGCGTGCTGCAACCGGCGAAGGCCGCCGCTGCGGCGATTGCCCCCGGTTGCTTGCCGCCCCACACGCGCACAAGAACGTACATCCCGAGTGCGCTGATGACGAGGTGAATGAGCATCTCCATATCGAGCGCATGGCCCGCCGAGAGCCACCCCAGCGCGAGCGTTGTGGGGTAAAATATTGCTGCGAGCGGGGAAGCGGCGTAGACATGACCGGTCAAGACGTAGGGGTTCCAAAGGGGAAATTGACCGTGCTGCAGTGCAGTGTTCACGAACTTCCGGTTCGGATAGGTGACCTGAACCACATCCGTGAGAATCCAGTTGCGCACTTTGGCGGGAGCAATTGCGCTGAAGGGTTGGAATCCGGCGACTTGGTCCCCCGGCGTGGAAACATCCGGACCGAGCAGCCGGTTCCCAAGCAGGAGCGCGATCCCCAGCACGGCCACGACACCGAGAATGTCGGCACGCCACCGCTGCCAGAACGACTGCGCTGTTGGCGTGGTCGCCTGCGAAGGGACGACCATTGTGATTGCTTCGACCTCACTCGGCAATGCTCCTCCTCGTCTACGCGCTACCGTGGCCCGCACCCTCGTGCGTCCCGGCAGGTCTGCGCCACAGGCGGTAGTATAGCGTAGCGGCGGTATCGCGTCACACGTATGCCAAAAAGCGAGGGCGCGGCACATACCACAGGCCGAACAATCCGTCGAATCCGCCCATGGCCAATGTAGCGAGATGCCGCTCACCACGTCCAAATGTGGCTGCTTCAGACAGGTCACATTGGTGTGTGCTAGGATGCACGCTGTTGGCGTGTCAGCGTGAAGATAGTGGGTGAGAATGAGCGATCATGCTATTCAGTCTATCTCCGTTGTTAGCCCAGTGTATAATAGTGCAGGGACGCTTTGCGCTGTCGTGGATCGTACCTTGTCAGTGCTGAGGAACTACGGCGTTCCCCATGAAATTATTTTCGTCAATGATGGAAGCCGGGACACGAGTTGGGAAACAATCTCCGCATTGAGTCGCACCTATGACGCGGTACGCGGTATCAATTTAATGCGCAATTACGGCCAGCATAACGCGCTCCTCTGCGGCATCCGGGCGGCTCGGTATGACGTGATTGTAACGATGGATGACGATTTGCAGAACCCTCCGGAAGAGATTCCCTCGTTACTCGCCAAACTTGTGGAGGGGTACGATGTTGTCTATGGGACGCCTAAACACGAACAGCATGGACTCTGGCGCGATCTCGCATCGCAAGTCACGAAGCAGGTGCTGCAGAGTTCGATGGGGGCGGAAACCGCACGTAGCATTAGTGCATTCCGCGCGTTCCGCACGCAGTTGCGGAGCGCCTTTGCGGCATATCAGAGTCCGTACGTCTCGATTGATGTCCTCCTGACATGGGCGACAACCCGCTTCACCGCGATACCCGTGCGGCATGATCGGCGACAGATTGGGGTCTCGAACTATACGTTCCGCAAGCTGATAATTCATGCGCTTAATATGATGACTGGATTCAGTACATGGCCCCTGCAACTTGCAAGCCTGATCGGCTTCGCCTTCACGCTCATTGGTATCGCCGTGCTCATCCTCGTCGTCGGGCGCTATCTCGTCCAGGGAGACAGTGTAACGGGCTTTCCATTTCTCGCTTCAATAATCGCGCTCTTCTCAGGCGCGCAGTTGTTTGCGATCGGGATCATCGGCGAATACCTTGCCCGCATGCACTTCCGCATGATGGAGCGCCCTACATACGCCATTCGGGAAGATTTCCAAGCGCTGGACAAAGGCGAAGACGATGACGATTGAGAGTCGGGATCCTTGCACGTTTCTCACTTGGGATACGGAGTTCTGGGGCGTCCCTACGGCGCGTGGTCTCGGCGATACGCTGACGCCGGAGCGCCTCCAGGAGATTGACGCATGGGCCGCACGCCAGCGTATATCATGTCTCTATTTTCTCGCCCGTCCCGATGATGCGGAGACGACGCGGCTGGCCGAGAAGAGCGGCTTCCAGTTTGTGGATTTCCGCATCACCTTCGAGCGTCCGATCAAGGGCGCGGTGAATCTCGCGGAGGCCCGAGCAAACCTCGTCGCTGTCGTGCGCTCCGGCCGACCAGATGACATCGAGGCGCTGGAGAGCATGGCACGCACAAATCACCGGGATACGCGATTCTATTACGACGCACACTTCCTACACCATCGGTGCGATGCGCTGTACGCGACATGGATGAAGCGAAATTGCGAAGGATATGCCGATGTAGTCCTCGTCGCGGATATCGATGACAATCCGGTCGGGTACATCTCCTGCCACTGTGATCGGGAGACACCAACAGGCACTATTGGTCTGGTAGGAGTGCATCCTGACGCTCGCGGTAGAGGGATTGGGATGTCGCTCATCGGCGCTGCGCTGAAGTGGTTCGCAGCACACAACCGTGAACGGGTCTCTGTCGTTACACAGGGAAGAAATCTCGCCGCACAACGCATGTACCAGCGCATGGGATTTCTGACGTCCGACGTACATCTGTGGTATCACAAGTGGTACATTTGGGAAAGGCCATCCGGTGACTAAATATGCGATCCCCTTCAACAAGGCGTGTTTCGAGGGCAACGAGCAGGTTTACATGGCGCAGGCCGTCGCCAACGGCCATATCTCCGGCGATGGCCCATACACAAAGCGGGCGCATACGTTGCTCGAAGAGGCGTTGGCTGTGCGGAAAGCATTGTTGACGACCTCCTGCACGCACGCGCTCGAAATGGCTGCCCTCCTTCTCGATATTCAGCCGGGCGACGAGGTGATCGTGCCCTCGTTCACCTTCGTCTCCACGATCAACGCCTTTGTCCTGCGTGGCGCGTGGCCTGTTTTTGTCGATATCCGCCCCGATACACTCAATCTTGACGAGCGGCAACTGGAGCGGCTCATCACGCCGCGCACACGGGCGATCCTCCCTGTCCACTATGCCGGCGTCGGGTGCGAGATGGACGCGATCATAGCGATTGCAAACCGTCATGGGATCGCGGTCGTGGAGGACAACGCGCACGGTCTCTTCGGCAGATACAAGGGGAAGTACCTCGGTACGTTCGGCAGCATGGCGACGCAGAGTTTCCATGAGACGAAGAACTTCACCTGCGGCGAGGGGGGGGCGCTCCTGATCAACGATCCCCGCTACGTTGAGCGCGCCGAGATCATCCGGGAGAAGGGGACGAACCGGAGCCGCTTCTTCCGAGGTCAGGTGGATAAATACACATGGGTGGATGTGGGGTCGAGTTATCTCGCCTCGGATCTCCTTGCCGCCTTCCTTTACGCGCAGTTGGAAGCGCGCGATAAGATTCAGGCGAAGCGGCAACGCGTCTGGGAGCGGTACAATACACACCTCATGGAGTGGGCGACTGAGCATAACGTGCGGCTGCCCATCATACCGCCGCACTGCGAGCAGTCGTACCATATGTTCTATCTGCTCATGCCCTCGCTCGAAGCGCGATCGGCGCTGATCGCGCTTCTCAAAGCGCACGGCATCCTCAGCGTTTTCCACTACCTGCCATTGAATACCTCCGATATGGGGCAGCGGTTCGACGGGAAACCCGGCGACTGCCCGGTCACGGAGCAAGTGAGCGATCGCCTGCTGCGCCTCCCCTTCTACAATGATCTTACAGAGCAGGAGCAGGAGCACGTGATCGAGGTGATGCGCGCGTTCGACGGCTGGCCGGCACATGATTGAGGATGCGGCGGTGTCCGAGGGTCAGGCGGACACCGCAATCGCGCCCAGCTACGATCCCCACTTCTTCGCCCCCCTGTTCGCCGTGGAGGATCGCCACTTCTGGTTCCGCGCGCGTAATAGGCTCATTGCCACGCTGGTTGGGCAAATCACCTCCCGCCTGACGCCGGGATACCGCGTGCTGGAGGTCGGCTGTGGCACGGGGAATGTCTTGCATGTATTGGAGGCGGTGTGTGACCGGGGCGTGGTTGTCGGCATGGATCTCTTCGTCGAGGGACTGCGCTACGCGCGCCGCCGTACGCGCGCGCCGCTCGTGCAGGGCGATATGCACACGCCCCCTTTTCGCGCGGTATTCGATCTGATCGGCCTGTTCGATGTGCTCGAACACTTGCCCGACGATATGCGGGTGCTTCGCGATCTTCACGCGATGCTGGCACCGGGGGGCGCGCTGATGATAACGGTGCCCGCCCATACGTCGCTCTGGAGCTATTTCGATGAGGCCGCACATCATTGCCGACGGTATGCGGAAGATGAATTAGTGCGCAAGCTCCACGACGCAGGGTATCGCGTCGAATATCTCACGCAGTTCATGGTGCCGCTCTTTCCCGCGATATGGTTGGGGCGGCGGGTGGCGCGGCTCCGCAACCGTCGGGCGTCCGCGACCGCGCTCAGCGTGGATGATCTAGCGATCAACGAGCTGCGGATCGTGCCCGTTGCGAACGCTTGTCTCTACTGGCTGCTGCGACAGGAAGGCCGATTGATCGGTCGCCGCAAACGCCTGCCGATTGGTACGTCATTCCTTGCAATCGCGTATAAGACGGATCCCCATGCCTAAACTGACGCCCGCCGGGTTACTGATCATCTTCTTCACCGTTGCCTTTACGGTCATCGGGCAACTGCTTGTCAAGAAGGGAATGCTTGATGTCGGTGCCAGTCCGGCACAATTTGCGATGCTGCCACAATTTATCTGGAGAGCGTTTACGAATCTCTACGTGCTCGCCGGATTCCTCTGCGCGTTGCTTGCCGCTGTCTCATGGATCGTCGCGATCTCACGCTTGGATCTGAGTGTCGCCTATCCGTTTCTGGGCTTGGGTATTGTCCTCGTGCTCGCGCTCTCAGGTATCGTATTTGGTGAAGCGGTGCCCGGCAATCGCTGGCTCGGCGTAATCATCGTGTGCGTCGGCCTGATCGTCGCCGCTCGGGGGTAACGCGTCGGATGCCCGTCCCCAACAAGGGACGGGCATCCGACGCGGAGACCTACCGATGTCTCTCTCGGGATCGCCTCAATGAGATGTGGCCACAACCAGGTTCTTACGGTGATGTTCCTGATACTTCTCGGGGATTAGTGGTTCGGGCGTCTTGGGCTGCTCGATGGCGGGTGGCGGGGCGACTTTCGCCAGCCGTTCCGCTATGATATCCTTCCGCTTTGCCACCACGCGATACGAGAACGTCAGGGTACTTGTCCCCTTGTGCCGCTCTTTTACGGTGAAGCCGTTTGGTCGGGTCTCCGCGACGGTTAGCCCGTTCCCCTCCTCCCCGTAGGTTGTAAGGAAGATGTGGTAATCGTCGGTGTGAACGACAGCGGCGAAATCAGGATCGAGGGTGACGTCCGCTTTGCCATTCGTCAATTTCCCCTTCCCGAAGTCCTCAAACCAGGAATCCGGCGATTCCACGCAGTAGAGCATTCGGTGGGAACCATCGGGATGCGGGACGAAGGCGCTTTTCGCCCCCCCGATCCTTAGCGTTCCCGTGATAATTACGTCGCCATCAAAGACGCCTGCCGTCGTCCCCGCTACGAAGGCCGAGCCTCTCACTCCGATGGAACCAGCGGCAAAGCCGCCTCCGAACAGCCCGGCATGGCCGTCGGTGGCTTGAGTCGTACCAACGAGGCCATGTCCTTTCACGGAACTTCCCTGCGCACCAACGCCGCTGCTGTAGTTGATGCCGAAAAGCCCCGCACCGTTGCTGCCATACGATGTACCGGCGACACCATAGGTGGTTGGGGCGGTCGAGAGGTTCAGCCCATTGACTGCGGTGGAGGAATCCGCGTTCACACCAATAGTGCCCTCCACGCCGATGCTGCCGCTGGCGCTCCCATTGGCATTCGGGCCGATGCTATAGTTTAGTCCCTCCACCCCCATCCCCTGCGACGCACCGACGCGGGTGGTCGGGTTACTCTGGACCAGACCTTGCACGCCGGTACCGCCGGCACCTGTTGCGAAGTTGACGCCCTGCACGGCGAGCGTGGCTGCCGACGCCGGGAAGGTATTTCCATCACCGATTCCTCCCTGCACGCCAACGGCATCTCCGTTACCCACGGTCGAGGGATAGGCAAGCCCTTTGATGGCGATGCCGTTCGCCTGCCGGTAGAGGCTGACAAAGCTTGTACCCCCGGGCGAGTAGGTGCTCTCACACTGAAAGCCCACGGAATACGGGTTCACAAGCCCGGTGAACGTCGTTGCTTGATTATTGGTATCCAATAACATCGGGTTTCCCGCCGCTTCCACCGGCTGGGCGGTGTTTCTCGCGATGGTCGCCGCGATGAGTGCCGCCGCTCCCGCCATCAGTCCCCGGCGTTTCAGCCGTTGCCGTGATTCATCCGGGTTTGACTCGCTCACTCGTGCCTCTTCGTTTTCATGCATAACGTATTCCTCCCCGCATCACTTAACGCGTCCGATCTTCGACATGCGACAGTATAGAAGAAAGCATCGGTCTACGCATCGTCAGAAACACCACCGCATGCATATTTATCTCTCGGATGTTCTGGGGCGATCATTCTTTGGTGGCGATGGCGAGGTAGGTGAGGCAGAGCCGTCGGCTGGTCGGGAAGGCATGGTCGAGACGGGCGCAGGCCAGATTGATCGCCCGTGTCGCCATCCGGATCGCGCCGCAGCGGATGTGGGAAGCGCCCAGCGTCTTCCAGGCCAGTTCATCGAGAAACATCTGCCCCATCGTCGCGAACAAACCTTCGAGCGGCTGCACAGACTGCGGACGCAATCCCGCCCCGGCGAGCAAGTGGCGCAGGCCCCATGACGTGTACCGGTAAAAGTCTCGGGGGGCCTCGTGCTCCCCCCATACTTGCGGCGCGGTGAGCAGTAAGATCCCGCCGGAGCAGAGGACGCGTGCGATCTCCGTGAGCATGAGACCCGGTTCTGGCACATGCTCCAACACTTGCGTGCAGAGGACGGTCTGCGCGCAGCCGTCACGCAGTGGGAGGTGGCCGCCGTCAGCATAGACGTCAGCCGCCGCATAGTACGGGCGTTCCGCCGCCGTGGGCGGATAATTCACGCCAATGTATCGGGTAATGTGCGACGAGAAGAGTGGCAAATAGGGACGCGTCCCACACCCCACGTCCACGAGCGTACCCCAGACATGAGGCGCAGCGGCGGCGAGGGCGCGAGCGATAGCGATCCGAGCGAGATAGGCGGGATCATCCCATTGAGGAGCGGCAATCTGGCGCGCGACGCACTCCCGATCCCACATCACCGCGCCACTCCCTTCTCGTACGGTCTCGTTTTCCAGTATTGCCTCCACGTGTGGCGCGCGCAGTCTACCATACGCCAAGGCATCGTCTTCTCGCGCGTCTCGCTCGGATTGCTTTGATCGCCGCACCGATTCGGTGTATCGTATGCCGCGCGGCGAGCGTGAGCAGCAAGGGAGAGGAGTGACGGATGATGACGGCGACACAGGCGAGATTGACCCCGGAGAGCCTGACGGCGATCACGGCGCAGGTGCGGCCCTTTACGATGGCCCCCGATCTCGCAGTGCATTTCACCGCGATGGAGGCCGTGCGTCTCATTGCGGCGGGAATACCGGGTGTATTGGTGGAGTGTGGAACGTGGCGCGGCGGATGTAGCATCGCGATGCTGCTCGCGCAACAGGCCGTTTTCGGGCAGGTGGTGCGCCCCGTTCATCTTCTCGACTCCTCCGCCGGCCTTCCCCCTGCCGCCGACCGTGATGGTTTCCTCGCCCGGCAGTGGCAGTCAGAAACGGACAGTCCTGGCTACCACGACAACTGTACGGTCAGTCAGGAGCAACTCCTGACCGATATCACCGCGCTCGGCTTCTCCGAAGGGGAATACTTCGTCCACCCCGGCTGGTTCGCCGATACCCTTCCGCCTCTCGCGGCTCAACTTGGCGAGACGCCCATCGCTCTCTTGCGCCTTGACGGCGACTGGTACGACTCGACGCTCGTCTGCCTGCGTCACCTCGAATCCCATGTCGCTGTCGAGGGTACGGTGCTCATTGATGATTACTACGCGTGGGATGGGTGCGCACGGGCGGTCCATGATTATTTCTCGGAGGGAGATTACGCCTACCGCATCAAGTCGTTAGCGGGATTTTGCGGGGCATACTTCACCAAACGTGCCGCCCGCGACGCGTTTGAGAGCATCTAGCGCGGCTTTCGGGGCAGGGAAACGACTTCAGGCCGACCGCGATCGCCGGCGCATCAGTCGGCGGACGATTCGCTCGGCCCGGAGTGCTTTGCTCGCGTCGAGAGTGCGTACCTCGCGCTCAAATTCGGCAAGCACCCTGTTTTTCCACGGCAATAAAGTTTCCTCGAGATACCGCAGGCGGTCTTCGAGCCACTGCGCATACGCGGCTTTCTCTGCCAGCGCCGCGTGTAGATCATCAATGATCGTCTGCATCTCCGCCCGCCTGGCATCGCTCACTTGCACCTCTGCCCGCATGATCGCGCTCACTTGCACCTCTGCCCGCATGATCGCGCTCGCCTGCGCCTCCACCCGCCTGGCATCGGAAGAATCGAGCGCTTGTGCGGATTTGATCACTTGTTGCACGAGCGTGATGAACTGAAAATTGCCCGCCACTAACCCGTTGATGCGCTCCAATATGGCGGGGATCATCGCGTCGTCGGCAGGCGCGACCACCCCAATCTCGCTCGCCGCGAAAAAGGGGGCAAGTTCGCGTAACGCGGTAAGCCGCCACGAGCCACCAGGGGGACACGCCCCGAGTGCCTGTGCGAGTACTGGCCCGGCGCCCGTTGCCCCTAATGGTAAGAGGAGTATGATAGCGTCCGGGGCACAGTGCTGCAGCAAAGCGATGTGCGCTGCCGTATGCGTGGCGGTCTCAGCAGTCTCGGCGAGGGTGATAATCAGAGGAGTTCCTTCAGGAAGATCCGCCGTGATCGCTCGCCACTCATCCGGGGTGGCAAGCGTCGTCTCGATAAGGGTGGGACGCACGGCGATTCCCTCAGGTCCGCTGGGCGTCGTCCGCTCCGCCGCCCACGCCCGCAGGAGGGGTCGCCAGTCCGGCATGGGGGCGGAATGCCAGGACACGCGCGGAACAATGACCGGTAGGCTGGCCCCAACCCAGAACGCGACCGAATCTCCGTCGGTCGCGTCCGACGCGAGGTCGACAACATGGGGCGACATTGGCGCGTAGGCGGCCACGCGGCCCATGAGGAAAGTGTCAATCGCCGCGAGCGATACGGCGGCGGGCGGCGCGCCCGCCGCTCGCCGTCGCTGCCGGTATTCCTCAACGGGGGCCTGTGCCGTGAACAGTGTTGCCAGAGTGGGAACCGGCGAGACTACCATGAATACTCGCTCCTTTATCGCTCGCAATTGCGCCACCACGACGCGGCTGGATGGCCAGGAATCGTTTTCTCGGGGAGATTTATAAATAGCCGACATCGGGATGATAGCGCAAGTGGCGCGTGGCAAGAGGGAGAGTGGCGCGAATCCCCAGTTGGTCAAAGACCCGGCGAATGTATTCCTTCTGAACACGATGTCCATCATCGGCCTCGTCCGCTTCCTGAATCATCGAACCGGGCAGGGCATGATAGACGCCAAAAACGACGGGGACGAAGACGATGCGTCGCCCCACCGCCGCGAGGTGCAGATACAGTTCCCAGTCTTCGCGGGCCTGTAATTCCATCGCATTAAGATACCCATCGGCATCGAGCACCTGGATGCGGTCGAACATCGCAAAGGCATCGATATAGTTCTCGCGAAAGATGCGCGGCTGAACACTCTCGTTGCTCACGAGGGTTGCCGGACCCGCAGGCGCGCCCGTTTGCCCATCCGCCTCTCCATCCACTTGCCGGAGCAAATTCCCGAATACCGCTGCCGCCGCCGTATCGCAGATCGCCCGGTAGAAGAGTGGGAGATTCTCGGAGGCGAGTTCGTTGTCGGCGTCCATGAAAACAATGTGCCGGTAGGTCGCGCGAGCGAGCGCGGCGTTGCGGGCCACGGGCAGCCCACTGTTGCGTCCGAGGGCAAGGACGCGGAGTCCGTCCGCGTAGTGGAGGGCCTCAAGTTGCCGTAGGAGGATCAGCGAACCGTCCCGCGAACGGTCGTCGACAACGAGCACCTCCCCGGCCACGCTGATCTCCCGCAGGGCGTTCACCGCACGCAAGGCGGAACCGACCGAGCGGGGCAGCATCAACTCGTGGTTCCAATTCGGAATCGCAATCGTCACTCCGGCGGGGGGGGTGGGGTAATCGCGCGCTCCTCCCTGCGTGGTGAGGCGCGACAAAGCGCGAACAGCATTACGATCCACTGTGCGCACCCATCGCGTATCCCTGTCTTCCTGCCCGTGCCATGTGCGCTCCGCCCGTGAGGGCCAGATGGGAGAGCATTCCTTCTTCAAGACCCGGCAACGCCTTGAATTCGTCAATTGCTCGCTGCTGCATCGTCGGGAAATCCATCGCGCGCAACTGCTGGGGGAAGGTCTCTTCGTCGAGTACGAAGCTCGTAAAGGGGAAAGGGTCTGACGGGAGCGCGGTCGTACGCAGCTTGATCGGCACCGCTCCGGCGAGCACGGATTGTCGGAATCGCTCGCTCTCGAGGTAAAAATAGGTGTGGTGGGCGCACCAAATCTGATAGCGTGCCTGACCGAGCACGCTCATGAGTTGTTCCTCATTGAGGTGCGGCCCGTTCGCCGTGAACGGGGCGAGGGTCGGCATGTAGACGAACCCACTGAGATCCACCTCGGCCATGATCCGCTGCACAAGACGCACGCGGTCCTCCGTCATGTGCCCGACGAAGACCCACGGCACGGGGCGTGGAGCGGTAAGGTCAAGCAGATCGAGGGCAGCTCGTTCATTTTCCGTCAGTCCATTGAAGATGAAGCGATAGAGGCGTGCCTGTTCGGGCGTGAGATCAGCGGATTGATCGTGGAAGCCGAGATCCAGGAGGGTCGGGATGCCGGCGTAGCCGCAGAGATTACATGCGTGGGCGAACCACCACGTCTGGGCGCAGTCGAGTTGAACGGCGGCAGTCGGGCCCCCGACCGCCGCCCGTACGTCCGCGAGGCGCGCGAGGGCCAGTAATTCCTCGGCCGGATCGAGCCGTCCCGTCTGATGACGAATCTCGCTCTTTTCCCCGTGCGCGAGGATCGTTTCGGCAATATTAATCACGAAGGTATTGCCATAGCGGGGTACGGGATCGGCAATCTCTCTCAGGGTTCGGACCTCCGCGCGGAAGCCGAGATTCCTCAGCGCCTCCGCGATGCGTTGCCCGGCCTGATCGTAGAAGTAATTCAGCGAACCGGGGATGATAATCAGGGCGCGGGGGCGTTCTCCAGTGGGTGGGGCGCCGACCAGGGAGCGGGCGAGATGCTGGCGCGTTGCTTGTAATCGCTCCCTCGCCGCATGCTCCTGCTGTCTCCGCGCTTCCTCGACCTCCTGCAGGCGCTCGTCGGCTGCGTGCAGCGCCGTCTCCGCCTCCCGGTGCCCGGTTTCGGCCTCCTGCAGGCGGGCTTCGGTTGCGTGCAGCGCCGTCTCCGCCTCCCGGTGCCCGGTTTCGGCCTCGTGCAGGCGGGCTTCGGTTGCGTGCAGCGCCGTCTCCGCCTCCCGGTGCCCGGTTTCGGCCTCGTGCAGGCGCTCCTCGGCGGCGCTCAGCGCCGTCTCCACCTCCCACCGTCCGGTTTCGGCCTCGTGCAGATGCTCCTCGACTGCCCGATGCTGCTGCAGGGTGAAGACCCACCAGCGCGGGTGAACGAGGGCCTGGGGTAGTGCGGCTGCTTCCCGATCTATTTTCGGGAGTTTCGGGTAGCGTCCCACTTCCGTCTCCCGCACGAAAAGCAACATGTTCTGGGTATACCACGTTTCGACGCGGAGATCGTCCCAAAAATGGGTGCGCAGGTAATCGAAGGTGAGGTATCCCCGCTTAAAGAAGCGGGTCGCCCACCACGCGGGCCATTGCTCGTTTTCGTGGTGTTCTCCCCCTTGATCCGGAATTGCGGCAGAGAAGAGTACGACAGGCGCGAGGCGCACGAGAGAGTCCAGATAGGTATCGGCAGCGTGGCGGGGTAGGTGCTCTCCCACTTCGAGCGAGACGGCGAGATCGAACCGCTTTTTAATCCTCAGGGGGTCTATGAGATTCCAAGCAAGGAAATCCGTGGAGGCAAACGCGCGGCTAACGGCCACCCCATTGTCGGGAGGAGGTAGATCCACGCCGAGGGTGCGCGTTGCACCATGCGCTCGGAAGGCGGCGAGCCATGCCCCCGTGCCGCACCCGAGATCCACCACGCGACGCGCGGCGAAGATGTCCTGAACAAATGGGACAACGGCTGCGGCGCTACGGACAGCGCCCATGTGCAACGCATCATAGTATTCGTCATCGTACGCCGGGGGAGAGTCGCTCTCAGCGGAATGACTGGTTGTAAGACCAATCTCGTCCTTCGCGAGATCCTGGGATAGTGTCGGGGCGGGATGTATGGGGTCCGGCTCTATGCTATTCATGACGGCGATGGTAGCACACGTATCTCCCCCCGACAACGTTCGCGTCTGAGGCTGGAAGCGGTTCAAAGTCGGTCGGTGGGCAGGCAAGGAGCGGGACCCGTATTCTGGGGTATTGGCTGACTGGAGTTACCCCGCTTTGGTGGCTCTTCCGGGTAGTGGGTCAGTTTGAATTCTTCTGTGCCTTGCGGTCAAGGAGGGCGGCAATCTCGGTGATCGTCCAGTGATGATCCGCGATACCCGTCTTCATCGCCGGGGTTTGCCCATTCAATGCCATGTGCGGACGGGCGAAGTTGTAGTACATAAAGTGCAGCGACACCGCCGCCGCAGGTAGGTGTATGCGGAACGGTGGAGTAGGGGGATGAGACAGGGAAATGCGAGTCCAGTAGAATCTTCTTTGTGGAGGAGAAGAGGGCGTTTCCTAACCCTCAAAGGGGTATCGCACGGTGTTCCGGTGGCGTCAGCAGGCCGAATTGCGAGCGAAATGGACCACAGCGGCCGCGCGACGCGGGGTATTTCCGAAGGCGAACGCCCACGACACCCCGACCGTACAGGGCAAAAACGTCTCGGAGAAGGGTTGGGAAACGCCCTCGAGGAGAAGAGACTATGAACCCGCAGGCCATATTCTGTCCGAATCCCGACTGTCCGGCAAGAGGGCGGAGCGACGCTGGGAACATCCACCGCCACGGACGTACCCCGCCGCGCTACCGCTGCACCGTCTGTCGCACGACCTTCAGCGAACGGGCAGGCACGCCGTTCTATCGTCGCTCGACCGACGAGATGACCATTGCACTGGTCGTGACGCTGGTTGCCAACGGCTGTCCGATTGCCGCGATTGTCGCCGCCTTCGGTATCCAACGGCAGACAATCTGCGCCTGGCTGGACGCGGCAGGAAGCCAGTGCGAAGCGATCCACCGTCACTGCATCTGCCAACCGCGCGACGTGGGTGCGGTGCAGGCAGACGAGGTTCGGGTGCGGCAGCAGGGGCGCGTCGTCTGGCTGGCAATGGCGATGGTGGTGGCGACCCGGCTCTGGCTCGGTGGGGTGGTCAGCCCGCGACGCGATGGGGCAGTGATCGCTCGGTTGTGCGCGTTGCTCAAAGCATGCATGCTGCCCGCACCACTGCTGGTCTTGGTGGACGGCTTTGCGGCCGATGGCAAGCAGGTGCGCCGCATGACCCGTGCGCCGCTGCTGCGCCGAGGCAAGCGGGGACGCTGTTCGTTGGGGGAGTGGCCGGGGTTGGTGATCGGCCAAGTAGTGAAGCAGCGCGTGGATGGACGAGTCGTTGGGGTGACGCGACGATTGGCGCATGGCACGGTGGCGTGGGCAACGCGGCTGCTCAATGGCGGCACGATCCAGACCGCCTACATCGAACGGCTCAACGGGACGTTCCGCGCCCGGCTGGCGACATTGGCGCGGCGCCACCCATGCGGGCGGACGGACCGTAGCCCGCTTGGAGCGTGGCATGTGGCTGGTCGGCACGCTCTACAACTTCTGCACCCCGCACGCCAGCCTGGCACGCGGACAGACGCCTGCAATGGCAAGTGGGATCACCGATCATCGGTGGAGCGTGGACGAACTGCTGCACTGCCGGGTGCCTCCCGTTCCGTGGCAACCGCCGGTGCGCCGGGGGCAACGCGGACGCCGACCGAAGGAGTTGCAACGCCTCGTGGAGCGGTGGGCGACGTGACGACCGTTCCGCATACACTTACCCGTGGGGTAGGGAAATACGCCAAAAGCAATATATCAATGTCACGGATTTGCTGCCCGTGACACTTCGTGCCAACAGCGAGCGTGATTTCTCCGGGCTGTTGCGTTATGTCGGGCCACACGTCGACAATAGCGGTATGCAACCCGAGGGCGGCATCGTATTCTGCTGTGCCTTCCTCCCCCCAAATGTGAAGCATTGTCACGCATCCCTTCTTGGGACGTACGAAAATCCATGATAAAGGAGTGGCTAAAGAGGCAGTGGTGAGCGATACTGTCTCGTATGGATACAGCAATGTGCTCGCACTGCGGGTCATCGGACAACGTTCGCAAGTGGGGGCGCAATCGCGCCGGGACGCAGCGCTGCTGCTGCCTCGCCTGCCAGCACTACTTTACCCCTGCCCCGAAAGAGCAAGGGCATGGCACTGCAGTCCATGAGCAGGCGGTGCGGCTCTCTCTCGAAGGGATGAGTTTGCGCGCCATCGCGCGATTGCTCGGCGTCGTCCATCAATCGGTCGCCAACTGGGTGGCAGCGCACGCGGCCCGTGTGCCTGCCGATCCCACCGACCATCCGCCCCCCGACGCGGAAGGCGACGGCACGGTGGAGGTGGACGAGTTATACTCTTTCACGATAGAGATGGCGTGATGGCGTCGACTCCTTCGCGCCACCACGGATAGTTCGTCATGCGGATCACGACCTTCGGATGCGCCCATAATCGCTGTAACTCAAACGTCAGCGCATCCT
>JAABUZ0100003791.1_pt1 | contig 21805 bp, 20 predicted proteins | sample 5562091 | NCBI WGS metagenome assembly JAABUZ01 (sample SAMN12813069, study PRJNA571459) | rock metagenome | isolation source: Antarctica rocks | place: Antarctica: Victoria Land, Linnaeus Terrace sud | collected 2015-12-21
TTCACCGCCACCGCCACCTCACCGGCCAAGGGAAGCGCTCCACCGTCGTGACCGTCGCGATCGCCCGCGAGCTCTCCGCGTTCCTATGGGCCGAGATCACCGACCAGCCACCACGAGAGGACCAGCGGCCACGAGAGGAGCAGATCGCCGCCTGACCCGACAGACCTGAGCTGGGGTCCGGCGACCGGCGCGAGAGCCCGGAGGACCCTCGGTGCGTCTATGCGATTTCGACTCGCGACTTTAGCTGCCGCTGAAACCGTCGGTTGCTAGCCAGCCCGCTAACTAACGCCGCGAGCGCTGAACCGGGATGCTGGACACTGGCTGCCACGCTGACCTTCGGTAGCGCTTCTTGGGGAAGTCGATCCCGTCACGCTCCTCCTCGGCGTACAGCGGCGGCGCCTATCGATCCGCTGAATGCTGGTCTACGGTGAAACGGTGAACAACACCCGAAGGATGCGAAGGACGCTGCGCCAGAATTCCAGGTCAGAGAAGTGAATGCCGTGCCAGTTGGCGAAGGTGGAGCTTGTGAGGCAATGCGGCTGTCCTCGCCCACGTTGATCGGACGAGATCGGGAGCTGGCGCTTTTTTGCGAAGCGTTGAGCACTCCTTCTTCGCTGATCCTGATAGAAGGCGAGGCGGGGATCGGCAAGAGCCGGCTGGTGCGCGAGGCGGTCGGTTCGCCAGCGGTCGCGGGGCGGCGCGTTCTTCGCGGATGCTGTCACCGGCTGCGGGATCCATTTCTCCTCGGTCCGATAGTCGACGCGCTCCGGCGGGCAGGCGACGAACCACCGACTGGTGCCGTGACCCCGCTGCTCGGGGCGCTTCGACCACTGCTGCCCGAGCTCGCCGGCATGCTCCCGCCTGAGCTCGCGCCGATCGGGGACGGGAGAGCCGAGCGCCACCGAGTGTTCAGGGCGCTACGCGAGCTGTTTGAGGTCCTCGGCCCCACCGTGTGCGTCGTGGAGGACCTGCACTGGGCCGACGAGGGAACCCTCGAGTTCCTGGACTTCCTCTTGTCTGAGCCTCCCGGGTCACTGGGCTTGGTCCTGACCTACCGACCGGAGGACTTGCCTGCGGTCTCGCCCCTGCGGGCAATGGCATCCGGCATTCGCGAAGGGACGCTGAAGCTGACCATTGAGCTGTCGGCGCTGGCGGTCAAGGACGTCGGGCGCCTGGTATGCGCCATGCTCGAGGCGGAGGCGATCTCCGAGGAGGTCGCCAGGGAACTGCACCGCTGGACGGCGGGGAATCCACTGGTGCTCGAAGAGGTCATTCGGATGCTGCGCGATCAAGGCCAACTCGTTCTGGACGAGGCGCGGCTCACCAGCGCCCCGGCCGGCATCGATGTTCCGCCGACGATCAGGGAGGCGGTTCGGGAGCGCCTGGACAACCTTGACCGCGACGGCCGGGTCGTCGCTCAGGCTGCCGCAGTGCTGGCAAGGCCGATGGACGAGGATCTCCTCTTACGGGTGGCCGGCTTGCCGCGCGGGCGGGCGAGCCAGGCGCTTACCGACGCGCTCACCTTGGGTCTGCTCGAGGAAGAGTCGGATGGACGGTTCTGGTTTCGTCACGTTCTGGCGGCGGAGGCGGTCCAGGTTGAGATTCCCGCTCGCGAGCGGCGCAGGCTGCATCTGCGCGCCGGTCGGGCGCTCGAGAGCTGCCCAGAGCCCCGCCCGCTGGCTCGGCTTGCCTACCATTTCAAGGAAGCGAAGCTGGCGAGTAGCTGGGCCCGTTATGCCGAGGCCGCAGCCGACGCGGCAACCTCGATGGGGGATGATCGCGAGGCCGCACGACTTCTTCTGGAGGTGCTGTCGGGTCCGGGACTTCACCGGGCCAGACGAGTGCGCATGGCGGTGAAGCTTGGGGCGGCTGCGCTTTACGGTGTCTCGCCTCGGCCGGCGATCGACGTGCTCCGGCGGACGCTCGCCGAGGCGCAGGGCCTCCCGCGCGGTGTCCGCGGTGAGCTGAGATGCTCTCTGGCGAGGCTTCAATCACACGCGGGAGACAGGTTCTGGCGCGAGGAGATGGTTCGAGCCGTTGGAGAGCTCGCGCGACGACCGAACCTGGCTGCCCCCGCGATGGCCAGCCTGGCATGGCCGACGATGTCCGAAGGAGAGCTGGAGGAAGACATCAGGTGGTTGCGGCGTGCTTCGGAGGCGGCGGCCCGAGCGGATGATCCGATGGTCAAGCGAGCGGTGGCTGGCCAGCGCGCGGCCATCCTGCTGTCGGTCGGAGATCCGGACGGATGGGACGCGGTCAGCGAGATTCCCCGACAGGCAGCGTCCTTGGAGGAGAAGGTGCGACTACTTCGCGACTTTCACAATCTCTCGGTAGTTGCGCTCAACCTTGGCCACTACCCGCAGGCCGAATCGTTTCGCCTCCAGGCGCTACGCCTCGACGACGAGCTTGAACACGTCTCGTGGGGTCCCTGGCTCACGAGCACCAGGATCTCTCTCGACTGGCGAGCCGGGCGCTGGAAGGGCCTTGAATCCAGCGCCCGTGAGCTCGTGGCGGCCACGCTCGCGCGCCCGGCCCTGTCGCTGGGGCCCGAGCTGATTCTCGGTTCGCTGCTGCTCGCCCAAGGTCGGGTCAAGGAGGCGGAGCGGATCTTCGCTCGTGCTCTGGAGGTGGCTCAGCCGCGTCAATGGGTCCCGACCCAATTGGTAGCTGCGGCCAAGCTCGCGCGGATCTGCTTGGCTCGCGGGGACGCTCACGCCGCAGCTGAGTTGACCGCCGTTGGCCTCGAGCTGGTGAGGCGCAAGGGGATCTGGGTGTGGGCGCGGGACGTGGCGCCGGTGGCGGTGCAGGCGCTCCTTGCGTCGGGCGAGTGGGAGCAGGCCCGCGACGTGGCGGGGGAGTTCGCCGCGGGACTGCGAGATCGGGATGCCCCCGCCGCCCGAGCCGCCAGCGCCCTTTGCCATGGGGCGGTGCTCGAGGCGCAGGGCCGCCAAGACGCAGGAGCGCGCTCTCTGAGCCGAGCGGAGCGACTCTGGCGCGAGTTGCCGTGTCCCTACGAGGCGGCTCAGGTAAGGGAGAAGCGCGGCCGCTGCTTGCTCGGCCGCGATGACAAGCGGGGCGGCGACCTGCTGCTCAGTGCGTTGGAGACATTTGACGGACTTGGAGCGAACTGGGACGCGGCTCGAGTGCGAGCCGAGCTCAGGGCGCAGGGGGTAGCTGTACGAACGCAGAGCGCTCCCAGGAGTTATCGAAACGGGCTCTCCCGGCGTGAGGCAGAGGTTGCGCGCCTGGCGGGAACGGGCGCCAAGAACCGCGAGATCGCCGAGATGCTGTTCCTCTCGCCGCGTACGGTCGAGGCCTACGTAGCGTCCGCGCTACGCAAGCTCGGGGTCAGCTCACGGAAAGCTCTCGCGTCACTCGAAGAGCACGACGAGCTCGGGTAGCTTGCAGCGCCGCATCCAGCCCGGGCTACTTATCTAGATGCGTTGTGCACCTATTGGTTCGGGCTCTCCACGTCGTTAAGCTTGCGTCGCAGTTAGTCGGCGAAGGCCGATGCTTCTTCTATTGAAAATCCGCTGGGTCGGTCAGCCGGCAGGAGGACCATGAACCGTTTCCGCCATACCTTCCGTCTTGTCCTGCCCGCTCTGGCGGGATCGACGTGTGCGCTATTGGCGGTCTGCGCTACCAGCGCCTTCGCGGCGACGGCGAGTACTCCATATGACGGGTTCGGCTTCAACTCGCCCGACCATCAGGCTGGGGAGATCTTCAGCCAGCGGCTCGAGGACGCAAATCTGGGCCACGGAGTCAGGGACGTCTTCGCTTCGAGCTATCTGGCGGATGTGCCTCCGGGCCATGACAGTGCTGCGATCCCGGCTGCTGGTGAGGTGACGTTGATCAACAGCAAGGACCGTTCCAAGCGCTATGAGATCTTCTCTCCCGAGCCTCAGGCGAACGCGAACTTTGGCTTCTACATCGCGAATGTTGGCGACGTGAACCGTGATGGGAAGGACGACTTGGCGGTGGGCGCGCCAGGCGAGAGCGTGGACGCAGCGGGCAATCCATGCACAGCAGGCACGGCGGGGTGCAACGCAAACGAGGGCAAGGTGTTCGTGATCGAGGGGTCAACCGGGAAGCTCCTCTATGCGCTCAAGAGTCCGGATCCGCAGTCTCACCCCGGCACGTCGTTCCGAGGGTTCGGAGCGCGGATCGGCTCAGCCGGCGACGTCAACCGAGACGGCATCCCCGACATCATCGTCGGCGCCTCTGGCTACGACGTGCCCTCCGGCTGCAGCACCGTGACCCCCCTCCCCGCCGATTGTCACAAGGGCGAGGGCGAAGCGTTCATATTCTCGGGCAAGGACGGCTCGCTCATCCGCACGCTCCACCTTCCGCCTGGCGACGAGCCTGCGCCGAGCTGCTCCGTCCCCAAGGCGACCACTCCTTGCGGCAGCTTTGGAGGCACCGTGCAGAGCCCAGGGGACATCAACGGCGACGGCGTCCCCGATCAGCTCGTATCCGCTTACTCCCTCAGGCCAACCCCGGATCGCGGCGGTCGGGTGTACCTGTTCAGCGGCAAGGACGGCAGGCTACTCACGCATTTTGATGCGCCCGAACCTGGCCCCAGCCAGTTCTTCGGTCTGCAGGATGTCGCGCGCAACACGCCAGGAGACGTGAACGGCGACGGTGTCCCTGACATCTACATCAGCGCCTTCAACCAGACCGGCACGGCGGGTCCGGGTCAGGGCAAGGCGTGGGTCTTCGACGGCAAGAAGTCGGTGGCGGCGGGTCATGGCGTGCTGCTGTACGAGGTCAAGAGCCCAGATCCGGCGGCATCGCAGGCTTTCGGGTTCGTGGCGAGCAAGACCGACTACAACCACGACGGAACGCCCGACCTGTTCGTCGGCGGGATCGGCCCGGACGACCACGAGGTGTACGTAATCGACGGTAAGACCGGGTCGCCGCTGAAGACGCTGGCGTTGCCAGCGTCGGACTTCCAGCGCAGTGTGCCCGGCAACGACGGCAGCGAGCTCGGCACGGGCTCACGTGCGTTGGGCGATATCAACGGCGATGGCCAGCCAGACTTCGTTGCCGGTGCGGCGTACCAGGACGTCGGCGGCAACGTGGACGAGGGAAAGGTGTTCTTCTTCGTCTCGAGCGTCCCCTCCGTCACCAAGTTCGGCGTGACCAACAGGCGGTTCGTTGTGGGTGGCGCGTCGAGTAAGCACAGGAAGGGCACGAGGTTCACCTACACGCTGTCCAAGGCGGGGACGGTGAGAATCGTGATCGCCCAGCGGCTCGCGGGTCGGCGCAGGGGCAAGCGGTGCGTGGCGCCCACGCGCAGGCTGCGCAGGGCGAGGGCGTGCACGCGCGTCCTCGTGCGCGGGACGCTGAGCCGCCGGAGCCGGCAGGGCGCCAATCGCCTCGCTTTCTTGGGGCGCATTGGGCACAGGACGCTGAGCCCTGGCCGCTACTCGGCCACGATCACCGCAACCGACGCCGCGAGGGACGTCTCACCGCCACGGGTGATCTTCTTCACGATCCTAAAACGCTAGACAGATGGTTACTTCAACCGCAGCACCGTCCTGCTAGGAGGTCCAGATGGAACGTGTGCGTCTGATGTGCTGGTGCACAAGCTGTGTCGGCGGCGCGCACCTGCCCGCGTTCGCGGCCGCCGAGGGCGGCCTGTTCGCCGAGCAGGGTCTCGAGGTGGAGTTCGTGCGTGCCCCGACGGCTCCCGACTGGACGCTGCGGGGATTTGGGTCGCGGCTCAAGGCGGTGGCCGCCGGGGACGCGGAGTTCGCACTCACCTCGATCGCCTACCTGGTCTCGGCGCAGACCGAGGCCGGGGGGTGTTTCCCGGCTCGCTTTGCTGCGGTGTCTCACCAGCGCAACCCGATCGCCGCGGTCGTGCGCGAGGACTCGAACCTTCGGGACCCTGCGGACTTGCCAAGCGCTCGGGCAGCGAGATGGAGCATGCCCTGGTTTACCGAGGAGTACGTGGGCGCGCTGGCGCACATGGGGCTTGGGCGGGCGACCGTGGTGGGATCCTCAGGCGGTCTCGATCTGGAGACGCTGGGGGGTATGAACCGGGCGCTCGGCGGCGCAGAGATCGACGCGATTCCCGTCTGGAACGACATGACGCCCTATCACCGCGAGGCCCGCTTTACCGACGCCGGCTTTCCCACCCGGGTGGTTCCGCTCGACATCGAGGTTTACACCACCGGGCTCTTGGCGGCCGACCGCCTGCCGCTGGAGCTGGTCGCCCGGATGCGGGACGCGTTCGTGGCCGGATACGAGCTTCAGCGCGAGAATCCCGAGCCGGGGATAGCGGCGTTCAGACGCCGCTTCCCAGACATCTCCGAGGAGCACATCCGCGGCAACTGGAAGCTGTTCGAGCCTTACGCCTTCGACGGGGTGCCGCCGGGCTCGATGGACGCGGAGCGCTGGCACACCACGATCGGCTACACGGCCGCCACGCACGGACTGCCGGTATTCCCCGCGGAGAGCATGTATCGCCCCGAGCTGCTGGCGCCCGCGCCGGTCCTGACGCTGGCGTAGAAGCTGGACTCTCAACCGCACGGCTTCAAGACGCTTGATGCTCGCTCGGATTGCTGTGGGAGCGCGCTCGTTGCTGCTCGCGTGCGTGCTCGTGAGCGCAGTTCCCGCGCTCGCGGCGGCGGGTCAGGCTTCGCAGCCCTCGTCGCCAGCGGCCGGCGGCCTCGACGCCGGCGCTTATCACACGTGCGCGATCCTCGACAACGGCAGCGTGCGTTGCTGGGGCTACAGCGGAGAGGGTCAGCTGGGCTACGGGAACACGGACACGGTCGGTGATGACGAGACCCCCGCTTCGGTCGGGCCGGTGAACCTCGGCCCCGGGCGCACCGCGAAGGCGATCAGCGCCGGCGACTATCACACTTGCGCGATCCTCGACAACGGCAGCGTGCGCTGCTGGGGCTACGGGCGAGCTGGCCGGTTGGGCTATGGCAGCACGAGCAACGTGGGCGACAAGCAGGCGCCGGGCTCCGTCGGGCCGGTCGATCTCGGGGCGGGGCGCACCGCGAAGGCGATCAGCGCCGGTGGTGCCCACACGTGCGCGATCCTCGACACCGGCCGCGTGCTCTGCTGGGGCTACGACGGCCAGGGTCAGCTCGGCTATGGCAACACGAGCAACGTCGGTGACAAGCAGACGCCGGGCTCCGTCGGACCCGTCGACCTTGGCCCGGGGCGCACCGCGAAGGCGATCAGCGCCGGCGCCGCATTCACGTGCGCGATCCTCGACAACGGCAGCGTGCTCTGCTGGGGCTTTGGCGGGTTCGGCCAGCTGGGCTACGGCAACCGCGACAACGTCGGCGACAGTCAGGCACCGGGGTCTGTCGGTCCGCTCGACCTTGGTCCGGGGCGCACCGCGATGGCGATCAGCGCCGGCGGCGTGCACACGTGCGCCGTGCTTGACGACGGCAGCGTGCGCTGCTGGGGCTACGGCGGGCTCGGCCAGCTCGGCTACGGCAACACGGACAGTGTCGACACGCCCAGCGCGGTCGGCCCGGTGGACCTTGGATCGGGGCGGACCGCCGTGGCGATCGCCGCTGGTCAGCTGCACTCGTGCGCGCTGCTGGACAACGGCAGCGTGCGCTGCTGGGGCTTTGGCAACGACGGTCGGTTGGGATACGGCAACACCAGCAGCATCGGCGACGTCCAGACCCCGGGCTCGTTTGGGACGGTCGATCTCGGCGCCGGACGAACCGCCACGGCGATCACTGCCGGTCAGAGTCACACCTGCGCCCGGCTCGACAATGGCCGCGTGCTCTGCTGGGGTGCTGGCGCAAACGGCCGGCTGGGGTATTGCACCGTGAACGACGTGGGCGCCACGCAACCGCCCGGCTCGGTGGGGACGGTCGATCTCGCGCCGGGGGATGGTGGCGTCGACTGCAAGCCGGCAACCGGCGCGGTTGGCCCGCTTATCCTGCAGGCCCGGCGAGACCGCGGTTGGCGTCGCTGCCTGGCCCGAGCGATGCGCCGGCCACGGCACGCCAGGGCCTTCGCGCGCCGGGTCTGCCTGAGGCGCTACGGGCGCACCCCGGGACGCATCGTGGCGCTGCACGGGCGTGTGCTCGCCAGGGATCGAGTGCTTCTCGTGTTCAAGGCCCCTGGCACCGACGGCACCAGGGCGCCCGCCGCTCGCTCATACCTGGTCAAGCAGTCGCTGCGCCCGATCCGCACGGCACGCGACTTCTCACGCGCCCAGACGCTCTGCCGCGGAAGCTGCAACTTCGCTGCCGTCACGGTCGGCACCAGGATCAAGCTGACGATCACGAACCTTCGCCCACGCACCACGTACTTCTACGCTATTGCCGCCCGCGACAACGTCTCTGGCCGGCCGGGGGCGTCCTCGATCGTCAGAGTGACGATGCCCTAGCGCCGGCAGGCCGGAAGCCCTTTGAGGCACCGCGTAGATGGGCGAGACGAGCGCTTTCATTTTCGTGGTGGCGCCGAACGGGCTCGCGCTTCGGCGACGAAAGAATCACGCGCGCCGGCGGCGCCGGACGTGTGCTTGGCCACGAACGCAGTCGTCCGGGCTCAGTCGCCCCGACGATCGCTTGGCGCGACGAGCACTCGTCCGGCGTTCGATGCGCCGGACGCCTGCATTCACGAACCACCGGGTGCGAGCCGGCGCTCGCGAAGCCGGTGATGCTGCTGCTTCAGGTCCGCCAGCTCGTGAAGCGGAAGCTGCGGGCTCATGGCCCCGATGGCGACCGAGCGGCAGCGGATCAGGGTTGAGAGTGGTGGTGTCAGGATCGCGCAGCTCGCGCGAGGAAGTCTCGGACGTCGGCGGGGGAGTAGAGCTCGACGACCCGCAGGTTCTGGCGATGCCGGGCCAACGCAGTGTCCAGGCGAGCGCGACCTGACCGCGGGTAGTTCCAGACCCAACGCAGGAACGCAGGCGAAACTCGTTCGGGGCAACCGGCGGCTTGGACGGCGCGGCCGTAATGCTGCAACCAACGGCGCAGCACGCGGATCAGGCACCGCCAGCGCGGCATCGCCAACACGACGACGGTGTCGGCACGATCGAGGCGCACGTCGAGCGTCGAGGTGTAGTTTCCGTCCACGATCCAGCGGTCCGAGGCGAGCAGCTTCCGTTGCCGATCGCGCCACTCCTCGGTCGCGGTCTCCACCCAGCCCGGCTGCCAGTAGTGCTCGTCAAGATGGATCACCGGCACCGCGAGCTGGCGGCCGAGTTCGGTCGCGAACGTCGACTTGCCGGCTCCTCCAGAGCCCACGACCGCGATGCGCTGCATGCGATCAGTGTGCCCGCCCAAGCAAGCTGTCGACCGTGATCTCCCAGAAGGTGGTAGAGCGGTCCCACCCTCATTACGCAACCCCAACCCGTTGCGTCGAGCTGAAAACAGGAGAACGCTAAGCCCTCCGTCCACGATGTTCGAGGCGCCACATTGGCGGGCCGTGACCGATCCAAGACTTCCCCTCCGCGTCCCCCACCGGCAGAAAGCAGAAGACGCAGCTTGGCGGCTGGTCCGGCGACAATGCAGAAGCGAGGACCGGTCGGTGCAGGTCGTCTCGGGCGCGCGCTTCCAACTGGGACGAGCGCAATCGTGGCGAAGCACTCGTCCCGCGCCGCGTCGGCGGACGCGTCCTGCGTCGCCAAGGCGATCGTCCGGTTCTAGCCGGCTCGCGGACGGAAGCGATCGCGACGAGTGCAGGGGCTCGATACGCGTGATCGGGCGAATGTGACCGCACGATCTGAGGACGGCTACGGGGCCGTGCATGTAGAGCGACCGTGTAGCGATGGATCGACCGGCGACGCAAATGCCTGCGGCTAGCGATCCGTCCGGCCGGTGAAGGACTCACACCGCGGACCGCGAGGGCCCGGACGCCCGCTTGACCCGAGCCGAAGCCGAGTGATTCGATCACGGCCCCGGCGATGAGGCGCGCCTCAGAGAGCTCGTAGGCGGTGAACGCCGGTGAGGACGGGCGGATCGTCGCCGCGAGCCGGCAGGCAATGTGAGCGCCCACCCGTAGACTCCCGAACGTGAGCGGCCCCGTCGTCGTCCTCGCCGGCGGGACCGGTGGCGCGAAGCTCGCGCGCGGGATGCTCGACGTCGTCGGCACCGAGGAGCTCGTGGTGATCGCCAACACCGGCGACGACGTCGAGATCTACGGCGCCTACGTGTCGCCGGACCCGGACCTGGTCACGTTCTGGCTGGCCGACCGCATCGACGAGCGCGGCTGGGGCCTTGCCGTGGGACACGTTCCACGTGATGGAAGGATTGACCGAGCTGGGGACCGAGGTCTGGTTCAGGCTTGGCGATCGCGATCTCGCGATCGGCGTCCAGCGCGCTCGGGCGCTCGACCAGGGCGCGCGCCTGACCGACGCTCAGACGGCGATCGGCGCCGCGCTCGGCGTGCGCGCCCGCGTGCTGCCGATGAGCGACGGGCCGGTCCGAACCCGGGTCCTCGCCCACGAGCGCTGGTGGCCGTTTCAGGAGTTCATGATCAAGGCGGGCGGCCAGGGGCCGATCGAGGAGGTCGACTTCCGCGGCCTGCGGGCCGCGGAAGCCACGCCCGAGGTGCTCGAGGCGATCGCTACGGCACGCGCGATCGTGATCGGCCCTTCCAACCCAGTCGTCTCGATCGGCCCGATCCTCGCACTGCCGGGCGTACGCGACGCGGTCGGCGCCAGCCCCGCTCCCGTCGTGGCGGTCAGCCCGTTGGTGCGCGGCGAGGTGCTGAAGGGGCCGACCGCGGCGTTCATGCGATGGTCAGGCCAGCCGCTGAGCAGCGACGGGGTCGCGACAACATATGCGGGGGTGATCGACGGGCTCGTCGCCGACGAGCAGACCGACGCGACCGTCGTGCTCCAGACCGACTTGCTGATGGACACCCCCGCCGCTCGCCAGCGCCTGGCGCACGAGACTCTGGATTTTGCGCTCGCGCTGAGGTAGATCGACCGTCGGGCTCGCGGTGAGCAGCGCTTGGCCGGTAGGGTGACGAGGCGTAGTCGTACGGTCCGGAGGCTCCGCGTGATCCGATTCGTCCTGTCCCTGCGTCACGGGCCCAAGCGGCGGGCTCGACCGATTATCGACGCCGGCGCGATCGGCCCCCAGAAGCGGCTGTCGTCAGAGGCGCCGCGGTTGTCGCCCAGCACGTAGTAGGTACCAGCCGGGACGGTGAACGTGCGCGGGAAATCGCATCCCAGCCCGTAGGCATCGCACGGCTGGATGAAGCTCTCCGAAGCGGCAGTCCCGTTTCGGATCACGTGCCCGTTGCGGATCGAGAGTCGATCCCGGGGCCGGCGACGATCCGCTTGACGTACTTCGCCTTGGAGTCCCGTCGATCCGCGGTGGCGCACGCCTGGCCCGCCGGGGGCCGCGTCGCGCATCCCGTCCCGGTGTCCGCCCCCGCAGGTGGATGAAAGACGACGATGTCCCCGATCGCCGGCGCGGCGTGGAGGTAGGCGTCTCGGTCGACGAGGATCGTGTCCCCGGGGCGCAGGGTCGGAATCATGCTCCCGGACACGATTGTCTCTAGCAGCGCGGTACCGATGTGATCGCCCGAGGCCGGCTCGAGGATCTTCCAGCGGCCGCCCTCCCGGACCGCGATGCCGGTCGCGAGCGGCTGAATGCCGTAGAGGGTGAACTGAACCGTTACCCGCGCCCGGCCGTGCTTGACGTCGACGCGGACGGCGATGATCCGGGTGCTGGCTACGCGACCAAACGGCGCCCTGTCGTGGTCCTCACGCTCAGATCGCAGCGCCCTGACGCACACCCGGCGTGCCCGTGCGAGGCTGCGCCCCGGGGCGTCGCGACGCAGAAAGACGTTGGCGAACTGGGGCGCACGCGAGGACGAAGTCGCCTTGCGCCAGCGCATGCGCCTGGATCAGAAACGGAGCAGCCGCAGCCCGGCTCGGCGACGCGTGCGCCCTCGTGCGCGGCGTGTGGCTTCGCGCGTGGGCGGTGTCGTTTCTCGCGTCGGCTGCCCGGGCCGGGGGAGCGGGTCGCGTGAAGGCGAGCCCTCGTAAGCCGTAGCGCGCCCTGATGATCGCCCGGGAGCGCGGGACGCTCGAGGGGTCCAGGGTCACGAGGAACCGGTCACCCGGCGTGTCGATCTCAGTCCGGTTGATGATCACGCCGCGGTGGCGCAGCCGGGCGATGTCCCGGTTGACCGCGCGAGCCAGGGCGTTTAGCCGCGTCACGGTCGCGTCCCTGGCCGCGGGGACGGCAACGGTTCTCCCACCGGCGATCTGAGCCAGTCGCGAGCGCAGCCGCTGACTTGGGCAGGCGTGGGCAGGAATCGCCGCTGGCGATGGTCGCGCCCTGGACTTCGGGTGGACTGGGGCGCCTCTCCGAGTGACAGCAACCCTGTTAGGGAGTGACGACGAGAGTGCTCCTTTGAGCCCGACGCGGCACACAGGGGCCTCGTAGGGCAGACGGCTGCTTCCACGAACACGGGGCAGTCTCGCCGGCGTCATGGCCTGTGCTCGATGCTCCTGCTCCCGGCCGTGAGCGGCAGTCTCAACCGACTCGCTTTCCACGCGCCGTTGCTACTGGAACCCCGCGCGCACCGCAGGAGCACCTGCCACGCCGGCCGGTTGAAGTCCATGCTGCCGAACGCGAGGAGGAAGGCGTCACGCACCGCGAGGTCCCGAGGGTCTAGGTCATCGAGTAGCGGGACCCAGCGCTCTCCCGCCAGCACACCGTAGGCGGCGCGGTTGCAGCGCTCGTCACCCATCTGGAGATGGCGCCAGGGGAGGCGGACGCCCGCCCCGCGTTCGATCTCGGTCCATACGGCATCGAGCGTGACCGTCTGGTAATCCTCGCGCCAGCGGTTGGGGTTACCGACGTGAGCGGCCGGCTGAAACGAGAACATTCCGAAGCCCATTCCCATGCAGGAACGGGCCACGTCGGCGACCTGATCGAGGTTGCGTGGCGTGACCGTCATGTTGTGGGCGAGGTCGTGCCGCACTCCGTGCTCGCGCCGCAGCCGCTCGAAAGCTTCGACGAAAGCCCGCCGGGCCGGGTTCAGCTCCGCTTCGTCGGCGGGACGGCGATGACCGCGACGGCCGAACATCAGGGAGTCGAAGTGGCCCGCGAAGCGCAGCAGATCGAAACGGGGAAGCCCGTCGGGTCCGATCGCCAGTCGCTTCAGATACTCGTAGTCGAAATCGCCATGGGTCATGCTAATCGGCTTGCGGCCGTGCCGGCGCATCGCGGTCAGGGCCGCGGCGTGATCGTCGGGATCAAGCAGCGTCACCTCCCCCGATCAGCTGCGCGTGCTGACCGGGGCCGCGCACCGAGCGCAGGTGTGCCATCTGTCGGTCGACTTCGGCGATCGTGTGCTCGCCGTCGGTCCGCACCCGGTCAGCCTCGCGACCGTGGTAGCAGGGAGTACAGGCCAGGTTGCAGCGGGGAAACACGCCGTGGGTTCCCTCACAACCCGCCGTGCGCCGACCCAGGAGCTGAGCGGAGGTCTTGACGTGGTCGGGGAGCTCCTGCCAGCGCCGCGTGAGCGCGGCCGCCAGCTCCGGCTCGACCGGCCGCGTGACCTCGTTGAGCCGGCGCGCCAGCCGCGCCCTAGCGCCTTGCCGAGCAACATCGCCGCCCAGGATAAGGCTTTAGGGTGGAGCCGGTGATGACCGATGGGGAGCGCTGGACGCGTGTGGAGCTGGCCCGTCTGCGCGACGGCGGCTGGCGCCCGCGGGTCTGGCTCGAGTTTCTGTGGGCCGCGCAGATCCAGGCGAACCGCACCCGTCGCCGCCGGCCGGCGCTCGCGCGCCAGGCCGGCGAGTGGATGCTCGCCGGCGCGGCGGCGTGGCTGATCGTCGCCCGCCTGCTCCCGGCGAGCCCCTTCGCCCGGAGGCGACGCCAAGGGTTGATCTGGTGGGGCGTCTGCGCGCTGATGCTCGACTGGCATCTGGGCATGCTCGAGTCCCCCGACGGCCGCGCTGCCCGGCTCGGCGCAGCTGACGCGCTCACCCTGGCGCGTGCCTGGCTCGTGCCGGCGGTCGCCGAGCGGGGAGATCCGGCGATGCTGCTCCTTGGCGCCCTGACCGACGTCGCCGACGGCCCGGTCGCCCGGGTGACGCGCACCACCCGCTTCGGCCGCGATCTGGAGGGCGTCATCGACGGGTGCTTCGCCGCCGCCGCCCTGCAGGGCGCCGTGCGGGGCGGCGGTGTGTCGCGTCTGCACGCCAACGTGGAGCGTGCGCGGCTGGTGGCCGGGACCGGGTTCACCTGCACCGTGTACTTTGCCGCGGGCCGAGCCCCCGACCCCGCGGTCAGGCTGAGCGGTCGGCGTACGGGCGCTGTGCGCGTCGCGGGCCTGATGGCGGGGGGTCTCGGCCATCGCACGCTGGCCAACCAGCTGCTCCTCATGAGCTCCGCGGCGGCGCTGGCAGAGCTCCTGCGCCACCCCGAGCGCCGCCGGGCCGTGGCCGCCGCGGGTCGTCGATGAGCGTCGATCCAGAGCCGGTGCTCTCGACTTCGGGCTGGGCGTCGCGAGGCACGACCCGCCTGTATGACGCCCAGCTCGCGCTCGAGCGCTCCGCGCTGAGCGCCGCGGTCGAGCTCGTGGCGCCGTTGGCGGACGAGCTGGTGTTGGATCTGGGCACCGGCACCGGAGGCCTTCTGCGCGTGCTGGCTCGCCGCCCCGGCCGTCCCGCCACGGCGATCGGTATCGATGCCTCGGCGGCGATGCTGTCCCGAGCGCCAGCGCTCCCGGAGGGATGGCGACTGGTCAACGCGGACGCGCGGCGGGTTCCGCTGGGTGATGCGAGCGTCGACGTCGTCACCTGTGCCTACCTGCTGCACGTGCTCGACCGGCCGGCGCGGCGGGCCGTGCTTGCGGAGATCGGCCGCGTCCTACGACCGCGTGGCCGCGCCGTCTTCGTCTCGCTCCTGCACCCCCGCGGGCTGATCGGTGGCCCGCTGCTCGCTCCCGCCCAACGCACGCTTGGCCGCGTGGCCGGTCAGGCGTCGGGATGGTGCGCGCTGGACCCGGCGGCAGAGCTCGAAGGGGCCGGGCTGCCACCTCGCCGGGGCCGGGTCTGCACTCGGGGCTACGCGTCGCTGTGCCTGCTCACCGGACCGCCGTGACCGTCGCCGGTGGAGCGTCCGGACAGAGTCCGCGCGGCGTTGGCGACCCGTTGCCCAGCAGTCAGCGCGACGACGCCGGCGAACGCCCAGGCGATCGTCTCGCTGGCACCGGGCAGCAGGCAGAAGAGGAGGTACACCGCGATCGTCTCGGCCCCCTCCGCCAGCCCGGTCGTCAGCCGCAGCGATCGCTCGTCTCCCATGTCCAGGCCCAGTCGCTCGATCATCGAGGAGAAGGACAGCAGGGCCACGTTGTTGACCAGATAGGTGGCGAGCAGGACCACGCAGGCCAACCGCGCGCCTGGCTCGGCGATCGCCACGCCGACGACAAAGCCCGAGTAGACGACGAAATCGGCTACGAAGTCGAGCAGGCCGCCGAGCTCGGTGGCGCCGCGACGGCGCGCCAGCGGCCCGTCGATGCCGGCGAGCAATCCCGCCGCGGTCAGCACGTGCGGCGAGATGCCCGCCGCCGACATCCACCCGGCGCCACGGTCCAGAGTCGGTTCCAGCCGCGCGCGGATCGCCTGGTCGAGCATGCTCAGCGCACGGTACCCGCGGTCTGCCACACTCGCCGCCGATCTTGGCGGCACCGACCTATCTGCAGCGGCTGCGTCTGGAGGGAGCCGTGCTCGCGTCCTGCGGCACTCTCGGGGCGGTGGTGCTGCTGGCCGCGACACCTCAGGCTCGGCGTGGCCCCGGCAGCACGATCGCGCAGCTGCTCATAGTCGGTGCTCTGCTCCTGTGGCTCGGGCCGCGCAGCGTACGACGCTCGATCGCTGGAAGTCGCGAGCACGCTCAGGGCGACATCGGGTCCGGCGAGCCCACTCCGCTTTGGCACATCGCGGCGATCGTCGTGGTGCTGACCGTGGCCGTCGGAGTGGTCGCCGGCTGGGACGCGGGACTCCGGGTCACCGGCGGTTGCCTGCTGGTCGGTGCGGCCCAAGCGGTGGTGTTGGCTCGCGTCGTCACCGGCGACCAGCAGGCGACTGGGCGGACGTACTATCGGGTGGCGGGTTCGCGCATCCTCAGGGGCACTCGGCTTGGGTACACCGACCGCCAGTTGGCTGGCTGAGGAAAGCTCTCGCAGGCTGGAGCGAGGTCGCTGAGGCTGAGCGCCAGTCAGGGTCCCCAGGGCCTGAATCAGGCGCCGCCGATCACCGCTTGGTGAGGATCTGCCTCAGATTCGCCGGGTCCTGCGCCACCCAGTCCGCAGCCTGCAGCTCCTGCGCTGGGTGGGGACCGGTGGCCACCGCCACGCAGCGCAGCTCGTCGGCGCGCGCGCAGGCGATGTCCCGCGGTGTGTCGCCGATCACGATCGTTCGCGCGCGAGGATGCGGCCGTCCGCGTGAGCCCGCGCGCCGGCGTGCGATCGCCGGCAGGGCGGTGCGGTCCTCGGAGTCCGAGCCGAACCCTCCCGGGCAGCCGGCGAACCAGCTTCCGATCCCCGCCCGGGCCAGCTTCAGTCGCGCCACCGGCTCGAAGTTCCCGGTCACCAGCCCGAGAATCAGGTCCTCGCGCGCGGTCAGCTCCGCCAGTAGGGCCGGGATGCCCGGAAGGACCGTGTGGGAGAGGTCTGCGGTGGCCAGCTCGGCATAGATCCGGCAGCACTCCTGCCGGACCCGGTCGGCGCGGTGGTCGATCCGCTCGGCCGACACTCCCGCCTCCAGCAGGATCACCCTGGCGATCTCACCGTCGGTGCGCCCGGCGGGGGAGAGCGGACCCCGCACCCGCTCCGCATCCACCCCGTGGACCGACTTCAGCGCGCCGTGCAGCGCCAGGCGGTGGGCCTCGGTGGCGCCGGAGACGAGTGTGCCGTCGATGTCGAAGAGCAGGAAGGTGGTGTCCGCCGTTGCCACCGTCACCGCCGGGCCACCGACGCTCAGCGCTCGAACGACGCGTCCGCCGGCAGCCGCAGGGCGAACTCGGCTATCAGGCGCGCCGCCGCCTCGACGTCGGACAGCGAGACCATCTCCACGGGAGAGTGCATGTAGCGCAGCGGGATCGTCACCAGCCCCGTGGGCACGCCGGCGCGGGAGAGGTGGAAGGCATCGGCGTCGGTGCCGGTGGCCCGGCCCAGCGACTCGATCGTAAACGGGATCCCGGCCGCCTCTCCCGCTGCGTGGAGCAGCTCGAACACCAGCGGATGCAGGGTCGTGCCACGAGCGATCACCGGTCCGGAGCCGAGCTCGTGCTTGGTGATCTGGCCGAGCTCCACCCCGGGCTGATCGGTGGCGAAGGTCACGTCGACGACGATCGCCACGTCGGGGCCGTGGGCGAACGCGCTCGTGCGTGAGCCGCCGAAGCTGGTCTCCTCCTGGGCTACGGCCAACGCGGTGATGTCACCGGGCGCCCGGTGACGCTCGGAGACGATCCGTGCCGCCTCCGCGGCGACGAAGCAGCCGACGCGGTTATCCAGCGCGCGGGAGACGATGCGATCGCCGGGCAGCTCCACCGGGGCCACGTCGATCACCGCGGCGTCGCCGATTCGAATCCGCTCGCGCGCCTCGTCGGCGTCCTGGGCGCCGATGTCGATGTGGAGGTCCTTGATCTCGGGCATTTGCTTGCGCTCGTCGCCCTTCATCAGGTGGATCGGCTTACGAGCGATGACGCCCGTGATCGGTCCGTTCCGGCTGGCGATGACCACGCGCTGACCGACGAGCACGATCGGGTCCCAGCCGCCCACCTCTCCGAAGCGCAGGAAGCCGCCGTCGTCGATGTGGGTGACGTGGACGCCGATCTCGTCGATGTGCCCGACCACGGTCAGCGACCGTCCGGAGGCGTTCCCGCGCACGCGGGCGAACGAGGAGCCCACCACGTCGCCGCCGACCTCGTCGGCCCACGCGCTGCACCCCTCGCGCCAGACGCGCGCCGGACCCGACTCCTGGCCGGAGGTTCCGGTGGCGCTGAGCAGGCTCATGAGCAGCTCGGGGGGTGCCACGGTTCAGCCGGCGAGCAGATCCCGCAGCACGAACTGCAGGATGCCGCCGTGGTGGAAGTAACGCTGCTCCTGGGGCGTGTCGATCCGCACCGTAGCGGTGAACTCGTTGTCGTCGGCGTGGACAGTGACCTCACGAGGGATCTGCTCGACGTCGCTGAGTCCCGCGATGGAGAACCGCTCGTGACCGCTCAGCTCCAGGGACTCCACCGACTCGCCCTCGGCGAGCTGCAGCGGCAGCACCCCCATCCCGACCAGGTTGGAGCGATGGATGCGCTCGAAGCTCTGCGCGATCACCGCCCGAACTCCAAGCAGCCGCGTGCCCTTGGCCGCCCAGTCACGTGAGGAGCCCGAGCCGTACTCCTTGCCGGCGAGCACCACCAGCGGTGTCTGCTCCTCCGCGTAGCGCATGGCGGCGTCGTAGATCGCCATCTGCTCGCCGCCGCCCTCTCCCCCCAGATACAGCGTGACCCCGCCCTCGGTGCCTGGCGCCAGTTGGTTGCGCAGGCGGATGTTGGCGAAGGTCCCGCGCATCATCACCTCGTGGTTGCCGCGGCGGGAGCCGTAGGAGTTGAAGTCCCTGGGCTCGACGCCGTGCTCGGTCAGGTACCTGCCGGCGGGGCTGTCCCGCTTGATCGAGCCGGCCGGGGAGATGTGGTCGGTGGTGACGCTGTCACCGAGCACCGCCAGCACGTGCGCATCCTCGATGTCGGTCAGGGGCTCGGGCTCGGCCGGCAGGTCCTCGAAGAAGGGGGGCCGCCGGACGTAGGTGGAGTCCTCGTTCCAGGCGAACCGATTGCCGGTGGGGACCTCCAGCGAGTTCCACCGCTCGTCGCCGTCGAAGACCTCGGCGTAGCTCTTGCGGAACATGTCCGATTGCACCGCATGCTCGACGGCCTCCGCCACCTCGGCGCTGCTGGGCCAGATGTCCTTGAGGTACACGTCCTGCCCGTCCTCGTCCTCGCCCAGCGGCTCGTCGAGGAGGTCGATGTCCATCGTCCCGGCCAGGGCATAGGCGACGCACAGCGGCGGCGAGGCCAGGTAGTTCATCTTCACGTCGGGGTTGATCCGGCCTTCGAAGTTGCGGTTGCCCGACAGCACCGAGACCACCGCGAGGTCACCCTCGTCCACGCCCGCTGAGATCTCCTCGGGCAGCGGGCCGCTGTTGCCGATGCAGGTCGTGCAGCCGTAGCCGACGAGATGGAAGCCGAGCGCCTCCAGGTACTCGGTCAGCTCCGCCCGCTCCAGGTACTCGGTCACCACCTTGGAGCCCGGCGCCAGCGAGGTCTTGACCCACGGCTTCACGTTCAGGCCCTTCTGCACCGCGTTGCGGGCGAGGATCCCCGCTCCCAGCATCACCGACGGGTTGGACGTGTTCGTGCAGCTGGTGATCGCCGCGATCACCACGTGGCCGTGGTCGAGCTCGGTGTCGGTGCCATCGGAGAGCGTCACGGGGACGTGCGCGCTCACGCGCTCCGCGACCTGGGCGCCCCCGCTCGAGCTTGCGGCCTGCTCGGCATCCGGCCTCGCTTGTCCAGGCCGCGCTCGAGCCATCCGGCTGCCCTCGGGCTCGTGTCCCGGGCCGTTGGCATGGTGGGTGGAGACCGGATCGCTGGCGGGGAAGCTCTCCTCGCCTGCCTCGTCCTCCTTGCTGGCCTCGGGGAGGAAGCCCTCCAGCGCCATCCGGAAGGATGCCTTGGACTCGGTCAGCGACACCCGGTCCTGGGGGCGCTTGGGGCCGGCGACGCTCGGTACGACCTCGGACAGGTCGAGCTCCAGCGTCTCGGTGAACGTCGGCTCCTCGGAGTCCTCGTCGTGCCATAGCCCCTGCTCCTTGGAGTAAGCCTCCACCAGTTCGATGAGCTCCGGCGGGCGGCCGGAGAACGCCAGGTAGTGGAGCGTCTCGGCGTCGATCGGGAAGATCGCGCAGGTGGAGCCGAACTCCGGGGCCATGTTGCCGATCGTGGCCCGGTCGGCCAGGGGCAGGTTGGCCAGTCCGGCGCCGTAGAACTCCACGAACTTGCCCACCACTCCGTGCTCACGAAGCATCTCGGTGACCGTCAGCACCAGGTCGGTGGCGGTGGCGCCCTCGCGCAGCTCGCCCGTGAGCCTGACGCCCAGGACCTGCGGGATCAGCATCGACATCGGCTGCCCCAGCATTGCCGCTTCGGCCTCGATCCCGCCCACGCCCCAACCGAGCACGCCGAGGCCGTTGATCATCGTGGTGTGCGAGTCGGTGCCGACCAGAGTGTCGGGATAGGCCCGTCCCCGCTCGTCGTCGATGAACACCACGCGGGCCAGGTACTCCAGGTTGACCTGGTGGACGATGCCGGTGTCCGGCGGTACCACGGAGAAGTTGTCGAACACGCCCTGGCCCCAGCGCAGAAATGCGTAGCGCTCTTGGTTGCGCTTGAACTCCAACTCGGCGTTGCGCCCGAACGCCTCTCTGGTGCCGAACGCGTCGACCTGGACGGAGTGGTCGATCACCAGCTCGGCGGGCACGAGCGGATTGATCTTGGCGGCGTCCCCGTCCATGTCCTGCATCGCGTCGCGCATCGCGGCCAGGTCGACGATCGCGGGCACGCCGGTGAAGTCCTGCATCACGACACGCGCGGGCGTAAACGAGATCTCCTCGCTCGGCTCATCCTTGGCGTTCCAGCTCGCCAGAGCCTCGATGTCCCGCGCGCGGATCGTCTCACCGTCCTCGTTGCGCAGCAGGTTCTCCAGCAGGATCTTGAGCGAGAACGGCAGGCGGGCGACGTCGAACTTCGACTGCAGTGCATCCAGGCGGAAGATCTCGTAGTCGCGCTCGCCCACCGTCAGGCGGCCCCGGGCGTCAAAGCTGTTCTGGCTCAACTGGTTCTCCTGATCGGTGGTCCGGCACCGTACTCTAGGACCTGCGGCCCCGGGGCAGCGGTGATCTCCGCCAGGCCCGCGGGGCGCTCTTACTTTGCTCGTAGCACCGTCTTCGTCTGACCTTCGGGCCGGGGCTGATCCTGGGTCCAGCTCATGAGTCCGCCGCTGAAGTTCACCGCCCCGGTGGGCCGGCCGCGCCGACGGGCGCAGCGGATGCTCATGACTCGCTGCGCAAGGTGCTCGGATACGTCCACGCCGACGTTGTCGAAGCGGCTTGCGTTCGGATTCCGGTGACGCGCGATGCCGTTGGGCCAGACGGTCTCCTCACCGACCCGGGCGTCCGCGACCAGATCAAGAAGACGCTCGCCACCCTGGCCGGCCACGTAGCCGCCAGTGGGCGCTGATCTCGCCGGCTGGGCTACAGGCCCGGAGGATGCCTGGCCACGTAGGCCGAGGTGTCGGTCATCGACTGTGACCACCGGGTGCCCCCCCTGCTGGAGGGCCACGGTGTCAAAGCGCCAACCGGCCACCACCATGAACGCGTGCCCGGCGTTGGCGTAGACGGTGATCCAGCGACCCGGTCCCGCCTGCCCCCAGCTCTCAAAGCCGGTGGAGTCCAGCGGCGAGCTGAGCAGCCCGGCGGCCGCCAACGCGTAGCTGACCGAGCCCGAGCAGTCGTAGCCGCTGTCGTGGAAGGAGCCGTGGCCGCCGCCCCACACATAGGGCAGGGTCGCGATCGCGTTACCCGCGGCGATGACCTGCGACACCGCCGCCGGCGCGCCCGCCGGCGCCTGCACCATCCCGCCGGTGTTGACGGCGATCCCTCCGCCTGCATCCGGTTCTCCAGCGCCACCAGCCGATCACGCGCGCTCAGCAGGCTGCGCTGGGTGCGAGCCAGCTGCGCCTGGCGCTGGCTCAACTGCCCCTGAAGTCCGTCGAGGTGACGCTGAGC
>JAABUZ0100003792.1_pt1 | contig 21800 bp, 17 predicted proteins | sample 5562091 | NCBI WGS metagenome assembly JAABUZ01 (sample SAMN12813069, study PRJNA571459) | rock metagenome | isolation source: Antarctica rocks | place: Antarctica: Victoria Land, Linnaeus Terrace sud | collected 2015-12-21
ACAACTCTGTTCGCACACCAAAAATTGAGTCAGAGGTTTTTCGCTCCGCTCGCCTACTGCTGACGTTCGCACACCAAAAATTGAGTCAGGGGTTTTTCTGACGATCGCCCCCCCTGAACGGATACGATCAGACTTCGTTGGATAAAATGCTAGAGATTGCTGAGGAAAGGTTAAGAAAAAAACGCACGCAGCCACCACAATGGGTTTTTCCTGAGGAGCCATAGTTGTGTTCTTGTGTGAAACCCCCGACTGCCTCATTCCTTAGCCAGCTAAAATAAGATGGGCTTGATCCTTATTAACACTTCCTGAAGCAAAGCCTCTGAGCATTCAGTGATAAAACTTGCTTGAAGAGCGCGATAATCCAGAGATCGCAACTGATCAGCCATAATCACACCTGTAACTGCTTCGCCAGACGGTATGGCAACATAAAACGGGTTCTGGCGTTGAGTGTTGCTGATAGGACAGACAAACACAAACCCTATCTTGCGGTTGAATTTCTCGTGACTCACAACCAGTGCCGGTCGAGTTCCCATCTGCTCATGACCGGCTTGGGGGTCAAAGCTCAGGCGGATGAAATGACCTCGCTTGGGGATGTAGCTCACCAAACCTCTTGACCTTCAGGTTTACCCCATGAGAGTTCCTCGCTGGTTTCAACGACTTCCGCTAGTAACTCATCCAAGGTGTAATCTGGCGGCTCCCGCACTGGCTCCAGCACCAATTTGCCGTTTTCTACACTGCAAATTACAGTGTCATTAATGTTGAGTCCCAGCTGCTCAGCAATATGCTTGGGGATTCTAAAAGCTAAGGAGTTGCCCCACTTGCCAATATGCGTTGGTGGAGCGTTGGCGGAGGAGAATTGCGACTTAGTTTTCATATAGAGTCCAGTCAGGATATACATTGTATATCTTATATAGCGATCTGGCAATAGCTGCGATATCTGCCTGTCGTAGCTCGCATAATCCTCAAGACCTGCGATCGCTTAGCCAAAGTTGCCCTAGTTGTGGCAATCTGAAAACAAAGACTTGAACCTGACATACTCGGTACAGAAATCAGCCGACGAGCGTTATGCAAACTCTGCCCAATCCAGCTATTTCCAAAGCTGCCTCCAGTAAACCGCCAGTTGAAACCACTATTAACAGGCGCAAAACCCGTCCAGTTAAGGTGGGAGATATTACCATTGGCGGCGGCTACCCCGTGGTAGTGCAGTCGATGATCAACGAAGACACACTCGATGTAGATGGCTCAGTTGCTGGGATTCGTCGCCTGCACGAGATTGGCTGCGAGATTGTCCGTGTCACTGTGCCTAGTATGGCTCACGCCAAAGCCCTAGCCCAAATCAAACAGAAATTACTTCAGACTTACCAGCCGGTACCATTAGTTGCCGATGTCCATCACAACGGCATGAAGATTGCTCTGGAAGTTGCCAAACACGTTGATAAAGTGCGGATTAATCCGGGGTTGTATGTATTTGAAAAGCCCGAGAGCGATCGCACTGAATTCACCCAAGCTGAATTTGACGAAATTGGCGACAAGATCCGCGAAACCCTAGAACCCCTGGTAGTCTCGCTGCGCGATCAGGGCAAAGCGATGCGAATTGGCGTCAACCACGGTTCCCTTGCCGAGCGGATGCTCTTCACCTATGGCGACACCCCCGAAGGCATGGTGGAATCCGCCCTGGAATTTATTCGCATCTGTGAATCTCTGGACTTCCGCAACATAATCATCTCCCTGAAGGCGTCGCGGGTACCGGTGATGCTAGCCGCCTATCGCCTAATGGCACAGCGGATGGATGAACTGGGTATGGATTATCCCTTGCACTTGGGTGTCACGGAAGCCGGTGATGGGGAGTACGGTCGCATCAAGTCCACCGCCGGGATTGCCACCCTCTTGGCTGACGGGATTGGCGATACCATCCGGGTATCTCTCACCGAAGCCCCGGAAAAAGAAATTCCCGTCTGCTATAGCATACTGCAAGCGCTGGGCTTACGGAAAACGATGGTGGAGTATGTCGCTTGTCCTTCCTGTGGTCGCACCTTGTTTAACCTAGAAGAAGTGCTGCACCAAGTGCGGGAAGCTACCATTCACCTCACCGGTCTAGATATTGCCGTTATGGGTTGTATCGTCAATGGTCCTGGAGAAATGGCAGATGCGGACTATGGCTATGTCGGTAAGCAGCCTGGTTACATCTCTCTTTATCGTGGCAGAGAAGAAATCAAAAGAGTTCCCGAGTCCCAAGGCGTCGAGGAATTAATTAACCTAATCAAGGCAGACGATCGCTGGATCGAGCCATGAAAGAGAGGGGGATCTCCCCCTCCGCCCATCTCCCCCTCCCCTTGTCCTCTTCACCAACGGCCTGTGCTACATTGAGCATACTTGTTTTGCATTTTTCCCTCCGGCTCAGCGGTCATTATGGTCAATAAACAACGCGGACTTGTTTTGGGCGCGACAGTTTTGGGTGCGACAGCGGTGATGCTAACTACGGTCGCCGTCACTGGTGCAGGTATTCACTTGTCGCAGGGTCAGGCTTTCTTGAGTGAAAGCCCTAAGGAATTGGTAGATGAAGTCTGGCAGGTTATTGACCGCCAATACGTGGATGGCACTTTTAACCATGTCGATTGGCAGGCTGTGCGTAAACAATATCTGAGCCGGTCTTACACCAAGAAAGAAGACGCCTACAAAGCTGTCCGGGAAATGCTGAAGAAATTGAACGACCCCTACACCCGGTTTATGGACCCGGAACAGTTCAAGGAAATGCAAGTGGACACCTCGGGGGAACTTATTGGCATTGGTATCCAATTGGCTCAGGATCAGAAGACGAAGAAACTGACTGTGATCTCGCCGATTGAAGATACACCTGCCTTCACTGCCGGGGTTCTCGCTAAGGACATTATCACCAAAATAGACGGCAAAACCACTCAGGGCATGGATGTCAACCAGGCGGTGTCACTGATTAGAGGGGAGCCAGGAACGCAAGTGAAGCTGACCATTCTACGAAGCGGTCAGGAAAAGGATTTTCAGATTAAACGGGCGCGCATTGAAATTCGCCCAGTGCGCTATAGCTATCAAAATAATCCAACGGGTAGCGTGGGCTACATTCGCCTGGCCGAGTTCAGTGCCAATGCCCCTGCCGAAATGCGAGACGCGATTAAAGATTTAGAAAAGAAGCAGGTGGCTGGGTATATTTTGGATCTACGTTCTAACCCGGGCGGCTTACTTTTCTCTGGTGTTGAAATTGCCCAAATGTGGCTCAATGACGGCACGATTGTCTCAACTGTTGACCGGCAGGGAGAAAAAGACATCCAAAAGGCCAACAACCGCGCCCTGACTAATAAACCACTAGTGGTGCTGGTGGATGGTGGATCAGCTAGTGCCAGCGAAATCCTCTCCGGAGCGTTGCAGGACAACAAGCGCGGTGTTTTGGTGGGGACAAAGACCTTCGGCAAGGGCTTGGTGCAATCGGTGCGGGGACTAGGAGATGGCTCAGGGCTGGCTGTGACAATCGCCCATTACTACACCCCCAGCGGCAATGATATCAACCATAAGGGGATTACCCCAAATGTAGTGCTGGGACTGAGTACTGCCCAAAAAGAGGCGTTGGTTCGCGAGAGAACCAAAATTGGCACAACAGCAGACCCCCAATACGCTAAAGCACTGGACGTATTGAAGCAGGAGATTGCGACGAAACGAGGTACCAGCGCCGAATCGGTGCCGAAGTAGGGTTGGCTCTCATTGGGGTTGGCACTTTCCGGCTCGGATTAGTCCGACACGGCGGGCGATCGCTTCGTCTTGGGAAGTAAACGGTCCCCAGCGCTCCAGAACAGCTGGGTCGTTGTCCCCAGATGCTTGGTCACTGGGGACAATTTCGCAATGACCTAAGGGGCGCTTCACGATATACCAATTCTGGGGATTGTTCATCTGCCGTTATTTGCCCTAATTCGTTCGGCAAGTTTGTCAGGCACTTCTTGGAGATGGTCATACTGCCAGTGGAAGAAGCCGACGCCTAGGGTGAGCGATCGCAGTTCCACAATCAAGTTTTGCATCTCGGCTTGAGGCAAGTATACCGTGACTTGATCCCAACCTTGCCAATCGCCTCTGGCCTCGTAGCCCAAAATTTGCCCACGGCGTCCGCTAACTAGTTGCAGTACTTTGGAGCTAAATTCGCTCTTGCGTCGTTACTTCAATATGGGTAATTGGTTCCAGCAGCGTGGGTTGACCCTGGGGCATTCCGGTTTGCATAGCAATCCGGGCAGCCTGCTTAAACGCCTGTTCTGAACTATCGACCGTGTGGTAGGAACCATTCGTCAGCGTCACCGCCACATCGACCACCGGGAAGCCTAGGGGTCCATGTACGAGGTACTCCCGTACGCCCATTTCCACGCCAGGTATATACTGCTTCGGCACCACACCACCCACAATTGTATCACTGAAGTTAAAGCCTTCCCCGCGTGGCAGCGGTTTGATTTCTAGATAAACATCCCCAAACTGTCCATGACCACCGCTTTGGTGCTTATAGCGCCCGTGGATCGACGAAATAGGTTTGCGGATGGTTTCTTTGTAAGGCACTTGCGGCAGATGAGTTGTCATCGGTAGATTGTATTTCCGCCGCAGCCGGTCTAGTGCCACTTGCAGATGAACCTCTCCTTGACCCCAGAGGATAACTTCGTGGGTATCGCCGTGTTGCTCCCATGCTAGCGTTGGGTCTTCTTCTAGCAGCTTTGCAAGTGCACTACTGAGCTTAACGTCGTCACTGCGCTTTTCCGGCGCGATCGCCAGGGCATAGACCGGTGCCCGCTGCTCGGCTTTAGGTAATTCTGCTGCAAGAAGCCCATCTGATGAGAGCGTATTGCCTGTCTTGATGCCCTCTAAGCGGCTCAGTGCCACAATTTCACCGCTAATCGCTTCACTCAGTTGCTGAGATTGCTGCCCCATGAGGCGGTAAAGACCACCAGCGCGAACTCCATTCAAGACAATTCCATCCGTCAACTTGCCCTTCCAGACTCGCACCAGCGATATGCCACCTTGAGGCGTGTAATAAGTTTTCAGGACTTGAGCCAAGGGTGCATCGGCATGGAGGACAATTCCTCGGCGTTCTGCCGTAATTTCTGGATCAGGGGCTTCCCTTAGTAGCGCCTCCAACAGCGGTCTCACCCCATAGTCCTGTTCCGCAACACCAAAGAAGACAGGCACGACCAAGTCTGCCCCTAATTCCAGCTTCAGGTCTTGGAGAATTTCGTCTTGAGTTGGGTTGATTTCTTCTAGGAGTTCTTCAAGTAGGTGGTCATCAAAGTTTGCCAACTCTTCCAGCATTTCTGCCCGCGCCGCCTGCTCCTGTTGCTTAAGTGCCTCTGGGAACGGGATCGGGTCAGCCGGAGCACCTGGATGGTAAACGAATGCAGCTTCACTCACCAGGTCGATAAATCCGGCCAGTTGTTCGCCTTGACGTATAGGATACTGGTGCGGTATCAACGGACGGCTGGAGACTGACTGGAGGGCGTGTAGCACGTCCATGAAGTTGTTGTTGACCCGATCCATTTTGTTGATAAAGACTAGGTGCGGAATCTCCCAGTCGTCTAAGAATTTAAATAGGGGGGCGAGGGTAAGGACGCGTTGGCGTAGCCCACCGGAGGCATCGCTGATTGGTTCCGAAACAACTACCGCAGCATCTACTCCCATCAGGGCGTTGTAGGTTTCTTGGGCAAATTCCACTGAGCCGGGGCAATCTAAAAACGTGAAGCGTACACCGCCATACTCGGTAAAGGCTGGGGTGACTTCCACACTCATATGGCGATCGCGAGCTTCTGTCGCACTATCTCCCACTGTGTTGCCATCCCGGACACTGCCTTTACGGGAGATTGCCCCTGTGACGAACAACAAACTTTCGAGTAAGGTGGTTTTGCCACTTAAATAGGGACCGACAATGGCTATATTGCGCGCACCCAATTTTACTTTTTCGTTCATAAAACCTCCGAGAGCGGCTTTCGTGCGTTGATAGCCGCATCTTTTTGAGTTTGTAAGAGATAATAAATTGATTCTGTAGGGAATTATCTCGTTTTTAATATGACCATTACCTGTCTTTAATCACAGCAATAAAAATCGTATTCTCTTGTAAGATTTAGCTGAATAAGCATTAAGTGAAACAAATATTCATTTCAAATCTCTAACTTTTATAAAGGCTAACAGCAGTCAGCAGTCAGGAGTCAGGAGAACTCCATGGATAAATCCAGGGGGTTGAATAAAGATTCAGAGCTTCCCTTCTTCGCTCTGGTTAAATCCAGGGGCACAAGACTTAGAGTCATCCACCATTCTAAAAGGAGCCATTCTAACTTCTAACTCCTGACTCCTGACTCCTGACTCCTGTTAGGTCAGATTTTGAGGTAAGATAAAGAGTTTAGAGTTAATCACGAAGCTTGCTGGAAGGAGTTGCCCCCATGGCCCGAATGTACTATGACGCTGATGCCAATTTAGACCTATTAGCTCAGAAAACAATTGCTATTATCGGCTACGGTTCTCAAGGTCACGCCCACGCCCTCAATCTCAAAGACAGCGGCATGAATGTCATTGTTGGGCTGTATCCGGGCAGTAAGTCAGCTGGGAAAGCAGAGGCAGCAGGGCTGGCGGTTCATCCAGTGGCAGATGCGGTTAAGGCGGCAGACTTGATCATGATTCTGTTACCGGATGAGGTACAGAAGACGGTTTATAAGCAGGAAATTGAGCCACATCTGACGGAAGGGAAGGTACTAGCCTTTGCCCACGGCTTCAATATTCATTTTGGTCAGGTCGTACCGCCACCTGATGTAGATGTGGTGATGGTTGCACCGAAAGGGCCGGGACATTTGGTGAGAAGGACTTATGAACAAGGGGAAGGAGTGCCTTGTCTATTTGCAGTGTACCAGGATGCAACGGGTCAGGCACGCGATCGCGCGATGGCCTACGCCAAAGGTATCGGTGGCACCCGTGGTGGTATTCTAGAAACAAGTTTCCGGGAAGAAACGGAAACCGACCTATTTGGTGAGCAAGTCGTGCTGTGTGGTGGCCTGAGTGCGTTGATTAAGGCAGGCTTTGAAACCCTTGTAGCAGCTGGCTATCAGCCCGAGTTGGCCTATTTTGAATGTCTCCATGAGGTCAAGCTAATTGTTGACCTGATTGTGGAAGGGGGCTTAGCCAAAATGCGCGATAGCATCTCCAACACAGCTGAATATGGCGACTACACCCGTGGTCCTCGCATTGTTACTGACCAGACTCGCGCTGAGATGCGTAAGATTCTGCAAGAGATTCAATCCGGTCAATTTGCGCGGGAATTCGTGCTGGAAAACCAAGCTGGTAAACCCGGCTTTACCGCCATGCGTCGTCAGGAAGCAGAACACCCGATTGAGGAAGTTGGCAAAGATTTACGAGCAATGTTCAGCTGGATGAAGAAGGACTAGGCTTTCAGGACTGAGTAGTGAGTAGTGCATAAGAATTCTTTTCTACTTACTACTCACTTTTAAATTCAGTAGGCTTGTAGAGGGACATTTCTGTTAGTGTAATGATGCAAGAAGAGATATCCCAATGTCCTCAAGGCCAGTCTGATGTCTACCCTAGACACAAACCCCGCGTTTGAAGTCCTGTTGGACTACCTCAGACGAAATCACGGTTTTGATTTCACTGCCTACAAGCGTCCCAGCTTGATGCGTCGGCTGCAGCAACGGATGCAGATGCTCCAGATTTCGAGCTACAGCCCTTACAACGACTACCTGAAGGAACATCCAGAAGAGTTTGCTCACCTCTTTAGTACAATCGAGATCAACGTCACCAGCTTCTTCAGAGATGCATCAGCCTGGGACTATGTGACCGCTGAAATCATTCCCCGAATCATTGCAGGTAAGTCATCGAACGAACCCATCCGAATCTGGAGTGCCGGATGCGCCTCCGGAGAGGAAACATACACCCTAGCTATGTTACTGGCTGAAGCCCTTGGGGTGGAAAAGTTTCGTGAGCGGGTTCGAATCTACGCTACGGATGTGGACAAAGATGCGCTCAACCAGGCTTACCATGGCAGTTACCTCAGTAGTAAAGTGGTGGGCATTCCGACCACTCTGCGGGACCAGTACTTCGAGCGAGTTGCTGACCGCTACGTCTTTCGCAAAGATCTACGTGGTTCCATTATTTTCTGCCACCACAACCTGATTCAAGATGCGCCCATGTCGGGGATTGACCTGTTGATATGCCGCAACGTCCTGATCTATTTCAATACCGAAGCCCAAACTAGAGTCTTGATGCGTTTTCACTTCGGTCTCAAGGACACCGGCTTTCTCTTCCTTGGTAAGGCGGAGATGTTAAATACTCACACTAACCTTTTCACTTATCTAGACCTGCCGCAGCGGGTCTTTACCAAAGTACCGAAGGGCCATTTGAACAGTCACCTGTTAATCCAGGCTCTAGACCAACGCCAACGACGAGCCATCTGATTATCGCTGTTTAACTGGGTAATCCAGTGCTGGGCGATGCTGGCTCCAGGGTTTGGCTGCTTCTAACTGGGCGGCTAAGGCGATGAGGGTGGCTTCAGCAGCTGGACGTCCAACTAGCTGCACGCCAACTGGTAAGCCATTGGAATCAAAACCAGTGGGAAGTGCTAGAGCTGGTTGTCCACTAGCGTTAAATGGTGGACAGGGAGCAACCCATTGAATAATCTTCTGCAATGTCTCTTCGGGACTAAGGTCAGCCCACTCGCCGACACGAATCGGTGGGTGCATATAAGTCGGCACCACCAAAACGTCTACTGAGTCGAAGAACGCCACAATCCGTCGCGCAATTACCTGGATTTGGGAAACAGCTTGTAGGTAGTCACCAACAGAACCAGTTCGCTCTAGCAGCCAGCGATTCATTGGTTCCAGTAACTCTCCTGGAATTCCAGAGGCAGCCACGCCACCTTGCCAGACGGTTGTGAAAGGCTCAACCAACCCAGTGAAATCAGGACAACCCGGTTCAACAATGTGGCCGAGTTCTTCCAACAGCTGCACTGTCTCCTGTACGGCTTGCTGACAAACCAGCTGGGCTTCGCCTAATGGTGGCAGTGTTGTGGCAAAGGCGACTCGCAGCTTCTTCTGCGCGTGTCTGCCAACAACCGCTGCTGCTAGAAACGACGGTTGTGGATCAGGCAACCAGTAGGGGTCGCCAGTGACATAGCCAGACATAACATCCAACAGCGCTGCTGCATCTGCGACGGTACGAGCCAAAGGGCCATTAGTGGCAATCCCACTTAGGCGATCGCCGAACGGTGCATAGGACACCCGCCCACGCGCTGGCTTAATCCCCACCAAACCACAACAGGCAGCTGGACCACGAATCGACCCACCACCATCAGAGCCTTGAGCGATCGCACACAATCCTGCTGCTACAGCTGCCGCCGCACCGCCACTCGACCCCCCTGGCGTATACTCCAAATTCCAGGGATTTCGAGCCGGTGGAAACCCAGCAGGCTCGGTGTAGGGCAGTGAACCCACTTCGGATGTGGCTGTTTTGCCCAAAATAATAAACCCAGCCTGCTTCATCCGCGTTACCACTCCGTCATCATCGGTAGCCTGGTTGTTGATTAACGCCAAATTTCCATAGGTACAGCAGACACCGGCAACGCGGTTAAGGTCTTTAATTGAAATCGGCACACCAAAAAAGGGTGGCAGAACTGATGCGTCTCCAGCCTCTGCAAGCTGCTCAAGCTTTGCTTTTGCATCTGCAAGGGCCAAATCTGCCGTAACGGTAAAATAGCTGCCCAACTGGGGATTCAACTGCTGGATGCGTTCCAGATACATTTCCACCAACTCCACCGGCGACACCTCACGGCGGCGGAGCAGTTGCGCCTGTTCCAGTGCTGGGGCAAAGGCCAAGTCTACCTGGTTCATATTCTAATCAGTTAAGCTGAAAATACTTTAATTTAAGGGGTAACTGATAACTGTTGACTGCAATAGATCTCACAGGAGTTATTGGGACTTTCGATCAGCTTGACTTTGTGCAGATCGGCTCCCAGTTTCTGAATTGGCGACCTGAGCAGGTTAGAAATGTGAAGTGCGATGTTTTCAGCTGTGGGAACGACTTTGGCAAAGTAGGGGATATCTTTGTTTAAGAAGGTGTGATCAAATGGTTCGACTACCTGGTCTGAAATCACCTGCTGTAAGGCTCCCAAATCAACAATCATGCCGGTACGCGGGTCAATTTCACCCTTGACAGTTACTTCCAAGTGGTAGTTGTGACCGTGACCGTTGGGACGAGCGCACTTGTCGTAAATCTCGTAGTTTTCTTCGTAACTGAGGTCAGGATGAGCGAGTCGATGGGCGGCGCTAAAGTGAGTGCTGATGGTGAGGTAGGCGTCCATTCCGTTTCCTTGATAATCGGCCCAAAGTTCAGGATGTTCAAACAGTTGCACGCGGACAAGGGGTAGGTGGGCGTAGAGCCGCTGCCAGATGACTCGTGCAATGTTTTCAGTTGTGGGCAGGGTCTGTTGGAATTCTGGCCAGACGTCGTTGAGATAGGAAAAATCTAGCTGGCTGGTGATTTCCTGTTTGATCACTTGCTTGACTTTAGATAGGTTCTGCACCATGCCATATTCATTTAACTCCCCGGCGAGTGAGACAAATAGGACGTAATTATGTCCGTGTCCTGGAGTGCGTGTGCAGGGGCCAAATTGCTGAATATTCTCTGCTTCACTCAGCTCTGGCAACCAGTAGCGGTGGCTGGCTGAAAACTGAGCCCGACGATTGACAATGCATTGCATTCTGACTCCTGACTCCTGACTCCTGACTCCTGACTCCTGAATTCTATCTTGTGATTAAGTGATCGCCTCTAAGGAGACTTGTGCTTCGCAGTGCAATCCAGTGGCAATTCGGAACAGTTCTTGACCCATGTGCAGATAGCGATCATCATAGTTGAGCGGGAAAAACTCTAACTGCTCAATACCATCCCCCACTTGATTAAGGCAGTAGTAGAGGTGAACAGCTGCTCTAGCTGCACTGGGGGGATTGGGCATGGAACGAAAAGTAATACTCGCTTGCTTGAGGCAGTCGCGACAGGTTTTTAAGTAAGCCTGAAATTCCTCAATCAATTCATCATCAAAGGGATCAGCTGCTAGTTCCTCGATTTGCTCCTCTAGGGAATTGAGAATCTGACACAGCAGACGATTGACTGGCTGATAAACTTGAGAAAGCCATTGCTCCAGTTGCTCATCAGCATCCCGTCCCGTTTGTCTAGAGGCGCGGTGTTGTTTTTGGGCAGCTGCCGCTCGCTGTTGCCGCGTCTGTTGCCGCGTCTTAGGCGTATCGGTGCGATCGCACAAATGCTTGTCGTAAGACCGTCGTCTCTGTGTGTCGCCTAATACCTCATATGCCGCATTTAGCCGGACAATCTGCTCATGGTCTGCGGTTTCGCTATTGCTGTCAGGATGAAATAACTTTACCAACCTGCGATAAGCTTGCTTAATCTCCGCTTGGCTTGCAGCGGGATTAAGGTGCAGGGTGTCATAGTGGTTATGGTCTGCCATTCCACCACTTTAGCGTTAACCAACAGTAGCGGCTACTCGTGGCTCCAGGTCTTGGAACAAGGGCGTACTCAAATACCGTTCTCCAAAGCTGGGCTGAATCATCACAATCAATAGCCCCTTGTTTTGCGGACGCTGAGCAACGCGAATCGCTGCATATAGAGCCGCACCAGTGGAAATGCCAGATAGTAGCCCTTCTTCTCGCCCCAGACGCCGCGCGTATGCGATCGCGTCGTCATCGGTTACACTAATCACTTCATCAATCAACTCAACCTTCAGGACTTGAGGAATAAACCCAGCACCAATGCCCTGAATTTTGTGGGCTCCCGGACGTCCCCCAGACAAAACTGGGCTGTTTGTGGGTTCGACTGCGATCGTTTGAAAACTCGGCTTGCGTGCTTTGAGTACCTCTGCCACACCTGTGAGCGTTCCTCCGGTGCCGATCCCAGCCACCATAATATCCACCCGTCCCTCTGTATCCTCCCAAATTTCTTCTGCTGTGGTTTCCCGATGAATTTGTGGATTAGCTGGGTTGCGAAACTGTTGCAGCATATAGGCATCCCGCGTCGTCTCCACAATCGCCTGTGCCCGTCGAATCGCGCCACTCATGCCCTCAATTCCCGGCGTCAGTTCGAGTTCGGCTCCATAAGCACGTAACATCGCCCGACGTTCTGAGCTCATTGTATCCGGCATCGTCAAAATTAGCCGATAGCCCCTCGCTGCCGACGCCATTGCCAAGGCAATTCCCGTATTTCCTGAAGTCGGTTCCACTAATATGGTCTTGCCAGGAGTAATCAGCCCCTCCTGCTCTGCCGCGTTAATCATGCTGACGCCAATCCGGTCTTTAACAGAGGAGGATGGGTTCATGCTTTCAAGTTTGACAACGATTTGCGCCACACAGCCTTCAGCTTGCGGGATGTGGTTCAGCTGTACTAGGGGTGTGCGACCGACGAGTTCTGTAATGTCACGAGCAATCCGCATAACTTTACTTTTAGGTTATTAACGTCAACAATTTTTTAGCCCTAGATGTAGTACATGATATCCAGCTGCCGTCTAGCTGTTCGCTGCTCACAGAGATCCTGGAGCGTATAGTTTTGTAACACTAAGTTAGCCGCCTGACGTGCTTCGTGCCAGATTTCGTAAACCACTGCACTTTCTAAAGTTTTGGGAGTTTTGCCCGGCTCACACGGAGCGGTGTCTAACCCTTCCAGGCAGCCCAAAACCTCTAGAAGCGTAATCTTCCGAGGTTCCCTTGCCAGGATATAGCCACCCTTTGCCCCGCGTTGGCTCTTAACCACACCCCCACGCCGCAATGTCGCTAGTAGTTGTTCCAAATAGCGATCTGGTATATTTTGTTGCGCTGCAATCTGCCGAATTTGCAGCGGTTCCCCACTCTGGTAGTTAGCTGCGAGCTCTAACAGAGCCAGAAGTGCGTATTCAGATTTACACGAGAGTTCCACAGGCGAGATTAAACCTGAAAGTACATTGGGAGCGTTATTGCCTCCCATTACTATTATACCCCGGCTTTCTACCGGGGTTTGCATTAAAAAAACCCACGCCACGTAGCGCGGGGTTTCTTGTCTAGCACAAACTACTAAGAATCTCTTTTGCTGTCGCGGCTAGCAGTCTGGATGTACAGAATCAGTAAGAAGACAGTGGGAACTAGCACGAACAGGATGCTCGCCACAAACCCTAGGTCATTAACTTGCATCGAAATACAGCCTCTATCTGAATTTCAGCTTAATAACCTTAGAATATCATTAATGATGCCAGTAGGATTTAGTGCTTAAGGCTTCGTTACCACGCTTACTGGCCCGTTGACCAAAGTTTGACAAGCAAGCCGGTAAGAAAGCGGCTTTTTTTTCAGTTTCTGGTTTTCTACCTCTGTGCGGGGCGAAAGATTTTCCATGCCTTCGGCAATTTCGACAATGCAGGTGCCACACTGACCGTAGCCCCCACAATTCATCATCTTGCCCATGAAGGTATAGATGTCAACACCATTTTGGATGGCTTTTAGCCTGAGATTGGCACCATCCGCCGCAACTACTTCCTGATTTTCTTTCACAAATTTGATGTTTGCCATTGCTGCTCCCTTGTTCACCGTTCCCTTCGGGTTCGCAGTCGCCTACGGAGGGAAACCCTCCTACAGCGCTGTCTCACCGTCACTTGTTTTTTAAACACTCTTTACTCCGCCCCTGCCGGCTCCCAATTCCTACTACTAATGTTAAGCTTACAAGCTTTATTATTACGAATTATTAAAGCTGTGATCAAAGCAGGTCGCTATTGCGGCTTGGGTGCTGTCATTTCGTGCAATCTGATTCTTTCCCCTGGAGCCTCTTCACTGAAGTTTCAAGATTACCAGACGGCAACTGGATAGTTTTTATTCACAAATATTTGTGTCTTGCAAGTATCATCAAAGGCGTGACTCGCTATCGGTTGACCCTTGAAGGAGATGCAGGGTAAGCGCAAGAAAAAAATGCCCAAAATATGATATATAGGCAATGCTAATCCCAATAATGAAGTTTGATTCTTAGCTTTATTGCGATTATTCTCAGTATTATTGAGAGCCAAGTACTTTTATTGCTTCTTGCGCTTACCCTGGAAGGAGATGTGACTTGGCAACCCATCGTAAATCGTTTGTTTGGCAGCGCTCAATATTGTTGCTGGCGTTGCTTGCCGCGGGAGGCGGATTTAGCATTGGCCTAATCATGACTGCCAGCCGAGCTTTCCATCAGACAAGTCTACTACCTCCGCCCCAATTTAGACAGGGGCATACTGGAAAACCAGATAGCATAAGTGTAAAAGCGTTGGCACAGGTTGAGGCATCAAAGTCGGCAATGCTGGGTGGCTTGGAGCAGGAAGCCAAAGTAAAAAGCCTCGTCGTTAGCGTACCTAGGCAATTTCAGGGAACAATCGTTAGCGAGGCGAAACTGAATGCCTCGGATAAAGTTATCGCGCTGACATTTGATGACGGCCCCTGGCCCAAAACGACAGAGCAGGTGCTGGACATTCTGAAACAAAAAGGTGTCAAGGCGACGTTCTTCTGGATAGGCGAACCCCTGCAAAATTATCCCAAGATTGCCCAGCGAGTAGTAGCTGAGGGTAACGCTGTTGGCAATCACACCTGGCACCACTGGTACCGTCGGATGGATGAGGCCACAGCTGCCCACGAGATTGATCGCACAGAGGATCTAATCTACAAAACCACTGGTGTGAGAACCTTTCTGTTTCGTCCTCCCGGAGGAATCCTCCACAACGGGCCACCCGACTACGCCAAAAATAACAAGTATGTCGTCGTCATGTGGTCATCCCTAGCTCAGGAATTCAATCGGCGTGCCTCATCCCGAACGTTGGTCAATGACGTGCTCAGGAGCGCAAAATCCGGCGGGATTGTGCTGCTGCACGACGGCGGCGGCAACCACCACAAGACAGTGGAGGCTTTACCACAAATCATCGACGGTCTTAAACAGCGCGGCTATCGGTTTGTGACAGTGCCACAACTACTAGAAATGCAAGAAAAAGAACAAAGAGTGACGACGGCGAATAAACCTGCGCTTCCCACTGGTGCCGTCCAGCGTCCCTAGTTGCTAGCTAATGATAGAGGTAGTTCATTGAGACGTAACCAGTCAAAGCGTAACTTGTTGGTATGGCGGCGCCGAATATTTATGGTGCTGGCTGCTGCTGTTTGTACTGTTGTCATCGGCTCGCTCTGGTATTCAAGCGAATCTACCAATCAGGCGAAGCTAGTACCGGCGTCGGTGCCGCAGGCATCACCCCTAACCCAGCAGCAGAGGAACGTAGCCTTGGACATCTCAGGTGTAAAAGCGGGGATCAGGTCGCAGTTTGAGGCGTTCACAAATGAAATATCACAATTAGAGCATAAAGTCAACACCTTTTCTGTCCCCAAGGAGTTTCAGGGAAAAACAATTGCTGAAACCACACTCCCGCTTCAAGAGAAGGTGATCGCCCTGACCTTTGATGACGGTCCCTGGCCTCGCACCACCGAGCAAGTCCTGGAAATCCTCAAGCAAAATAACGTCCCAGCTACTTTTTTCTGGATCGGCAATAACCTGAAAAATTATCCGGAAATTGCCAAGCGTGTGGTAGAGGCCGGTCACACCATCGGCAATCATACTTGGCATCACTGGTACCGCCGGATGAACCCGTCCACTGCTGCAAGAGAAATTGAGGATACGGCAGCACTTATCTACAACATAACGGGAGTAAAAACATCTTTGTTCCGTCCACCCGGAGGCATTCTGAACAATGGACCGGCTGACTACGCCAAAAAGAAAAACTACGCCGTTATGATGTGGTCAGCTGACTCTAGGGACTGGTTCTATCGCCTCGCCCCCGCACAAGTATTAGTTAACATCGTGCTAAGAGAAGCGCAGCCCGGAGGGATTGTGCTGATGCACGACGGTGGTGGCGATCGCTCTAAGACTGTGAAGGCATTACCCTACATCATCAACGGACTCAGACAACGTGGATATAAATTCGTGAGTGTGACAGAACTGCTAGATCTGAAAGACCAAGAAATAGAGGGGCAGAGGGGGTGAGGCTCTCCCCTTTTGCCTTTAAGCTTCTACAGCAACCTTTTCTGTCACAGCGTCGGTATTTACTTCTGGGGTATCAGCCTCTGAAGGCGGAACTACTTGCCAGAACTTGGGCAGGAACTCATCCCAGTTTGCCAGAATTGCCTTGGCTTTTGGTGAGCCAGTGCGTTCGGCATGAGTTCTAATCAGATCTTGCAGCTGCTGCGAACCTGGTGGGGTAATCACTCGTTGGAGCTTGACAATTTCTAGGTTGACTAATTCAGGGAAGTTGCCATCTTCATCAAGGAAGTAGGCTAAACCGCCTGTCATCCCGGCTCCCACATTCCGACCTACTTTGCCAAGTACAACAATGACGCCACCGGTCATGTACTCACAGCAGTGATCCCCAGCTCCCTCAATCACCGCAGTCCCCTTAGAGTTGCGGACGGCAAAGCGCTCACCAGCTAACCCGTTGGCAAACATTATGCCGCCGGTTGCGCCGTAGAGACAGGTGTTGCCCACAATCACGTTTTTGTCGGGTGCGTAGGTTCTACCACCTGGGGGCTTGATGATAATTTCGCCGCCGTGCATCCCTTTACCCACGTAATCATTGGCTTCACCTTCCAAAGTAAGAGTCATGCCTGGGAGGTTGAAAGCACCAAAGCTTTGACCGATACTGCCTCTAAAGTTGAGGTTGATTTGTCCTTCAAAGCCGGTGTTGCCGTACTGAGAAGCGATCGCCCCTGCCAGCCGCGCCCCAATCGTCCTGTCTGTGTTCACCACTTCATAAGTTTTGGTCACACTGGACTGGTTGCGAATGGTTGCTTGAATTTCTGGATCATCCAGCATCTGGTCATCCATAACTGGACCGTTGCTGTGAACGGACTCGTGGTTCAGCCACGAGCGTTCTTCACGAGTATCCGGCAGCTGGGTTATGCAATCGAGGTTGAGGGCTTGCGTTTTGATCAGATGAACTTGTCGCACTTTTAACAAATCGCCGCGACCAATCACTTCCGACAACGACCGATAGCCAAGTCGAGCTAAGAGACTACGCACTTCTTCTGCCACAAAGTAGAAGAAGTTGACCACATGCTCCGGCATGCCGGTAAAGCGCTGCCGTAGTTCTTCTCGCTGAGTGGCGACACCCACGGGGCAGTTATTGGTGTGGCAAATCCGGGCCATTATACAGCCCTCGGCAATCATGGCAATGGAGCCAAAGCCAAACTCTTCTGCGCCCATCAATGCGCCCATTAACACATCCCAGCCGCTCTTGAAGCCACCATCGACCCGCAGAATCACGCGATCGCGCAGGTTGTTTTCCATCAACACCCGATGCACTTCGGTTAACCCCAGTTCCCAAGGGCCACCTGCGTGCTTAATTGAACTCAGGGGAGAGGCACCCGTGCCGCCATCGTGTCCAGAAATTTGGATGATATCGGCATTTGCTTTAGCCACACCAGCTGCGACCGTTCCTATGCCGATTTCCGCTACCAGTTTCACCGATACCTGTGCCTTAGGATTAATCTGGTGCAGGTCAAAAATCAGCTGGGCTAGATCCTCAATTGAATAAATATCGTGGTGTGGTGGCGGCGAAATCAGCGTTACTCCTGGCTTAGAGCGTCGCAGCATGGCGATATAGGGGCTGACCTTTTTACCGGGCAGCTGACCGCCTTCTCCTGGTTTTGCACCCTGCGCGATTTTGATTTCAAGTTGTTTGGCGTTCATCAGGTACTCTGGCGTTACCCCAAAGCGCCCCGATGCCACTTGCTTAATCGAACTAGACGCCGTATCCCCATTTCGCAAACCTTTTAGGTGCGGCAGCAACTGAGAATGACCACTAGCATCGACATCATTCAAAACCTGATAGCGAACTGGGTCCTCGCCGCCTTCACCCGAATTTGATTTGCCCCCAATCCGGTTCATTGCGATCGCTAGAGTCTCATGAGCTTCCGGCGACAACGCTCCCAGCGACATCCCACCCGTGGCGAACCGCTTGACAATTTCTGTTACCGGCTCCACTTCTTCTAGCGGCACAGCCACACGATCTGGATTGAAATCTAGCAGGTCGCGCAACGCCGTTACTGGTCTTTTTTCCAGGTACTGCTTGTAGAGTTTGTAGTGGTCGTAGTTCTTCTGATCCGCTATTGCCTTATGCAGTGCCTTCGACAGTTCGGGGCTGTTCATGTGGTACTCACCCCCTGGTCGGTACTGGACGAAGCCAAAGTTTTCTAGCTTCTTCGTGGTCAGTTCCGGGAAAGCACGTTGGTGGAACGATAGAACTTCAGCCGCGAGTTCGACTACACTTAACCCTCCAACCCTTGAGGTTGTGCCACAAAATCCCAGGTCTAACAATTCCCTACCAATTCCTATTGCCTCAAATATTTGCGCCCCCTGGTAGCTGGACAGCAAAGAAATCCCCATCTTCGACAGGATCTTTAATAACCCCCCCTCTATCGCCTTGCGATAGTTCTCTAACGCCTTTTCCAGCGTGATTGCCAGGATTTTTCCTCGTTCCATAAACTGCTGGGTTTTGGGGTCAGACCACCAACTCCGTACAGTTTCCAAACCAAGGTAAGGGCAGACTGCGCTAGCGCCGTAGCCAATCAGGCAAGCAAAGTGGTGAGTACTCCAGCACTGGGCGGTATTGACAATCAGGGACGCCTTCATTCGCAGTCCTGAGCGGATCAGGTGATGGTGGACTGATCCTATTGCCAAAAGCGCTGGAATGTAGCTATATTCCGTACCTAGTCCTTCACCTACGTTGTCGCTCAAAATCAGAATTTTTGCCCCTGCCCGCACAGCTGCCGCTGCTTGTGATTGCAACTTACGGACTGCGGCTTCTAGCCCCTTGGGACCCGCCGCAATTTCAAACAGCGTCGTTAATTCAGCTGTTTCAAACCCCGACTGCCGCACGGCTTCCAACTCCGCCTCATTCAACACCGGCGACTCTAGCTTTAGTTTCTTGGCATACTCCGGCTTTGCCGACAAAAAATTCCCCCGCTCACCTAGTTGCATTTTCAACGACATCACCAGGCTTTCCCGCAGGGGGTCAATTGCTGGGTTTGTCACCTGAGCAAAGCGCTGCTTGAAGTAGTCATATAGTAAGTGGGGCCTTTCCGATAGTACTGCTAGAGGAATATCATCCCCCATGCAGAAAGTTGCCTCCTTTCCCTCGCTTGCCATTGGCTGAATCACCATTTCCACATCCTCTGTGGTGTAGCCAAAAGCAATTTGATGGCGTAGCAACGTTTGCCTGTCCATTTGGAGAGGTTTTGCCCCTGGAACGCGCTTAAGTTCCTGGCGGTGCTGCTTCAGCCACTCACCATATGGTTGAGCCGAAGCAACGCGCTGCTTAATTTCCCAATTCTTCAACACCTCTTGGGTTTCTAAATCCACGGCAATCATCTGCCCTGGTCCCAGACGGCCCTTTTCCACGATGTCTACTTCTGGGAAGTCCACGACACCGGCTTCTGAAGCCACAACGATATAACCATCCCGAGTTATACTGTACCGGGCTGGTCGCAAGCCATTGCGGTCTAAGGTTGCACCTACTTTCTTGCCATCACTGAACACTAGCAGCGCCGGGCCATCCCAAGGTTCCTGAATACCGCTATAGTATTCGTAAAAATCAGTAATCTCGGGGAAGCTTCGCAGATCTGGCTGATTTTGGTAAGCTTCTGGCACCATAATCATCAACGCTTCCAGCGGACTCCGTCCAGAACTCACCAGTAACTCCAGCACATTGTCTAGAGTGGCTGAGTCACTATTCTCTGGAAGCACAATCGGCTTCAGGTCATTCAAACGGTCTCCCCACACTGGATGGCTAAGGTCTGACTCTCGCGCCATCATCCAGTTAATGTTACCCAGCAGGGTGTTGATTTCGCCGTTATGTCCCAAAAGGCGCATAGGCTGGGCTAAGGGCCACTTGGGTAGCGTGTTAGTGCTAAAGCGCCGGTGATAAACAGCAAAGGCACTTTTGTAGGCTGGGTTCCTTAAATCTGTGTAAAATTCTCCTAGTACCGCTGAACGCACCATGCCTTTGTAGACAATCGTGCGACTGGAAAACGAGCAAATGTAGAATTCCGTCAGACCAACGATGTCACTCAGTTGCAACGCCTTTTCAATTCGGCGACGAGCTACGTACAACCTTCGTTCTAGTTCATCACCGCTTTTCTGTTGGGAAACCAACACTTGTTCTATCTGGGGTTGATTCTCTCTAGCTTGTATGCCTAGTAGATTCGGCTCTACAGGCACTACTCGCCAGCCCAGTACAGTCAATTCTGACTCACCCAACACTTTCTCAACCGTTTGGCGGGCTGCGGTTGCTGCTTGGGTGTCTGGTGGCAAAAAGAACATCCCCACCCCTATTCTATCCGTGGGCGGCATTTGAATGCCCTGCTCTGCCGACCACTGACTCAACAGTTCCCAGGGAATTGCGGTCATTAAACCGGCTCCGTCCCCAGAATCCTGGTCGGCACTGCAACCCCCTCTATGTTCCAGACAGGTCAGGGCAGATAAAGCTTTGACAATAAGGGAATGGGTTGCCTGATTCTCACAGTTGGCGATGAAGCCAACGCCACAGGCATCTCGTTCTTCTACTAACCACCGCTGTCCCATGTAAGGGCTTAGGGAATCAGCAGTTTTGTCGGAGTTTTGATTCACAGCATTCAGTTGTTTGTTTTGATTCACGTGTTCGTTATCCATAGGCTTGATTCTGACTTTTTTGTCTAATGACGATATCTGAAAGATCTTGAGTGCGGTTCATTCTGTAGACTTAGAGCGCGACAACCACAGAACACCTGCAAGTCGGAGCAATAAAAATTAGTAATTTGACGAATTTATAGTACCTCTGTCTGAAGCTGCCAGTTTACTAAAACAGCAACAGAGTAAGGCTATTATAAGATCCCCAGAGTTCAAATTCCTGACTACTTAACAGGCCTAATTACTGGGCAAGGCTTGAAGAGCGCTGGTTGAGTTGCAATAGAGCTGTAAGCCACTAATATCATTATGACGTTAAGGAGCCAAAGAAAAGTCATTAGTTCTTAATATTTTACTAAAGATGCCAAATTATGCAGTAGCCGATGAGAAAAATACGGATGGCGAACTTGCCTCATCGCCCAGGCTCGCTTCAGGCAAAAATTATCTTGCAGCTGCTAACCACATCGCTCTGGTTAGCAGTTGCCTCCGGCAGCAGCGCTCAAAATTCTTCTATCCCCCTGGGCCCCCAACCCCAGAGGGAACCCCATGCCCCATCTTTACCTCACTCTGGCACCCAAGTTTCCTTAAATGGTCGGACTTTGCCCGCCGTTTGGAGCCAGTGGCAGATGGATGCATCAGGCAAGATTCGTACTGGCATCAGCGACGCGGGAGTAACACAATTGCTCGGAGTGGAGTTGTTAAACACAACGGATGCGACGAAACAACCGGTGCAGTGGTTTTCCCAACCAACAAATACGCCCCTTGTCTTGGCTAGCTGGCTAAAGGGAGGGTATCGCTATCTAGATGTTACAAAGTTCGCTCTGGCAGTGGGTTGGCAGCTCTCTGTTGAGGGGGACACGCTCGTAGTAACCACGCCAGGGGCTAGAGTAGAAGCGATTCGCCGTCTTCAGCAACCTTGGGGCGAATCTCCTTGGGAGACGCTACCCTTCGAGGAACGCGATCGCATCGTCGTCGATTTGGATCGCCCAACCCCGTGGCAAATCACCCAGGGGGCTAGGGGTCCCCTCTGGGGTTGGGGGCCCAGGGGGGGAGGGGGAGAG
>JAABUZ0100003793.1_pt1 | contig 21796 bp, 21 predicted proteins | sample 5562091 | NCBI WGS metagenome assembly JAABUZ01 (sample SAMN12813069, study PRJNA571459) | rock metagenome | isolation source: Antarctica rocks | place: Antarctica: Victoria Land, Linnaeus Terrace sud | collected 2015-12-21
GTCGCCCGGAACAGCGTATTCTTCGCCGTCTCCTCCGTCGTGCTCAGCATCTCGCCGATCGTCCGCAGCTTCAAACCTTGGTAGTGCTTCAGCTCAAACACGGTTCGCTCCCGCGGCGTCAGCTTGTCAAGCGCCGCCGCGATGCCCTCGGCCATCACCTTTCGGTCCAGCTCCCGCCCCGGATTCGCCATCGACCGGTCATCCCGCACATTCGCCAGCAGGTCCATCTCCTCGCCGCTCGCGTCCGCAACCGTCGCCGGGTCCTCCCGTCGGCTCTTCCGCCGCCGCATCTGATCCAGGCAAAGATTCGTCACAATCCGGTACAGCCACGTGTAAAACGAGCACTCAAATCGGAAGTTCCCCAGGTGCCGGTACGCCTTAATAAAGGCCTCCTGGTGCACATCCTGCGCGTCCTGCTCGTTGCCCAACATATGCAGCGCCAGCCGCAGAACGCTCTGGTCATACCGCCGCACCAGCGTGTCGAACGAACTCCGCTGACCCTTCTGCGCCTCCCGGATCAACTCGTCGTCCTCCGCCCGCTGCTGCGCCCGCGCCTCCATCTGCGCCGGTGTCAGCTTCGCTCGCGCTCCAGTCCCCGTGTGTGTCGGCGTCTTTGCCATCGCTGGCACTGATTCTACCGCCCGTCCAAGACCCATGGCACGCGCCGCCAACCCGGAGGTACCGAGCGGCTTCGCTTTGTTGCCGACACCGAATCCACGTACCAGCTTCCCGCCGGCATCCATCCCAACCGCTTCTGCGCTCATCTTCTTCCCACTCCGGAGTGAGGAAATCGATTTCACTCACATAGACCTGAACCCGGAGAAAAGGTAAGCGTCGCGGTCCGGAACTCCTTCGCACCGTCTCGTTCTGCCCAGGTGCAAGCATTCACCACTCTGCCGAACGCCGGAGTGAAGGCGGAGCCGCTGCGGCGAGATATCGCTCTTCATCGTTGCCGCCACCCCGTCGAACCCGATTAAACTCATCCCATGCCCCCCAGTCTTTTTCCACTCACCCCCAACCCCCCCGACACCATCACCGCCCACTGCGACGGCGGCGCCCGCGGTAACCCCGGTCCCGCCGGCTTCGGCGCCCAGATCACCGACGCACAAGGCAACGTCCTCGCCGAACTCTCCGAGTTCCTCGGCTTCCGCACCAATAACTACGCCGAATACTCCGGCCTCCTCGCCAGCCTCCAGTTCGCCCTCGACCACGGCCACCGCTCCCTCCGCGTCATCTCCGACTCCGAGCTCATGGTCAAGCAGATCCAGGGCAAGTACAAAGTCAACTCCCCCGACCTCAAACCCCTCTGGCAGGAAGCCAAATCCCGCATCGGCCGCCTCGACCGCTTCGAGATCGCCCACGCCCTCCGCCACAAAAACAAGGACGCCGACCGCCTCGCCAACGAAGCCATGGACCGCGGCATGAAACGCACCTCCCCCCACGCCCCCAACGTGTCATCCTTCCCCGAAGCGGGAGGACCTGTTTCACCAACCCCTTCGACCAGAGCCGGAGTCCAATCCCTCCCGCTGCGCGCCATCCCGTACCCCGCCGAATCCACCGCCCCACCCGCGCCCGCAGTCCTCGACCCCGCACCCAAACCGCCGTCAGCACGACCGAAACCTCCGCAAAGCGGAGACGCAGCACAGAGATCTCTCGATTCCGCCTCCGCCGAACTCCCACGCAACCCTACCCCCGCCATGCTCCGAGGCTTCGCCCGCGACGGCGTCATCCACCTCCTCGGCCCCCACACCCTCCCCAACGGCACCTTCGTCAAAATCATCCCCGAGTAGCCGAACCCTCATCCCCGAGTAGCCAGGGCCAAAGGCCCGCTCCATACCAGCCTAGGGCGAAGCCCTAGGTACCGGGCAAACGGAAAGTCAGGGCTGAAAGCCCGATCCATAGCCCGCCTTTCATCTCAGAGGACTCTGAGTAACCCCACACGTCACCTCAAACCGTACCCCACAACGCAAAAACGGGCGAGCCCGGAGGCTCGCCCGCTCCCATCCCAACCAGCTTACGAAAGCACCGGCAACTGCAAGGTCTCCCCAACCTTGATCTTGTCGGCGTCGATCCCCAGCTTGCTGGCAACCTCCGTGTACTTGTTCGCCGACCCATAAAACAATTGCGAGATCGCACTCAACGTATCCCCGCCCTTCACCGTGTACGCCTGCGTCTCGCTGCCCGACGTCCCAATCTCATGGTGCAAGTCCGCGTACGTCGGATCCACCTTCTTGATCGCATCCCACATCCGGTTCGCGATCACCGTGCTCGGTACCGTTCCCTTCACATGCAGCTTCCCATCAGGATCCTGCTCCGTCCCATCGAGCTTCGCCCCATACGGCTCGAACTTCGTAAACAACTCCAGCAACGGGGCATACTTCTGTTGCAACTGTGCCAAATCCGCCATCGACCTTCTCCTTGTCTGTCTGTTTCCAGCATTCCATCCGACAAAACCGAACGACCCGCCTCAGTAACTCCGCCCTCGGAAGGCCGCCGCCCGCCAACCAAGACCCAAAGCCTAGATCATCCGTCCCAGCACCGACTGCAGCATCCCGCCCGGCTCCGGCTGCGATCCTGTCGGCTGCCCGTCCGGTGTCACGTGTCCATTCGAAACCATGTGGTGCACAATCAACGGCAGCGCCACCGCCAGACCCGTCTTCACCACTGTCGGCGACATCCCTGTCCGCTGCGCGACGCTGTCGATCAGCCCCGTCCCACCCAGGCCCTGCTCCACCTGGTCCGGCGAAGCCGGCTGCGTCTGTCCGCTCCCCCACTGCTGTACCGCCCCGCCCATCCCGTTCTGCTGCAGCGATTGGAAGATCCCCCCAATGCCGCCCGGACGCCCCTGCAACTCCTGCATCAGACCACCCGCAACCTGCCCGTTCTGTCCGCCGCTCGCCCCGCCCGCCATCGACTCAACCATATCCAGAATGCCCATGCCGCAACTCCTCCTCGAACCGGCGCTCGGCCGCTTCTTCCCGTTGGATGCCGAACGCACCTCCACCCCGCGCCAAAATTCATCAGCATACGGAAATACCCGAAGCCCCGCGCACCGCCCACCCAGCCCTACTTGCTCAACTCCGCCTTCACCATCTCGCTCACCATCGCCCCGTCCGCCCGGATCCCGCTCGCCGCAATCCGCTGCTTCACCACCCGCATCGCCGGTCCCATATCCTTCGGCCCCGGCTTCGCTCCCCCCGCATCCTTCGCCAGGTGCTCAATCGCCCCCAGCACAATCGTCCGCACCTCCTCGTCGCTCGCCGACTGCGGCAGAAACGCCTCAATCATCTTGATCTCGACCCCCTCCTTCTCCGCCAACTCCGGCCGGTTGCCCTTCGTAAACTGCTCCACAGAGTCCTTCCTCTGCTTGATCAGCGTCGTCAGAATCGCCTGCTCCTCCGTCTCCTCCAGCGGAGCCCGCTTGTCGATTTCCTTGTTCTTCAGAGCGCTCTTTACCATCCGCAGCGTCGTCAGCCGATGCTCATCCTTCGCCCGCATCGCCGCCACGATATCCGCCTCAAGCTTCTCTAGAATCGCCATCCCGATCACCTCACACAGCTCTCCATATTCGCACAGCTCTCGATCACCGGCCACGTCCCCTCCACCGTGGCGCGGCGCTCTGAATTATCAAGCACCCGGAGCCAGCCGCCCTGAACCGGAGATCGCTGGACCGGCGTTTCCCCCGTTTGTTACGATTACTCATCGGGCCGTGTCTCTACCCGATCGACGTCATCAAGAGGCACAGAGCTCAAGGCGGTTCGTGGGGGGCGAGCTTTGCGCAATAAACAAGCAGCTGAACTGGATGGCGATCCCCTCTACGCCGGCGGCGTGATGTCCGAGCTCGTGCGCTCCACCGACTGGACCTCCACTCCACTCGGTCCCGTCGAAACCTGGTCCTCCGAGCTGCTCACCATCGTGAACACAGCCTTGGCCTCCCCTGTGCCCGTCTTCATCTTCTGGGGCGCCGGTCTTGTCGTGCTCTATAACGACGCCGCCATTCCGATTGTGAGCACAAAACACCCCGCCTGCCTCGGCAAGCCCGCGCACGAGGTTTGGAAGGAAGCTTGGAACATCATCGGCCCGGAGGTAAAGCAGGTCCTGGCCGACGGCACCAGCACCCATCGCGAAGGTGTGCTCGTCCCCCTCGAAAGAAACGGAGTTCTCGAAGATCTTTACTGGAACTACTCCTACAGCGCCATTTACGAGCGCGGGGAGGTATCCGGCGTCCTCGTCATCTGTCGAGAGGTCACCGCAACCATTCTCGCCGCTCGGGAGCGCGACGCCATCGCCGAGCGGCTCCACCAGGTTCTGGACGCGACCACCGACTCCGTCCTGAGTATCGATCGGCGCTGGCGCATCACTTATATGAATCCTCCCGCGCTCAAGGCCGTAGGTCCCATGGCCGATGCCGTCGGACAGAACTTCTGGACGACCTTCCCAGCCGCCGTCTACGACAACTCACCCTTCCTCGAGCACTACAACCGAGCCATGGACGAGCGAACCGAAGGAGAGTTTGAAGCCTTCTACCCCGAACCTCTCAACATCTGGGTCCAGGTTCAGGTCCGACCCACGGATAACGGCATCGTTCTCTTCTTCCGCGACACCACCGAACAACGAAAAGCCACAGCCGCTCTGCTCCAAACCGAAAAGCTCGCCGCCGTCGGTCGCCTGGCCGCCTCCATCGCCCACGAAATCAACAACCCACTCGAATCCGTCACCAACCTGCTCTTCCTCGCGCGTCGCAGCGAAAACCTCCCGGAGGTGCAGGACTACCTCGAAACCGCCGAGCGCGAACTCCGTCGCGTCTCCGTCATCAGCAATCAAACCCTTCGCTTCTACAAGCAGTCCACCAAATCCAGCTCGGTGCACTGCGACGAACTCTTCGAAAGCGTTCTCTCCGTCTACCACGGACGCCTCGTCAACTCGCACGTACACGTCGAAACCCGAAAGGGTGCCCAGGCAGCCGTCGTCTGCTTCAAGGATGAGATCCGCCAGGTCCTCCACAATCTCGTCGCCAATGCGATCGACGCTCTCCACCCCACCGGCGGTCGTCTCCTCCTCCGCAGCCGCGAAACCACCGACTGGCGCACCGGTCGGAAAGGCTGCCTGCTCACCGTGGCCGACACCGGCGCAGGCATCAGCCCCCACGTCCTCACCAAAATGTACGACGCCTTCTACACCACCAAGGGCATTGGCGGAACCGGCCTCGGTCTGTGGGTAAGCCAGGAAATCGTGCATCGTCACCACGGTCGCCTCCGCGCCCGAAGCGCCCAAACCGAACGCCGGCGCGGAACCGTCTTTCAGCTCTTCCTCCCCTTCGACGCGGCAGAACGATAGGGCAAGCCGCACCGTCGCTCCCCGCGGCGTGATCTCAAACCCCTCGCCCTGTGCGCCGGACCTGGGTGCCCCCCGCACGCACCCTACAATATCCCCATGATCCGCAAAACCCGCCTCTTCACCCCCGGCCCCACTCCCCTGCTCCCCGCCGCCCAGTTCGCCATGGCCGCCGCCGACATCCACCACCGCACCCCGGAGTTCCGCGCCCTCTACACCCGCGTCCTCGCCCAACTCAAAGACTTCGTCGGCACCGCCAACGACGTCATCCTCCTCTCCTCCTCCGGAACCGGAGCCATGGAAGCCGCCGTCTCCAACCTCACCTCCCCCGGCGACCGCGTCCTCGTCCTCTCCGCCGGCAAGTTCGGCGAGCGCTGGACGGCCCTCGCCAAAGCCTTCGGCTGCCCCGTCGACGTCGTCTCCGCCCCCTACGGCCAGACCTTCTCGATCGACGCCGTCAAAGCCGCCCTCAAGCTCGAAACCCGCGCCGTCTTCCTCCAGGCCACCGAAACCTCCACCGGCGTCCGCCACTGCGTCCCCGCCATCGCCAGGCTCCTCCGCGACACCCAGTCCGAGGCCCTCCTCGTCGTCGACGCCATCACCGGCCTCGGCACCACCCACCTCGACATGGACGCCTGGGGCGTGGACGTCCTCATCGGCGGCTCCCAGAAGTCCGTCATGATCCCCCCCGGCCTCTCCTACCTCGCCCTCAGCCCCCGCGCCTGGGACCGCATGGAAGCCACCTACAACCCGCGCTACTACTTCGACCTCCGCAAGGAACGCAAAAACGCCCGCAACGGCGAGTCCGCCTACACCCCACCCGTCTCCCTCATCGCCGCGCTCGACGCCGCCCTGGCCTGGATCGCCGCCCAGGCCGCCACCCCCGAAAACCCCGCCGGCAACCTCGCCGAAGGCCGTCGCAAACTCGTCGACAACGCCGAAACCATCGCCGCCATGACCCGCGCCGCCGTCATCGCCCTCGGCATGACCCTCTTCAGCCCCGACGCCCCCTCCGCCGCCGCCACCGCCGTCCTCCCGCCCCCTGGCGTCGACTCCGGCCTCATCGTCAAGGAACTCAAGTCCCGCTTCGGCGCCATCATCACCAACGGCCAGGGCGAGATGAAAGGGCAACTCTTCCGCATCGCCCACCTCGGCTTCTTCGACTACATGGACACCATTGCCCTCATCGGCGCGCTCGAACAGGTCGTCCTCAAGTCCATCCCCCAGGCCTCCCGCAACGGCCGCCCCATCCAGTTCGGAGACGGCCTCATCGCCGCCCAAAACATCTTCGCCCAGGCCACCCACCCCCAGGCCGAACGCCGCACCTGCATCTGCGGCCGCACCGACACCGCCTGCGCCCTCCAACACCCCGAAGCCAACGCCCAAGAACAATCCCTTGACACCACCAAAGAACAAGACCCCCGCACCCAACACACCACAGCTGGCGCCTAAAGCCCGATCTACTTCTCAGCCAAGCCGCAAACCCGGTTCCCACTCATCGCAGCGCAACTTCCATGAGTGGGAGCCGCAAGATTCGGATGCCGGAACGGAATGTCACGGACATGCCCGGAGGTGCGCAAACCATGGCCTAAACACCTTCTCCTCCGCTTCCCCTCATTTCAACTCCCGCTTTACCGCCACAAGATCAAAGCCATCACGGCCAAAAACAACGCTCCGGCTACCCACAGCACGACCTTCATCCGCCCCCACAAAACCTCCCGTCGCGCAACGGCCTCCCGTAGCTCCTTCTCCGTAGTCCCCCTCGACCTCTGTTCCGACGCAACCAGCGACTGCAACGTGTCCACATGCTGCCTCTCCTGTTGTAGCTGGCGTCCGGCCTCCAGACGCGCCACCAGGGCAGCCTTCTCCTCCGTCCACGCCGTCGCATACGTCGCACCGAACTCGGCCGGCGTTCCAAACGATTCGTCCGCACGCAGGTCCGCCAGCGTCAACTCGTAATCCGAGTGCCCCAGCGCCGTGTAAAACGGCCTTCCACCCTCCAGCAGTCCACGAACAAACTCCGGCTCGTTCCAGCAGGCGAAGTCCTCCGGATCACCGCCCCCGCGAACTAGGCATATTGCGTCATACCTCGTCATCGCCTCCCGCGCCGCTTCCAGAATCTCCTTCCACCGCAGCACTTTGGTGATCACCCTATCGAACACCATCCGGGATCCCACTCGCTCCGCGGCCGCTGCACATCGGTCATCCCGGTTTTTGTCCCAATCAGCAGCACGCGCCCCGCCGTCTCGCGCACCAGCTTTGTCACCCCCACCCGCGCTCGGCTCCGCTCCACCAATGACGCGCGTCGCTGCAGCGAAGGGGTGAGCTGCGAGATCGGCACATCCTCTCCCCACGTACCAACCCTCTTTCCCCCCAACCGTAGCTCGAAGCGTTTCAGCTCCTTGTTGAAGGCAACCTCGACTCTCCCTTCGAGCACCACCCTCTCACCCGCACGTGGCAGCATCCCGTCCGCCCTGCACCGAAACGCCATCTCCGGCCCATGGCCCTCATCCCGCAGCTCGCCATACACACAGGACAGCCGATTCTCTCCCTTCGGCGTGTACACGGCAGACACCTGCACCACAACACCTCGCACCCGCGCTAACCTCCCCAGGGCGCCCTTTCTGACTTGCTCCCCAAGATCCCAAACGCTGATCTCCTCCAGCCGGTCTTTCTCCGTAACGATTGCTCCGCCCGCGCTAAGCATGCATCCTCCACATCGCTGCTAGGATGCCTCCGCCACGAGAACGACTCGGGCCCACACTCCTGCACCGTTTCCTTCACAGTCGGCGATACACTTGTGGAGACGTCCCATGCGCCGTTCCGCCCAAGTCGCCGCCCCCCTCCTCGCCTCCACCGCCCTCGCCCTCCTCTCCGGCTGCCGCGAGCCCGAGATGCAGCGCTGCGTCGACGAAAACAACAAGGTCGTCGACGACAAGCTCTGCGCCAGCCAACCAGGAGACGCTGCCCAGCAGCGCCAACTGCAGGAGCAGCAGAACCGGGAACGCCAGCACAACGGCCTCGGCATCCTTCCCTTCCTCCCCCTCTACCACTATTACTACGGCGGCTACGGCGGCCGTGGCCTCGGCACCGTCGTCACCGGAGGCGCCACCGCCCCCATCTCCGGCCGCACCTACGTCAACGGCTCCGGCGTCCGCTCCGGCACCACCCGCGGTGGCTTTGGCAAATCCTTCTCCTCCGGCGGCTCCCACGGCGGCGGCAGTGAGGGCGGCGGACACGGCGGCGGAGGTGCAGGCGAATGAACCGGATCCCCCTCACCCCCCGCCCCAGCTGGCAGCAGACCGTCGAGCAACAGGGCCTCACCTTCCACACCCCCGCAGGGCAGGGAATGGACCGCCCCTACTGGGACGAGTCCGCCGCCTACGAGTTCACCGCCGCCGAGATCGACACCCTCGAAGCCGCCGCCAACGAGCTTCAGACCATGTCGCTCGTCGCCGCCCAGCACATCCTCGACCACCGCCGCTATGCCGACCTCACCATTCCCGCCGCCGCCATCCCCGCCATCGAGGCCGCCTGGAACGCCGAACCCCCCGCCCTCTACGGCCGCTTCGACCTCATGTGGGCCGGCGCCCAATCCGGTCACCCACCCAAGCTCCTCGAGTACAACGCCGACACCCCCACCTCCCTCCTCGAAGCCGCCGTCATCCAGTGGAACTGGCTCGGAGACGTCGGCCCCCAACTGCCTGCGCACAGCTTCCTTCCCTTCACCGCACCCAAACCCGACCAGTTCAACTCCCTCCACGAGCGCCTCATCGCCAAATGGAAGGACATCACCCCATACCTCCAGCAACCCGTCTACTTCAGCGGCGTCGACACTTCAGGAAACCCCGAGAATTCCGATAATCCTGAAGACACCCTCACCCTCGCCTACCTCGAAGACACCGCCCAGCAAGCCGGCCTCCTCACCCGTCGCATCCCCATGCTCCAGATCGGCTGGAACCAGCCCCGCCAATGCTTTGTCGACGAGAACGAAGAGGAGATCCACACCCTCTTCAAGCTCTACCCCTGGGAGATCATGCTCGGGGAAGACTTCGGCCCCCACGCGCTCCAAACCTACTCCCAGCCCAATCAGACAACCTGGATCGAGCCCATCTGGAAGCTGCTCCTCTCCAACAAAGGCCTCCTCCCCATCCTGTGGGAGCTCTACCCCAACCACCCCCTTCTCCTCGAATCCCACTTCGATTCCCCCCGCGACCTCCCCGCCTACGTCCGCAAGCCCCTCCTCTCCCGCGAGGGCGAAGACGTCTCCATCACCTACCCCGACGGAACCACCGTCGAGAACCCCGGCAGCTACGCCTCGACGCCCAACGCCCGCTTCATCTTCCAGGCCCTCGCCCCACCGGCTGTCTTCCCCGACAACCTTCACTCTGGCCGCGAGCGCCACCCCGTTCTCGGCCTCTGGATGATCGATCAGCAGTGCTCCGGCATGGGCATCCGCGAGTCCGCCGGCCCCATCACCGACAACCTGTCCTCTTTCGTTCCGCACCTCTTCCGCTAACGTCCCACACCTCTTCCGCTAAGCTTGCATCAGCCCGACCCCCTCCCCAGGAGCCCACCGCCTTGCTCGACGTCCACCCACCCCACCAGCCCATCCATGGCTGGCGCGACTTCCTCCTCCACATCGCCACCATTACCATCGGCCTCCTCATCGCTCTCGGCCTCGAGGCCGGCGTCGAGGCGCTCCACCACCGCCACATCGTCGCCAAGGCCCGCGAAAACATCCGCCGCGAGATGGAAGACGGCCGCAAACGGATCGCCAACGATCGGCGCAGCATCGCGACCGATGAAGTGCAGATGCAGGCCAACCTCGTCGCTCTCCGGGCCCTCCGCGATAATCCCAACGCCAAGGTCAAGATCACCTTCGCCGTTAGCTGGGATGGACCAACCAGCTCCGCCTGGAGCACTGCCCGCGACACCGGTGCACTCGCCCTCATGGACGCCGGCACCGTCCAGCGTTACGCCGAGGTCTACGATCAGCAGGCAATCGTCAACGCCACCGGCACAACCCTCTTTCAGATCCAAACCAAGGCGCTCATTCCTCTCATCATTGAGGACAGCTACAAAAACGCTCAGCCCTCCGAGATCGACGAAGCTCTTCACCACTGCGCCGAGGTCATCCTCCATCTGCACCTTCTCAGCGACCTGATCAAGGGTCTTGACGAGAGCTACGACCAAGCGCTCCGCCAGAACTAGCACCACCACTCCGTCCCCACTCAGGTCGCTCCGCGGTTGGCGCAAACACCGGGCTGCACTCGCTACAATAGAGATGGGGGCAAACACATCGGCACAGCACCCGGTTGTCTACGGTAATGAAGCTGGGAATGCCTATTTATAGCTCGAAGAACGAGTAACTCCAATGTCTTGAAGACTTTAGCTCTAAGTCGTTTCAATGGAAGACTTTGCGTCGATCCGTTTTTGTAAGTGCAATCGCAGGAAGACTTTAGCGGGAAGTACGGGGGGGGTCATCCCCTCCTGACGCCTCCGTCCTGGGTACCGTCCACCCCGTCCCGAGCCACACGCCGCCGGCAGGTGGCTTGCACCTGACACACAGATAAGATCAGAAGACCCATGAAGATCGTCCTCGCCGAAAAAGTCTCCTCCTCAACCCTCGCCGTGCTCCAAAAGGAGACCGGCTGGCAGATCGTCACCGCCGACCAGATCAAAGGCTCCCTCCCCGATGAGCTGGGCGACGCCGACGCCCTGGTCGTCCGCTCCGCCGTCCAGGTCGACGCCGCCCTCCTCGAACACGCTCCCCGCCTCCGCCTCATCGGCCGCGCTGGCGTCGGCGTGGATAACATCGATACGGAGGCCGCCACCCGCCAAGGCATTGTCGTCATGAACACCCCCGGCGCCAACGCCGTCGCCGTCGCCGAACTCACCCTCGGCCTCATGATCGCGATGTGCCGCAAGATTCCACAGGCCAACGGCACCATGCACGCCGGCAAGTGGGATAAGAAGTCGCTCCAGGGCACCGAACTCCGCGGCAAGACCCTTGGCATCATCGGCCTCGGTCGCATCGGCCTCGAGGTGGCCAGCCGCGCCCGCGCCTTCGGCACGACCCTCATCGGCTACGATCCCTTCATCGCCCCCGTCATCGCCCGCGAGAACGGCGTCACCCTGGTCGAGATCGACGACCTCTTCCGCGAGTCCGACTTCCTCACTCTCCACGTCGGCCTCACCAGGGAGACCGAAGGCCTCATCAACCGGCAGTCCATCGCCATCATGAAGCCCGGCATCCGCATCGTGAACTGCGCCCGCGGTGAGCTCATCGTCGAGGAAGCCCTCGCCGACGCGCTCCGCTCCGGCAAGGTCGCCGGTGCCGCCCTCGACGTCTTCCACCAGGAACCCCTCCAGGACTCTCCCTTCTTCGCCCTCGACAACGTCCTCCTCTCCCCCCACATCGCCGGCGCGACCGACGAGGCACAGGAGGCCATCGGCATCCAACTCGCCATGCAGGTCCGCGACTACCTCAAGCTGGGCGTCGTCCAGAATGCCGTCAACGTCCCCTCCCTCTCGCACGAGGAGTACATCGAGTTGGCCCCTTATATCGAGATGGCCGAGCGCCTCGGCGAATTCCTCTCCCATGCCACCCCCGGCAATCTCGAGAACATCCAAATCACCTACACCGGCCGCATCGCGCAGGGAAAGACGGACCTGATCCGCAACGCCGCCTTGGCTGGCATCTTCGCGAACACCGATGCCGTGAACCGTATCAACGCCGCGGCCGTCGCCACGGAACGCGGCATTCGCATCCAGGAGGACAAGCGGGAGTTTGTCTCAGGTGGAGCAGGTTCGGTACTGAAGCTCATGCTCCACTCCTCGGACGGCGACGCTAGCGCCTCAGCAACCGTACTGCATGGAACCTCGCCCCGCCTGCTCACCTACGACGGCATCGATATCGAAGCACCGCTCCACGGCACGCTCATTGCGATCCGCAACCATGACGTCCCTGGCGTTATCGGTCGTATCGGAACCATCCTGGGCGAACATTCCCTCAACATCGCCAACTTCGCCCTGGGCCGCGCCGTCGCAGATTCTGCCCGTTCTCAAAGATCACAGCGCGTCCCCCAGGGCCAGGCTCTCGCGGTGGTCCAAATCGACGTCTCAAACCCACAGAAAATCACGCCGGCGCTCGAAGCACTCCGCAGGGTGGAGGCAATCGCCAGCGCCCGCCTCATCGAACTCGGTAAGCTCTGATCTCTAAGGAAGAACTTCGATGCCGCTCTACGAATACGAGTGTCAACAATGTCACCGCCATACGGAGAAACGCCAGAAGTTCTCCGACGCCGAGATCACCGAATGCCCCCACTGCAGTGGAAGCCTCAAACGCGTGATCTCCGCTCCAGCTATCTCCTTCAAAGGTGGTGGCTGGTACGCCGACGGATACGGCAACGCCAAGCCAAAGTCGTCCGGAGACGGAACGCCTTCGAAGGATGCAAAATCCGAATCGGCGCCATCGGATCCTGGAGCGAAGTCGTCCGGAGGTACAGCACCAACATCCGCTCCTGCCACGCCAGCAGCGCCCGCTGCCCCAAATTCCCCGGCACCGCCCGCAGCCAAAAGCTAGCGGAAGGGAATCTTGGCTAAACATGCATTCAACGTTCTGAGCGCTCAGCCTTTGGATTGGGTGGCACTTTCTTCCCGGCCCGGCGAGCCTCTGAGAGGCCAATTGCGATCGCTTGCTTAGGGTTGGTGACCTTCTTTCCGCTCCGGCCGCTCGTGAGCGTTCCCTCGTGCATCCCTTCATCTCGCGCTCAACGTTCTTGCTCGCATCGGGCGAGTACTTTCGTGGCGTACCCTTCATTCCAGCCGGGCCTGTCTTTACTGCAGGCATCCGCCGCTGCTTCTTGATCGGCTGCGCCGTGATCTTGCTGGCTACTTTGCTGCCCGTCTTTCGATCGTCTGAACTGACCTTCTTGATCGCCATGCTCTAACCTCACAGCCTGTTGTGACATGCCCGCGGCATTAGCAGTTGCACCAGAGATCCCGTAACCGGCCTCCGTCACAACACGGGTCATGTTATGTAACTTCGGTCGATCTGCGCCGGTACGTTCGACCATGGATCTCGTACTGACCTCCAATGACGCGCTCAATAGCTTCAGAATAGGCAATATGTTCCTGTTCCAGAATGCGGGCAGATAGCGTACTCACCGTCTCATCGTCCTCCACGGACACGGTCCGCTGCGCCACAATCACACCATGATCGAGGTGCTCGTCCACGAAGTGCACGGTACATCCGGTGATCTTGGCGCCATACTGCAAAGCTTGCTGTTGCGCTTCGAGTCCCGGAAAGGCCGGAAGCAGCGATGGATGAATGTTGAGGATCTTTTCAGGGAACGCCTGGATGAAGCTCGGTGAGAGTAGACGCATGTAGCCCGCGAGGCAGACGAGATCCACACTGTACCGACGGAGGAGCGCAATGAGCTGCGCATCGTGCTCCACGCGCTCGCGACCCTTTGAGAGAACCACCTCAACCGGAATGCCTAGCTCACGTGCGGCCATAACTCCGGTCGCGTCCTCGCGGTTCGAGAGAACAACGCTGATCTCTGCACCAGACAGACGCCGGTCGCGAATCGCTTGCCCAATAGCCAGGAGGTTCGATCCACGGCCAGAGATTAGAATGCCAAGCCGTACCATCAGCCAATCTCCGCTCTCATTGATAGATCACCTTACGATCGCCACGAATCGTGCGCCCAATAATGCAATGCCGCTCGTTCGCACGGTTGAGAACAGCTTTTGCCTTCTTGACTTGATCGGCGGGAACGACGCATATGAGGCCGATCCCCATGTTGAAGGTGCGCATCATCTCTTCCTGCTCTACTGATCCGAGTTGTCGAAGGTGCTCAAAGAGTGGCGGAACCTGCCAACTTGCGAGGTCCACAATCGCACTAATCCCCTTGGGCAAGATGCGTGGCAGATTGTCGGTGATGCCCCCCCCTGTGATGTGGGCCATCCCGGTCACGAGCTCCGCACCGTATAGCTTCTTGATCACCGAAAGGTAGCTCCGATGAGTTCGCATGAGAGCTGCGCCCGTCTTATCCTTAAGTTCGTTAACGTACTGGTCTGGTCCATACCCTGAGATCTCAAAGAGAAGCTTGCGCGCCAGGGAGTAGCCGTTGGTATGAAGGCCATTCGAAGGTAAGCCGATGAGGATATCGCCGATCTGAATCTTCTCTCCCGTGACAATCTTGTCGCGATTCACGGCACCAACGATGGTACCTGCGAGATCGTATTCACCATCCGCGTAGAAGCCCGGCATCTGCGCTGTTTCACCGCCGATCAGAGCGCAGCCGTTGATGCGGCACGCTTCCGAGAGACCACGCACGACAGTCTCCACAGTGGAATCGTCGAGCTTGCCTGTCGCGAGGTAATCGAGGAAGAAGAGCGGCGTGGCACCTTGCACTGCAATGTCATTCACGCAGTGATTCACGAGATCCTGCCCGACTGTGTGATGAATTCCGAGTTCGAAGGCTACCTTGAGCTTCGTCCCCACACCGTCAGTCGAGGAGACGAGAACAGGATTCGGAAATCGAACCAGGTCCAAGGCGAAGAGCCCTCCGAAACCACCGATTTCGCTCAGCACCTGTTTGTTGAAGGTCTTACGAGCAAGCATCTTTATGCGCTGTTTCGTGCGGTCACCGGAGGTGATGTCGACACCAGCATCGGCATAGCTCATAGGTGTTCTGCCCGATCCGGACTTTGTGCGAGCCGCAGGCCTGGGCGAGCTCTCGGTTTTCGATCCGGCTCCTGGTCTTTCTGCGGTTCCTGGAGCTTCGCTTTCGTTCGCGGACGCGGGGAGAGTCTCGTCAGGCAAGTTCGTGCACCATCCTTCTGCTCGGGAAGAACTTCAGTCTAGCAGGAGACTTCTTCCGTCTGTGAAGGTCAGGCGCCCCGCAACAACTTCTATACTTGAGCGATGTCAAGGAGAATGGAACGATCTCGCAATCTACAGCGCCGGGCGGAATCGCTTTTGCCGGGAGGGGTGAACTCTCCCGTTCGCGCTTTTCGAGCGGTAGGCGGAGACCCGCCTTTTGTTGAGCGCGCAGAGGGAGCTTACCTGTGGGACGCGGATGGGAACCGCTACATCGATCTCTTTGGATCCTGGGGTCCAATGATTCTTGGTCATGGCTTTCCTCCTGTGGTCGAGGCCGTTCGGGAAGCCGTTGGAAAGAGCGCGAGCTTCGGCGCGTCAACTGCGGCTGAGGGCGATTTAGCTGAACTGGTCATGCACTGCTTCCCCTCGGTGGAACGGCTCCGCTTCACCAGCTCCGGAACCGAAGCATGTATGTCGGCAGTGCGGCTGGCACGCGGCTTCACAGGAAGGGACATCGTCGTCAAGTTCGAGGGTTGTTATCACGGTCACTCCGACGCGATGCTTGTGAAGGCGGGGTCTGGCATTGCCACTCTTGGTATACCAGGCTCAGCCGGTGTTCCTGCGGACACCGCAAGGGACACTCTCGCCCTTCCTTTCAACGACCTCCTCGCGGCGTACTCGGCGTTTGAGGCTCATCCAGAGCAGATCGCCTGCGTCATCGTAGAGCCAGTTGTCGGGAACGCCGGGACTATCGCTCCTGCTCCCGGATACCTTGAAGGTTTACGCACCTTGACGTCTGAAAACGGGGCCTTGCTGATCCTCGATGAGGTGATGACAGGCTTCCGCCTCTCACTGGGAGGTGCGCAAGAGATTTACGGTATCAAGCCTGACCTAACGACGCTGGGAAAGATCGTCGGGGGAGGCCTGCCGTGCGGCGCGTTTGGCGGACGTGCAGATGTTATGTCCTACCTTGCGCCGCTTGGGCCGGTCTATCAAGCAGGCACGCTGAGTGGAAATCCACTGGCCATGGCGGCAGGTGTCGCGATGTTGCGTGAACTGATCGCACGCCGGAACGATCTGTACGCGGAGCTCGATGCCACTACAAAAGCGATTGCGAGCGGCGTAGAGAAACTTGCGCGAGAGGCAGGTATCCCGCTGTCCGTCAATCGTGTTGGATCCATGTTCACCTGGTTCTTCACTCTCCAAGCAGTGACGAACTTCGAGAGCGCATTGACAAGCGATACCGCAGCATTCGCTCTATTTCACCGCGCGATGCTGGAAGCGGGTGTATGGCTTCCCCCCAGTCAGTTCGAAGCCGCGTTCGTCTCCTCGGCGCATGGAACGCGGGAGGTTGAGGCAATCTTGGAGGCTGCGCGGGTCGCACTATGCGGGTGAACGGCGCACGTGGCTCAGGCGCTATCTGCGGGAGTGAAAGCGATCCAGATCATCAACCCTGGGTGCTTTCTCCCAAACGTCAACGGTAACGAAGTGATCGCGAATATGGCTCCTGAGTACGGATGCGGTTGCAGCGATGGTCGCCAAGCGGTCAGCGCCCAGGCCATGATGGCTTCCATCATGGAAAAGGAGGTTCGAACCACGGCCCCTCCGTTGATTGCGAGTAATACCGCGCTCGACGTTGCGCGCGATAGCGCCCGCGTCGATCGGCTTCCAGTCTGCCGCCGTAACGTTCCATTGCACGGTCGATAGACCAAGCTCTCGTGCTACTTGGATAACAAGAGGCCTTCGCGCCCCGTGCGGTGGGCGAAAGAGACGCACGGGCGCCCCGAGCACATCCTCAAGAATGCTGTTCGTCTCCCGAATCTCATGCCGGATCCGCAACGCTGATTGCCAAGCCAGCCTGGGGTGGGTCATAGTATGGTTGCCGATCAGGTGTCCTGCAGTCGCAATCTCGCGCGTTAGCGCAGACTCTATTTGCACAAACCGACCGATCAGAAAAAAGGTCGCTCTCGCGCCATGAGCTGCTAGCAATTCGAGGAGCTTGGGAGTCACGGCTGAGTTTGGCCCGTCGTCGTACGTCAGTGCGAGCTCCCGCGGGTCGTTTCCCGCGACCAGGACGGGCCCGAAAATCTGAGAGGAAGGATAGAGCGCAGCGTAGGCGACTCCTCCCAAGAGCAAACCTGCCGTTGCGGCGACCGCGACGGTCGTTGGGCGGGCAGAGGACACGTCGGCTTACCTCACCGGCTGAAGCAGCGCAAGAACCTCTTCCGCATGCCCTTCCGGCTTAACCTTTGCGAATACGTGCGAGATGCGCTGATAACCGTTGGTATTTGTAGGAGCGATCACAAACGTAGTCCGCTCAATTCCATTGACCAGCCTTCCGTACATATTCTTTGGCTTCATCGCTCCAAAGTAGCTGCAGACCGTCTCGTTCGGATCAGCGAGCAGCGGATAGTTCAGGTCGTATTTCTCCCCGAACTTCTTCTGCGCCTTCACAGTATCGCGCGAGATCCCCAAAACGATAGCACCTGCCTTTTCCAGGCTTTCGAAGCTATCCCGGAAGCCACATGCTTCGAGAGTGCAGCCTGCCGTATCCGCACGCGGGTAGAAGAACAGGACGACGGGACTGCTCCTGAAATCAGAGAGCGAGATGTAATGGCCGTCCTGATCCTGAAGCGTAAAATCTTCTACAACGTCGTTGCATTCCATCAGTTCTCCGATCGACGTCCCATGCTTATCGTGATACTATTGGCGCGTGAGAGTGGCCTCAAGCGCAGCAATAGTTTTATCAAGCGACCCGCTATCCTCGATATTGAGACCAGTTTTGTTGCGGTCGATCTGACGAAGCAAACCGCTGAGGACCTTTCCGGGACCAAGTTCGATGAAGTGGGTTACCTCCTCCTCTATGAGGAGCTGGATGCACTCTACCCATCGCACAGGGGCGGTGACCTGCCGAATGAGGCAGTCCCGCGCGTCAGATCTCCGCGTGATGGCGCGAGCATCCACGTTGGCGATAACTGGCACAGATGGATCGTTGAAGACAAGGGCTTCCAGGTCCGTCGCGAGCAGTTCCTGCGCCGGCTGCATCAGCGCACAGTGGAAAGGCGCGCTCACCTGCAGCAGAACTGCGCGCTTGGCACCGGCCTCCTTGCACAGATCAGCAGCTCGCTGCACCGCCATCTCTGCGCCGGAGATCACGGTCTGATCGGGGGAGTTTAGATTTGCGGGAGCAACAATGGACGCTGCAGTGAAGGCACGGTGTTCCTCCGAGTCACTTGGGTTGATCGACATTGCCGGATTCTGTGACGTCTCCGTCATCTCGTCCGAGACCTGCGCGCAGATGTCATTGATCCGTTCCGAGGCCAGGCCAAGGATCGCAGCCATGGCGCCCTGTCCTGCCGGTACCGCCTGTTGCATGTATTTGCCGCGACTTCTCACGGTCCGGACGGCATCCGCAAAACTGATCGTTCCCGCAACGACGTGCGCGGAATACTCCCCTAAGGAGTGACCGGCCATGAATGCCGCTCCAAATTTGCTCCCTTTGAGCCGTTCCTGGAGCACTCGGGCAACCGCAACAGAGACGGTGAGAATCGCCGGTTGTGTATGCTCCGTCAATCTCAACTGCTCTTCAGGACCATTGAAAATGAGACCCGATAGATCAAATCCCAGTGTGTGATCGGCCTCTTCAAACACCGATCGAGCAATAGGGAATCGATCATAAACGTCGCGGCCCATTCCGACGGTCTGAGAGCCCTGGCCAGGGAAAATATAGGCTATTTTGATCATCAACTTTATGGTAAACGAAGGTCACTGCTGAGAGGAAAGCCGGCCAAGTCGAGTCTCGAGCGTGCTTACCCCTACAGTCCGGGCCAAGCTCTACTAGATCCCTACGCCGCATTCGAGGTCACGCGTATCTCCCGAATGCGCATAGAAGTCATACGGAGTGCGGCGATTGAACTTATACCTTGAGCGTAGCTCACGGCCGACAAACAGACCTAGGGTGAGTGCGCCTGCGCCAGCCGAGAGCCAGCCAAGTGTTCTGAGGAAGGTAGCCTCCCGTAAAGAGGGACTAGGAGTCGACATCCAGACTTCCGCAGGTTGCTTGCCGAATAGGGCGAACTTGAGCACGGAACCCATGAGTACTTATCATAGCTCAGCTTTCTTACGGATGGCAGATCCACGGCATAGGCACGGAGTTAAGGGCTTACGTGACATCCACCTGCTGAAATCCCAAGCCATAGAGAAGCGTGGAGATCGTTGCACGGGCGTTTTTGCGCGCTACATCGAGGATGCCGTCTTCAAGAGCGGCCTTCTGAAGCTGATCCTCGGCCTTCGCTCGGGTCTCAGATTCCAAATTCTGATCGACTGGGACGAGCAGGCCCGTAGAACGGGCGTAAACGCGAGTATGTTGGTTGTCCAGGCTGGTAGTGAAGAGCTGTGAGGGAGGCAACGTCACCCGTATAACGTGTGTAGCAGAATCGATGTGGACGTCCTCGCCGCGAAGCTTCGAAAGGTCAATCCCCGCAACCGACTGACCATGGACAACAAGAAGCAGACGATCTCCGGCCAGCAGATCCGGGAGGACAGGGCTCGAGTGGGCACCCTCTACAACGGTGTCAAGAGAGTAAACAACGGTCTCAAGGCGGCTAAGCCGCTGTATCTTCTGAACGACGGAAGGAACCGACGCGTCAAAGGTGGTCGATCGCCCAGTAATCAGGTTGGAGAGCCTCGCGGGAGTACCTGAGGTTGCCTGGCGTACAAAGACGACAACAGCCGAGGCGCCGAGCAGGATAGACAGGACGATGGCGAAGAGAGAACCCGAAGAAGATCGTCCGGAGGTGTATTGAGTCGTCATGAAAGGTAAGAGCCGCTCGCAGGATCTAGACCATCTTACAGTCGAGATGTCACTGTGCCGAACGCCGGGAAGTGCGGGAGCACCCATTGAATGCTCGCGTAAACACTCATACGCTCCAGTGAAGTTGGCGACCGCCAGTGGTCAACCGTGAGCATCGGCCGGTTGCTCCTCTCGAAGATAAAGCGGATCGGAGATCGAGCAGCGGTTTCGGTAGCTGGCAGCAATGAACTCAGTGAAGAGCGGATGAGGCTCGAGAGGTTTCGATTTGAACTCCGGATGAAACTGACATCCGACAAAAAATGGATGCGTCGGAATCTCGATAATTTCTACATACGTTTTGTCAGGCGTAGTTCCTGTCAGGCGAAGCCCAGCATTCGTCAGGATTGGCTCATACTCGCGGTTGAACTCATACCGGTGGCGGTGTCGTTCGGAGACCTCGGTCTTCCCGTAAGCGTGAGCAGCCATCGAGTCTGGCTCCATCACGCAGTCCCATGCCCCCAACCGCATCGTTCCACCCATCTCCTCTACACCGGTGAGTTCACGTAGCTTGTAGATGATGCGGTACGGTGTCGCTGGATCGAACTCGCCAGAGTTCGCCTTAACAAGTCCGCAAACGTTGCGAGCGTACTCAATGCAGGCGGTCTGCATACCCAGGCAGATGCCGAAGTAAGGTGTGTACGTCTCGCGAGCGAAGCGAATCGCGTTGAGCATGCCCTCAATGCCGCGCTTTCCGAACCCCCCGGGGACGAGTATGCCGTCAAAGCTCTCGAGTTGCTGCTCGTAGTCTCGCGTAGACGATCCATTCTCATCCATCGTCTCAAGACCCTCAGCTTCGATCCAGGTGACGCGAACCTTCAGGTTATGAGCCAGCGCTCCATGAACGAGAGCTTCTTTGAGAGATTTGTAGCTGTCCTCGTACTCCACATACTTTCCTACAATGCCGATCGAGACCTCAGCCTTTGGGTTATAGGCACGATGTACCAGATCCTGCCATCGGGAAAGGTCTGGTTCAGGTGAAGCGATCTTCAGGTACTTCAGCGCCAAAGAGTCCACACCCTCCTGCGCGAAGTTCAAAGGCACCTCATAGATACTCTCGACGTCTCGTGCCGCGATCACCGCAGACTCCTCCACATTGCAGAAGGCGGCGATCTTGTCCCGCATCTCGCGAGGAACAGATCGATCAGTGCGGCACAGAAGAATATCAGGCTGTATGCCAATCGATAGCATCTCCTTCACGGAGTGTTGCGTTGGCTTGGTCTTCAACTCCTGCGCAGTGGCGATCCATGGAATTAGAGTGACGTGAACGAAAAGTGTGTTGTCACGTCCCAGGTCCTGACGCATCTGTCGGATTGCTTCAAGAAAGGGAAGTGACTCGATATCACCGACAGTTCCGCCAATCTCAACAATCGCAAGGTCAACGTCTGCTGACACCTTACGCATCGCGTTCTTGATCTCGTTGGTGACATGCGGGATCACCTGAACAGTCTTGCCAAGGTAGTCGCCGCGACGCTCTTTTGTGATGATCTGCTCGTAGATGCGACCCGTAGTCAGATTATTGTCACGGGTGAGGCGAGCATTGGTGAACCGTTCATAGTGCCCCAGATCAAGGTCCGTCTCTGCCCCATCATCTGTCACAAACACTTCGCCATGCTGAAATGGGGACATTGTCCCTGGGTCCACGTTGAGGTACGGATCAAATTTCATCAAATTGATCCGCAGGCCACGCGACTCGAGCAAACACCCGATCGACGCAGCCGCAAGTCCCTTCCCGAGTGAAGACACGACGCCGCCTGTTACAAAGATGTACTTCGCTG
>JAABUZ0100003794.1_pt1 | contig 21782 bp, 15 predicted proteins | sample 5562091 | NCBI WGS metagenome assembly JAABUZ01 (sample SAMN12813069, study PRJNA571459) | rock metagenome | isolation source: Antarctica rocks | place: Antarctica: Victoria Land, Linnaeus Terrace sud | collected 2015-12-21
TCTGGATATGCTCTTTGCAATTCTGCAAAGCATGCAACTGGTGAAGGAAACACGCCCGCCAGTGGACGGTGTAAAATCTCGTTTCCAGATTGGTGAGAAGATGACGGACTGGGCCGGGCTGGATGTAGCGGGACAGACACGCGTCCTGCTCGAACATTGGCAAAGGGATTTGAACTGGGAAGATGTAGGCGAGCTGACGATGCCATACGATATGCTCGTAGAACGTGACGAATTTGATTTTACCAGCCGCTTCAGCTTCGACTCTTGGAATCTGGCCTTCAGTAAGGATAATCTAGCCGCTCGCACAACGCTGCTCTCTCATCTGCACACCTGCCTTCCAGGACGATGGTATAGCGTTGATGATCTTCTAAAGGACATCTGGCAGGTGAATCCTCTTGGCTCCCGCCGATCAATGTCGGCACAGATGCGTAAGTCCGAAGAGAAAAAAGCACGAGAATCCTACTCTCGATGGTATAGAGATAATGCTCTTAACTATGCTAGTATGCTCAGTTCCACCCTCTACGAGCTCGGCATCCTCGATCTCGGCTATAAGAATTCGCCAGATGATGTAGACGATGCTGAGGCCCATTCTCCTGAGGCGTTCCAGATTACTTCGTTGGGAGCGAAGATGCTTAAAGAGACGAAACGCTCGTCCGTTTCCGAAGCGGAAGAAAATGCTGACTTCCGCTCTTTAATCGTTCAGCCCAGCTTTGAGATCTTGGTACTTCAGCCGGATCTTCCTACGCTCTACAGTATATTGCCCTTCACACAGGCAAATCAGATTGACACAGCTAGTCGCTTAACACTTACGCAGAATTCTTTACATCGTGGAATGGCGACGGGCAAGACGGCGACGCAGATTATTCAAATCCTGGAGCAGCATACACAAAAAGAGTTGCCTCAAAATGTACTCTATACACTGCAAGATTGGGCCAAGCTCTATAAAGAGACTCGGCTCTCTATGGTTATGTTGATCGAAACTCCTAACGAGCAGGTGGCACGACAGATCGCGACACAAGAACGCTTCCAGCGCTGGCATATTCGCGAGATCGCGCCTTGCATCCTGACACTGGATGGCGATGCTAATCTTCAGGAGGTTCGCAATGCTTTGGAGAAGACGGGCGTGACCATCCAGTTTACCGGCTCATTCCCCAAGTCTACCAAAAATAGTAACGATCGCTACTACTCTTAGAAAGTATTGAGCAGCTTCGCTGCCTGAAAAAGTGTAAAACTATCTCTAAAAAGAATGGCACGCCTTCGGCGTGCACATGGGCTACAAGGAGAAGAAAACGAAGACGATGGGCGCTCAACGCTCTCTTAGTATTCGATCTAAAACTCGCGATCCCGTATTGCATGTATGCCACTTGGGGGATAAAGTGGAAACGGAAGGCAAAATGCGTTACAATGCCAGAAAGGGTTATGTACTAAGGAGATAGCTGAACGCGTAGCGCATTCCTCTGCTAGCCATTTTGTACCAAAGATAAGTCAAAGAGAGGATTTTCATGGCAGGCGACTGTTCATTCGATATAGTATCACAATTTGACGAGCAAGAGCTGGTCAACGCGATCGATCAGACCAGGCGCGACGTACAGACGCGTTTTGATCTGAAAGACACTAAAACTGAAATTGTACATGGGAAAGAAAACATAACTATCGTTACCGATAGCACTCTTTCTCTTAAAAATGTACGCGATATCCTGGAATCCAAAGCGGTACGCCGGAAATTGTCGCTCAAGATCTTTAAGGTTGGAAAAGAAGAGGATGCCGCTGGTAGCCGCGTCCGTCAGGTGATAGAGCTACAGCAGGGTATTACCCAGGAGCAGGCAAAGGAAATTAGCAAGATTATTCGTGAGAGTTATCCGAAGATGCGTACACAAGTTCAAGGTGATAGTGTACGTGTTACTGCAAAGAGTCGCGACGAACTGCAAAACGTTATTGCCTTGCTAAAGCAGAAGGATTATCCGGTTCCGCTTCAATACATTAATTATCGCGGATAATTCTAGTTCATAGCATTTAAAGCAGAGAATGGGCTCAGAAGGTGCAAAGGGAGTTGCATACATGTACAGTACCTTAGTACCATAATAAGTGCTCAGTTAAAGGTTTTGTAGTACTCTGGATTCTAGTCAGGGTATACTTACTGGCACGATCAGTTACGGTGCCTCTACAGATATAGAGGAAACACCTGTTTCGTGCGCTCGTTTGAGAAAGTGAACTCTTTCATGCCAGGGAACAGTGAAAACTTTAGCGCAGCAATGCAAGCAGCCGAGCGCCACCGCTGGGATAATCACTGGGCGGAGGCTCTGCAAGAATACCAGAAAGCACTCGCCGAGTTCCCAGAAGATGCAACTGCCCGCAATGGTCTAGGTCTTTGCTACATACAGATGAAGCAGTGGCAGCCGGCACTCAACGAGTATGAGTTGATGTTGCAGCGCGAGCCGGGTAATATCATCGCCCTGAGCAAAGCTGCGGAGCTCTATGTGATCCTCAATAGGCGCAGCGACGGCTATCAGGCATATTTACACCTGGCGGATCTCTACGCTCAGGCGGGGCAGAGCGCACGCGCTGAAGCAACCTGGCAGAAAGCGGTTCAGTTGTCCCCTGGCGATCCAGAGCCGCATGAGCGGCTCGCCACCTATTATTTTGAGAAGAAAGATATCCCTAAGATGTTTCAGGAACGTCTGACGGCAGCACGAGGGTATCTTCTCCGAAATGAGCTTGGCCTGGCACGTATGCATTGCGAGGAGGTTTTGCGTGCCGATGGGGCGAATGGCCAGGCACGCGAATTGCTCGCACACATTCTAACAATTTCATCAGTTCAGCCGAATAGCGGTGCAGGCTTTCCTGAAGATGGTCCGATAACGGACTCCGATCAGCTCGCTTTTCCAGAGCAGCCTCTCACCGAAACAGTTACATTGGGAAATACAAGCGGAGGGAATACTGGCATCATGGGTAACATGGGTAGCGCGGGCAGCTTTGGAGGGGGACAAAATTCTGGACCATCGGCTCTGGCCGGTGGTGCAATGAGCTCCGCCCCTCGCAAGAGAATTACTGCCAATCAGGTCACAGGAGCATTACAGCAGGCGCAAACTTTTCAAAACCAGGGCCGTTTCGATGATGCTATTGACCTCTGTGAGCAGATCCTTGAGAGTGGCTTTGATCGTCCAGATGCTCGCTATTTTCTAGGGTGGCTCTATCAGGAGCAGCAGCGTTGGGATGATGCCATTCAGCAGTTCCAGCTTCTGCTGAACGATCCTGATTATGCTCTTTCTTGTTATTATGCGCTGGGTCAGTGCTATCGCGCGCGCGGTGACCTACGCACGGCGACGATCCATTTCGATGAGGCGGTCGACCGGGTCAATCTGGATGCTCTGACGTCAGAAGAATCTGATCAGCTCGTTCAACTCTGTCAGGAGGCTGCGGAGGCGCACCGCCTTTTAGGTGAGCAGGAGCAGGCTCTGACGGTTTACAATGCGTTGTTAGGCTTCTTACGCAGCCGTGGTTGGAGTGATAAAGTTGCCCAGGTCGAGTTTATGCTACAGCAGACACAAAATGCACCTCCTCCCATGCGACCAACAACGCCACCTCCCGGCCCTGTACGTCAAGATCAGATGGGGGGATATATGCAGCAGCCCCCAACAGCGCTATCTCAGGTTCCCGAAGCTCCCACAATGGAGATTAATGCAAACAATCTTGTGAACCTTAATGGGCCAGCAAACACTCCCTCGGCACCCCCAGCGAGTTCAGTTGGAGAGTTGCCTGACTGGCTGACTGGTATCCTTAATGACTCGGAGAAGACGCCGGCAGCTCCGCCCAAACCATCGGTGCCTGCTCCAAAGACCAATGTACCTCCTCCACCCACTGATATGCCGACGGTAGAGCAGAGGATTCCAACCAATGCGCCAGAGAATAAGGCGGCACCTCAGCCTACGCAACGTCAGCCATCCGCACCTCTGGAACAGCCCGCGTCACAAGCAGCACAGGCTCCAGTCATCCCTTCCTGGCTGACTGATGACTCAAAACCAAATACGACGAATATTCTTCCCGATCAGGAACAGACCTATCAGGCTCCTCCTCAGGTAGCACAACCTGTGCAGCCAACACCCCCTGTACAGCCCGCGCAACCACCGGCACCCCCTGTCCAGGCTGTACAACCTGCACCACAGCCGGTTCAACAGGTTCAACAACCTGTACAACCAGTTCAACAACCAGATCCATTCGCACAGACAGCAATTGCGTCAGTTCCCGCTCCGGCACCCGCTCCCGTCGTGCCACCTCCAACGTATCAGGCGCCACCTGCGCCAATTCCTCCGACATATGCGGAGCCACAATTGATGGTATCAAGCCCACCCGCGCTCAGGGTGGAGGAGCATAAACCTGGCATCGAAGAGCTGCTGAGCCAGATGGCTGGTTCACGCGCCGATGGCCTCAATCATGCCGCCGATGCTGTACTGACAAGTACGGCGATGTTACCCGAAAATGTACGGCTTCAGGTTGTACGCTCGATGCAGGATATTCAGCGCTATATCAATCATGGCCTGCTGAACTCGGCGACGGAGGAGTGCTTGCGCGTTATCGATATCGCTCCTCAGTACCTGGATGTCCATCAGATTCTCTGCGAGATCTATGTGCGCGAGGGCAAGATTGAGCAGGCAATTACGAAGTATGCCATTCTCGTCGATACCTATATTGTGAATGGGCGTATCGATGATGCGATTGCGACCTATCGCCGCATCTTGCAGCTTGACCCCAATAATCTGACGTATCGGATGCGCCTGATTAACCTACTCTCCTCACAGGGCAATAAAGAAGATCTCCTACGCGAACGCACAATGGCCGCCGAGTCCTATCTACGCCTGGGGTATATGGATCGCGCGATGACCGAGCTGGAACAGGCCCTGCAGGAGAGTCCCACGAGTGTTCCTACTCGCCTGAACTACGCACTTGCCCTGCAGAAACTCGGTCGTAGTCAGCAGGCCGTCGCTGAATATCAGCGCGTCCTCCAGATCGATCCACGCAATATCACGGCACTGATACGCTGGCATGTCGCAATGATCACCACCCTGAGCACTCCACGCTCTACGGCCCTTGAGGTGCTGACACGCATTCGTTGGCAGCTGCGTGGTGAGGGTCAAAAGCTTGCAGACGCTATTCTGCGCGAATATATCCAGAGCTCAGATATCTATCCTAATAATGCCGACGTTCACTACTCGCTTGGTCAGATCTATCAACAATGTGGTCAATTTGATCGCGCAATCGACGAGTACGCTCTGGCCGTACGCGATAGCGCGGTTGAGGTTTTAGCCCGTGTCAGTGCGGCACAGGCCCTGCTCACACAAGGAAAACCAGAGGCGGCCATTCAGCAGTTTGAGCAGGCACTGCAGCAGGTACGTCGCTCACCTCATGCAGTAGATCCAGCAACCTGGGCAGCACGTCCACGTGAAGAGGGCGAGGAGCATCAAGCACCCGAGGTAGAGATCTCTCTGCAGTTGGCAAAAGCCTACGGCCGCACCGGACGCCAGGAGCAGATGAACGCTATCTTGCGACAGGTGAACCAGGGGCGACCAGCACAGAACGAGGTCTCCTCAAGCATCGCTGAGATCTCTGCACGCCACGGCGATGTGAATACAACGCTTCAAGAGTATGCAGACCTGGTACGCCACTACCGGCAGAGCCGCCAGATCGACAACGCACTCAACGTGCTTAACGAAATGGTGCGCCTGGCTCCCCAGGACCCACGGGCACACGCTGAATTAGCCGATATCTATGTCAGTCGCGGCCTGCTCGATGAGGGTATGGCTGAGTTGCGTCTGCTGGCCGATATTGATCTACGCCTGGGTCGCCTTGAGGAGGCGGCGGAAGCGCTTCAGAAAGTGGGCAATATCTACGCGGAGATGGGAAATACCGAGGACGCGCTGGCGAATCTGGTGCGCGCCGTTGAACTGAAGACCGACTCGATAGATATGCTGCGCGAGGTCGTCGGCTTCTATCTCCAACTCGGTCGAAATCACGATGCCGCGCGCTATCAGAGTCGAATTGCCCGCCACTACTTCGAGACTCAACAGGTCAAAGAAGCCGTAGCAGCCCTGCAGCAGTTGATAACAATAGACCGCTCAGACTACGAAGCCTACGATATGCTGGGTCAGACCTACCAGTCCGTCGGCGAGTACGAACAGGCCAGCCGCGTCTACCGCAACCTGGCCAAAGTCAATCCCGGTAGCTCCATCGCCCGCGAGCGCCTGACAACTTTGCAAGAGCTGCGGGCGCGTTAAAAACACCCTACGATTTTTGTTAACTTTTGCACTTTTAACATTTTTGCAAACTTTTGTGTGCAACGCAAAAGTTTGCAAAAATGTTAAAAGTGCAAAAGTTAACAAAAGGGAGAACGATATCCTGGCCGGATTACTATGACAATCACGAAGGTTTATCGTTACGCGGGATGTGATGTTTGTGTGACGAGGCGTTTCTCACGCCTGGCGTCGCGCCAGTGCTTAATATCTACCAGCCTTCTATAAGCAGTATAGATAAGGGGCTGATAGACGAGATCGTGCGTGGGCAGGAAGTGCATTGCCTCGCCGCCGAAGCCGCGCTTGAAGAGATAGATGCCCCACATCTCCTGTCCCTCCTCTAGAATCTCTGGAATGCCACGGAAATTGTAGTAGGAGCAGCCCTGCGCTTTCGCCCACTGGATCGCCGTCCACTGCAACAGATGATTCGGCATCTTCTCCCGCTGCTCGTTGGCCGAAGCTCCATACATATACCAGCTCCACTTGCCAAGTGTTAGAATTATCGCTGCTGAGATCGGCTGCCCCTCGTATTCAGCCAGAAAGAGCGCCACGCGTCCCTCTGCTCCAAATAAGCGCAGCACCGTCTCATAGAACGATTTCTGATTGATGGCAAAGAGATCTCGTTCACTTGTCGTCCGGTACAGGCGATAGAAAGCATCGCTATCAGCCTGTCCCTCACCGCGCCGTATCGTGATCCCTTTACGACCCGCCAGGCGAATATTGTAACGCCACTTCTCCTTCATATTGGCAAGCAACGTCTTTTCATCAGGTCGAATATCCAGCACCCATTCGTTGCGCACATTCATAGAATTGGGGTTGATAGAGAAGCCGCGCCGTTTCAGGTCGGCTAACCATGCCTGAGAATCATCGAACACACCTGGCTCCAGTTTGAGCATAAAAGCGTGTCGCTTCCTCGCTTCGGCCTTCACGAAGTTGAGCAAAACGGTCAGAGCTGGCGAACTGGGATCATCAATAACAGGACCACGCGGCACATAGAAATAGACCTGATTGAGTATGGGAATATGCGTGATCTCCACAAGCATGACGGCGCATAGCTTTCCCTGACCGTCAACCACTCCAAGATGCAGAACCTCTTCGGCTCCAGTTAAAGCTGCAAGCTCGCCCCACTCGTATGACTGCATAATATTACAGTATTGTGAAGCTGCTACAAAATCATTCCAGAGCTTTCGGTCTCTGACGGCCTGAACTTCCATATCGCCTCTTTTCAAATTAAGAAAACAGGACGAAAGATGTATTTGATTTCTGATACATCAAAACTCTATCTTCTGACACATTTGCATGTCTTCTAGATAAATCTTATGACTATTATTTATTATTAAACATTTTAACCTTTCTACACATTTTTATGCAAAGCATAAAAATGTGTAGAAAGGTTAAAATGTTTAATAATAAATAATAGTCATAGAGAGCGGCGAAGCCGCGATAACGCAAGGCGCAAGAAGACAGGGTTCTACTGCATTGTCTCCAAAAACTCGCTGCGCAACAGGCTATACACTTTCACATTATGAAACTTGCCAAAGCGAGGAATGACTTCGCGCAACGTTCCCTCATACTTAAAGCCCGCCTTTTCATCAGCGCGCCAGCCGCCTATGTTCTCTTCCATATCCTGTGTTTGAATGCGATTCAGGTTTAGCTCCATAAAGCCATAGCGCACCATAAGCTTCGTCGCCTCCGTCCCAAAGCCTTTGCCCCAGGCCGAACGATCACCAATAATGACATAGAACTCCGCGCTCTGATTGAGGACGTTGATATCCTTCAGGCCCACCAGGCCAATCAACTGGTTATCCTCGATGCGCACAACGCCGAAGATAATGTGGCGTGTATCTTTATAGAGATTGTCCAGCCGCTCTCTGCCACGCGCATCGCTGGTCGGGTAGACCGAGAAGTAGCGCCGAATCTCCTCATCGTTGAGCCATGTCGAGTATAGATGGTTGTCCTGCGCAGGCTCTAGAGGTCGTAAGTAAAGTCGCTCTCCAATACTAAAGGGGTTTTGCATATTTGCTGTATCATGAGCCATAGTATCTCTATTTCCTTCTTAAATAATTTTCTCATATGCAGTAGCTTCCAGGGAACTCAAATCAAGGGCCAGTATAGCATAGTGCATAGAGTGAGGCAATTTTACACCGCCACCCTCAGACCATTTGTCGATGCATTGCATTAATCTGAATCTTCGAAACCACTGCATTTAAATATCGTTGTTATATTTCGTATATATGTAGTAGCTGAATAGTAACTAGCATCTCAATAGCTTATACTACTTATATATAAAAATAATGCATAGAAAAAGGAGGCCAGACACATATGTCAAATATCAACGTATCATCTAAGAAATTCAGCACTCGTAGTATACTTCTTGGCATTATACCCAGCCTCATTATCGATGGCGCTCTACCATTCCTGGTGTACACACTCCTGCGCCCATATACGACCGAACTGCTTGCCCTCATGACTTCGGCACTACCTCCACTTATTAGCAATATTATTAGCATTCTTCGCACGCGCAAACTCGATGCTTTTGGCACGATGATCCTACTCGGCATTATCGTGAGCATTGGGGCGATCTTTCTCGGTGGCGATCCTAAGATTCTACTGATTCGAGAATCGATTTTCACGGTCGCGCTAGGTATCGCCTGCTTTATATCGCTCCTACTCCCCCGACCACTCATGTACTATATCAGCAGGCACTTTGCTACTGAAGGAAGTCCAGAGAAGTTAGCGACCTTTGATTCACTCTGGCAGTATAAAAGTTTCCGCTCTACAAACTACCTGATCACCATTGTCTGGGGCATCGCCTGGATAAGCGAATTTATTCTACGCGTAATCCTTGTCTTTACGCTCTCTATCCCACAATTCCTGATCGTTTCGCCCATCATCTTCAATGCGATTACTGTCACTCTGATCCTCTGGACCACAACGTATAGCATTCGATCCGGCCGTCGTGGAAACGAGCAGCGCGCACAAGCAGAGGCTGAAAGGTTGCGCGCACAGGAACAAGCATAGAGAGCAGACCATGCTCTTTGAAACATCCATGTAACCACGCCTCTCAGAGCCCGCCGCTTATGCTCTTTGACAAAGACATCCGACCAAGTGTATGCAGTGCTGAAGCGTGGATTTGGCTGATCCAATCAGCAAGCTCTAGGACGTGGCCGGATTAAAAAGGCAAAAAGCATTAGCGCGTGAACCCGCGCTTCAGCACGAGTGGGCCTGACCAGATGAAAAAAGCATTATCTATTCGCACTTCCCTAAGCCGGGCTTGAGAGAATCTGGGCCGACTGCTGCTGTGCCGTTGCCAACGCTTCGTCAATTCGCCCATCAAAGACAGCTCTCTGTATGGCAGTAATCCAGGGGCCATTTGCATCATTAAACAATTGGTTATAGTGCGTACTATAAGGTGTACGCCCCTGAGAGAACGCATTTGAAGCGGTCACATAGCGTGGATCACGCAGACTATATTTGTTCACTCCAAGATCAGTGCGGACAGGAACCTGGCTATTCTTAGCGAGCAACTCTACCTGTGTCTGCGATGAGAGGCACCATGTCATAAAGTCAAAAGCCTCTGCCGGATGCTTTGAGCCACGAGGAATGCCGATGGTGTCGCCGCCCGCGAAGGACGACGTTCCTCCATTCTCGCCGGGCAGATAGGTAACGCCAAAGTTAATTTTTGGATATTGAGACTTGAGCAAGGCGATGGCGAAGACGCCTCCACCGATCATTCCGATCTTGCCCGTTGTAAAGGCATCGATAAAGTTTGCTCCGTGATTACCATTATCATCCATCGCCCCCTGTGGCATCTGACCTTCAACCCAAAGTCGATGATAGAACGCCAGAGCATTTTTTACAGCGGGAGACGTCAGAGTGGCGGTCGAGTAGTCCGAACTTAGCACATCGCCTCCACCAGCCCAGATGAGCGGCAAGATGGTGAAGGCATTACAGCCAGCACAACGCCCAGAAAAATAAAATCCCTTGTTACCATTTCCCAACGCCGTAATTTTCTTTGAGTCCGCTTCGATTTCGTTCCATGTTGTGGGCGGCGTATTTGGATCGAGGCCAGCCTGGGTAAAAAGCGTCTTGTTGTAGAGTAGAATAGATCCATCAGCACTATAGGGGAGGCCATAGAGCTTTCCATTATATGTAGCAAGATTTATATGTGAGCGGCTGAGCTTACTGAAGAAGGACAGGCGGTGGGCGAGCTCTGTAATATCTTCCATCTGATGAGCAGCATTAAAAGCTGGCAAGTAGATGAGATCGATGGCGATAACGTCAGGCGGTTCTCCAGCCGTAATAGCAGTGTTAAACTTGGTAACAAAATCTTCTGCCGGAATCACTTTCAATCTCACCTTATTTACATGACTTGCATTATACGCACTTACTAGAGGAACAGTAAATGCTTTATCATTCTCACGTACCCAAAAATTAATAATTGTTGTGTTGACAGGGCTATTGGCTACAGTACCACAGCTTTGTAAGCAGAGCGATAGGACTACTCCAAGTAACACAAGAAGCTTCATACGTAAAGTAGCAGTATAAATATTTGTGCGCATAAGATGCTTATCCTTTTTCATTCGCACTAGTTCCAACAATCTGCCGTAGTTGGTCAACCACTTGCTCCAACTGTGTAGAAGCATCAGTCGCGGAAGCCGCCCCGGAAGCGAGTTGATCAGTAACTTGCGTCGTTACACGTAAAGCTGTGGACAGACTCTTATTGCTACTCTCTTGATACTGGGAGGCCTTTTCGATATAGAGCGACATGCCTAGCATCTCATTCAACTGCTGCTTTACGACAGGTGGCGCGTTTGTCTGCCTCAATTGCTCCAAGAGTTGCTTGCTCATCTCGCTCAGGCTATGGGCGGCAGTACTTGTAGCATTTGTGTAGTATTGCACCGATTGCATGCCTACTTGCGAAGACTCGATCACCCACTTCTGCTCTGTTGCGGTCACCTCTTCTTTAGCCGCAAGCTTCTTCAAAGCCTGACTGCTATTCAAAAGTGACGTTACCGATTGTAGAATAGGATGGGTGATACGCCGCCCCAGGCCCAGACCTACAATCCCTGCCAGGATAAACACGATCGCCGCAATAATAGAGGTAGAGAGGAGTTGCTGATCGGCGATGGCTGTAATTGAATTGAGAGGACTGAGTACAAAATATGTCCAGGATGTGATTGAACTGTTCTCTTTAGCTACCTCAAATGCCTGGTTGCCTTCGGCTGGTACCAGCTCGAAAGTGGAAGGCGTATGAGGATCATGTCGAATCTTCACCAGGTTCGCGTCACTAAAAACTTTGACCGGTGCAACGCCGTAAAGATTTTCATCGGCAATAAGACGTTTTGTCTGGGTTGAAAGTGGCTCAATCGCCTCAAACAGGTGAGCAGGTTGAGTGATGTTCGATACATCAGCGTTAGTGTAGCCTATACGCACTCCATTATGATCAAGAAGAAAGGCATAGCTGCCTATACTATCAGCCTGGCTATTAATAATATTCCAGATATAGTCCAGGACCAGTGTGACACGCAAAATACCCACAACGGCAGCCGTCGGCGTAATAACAGGCATGTAGATATCAATAGATGCTTCGCTTATCGTCGGATCATAGAAGACATCCGACAGAATTGCTTGCCTTGATTGACGAATCTTCTGTAGAGCATCGGGAAGGACAAGATACTTTCCATGAGCTTGTGGTTGCAGAGGATACGACAAAAGCGACTGACCATTCAGATTCAACAATGACCACGTATTATAGTTCGCATCGCGTTGATCACCAGAGGAAAGCTCGTCGAGGGCTTCCTGCTTGAATGTTCCATTTTCTACTATATATCTTTGTAGAAAAGGTAATCTGCTAATAGTTTGTACATCGTGAAGACGGTCGGAGAGATACGCATCAATTAACTGTACTCGGTTGTGAGCATCTACCGACATTCCGTTGGCCCTCTGAGCAACGAGCTGAGGACGAGAAAGCAATTCAGTACTTGTTACAATGATCAGGAGTGGAATAATGGCCGCTAAAGCGAGCAATAGAGAGATGCGCGCGGTCAGCGATAACTTCATTCCGGGACGCCATGCAGCTTTTTCCATGAAAGGCTCCTTTGCAGAGTAAAGTTTCTACAGGCGAATAAAATCGGCGTTGATGAGATCGTTCAGATGTTCCTGGATTTCTTCCGCGCTCTTTCCCATGAGGCGTGCTATTTCTGGTATTGTCCTTTGACCATCGATAAGCAAGAACAAGCGCTTGTGGATGCGCGAAAGTCCCATAGGTTCCATGTGTGGTAAGACACTATCAATATGTTTCGTTCGATAAGGAATACCTGGCATAGGAATAGGTGCCCTTTGAGACTCTCCATTGCTGCTGCTTCCATTCTTTTCGTACTCTGGTAGGCGAGCAGTTTGACGAGAAGATGGTGAAGAACCGGAATCGGGATAAGGAACGCTATTTGTATCAGAGAAAGTAAATCTAAAGCGACACGTTCCCCATGTGCTAAGCCACCTTAATGCTTCTGGGCCAATACGCGAACCTACAACTGATCGCGTAACTTGACCATAAGCAAATACAATCATTCCTTCTTCAAAAGTAAGATTCTCGCCTCGCTCGACGGTGAGCGTTCCAGTTCTACGACCGACTCTGATAACATCAATAATGTCGGCGAGCCGATCCGTTGTCGTTTCACGCTGTTGCATACCTCTCTCCATTGTGGGTGAGCATTCATAGCATGAATCTTCCGTTTCCCTAGCCAGTTACCTATCTGAATGGAACATGCTACGCATAGTATAGGTTATTCCCTTTCCTCTTTACCAAGCATAAGTACTTTTGGATGATTAGAAACAGAGTTATGGAATCTATTGTGGCGCTTTGATTCATTCATTTACGAATGAAAGGGAGAGAGCACTCATCAATATAACTTCAGCCATCTTGAAAATTTGGGGTTCTTTCGTGTATCCTTCCACAAAATATGGTACACTTCTTATAGAGATACGCTTTTCATGCTTATAGCTAAGTTAAGGGGACAAGAAGCTTTGGCTTCACTTCATTCTTCCGGGAGGTACTCGACTATGCAGAGTGATTCATTTTTCTCCGTCAGTCCTTCACGCCGATCTTTTCTCGCCTCTCATCATGACTCTACTCATCATTCCAGCCGGACACCCTTATCTACTGGAGACAACGAGCATTTTCAATATGCTACGTGCCCTCAGTGCCGCTCTGATCGGGCCAGACTTACCAGACAGATATTGGAAAGTCTGAGACTCTTCGGCATATTCTGTCCCTTTTGCGGCTATGAAGACAGCGATGTCTCCGAACACTAAATCTTTCATGTTTCACCTCTTCTTTGCCTTGAGCGAAAACATTTGAGGCACCATCTCTCGCTTACGGGGATCTTTTAACTGATGCCACTTGTCTCCTCCTATCTCTACCTTCTCCATATCAGGAAAATAATTCCAGCTACAGAAGGGAAACTCGTGTAAGAACTCCAACTCTAAACCTTGAGAGAGCAAAGCATTGACTATCTCTGAAAGTGAATGATTCCAGGTATATTCTGTCTTATGCTCAAGTATTGCTTCACCACTGGCATAGGAATGATCGTAGTCGAAGCGCAACGCTTCCCGCGTAGAGTAGGGATAGACGACTTTGAGATCCTGGTTGCTCTCATCCAGGGTATACATAAAGGGATGCGCCTCTAACAGATAAAATATTCCACCCGGCTTAAGAAACTGTGCAATGACCTTGCCCCACGGCTCGAGATCGGGGAGCCATGATAGCACACCATGCGAAGTGTAGACGACATCAAATTTGTCCGGAATCAGCGTCTCATCCAGCAGATTATACACACTGGAGCAGACAAAACGGGCATTGATCCCTAGTTCTTGAGCAAGCGAGCGTGCTAACACAATGGCTTGCTCCGAATAGTCAATACCGGTTGTCGTCGCACCCAGCCGCGCCCACGACATCGTATCCATGCCGAAGTGACATTGCAGATGTAGCAGCGATTTACCGCTTACATCTCCCACCTCCGTGCGCTCTAAATGCGGCACGGTGATACGACCAGCCTTAAAGCCATCAACATCATAAAACGCCGACTTCTCATGAACTCCCACCATCTCATTCCATCGCTGTTGATTTGAGTCCATGTATTCCTGGTTGCTCATATATACTCCTTTAAGAGAATAGTTCTGATAAGAGAATAGTTCTGATACATTGTACAGGTTTACGACTGCTGATATTAAGAATACCTCATAACTCCTCTTTTTTGTGTCGAAGGAGAGTGTGTTATACTGATTATGATTCCAAATTACTCATCACCTTTCAATGGAAGGTGATGAACGTTGTTGTCAATTTGTCAGTGTAATCAAGAGCAGGTAAGCGGTTTTGTCCGCTATCTCTGTTGGACAGGCCGTCTCAACATATCGAGATAGACCAAAGAAAGAAGGAGATTTTCAGCATGGAGATGAGTGCGCGCAACCAGTTGAAGGGAACCATCAAATCAATCAAGCGTGGAGATATCATGGCCGAGGTAGTCATCCAACTACCTGATGGTCAGCAGATCACCTCGATCATTACAGCAGACGCTATCCAGTCGCTTCGCCTGGAAGAAGGCAATCAGGTCCTCGCCATTGTGAAATCGACAGAGGTAATGGTTGGGAAAGAAGAGTAGAAGATATATTTAGAGCTTATCCAAGAATCTGTTCTGATTCGGCTTGAAGCGATTTTAGATGAATCTCTGGATAAGCTCTTATCCGTCTAGAAGCTGTTCTCGCTTTCGCAAGGGCATCGTTGCAGCCGGCACGGACGGCTACAGCTGTATGGTTGTCGGCGGAGAGATTGATGCTCACTTTGCCCACACGTCCGTCCTCGTTGCCACCTCGATGAACAACAACGCTCTCCCCGCTAGCGACGGCTTTGCACGCTTAATCGTACCCGGCGATCAGGCAATGGGACGTTTCGTCTCTACGCTCACCGAACTGCAAGTGGTCGATTTCGATTCTTAAATAACAGTCTGCGTTCTCACGCTTCCGGCGCTCATCCCGTCTATTTTATTTTTCACTTTTTCTCCACAATTCGGGCAGAGCTCGAATTGTGGAGAAAAAGTGAAAAATAAAATAGAATTGATTCAGGTTAAGTAGATTAAGTAAATGGCAGATTTAAAGCTAGTAGTATTATGCTGATCTATCTTTGAGCATTTGTGGCACAGTGACAAATTCGTAGCCGCGCTGCCGAAGTCCCTCAATAATATATGGAAGGGCGGCGACCGTTTGGAGGCGATTGCCACCGCCATCATGCATCAAAATAATGCCTCCATCACCGGCCCGTGTGAGTACAGCACGGATAATTGCGTTCGTGCCCGGCCGCTGCCAGTCTTCTGTATCCACACTCCACATAACCGGAATAAGATGTAACTGCACAATCTGTGCTCTAACACTGAACGTGATGGCTCCATAAGGAGGGCGGAGCAGGGTGGGCGAGACACCGATTGTATGCTGAATTGCGGCACTTGCACTGGCAATCTCGCGCTGTATTCCAAATCTGGATAACTTTGTGAGATCCGCGTGGTCCCAGGTGTGGTTTCCAATCGCATGACCCCCTGCGTACTCCTGCTGGACCAGCAGGGGATAGTTCTGTACATTCTTGCCGATACAGAAGAAGGTCGCGTGCACCTGATAGCGCTGCAGTATCGCCAGAATCTGCGACGTATAGTACGGATACGGTCCATCATCAAACGTCAATGCAATCTCGTGATGACCGGTATGTGCCTGCGATACAACCTGGTCCTTGAGTGCTGGTGGGAGAGTTGCGGGTTTGTCTGAAACGGTGAGGGGCGTTGGCGTTGGATGAGTGCTACTCGCCTTGCCCTTTGTCCCTTGCTGAGATGCTGCACCCGGATGCGCCGCATTGACATAGATGGCGGCAAAAGAACACCAGGCAAGCAATATCACAATAAATATCGCTGGCAACACAAACATCCTTCTCATAACAATATCTTCCTCAACAATGTCTGTATTAAAGTAGACTTATGTATTTCGATAGTTAAATATTATAAGAGCTTCGATTGCGTTCTACGCTCTTTCCACTAGCAAGGAAAATGTACATATGGCAATGCTTCTTACACTGCTTCTAAATATACGCTATGTGAAGCATTTTTTAAAGTTTCTATTTCACACCTGCCATTGTTATTTCATAGGATAAACCCTTGCAATTGTCGTCCTCTTTCCCACAAGAAACCATGTTTAGGGCCCGCTGCTTCAGCACGCGAACCCGCGCTTTAGCACGACGTCCCATTACGCCCTTTTCTCCAACAGAAAACCTGTTTGCAAGAGCCTGTGCAGGAAGAGCAAACAGGCTGAAAAGCGAATTACGTCGTGCTAAAGCGCGGGTTCGCGTGCTGAGGCAGCGGGCTCTAGAACTGGTGCCGATGATAACGGCGAGGAATTGTTGCTGTATAAGTCGAGGTATGAAGCAGGCAGGAGCCTCATTTGGATGTGTGAGGCTCCTGTGACAGCTCGGGTTTTTGTACACCGAGCGTGTGATGGACGATGTAGAGGGGCCGCGCACGCACCTCGTCATAGATGCGACCAAGATACTCGCCGATGATGCCCAGGAAGATAAGTTGAATTCCACCTAGAAAGAGCACGAGTATCAAGGTCGATGCCTGGCCTACGATTGCTCCTGTGACGAGGCGTAGGAAGACGGCGACGATGATGCCGAGCAGGCTGATGCCTGCGAGCAGAAAGCCAAAGCTGGTTGCCAGTTGTAACGGTAGGTGACTGAAACTGGTGATAGCGTCGAGCGAGAACTTGATCATCTTCGTCAATGGATATTTGGTCGTGCCTGCAAAGCGCTCCTGCCGGTCGTACTGCACCGCCTCCTGCTTAAAGCCAACCCAGGCCGAGAGGCCACGCATAAAGCGATGCTGCTCCCGCATCTTGACCAGAGTATCCACTACGTTGCGGTCCATTAGCCGGAAGTCGCCTACATCGCGGGGAATGCTGACCGAGGTGATGCGCCCGATTAATTGATAGAAGAGCGAGGCGGTAAAGAGCTTAAATTTTGTCTCGCCCTGCCGCGTAGCCCGCTGAGCATACACAACCTCCGCCCCTTGCTTCCAGCGCTCGATTAAAGCCGGAATCACTTCCGGTGGATCTTGTAGGTCCGAATCTATCACCACCACCGCCTTCCCCCGCGCATAATCCAGCCCGGCAGAGATAGCGATCTGGTGCCCAAAGTTGCGCGAAAAATCAATCACCCCCACACGGGGATCGCGGGCGTGCAACTCCTGCATCACCCGATACGACCCGTCGCGGCTCCCATCATTGATCAGCACAAGCTCAAACGGTTCCCCCACCTCCTCCATAACCTGAATAATACGCTCATAGAAGTGGGGAAGCGTCTCCTCTTCATTAAACACCGGAGCCACAATCGAATAGATCGGCGACGCAAGTGCATTCAGCACTGTATCTTCCTGCGGAGCTATCATACAACCCTCTCTTCTAACACAAAATGGGAACCCCAATACACACACGTACTACACATTATACCATCTGATACTAGATTCACATACTCTTTCAAACAAACGGTATCGATCTCTTGGACGAAAATGACGGCTATTTATAACAACGTACAAACCACCTCTCGTTTTCTTGCCATAGCAAAAGAGGATGCCCTTTCATGATCATGCTGAAATGGTGACGAGCATTCAGGCATTGCGCGCACAGAGAGGAGCACTGGCACCACTGCTTCGCGAAGGATGCGAAGCAGAGGGCCAAATGAAGTTTAACTGTATAGAGACTAGTGCACAGCGGAGCAATTGTACAACTGGTTACTCATACCACCGAAGCCGCCCATACCTCCTCCTGCGGGCGCTCCTCCTGCCTGATTGCCAGGACCTGGTTGCCCATTTGTAGGATTAGGGAGGCTACCAGAACTCTGACTGCTCGATTGCCATAAATTCGTTGGCACAACTGTACAATTCTTTCGCACCCAGCTCGTTGTCGCGTTGTTTCCGAAGGGGCTGCCACCACTACCAAACATTTTCTCCACTTCAGCGCGGATGTTTGCGGGCAGCGTGCTCGTATCCAGCGGGCCAGAGAGCAAGAAGTAGCGGACGGTGCCGACCTTCACAAGGTTTTCAAGCTGTTGCTGATTGAGAATGGGATCGGCACCGATGAAGCCGCCTATCGCCATCACAGGTTTGCCAGTTGCAATGATAAACGGCGCGGCACTTGTGGCATTCTGTGTCGCCAGCAGATAGCGGCTGCTCCCCTGATTGGCTTCCAGGTAGCTTATCAGTTTGCTATTATCCTGCTCACCACCAAAGCCAGGCATACCACCACCGGATGGGCGTCCTCGATTTGCCCCACCAGCGCCACGAGCCGCCCCGCCAGGAAAGTTCATAGAACCTGAGGTTGCCAGCATCGGACCACCTGTGGGTAAAGTTGAGTTTTCAGGTATCAGAGCCGTATAGATGGACCAGACAGCAGGAGTAAGCAAAAGCGCAATCATGCTAACTGTGACGGCTGGGCGTTGCACAGCTTGCGCCATCCGCATGCCTGGCCGCACCTTCGCCAGCACTAAGCCCAGAGCAGATAGCAAGCTGAGCACAAGAATGAGGGGTGTCAGCACGCTATTCCAGGGCGTATATGAAAGAAGGATATAGACTTGCTCTGCTGCCGTCAGTAGCAGTGCCAGTGGCAGCATCCAGGTACGCCAATCAGTCTTTGTCCCCTGACGATATGCACGCCACAAGAGCACCAGACCGATGCCGGAGAGAGCGCAGATAGCGGGTGCGACAGTAACCAGGTAGTAGCTATGGAAGAAGCTTGCGACACTGAAGAATGCTCCCGTTGTCAAGAGCCAGATACCCCATAACACCAGTGCCTGGTGCTGGCGCGAGAGTGGCAAGCGCAGACGCGTCTGCCAGCCGAGCGCTACCATGCCAACAAGAGCTAGCGGCAGAAGCCAGCTTACCTGACCACCCAGCTGAGGCGTAAACATTCGCAATATGCTTGGCGAACCACCTTCGCTGAAGGGATTATTGGCACCACCTCCACCGGGAAATCCGGTCGGTGCAGGCGACGAAGATAAAGGTTGTGAGCTGGAGCTCGCACCTGCTCCTGGTTGCCCCATGCCAGTCAGGCGCTGCAACCCGTTGTAGCCCAGCGCCAGCTCGATCTCAGAGTTTGTCTGGCTTGAACCTACATAGGGGCGCTGCGAGGCCGGAGTGAGGTCGACGGCTACTAGCCAGGAGAGCGAGATCACGAGCAGAATGAGCAGGGCCAACGCCAGGTGCCAGATTCGTTTTCTCCAGCTCAGGGGCGAACTCAGCAGGTAGAGCAGGCCAAAGGCTGGAACAATCAGGTATGCCTCAAGCGTCTTCATATTGAAGCCGAGACCGACCAGAACAGCGCTCAGTAGCAGCCAGCGCAGACTCCCATTCTCGCTCGCCTTTATGATACACCAGGTGGCCAGCAACAAAGTCAGTACCAGCAGCGTATCCATGTTATTATCGCGATTCATTGCAACAGTGATCGGGGTGATTGCCAGTGCCAGCGCGGCCAATAAGCCAGCCGTTGGACCAAAGGCTCGCCGCACTAGACGGTAGAGCACATAGACTGAGATGATGCCCGCGAGAGCCTGTGGTAGAAGCAAGCTGAAACCAGAAAAGCCAAAGATTTTCGCGCTCGCAGTCTGAATCCATAGTGCCAATGGCGGTTTATCAACGGTCACAAAGCCACCTGGATCAAACGAGACAAAAAAGAAATTATGCCAGCTTGTAAGCATACTCTTTACAGCAGCAGCATAGTAGGTGTTTCCATACCCATTTTGCTGAAGCTGAAAGAAATTTAAAAATGCGGCAAGTAACAATATAACCACCAGGGATATACGTTGCGCCAGACGCTCACGCATAGTAGCAGGAGTAACCCGCTCGAACAGCGTAGTTCCATAAACATCTGGTTTTATTGATACATCTCTTGTCTTCATCAAACGCATCCTCATTTTCCGTAAAGTACAGGTAGTACACACGTATATGTAGAACTTTTGAAAGAAAGCCAGACTAAAATGCTTCGAGTAAATTTTATTCAAGAATTCGACTTGAAGCTATTCCATTGAGAGTTGTCTTGTCCACTAGAGTTATCTCGCCTCAATGAACTATGATCTGTTGTAAGAATACTTTTCTTAGCACAAGTTGTCTTCGGGGAAATCCCTGAGAGCTCTGGATTTAAATACCTTTTCTATCAGGGATTGTCGCCTCGCGGGAACGTTGGGGGAATCCCTGATGTGAGGCTGAAGAAAGTGAGTTACAATTATCATTGAGAGTAGAGAAAATCTGGCAAAGAAGGGAGTGCAGGAGGAGACGATGAGCAAGAAACTCTTTCTAGAAAGTACGTTGATACAGGAGCGGAGGCATGTAAAGCGCTGGGCAGTTGTTGTTATTGGCTTGCTGCTGCAACTAGGTTTCTTGCTGCTATTCGTTGTTACCTCTCAACAACCCACCATAACACTACAGCCGGTTGACGGGCAGGAGGGCGTCTGCCGCGTTGTTAGCGTAGGGCGATTGACGGAGGGCTGGTTCAAGGGAGTGCAACCAGGGGCAATTGTGCGCCCGCTGACACCGCCATTTCCTTTTCCTTCCCCATCATTGCAGAATTGCAAGCTCGTGGATGATCAGGCGGTGCTGGAAGTCGTTGCTGCCGGGCCACACACTATCTTCTCTGTCCATATCCCATCTATGCCCCCTGCTCCAACGGATCTTATCATCGCCAGCGTGCTGGCTCTGACTTTTGCGCTGGCGGGTATTCTCATCTTCATGCGCGCACAGGATCGTCCGACGGCTCAGGTCGCCTACGCTCTCTTTTATATGATTTCTTTCATGAGTAGCCTTTCCTCGATACCGAACCACATTCTCACCTGGGTCGGCACACCCATCTTCATTATATTGACAAGCGGCCTCTCAACGACCTTCGTCTGTCTCTTTCCTCATCCACACAACTACCAGGCGAATAGGCCGCGCAGCTCCTGGCTCCCTTACTTCCCATTAGGAATCGGCATCGTTTTAGCGTTACTGAACCTGCCTATCGTCTTTCTGGCACCGCAATTCACCTTTAGAATTCTCCTGCTCACCCTGACCTACAACATCGCCTGCTCGTTTGTGGTCATCTGGGTCCTTATCTGGGGCCTGGGACATCTTAACAAGCATGAGCAACCACTGGCTCGTATGATTATGCTGGGCGTTATCTTCTTGCTAATCGTAGCTGGCCTGAGTCTTGGTATTATCCCACCTGAACGAGTTCTCCATACCAGTACGATTCATCTTGCACCCATTCCGCTGGTCATCCTCCCCATCATCTGTGACTACGCGCTCTTCCGCAATCAGCTTGTTGGTACGACTAGACTCCTCAGCCGGAAGATTATGCGCATCTTTTTGTGGGCCTTACTGGCAAGTCTCTTCGTCTTCCCAATTGTGATCCTGCTGCACTGGGCAGATAACTGGAATACAA